>Ga0194122_10002595_pt1 | contig 19501 bp, 19 predicted proteins | sample TA2MahCa10mmetaG_FD_155487 | JGI IMG/M metagenome (GOLD analysis project Ga0194122, IMG submission 155487) | Freshwater microbial communities from Lake Tanganyika, Tanzania - TA2015021 Mahale Deep Cast 10m | ecosystem: Environmental > Aquatic > Freshwater > Lake | place: Tanzania: Lake... | reverse complement strand
ACTTGAAGCTTAAATACCAGCGGACGCACAACACCACGATCTCGCCATCGAAGTGGCGACCAGCGAACAGCTCTTCAACCGGAGCAAAGCGAGACATTTTTCAATCCTCCCCCATCCCGGCGGGTTTGCACCAGAGCCCTACAAACATGGGCGGAGGCAGGTGCATCCATGTCATTTCATAACGTCATCAATATTTCCAATCAGCCCCAATTCGACAACCTGCAGAACGAGCTCCGCCGCGAGCTTGACCCCCCAGGGATTCCTCGAAGAGGAAGTCTTCCAGGCCGCCGCCCACGCCGCCCGGAACCGCCGCGTGGCATTCACCGGAGATCGTTACACGCATGACCGCGCCTTCCTCCGGGCGCTCGACGAGCTTCGTGCGCTGCAATCGTCGCGCATCGACCGCCCGCGTCCGCAACCGCCGGTGCCCAGCGTCTCGCTCATGACGATGCCGCTGCGCCGGCCGCCGGCCGCCACGTTCGGCCAAATCCGCGCGGCGTAAGCGGCGCGTGCTAAGGTTCGGCGTATGGCACTCACCGCGACGCTGATTGACTCCGGGCTCCCGCAATCCCACGACACCTACAACGGACTGTCGGCGGCGAGCGACGGGGCAGTCTATTACGTGCTGTGCGTCGAATCCTGGACCGAAGGCGCGCGGATGTTCCGCTACGATCTGCGCGCCGGTTCCCCTGTCTGTTTGGCCGATCTCACCGAAGCTTGCGGCGAAGCCGAGCGCGGCGCGGTGCCGCAGGGCAAGTCGCACGTTTCTTTCTACGAATACTCTGGCCGTCTGTACTTCGCCACGCACGTCGGTATCTACACCAGCGCGGACGGGCGCGAAACGATGCCCGTGCCGCCCGCTGGCACGCGCCCGTATCCCGGCGGCCATTTCCTCGCCTACGATCTCGCCACCGGCCAGATCGACGACCTTGCGCTCGCGCCGGCCGGCGAAGGCATTCTCACCATGACGCTCGACGGGGCGCGGGGCGTCGCCTACGCCATCACGTGGCCGTCCGGGCAGCTGCTCTCGCTGGATACGCTCTCGCGCCGCGTCACCAGCTACGGCCCGGTTTCGCTGGATGGCGAAGCGGGCGCGCCGGGCCGCTACCGCACTTTGTGCCGATCTCTCGCGCTCGATCCGCGTGACGGCGCTGTCTACTACACCACGTCCGAAGGCTGGATCTTCCGCCTACGCGATGGGCGTCTGGCGCGCGTCACCAGTGACGATCTAGCCAAGGACTACTTCGGCCGCTACGATGCAAGCCAGCCCGGCCACATGGGCTACCACTGGCGGCAAACCTTGTGGCGCGATCCGCACATCTACGGCGTGCATGGCAACTCCGGGTACCTTTTCCAATTCGATCCCGACGCCGGGCGCGTGGAGTTGATCGATCGCCTCACCTCGTTGCCCAGCCGCCGGTCTGGCATGTTCGATCAGTTCAGCTATGGCTACCTCGGCTTCACGATGGGGCCGGACGGCGACACGCTCTACTACCTTACCGGCGCGCCTATCTACTCTGGTGGGCGGCGCGTGGCGGGCAAGGCTGACACGGCACGCGGCGAGTCCAAGGGCGAAGAGAATCTGCATCTAGTTACGTACAATCTGCGCCAGCGCCGCTACACCGATCACGGCGCCATCACGCTCGATAACGGCGAGCGCCCATCATACGTAAACTCCATTGCCGTGGACGGCGAGGGCGCGATCTACTTCCTCACGCGCGTTGCGCCGGACGCGCATACCGACCTTGCCCGGCTCGCCCCGATAAGATAGAAGCTTGAGTTCCCAACTCATTCAAATTGAAAACGCGCTACCTGCCGCGGGACGGGCCACGCGCGGGCGTTTGCCGGATTGGCTGCGCAAGGCCGCGGTGCATCATGAATCGGTGACGGCGCTGAAGCGCGATCTGCGGGAGCTTGATCTGCACACGGTGTGCGAGTCGGCGCGCTGCCCTAATATTCACGAGTGCTTCCATCGCGGACAGGCGACGTTCATGATTCTCGGTAACCTGTGTACGCGCGGCTGCGGATTCTGCTCGGTGCCGAAGGGCTCGCCGGAAAAGCGCGAATTCTCGCTAGTTCCGGCCGAGCCGCTGCATGTGGCGGAAATGGCCGCGCGCATGAACCTGCGCTATGTCGTCATCACCAGCGTGAACCGCGATGACCTTGCCGACGGCGGGTCGCATCACTTCGCGGAAACTGTTCGCGAAGTTCGCCGCGCGCTACCCGCGGCGCGTGTGGAAGTGTTGACGCCGGACTTCGATGGCAACTTCGACGCCGTGCGCCGCGTGCTGGACGCAGGTCCGAATGTGTTCAATCACAACATGGAAACCGTCTCGCGGCTGTATCGCCGGGTGCGTCCGCAGGCTGATTATCGCCAGTCTCTCGCTGTGCTGCGCGAAGCCAAACGATATCGCCCCGATGTACTCACCAAGTCGGGTTTGATGGTAGGCTTGGGCGAAACGCCGGACGAAGTGACAGAGCTGCTGCGCGACCTGCGCACCGAAGGCGAGACGGACGTGGCCACCATCGGCCAATACCTCCAGCCCACGCGCCGCAATCTGCCCGTGCAGTCCTACGTCACGCCGGAGCAGTTCGATCAATATCGCGGCTACGGCCTTGCCGCGGGCTTCAAGATGGTGTTCGCCGGGCCGTTCGTGCGCAGTTCCTACATGGCAGATCAGGTGAGCGAAGAGGCGGCCGCGCACGCGTCATGAATCTTGCGTTGATGGTGGTTTCGGGCGTGGCGCTCGCGTTGCTATTCCCGCCCTACAACATCACGATGCTCGCCCCGCTCGCGCTTGCACCGCTCCTCTACGCAGCCATGCGCGAGTACGAATGGCGCAAGCGATTCCTTTATGGCGAAGCGGCAGGCATCGTCTACTGGCTGCTGCATTGCTACTGGATCAACTTCGTCCTGGAAACGCATGGCGGTCTCGCCGGGTCCATCGGCTGGTTCACGATGGTTCTGTTTGCGGGCCTGAAGGCGATTCACCTGGCCGTGTTCGCCGCGCTGGTGGGCTATCTGATGGAATCGCGCTGCGCCGTGCTGCTGGCGCCGGCGCTGTGGGTGGGCCTGGAACGTACGCATGCGGACTTCGGCTTTCAGTGGCTCCTGCTGGGCAACGCGGCCATCGACATGGGGATTCCGCTGCGCCTTGCGCCCATCACCGGTGTCTACGGCGTGTCGTTCGTGTTTGCGATGATGGCCACAGCGCTCGCGCTGGCCGCACTGCGCCGCCGCCGCACGGAGTTGCTGCCCCTCGCTGCGCTCGCGCTCCTGTTCGTTTTGCCCGCGCTTGGCCCCGTGCCCGCGCCGCGACAGCAGGCCGCGGCGATGCAGCCGGGTATTCCGCAAGACGCGCGCTGGGACGACGCCTCGCTCGCGCGCGTGATGCAGCGCGCCTTCACCCACACGCTCAGCGCGGCGGTTGATCCCGCGCAGCCCAAGCCGGATCTCGTGCTGTGGCCCGAGTCCCCCGCGCCCTTCTACTTCGAAGCGGATCCCGCGTTCACCGATCAGGCGCGGCGTCTTGCGCAAGCGGCGCGCACCAGCTTTCTCTTTGGCGCGATTGCCTACAATCAGCGCCAGGAGATTCTCAACGCCGCGCTGATGCTCGATCCGTCGGGCAAAGAAGTCTCGCGCTACGCCAAGATGTACCTGGTGCCGTTCGGCGAGTTTGTGCCGCCCGTGTTTTTCTGGGTGAACAAGATCACCAAACAGGCTGGCGACTCGGTACCCGGCGACAGGCTCGTGGTGTCGCGGACCGACAGCGGCCACGGCGTGGGCGCGTTCATCTGTTATGAGTCGGCTTTCCCGGAACTGGTGCGGCGCTTCACGGCGGCGGGCGGGGAAGTGCTGGTGAACCTCACCAACGATGGCTACTTCGGCCGCACGGGCGCGCGTGAACAACATCTGCTGCTTGCGCGGATGCGCGCGGTGGAAAACTCGCGGTGGCTGCTGCGCCCCACCAACGATGGCTATACGGTGTCCATCGATCCCACGGGCCGCATTTATCAACAATTGCGCCCGTTTAAAATCACCACCGGACGGCTTGCGTTCGACTGGCGAAAAGAACAGACTTTCTACACGCGCTACGGCGACTGGTTCCCGTGGGCCTGCCTGGCGATCGGCACCGTGGCGGCGTTGCTGATTGCGCGCAACATCATCTGACGCCGCGATATTCTGAAACGGTTATAAACACATGCTGCTCAAAGACAAAGTATCCATCGTCACCGGCGCGGCCGCCGGCATTGGCGCGGGCATTGCTGAGCTGTTCGCTGAGCACGGCTCCACCGTCTATCTCATCGATCTCGATGGCGACGGCTGCGAACGCGTGGCCGCCCGCATCAACGCGGCCGGGGGCACCGCCTACGCGCATACCGGCGACGTCTCGCGCGTGGACTCGGTGATTGGCGCCACTCAAACCGCCGCCAGCCGGCACGGACGCATCGATATCCTGATCAACAACGCGGGCATCTATCCGCGCCGCCCGTTCCTCGAGATGGAAGAAGCGGAGTGGGACCAGATGCAGGACGTGAACTTGAAGAGTGTGTTCCATCTCTGCAAGCTGGTAGTGCCGCACATGATCGCCCAGCGTTCGGGCAAGATCGTGAACCTGTCGTCGGTGACGTTCTTCAAGGGCCTTGCTAACCTCTGCCACTATGTAGCTTCGAAGGGCGGCATGATCGGCTTCTCGCGGTCGCTCGCGCGCGAACTCGGCCCGCATAACGTCCACATCAACTGCATCACGCCCGGCGCGGTGAAGACGGAAGGTGAGATTATTCACGCCCAGCCCGACATGCTGGCCGACATTCAACGCTGCCAATGTCTCGATCGGCGCCTGCTGCCGGTTGACGTCGCGCGCGTGGTGTTGTTCCTCGCCTCCGAGATGAGCGATGGCATGACCGGCCAGACGCTGAACGTTGACGGCGGGCTTATCCTTTACTAGCCATGTCCGATCGCTACGCCCAATCCCGCGCTCTGCTTGAGCGCACACGCCAGTCGCTGTGCGGCGGCGTCTCCAGTCCGTTTCGCGCGCAGGCGCCGGTACCGCTCTATTTCGAGGATGGCGAAGGCGCGCGCCTGCGTGACGTGGACGGCAATTCCTATATCGACTATGCGCTGGCCTGGGGACCCAACATCCTCGGCTATCGTCATCCGCGCATGGTGGCCGCCATGCGCGATGCCGCAGACCGCCCGCACACCTACGGCGCGCAACATCGTTTGGAGCCCGAAGTGGCCGAGCGATTCTGCCGGATGGTGCCGTGCGCCGAGCGCGTCGCGTTTACTTCGAGCGGCACAGAGGCCGTGCAAGGTGTGCTGCGCCTCGCGCGCGGGTTCACGGGCCGCAATCTGATTCTCAAGTTCGAAGGCCACTATCACGGCTGGGTGGATTCGGTGCTGCTCAGCTATCGCTCCCCGGTGGAAGCGATGGGGACGGTGGACGCGCCGGTGACCGCGCTTAACACGCGCGGGCAGGTGCCGAACGCGGCGGACAATGTGCTCTCGGTGCCGTGGAATTCACCGGAGGCCGTGCAGCGCGCTTTTGCCACGCATGGAGCCGATATCGCGGCGGTGATCACCGAGCCTGTGCTGTGCAACAGCGGTTGCATCATGCCCGCCGATGGGTTCCTCGCGCTCCTGCGTGAAGAGGCCAAGCGCCACGGTGCGCTGTTGATCTTCGATGAAGTGATCACGGGGTTCCGCATGGCGCCCGGCGGCGCGCAGCAGCACTTCGGTGTTACGCCCGATCTTGCCACGTTCGGCAAGGCGCTCGCCGCGGGGCTGCCGATGAGCGCCATCGCGGGCCGCCGCGACGTGATGGAAGAGATGTACAAAGGCGTGGCTTACGGCGGCACGTTCAACGGTAACCCTGTGGTGCTGGCCGCTGCGCAGGCTGCGCTCGATGTGCTCGCCGAGAACAACGGCGCCATGCTCGCGGGCGCGAACCGCCACGGTGCGCGCCTGATGCAGGGTCTGCGTGATCTCGCCGCGGAGCGTCAGATTGCGCTGCACGTTACTGGGTTTGGCGCCGCCTTCGCGTTGCACTTCAATTCTTCACCCACGCCGCCGCGCCACTATCGCGACACGCTGACGGATGACAAGGCGAAGCTCACCGCTTATCTGCGCGCGATGCTCGATGAAGGCGTGCACCTGCTGCCCGATGGCCGCGTCTATATTTCGTGCGCGCATGGCGACGCCGAGATCGGCGAGACGCTCGCCGCCGCCGCGCGTGTGTTATCGTAGCGCGGAGATATGAACGGCAAACGGCTGATTAACCTCGCGGCCTTCAGTGGCCTGCTGGGCGGCCCATTTTTCCTCACCGCGCAACCCGACTCGTTCAAAGAGATCACCAAGGGCGTGTGGTTTCGCGAAGGCGACCTGAAGGGCCACGGCCACTGCAACAACATCGTGATTGAGATGAAGGACTATCTCGTTGTGGTGGACGCGAACTTCCCGTCGGGCGCGCAACGCCTGATGGCCGACATCAAGAAGGTGACCAAGAAGCCGGTGAAGTACGTCTTCGACACGCACCATCATGGCGATCACGCCTATGCGAACGCGGTGTGGACCAAGGCCGGTGCGACGACGATCGGGCACGAAGGGGTGGTGGCCGAGATGAAGGCGCGTGAACCCAAGCGCTGGCTCGAAGCGGCGAAGGAACGCGAAGATGTGCGCGCGTTGAATCTGAAGACCGCCGAGCCGCCGAAGGAGACGTTCTCGAAGTCACCGCACGTGATCACGGATGGCACGCGCCGCCTGGAACTGCATCACTTCGGGTGGGCCCACACGAAGGGCGACGGCTTTCTATTCATGCCCGCCGAGAAGATCGTGGCCACTGGTGACGCAGTGGTGAACGGCCCGTACAACTACACGAGCGACGGCAACGTGGGCAACTGGCCCAACGTGGTGAAGGGCGCTCAGAAGCTCGGCGCCACCACGGTACTGCCTGCGCATGGCCCGCACGGCGGCCCCGAGATCCTCGCGGGCGAACTCGCCTTTATGACGGAGTTGCGCAAGGCCGTGGAAGCGGCGCGCAAGTCCGGCAAGAAGCTGGAGGGCGTGGTGAAGATGGAGAAGGGCGCGCCGAAGTCTACGACGCTTACGTTGCCGCCGGCGGTGAAGAACTGGGTGGGCGATTTCCTGCCGATGCAGGTGTTCGATGCGTGGAAGGAACTCGAAGCGGGCAAGCCGCGCGGCGACTTGAATATCTAGCACCCGTCGCGTGGAAATCCGCAGCACTCCGCCGCCCCCCCCGTCGCCGAACGCGGTGATGCGCAACTCGTGGAGGACTTGTGCCTCGCGTTGCGCGACGCCGGAAACTTGGACCATCACTTGCCCGGCGGAGCGACGGTGGTGAGCTACATTGATCAGGTTAAGTCAATCGCCGCAGAACTGCGCAGGCGCGGGGTGGACTCTGGTGCGCGCATCGCCCTGTTGTCTCAGCAGGCCGGATGGCAGGCGGACCGCCTATTGGCCGACTGCCTGTCTTTCCCTGAAACCTTGCCCTATGTGTACGGGGCTAACGGCGTACGCCAGCGATTTGCCTGTACTCTCTGCGGCCGCGCCGAGTTTCCTGACGGAACGGACCTCTTCGTTTGCGGCGACTGCTTGAACAAAGCGATTTTCACGTTGGAGAATCCAGCGCATGTGCCGGGCCTTTTTCTCTACCGCACCCTGACTCCCGGGCGGCGTTGCGTGCATGCCGGCGACGACACAATCCGCTTTACCGTGGCCGGTGACGATGACGACTGGTTCGACAATGGCCGATGCCTCCAGTTCCTGCAAGAGGAAAAGCTCAGGCGCGCGTCATAGCGCGCGCTACCTACCGCCCCGATTTTCGTACCACTTCAAGTTCGCCGTCGCCGACCCGATGCACGCTATGTCCGGGCGCTTGTCGCCGTTGAGATCGGCTGCCGCGCAGGCGGCCGCGGCGATGCCACCGTTGTCGAGCACCGACTTCTCCCACTTCCTGGCGCGCTCCTGATAGAAGCACACGCTGCGCCCCTGCCCCCGATAGCCGGCCACCACTTCGTCGCGTCCGTCGCCATCGAGATCCACAGTGATGATCGTGTGTCCGTCCACCAGCGTTGTGTCGATCACCTCACGCGACCATGCGCCGCCCTTCGCCTCGCGATAAATCGTCACCTGCTCGCCGTGCCACGGCTCCACCGCCGCGAGGAACCGCGTGCGCTTGGCGTGCCCCACGGCCACATCGCTCGAGCCCGCCTTCGGACCCACCCCGGCGTTACCCTTGTGCACCAGCGAGCGCGTCCACGCGCCGTTCTCATAGCAATGCGCATGGAGTCCGGAAAAGCTCGCCGTCATCACACACTCCGGCTTCTTCGCGCCGTGCCACCGCGTGATGTAGACGCCGTGCACCACGCCTTCGTTCGCGCGGTTGATCTCGATGCGTTTCCACTCGCCGGGCTTGTAGTAGACGAGCGGCGTTGTGTCGCGATAGCCCGGCGCGTCGGCCTTCTCGCCGGCCAGAGGCGCGTTGATCACCACGGGTTTGCCGGAGCCATCGATATCGGCACACCGCAAACGGTGCGACGTGGTGAGCCGGTCAATCTCGCGCGCCGTCCACGGCTCGCTGCGATTCGCGCCCGGCGTCAACACCGAGACGATGCCGACGCTGCGCTTGGGCACATTCTCAAACGCGTGCGCCACCACGATCTCATCGAGCTGCGGACACGCGGCGAGATTGATCATTCGCGCGAAGCCCTTCGCCAGCGTACGCCGCTGCCAGCCGGGATTTTCAAACCACACGAGGTCTGGCATGCCGCTGGCAAGCGCGATCAGGTCCATGCGTCCGTCGCGATTCACTTCGAACGGCACCACCTGGTAGCCGCCCTTGAGGTCGCCGGCGATCAAATGCTCCTGAAACTTGGGAACCGTGGCTGCCGCGGCGCTCCACGCGAGCCCGAGCATCGAAATCAAACTGAGCCGAAAGATCACTCTGCGAGTGTATTACTTCCGCGCCGGAATCACCGGCAGCACCAGATGTGAAGGGTACATCTTCGATTGATGCACGGTCTGTTGCGCGACACGCACCGCCGCACTCGCTCCGAACGGTTCGCCAGTATTCGGATTGCGGTCAAACTGCGGGAAGTGGCTGCTGGCGATGTCCACGCGAATGCGGTGGCCCTTCAGAAACTCCACCGACGTGCCCACCATGTCCACCGTGAACTCGTACACCTTACCCTTGTCGAGCAGTTTCGGCTTGTCCGTGCCTTCGCGATACCGCGCGCGCACGATGCCTTCGGCCATGTTCAGCGCGCGGCCGTCCGGGTACACGTCAATCAGCTTGGCGACGAAGTCCGTATCCGGCGCGTCGGTCGCCGCGTGCAGCACCAGCTTCACCGGCCCGGTCACCTCTACCGGTTCGCTCAAAAACTCAGACGTGTAGCGCAGGATGTCGCCCCGTGAATCGAGCGGGCCTTGATCCTTCGGCCCCGCCGGCGTGGGCGTGCCGCAACAGTTGTTGCCGCCGAGGCTCGGCACCGGGTTGTCGGGATCGTAGCGGTATTGCGTGGGCGCGGCTTCGCCTGCCGGCGCCGTCCAACTCAGCTTCCCGCCGGCATGCAAATACATATCCCGGTACTGCGTGCGCGCCAGCGGATACTCGTTTTCAGCAACCCACTCATTGCGGCCCATCACGTAGATGTTCACGGGCGGCTCGCGGTCAAGCCCATTGGCGAGGCCCTTCAGGTGGTAGTCAAAGTACCGCAGCTCAACCGCCTGCTGATTCACGTGCGCATGCGGGCCGAAGTCAAGATCGCCGAACTTCTGCGATGAACCATGCCCCCATGGGCCGATGATCAGGCGGCTCTGTTTGCGCGCGGCTTCGGTGGCGCCCTTCTTGCTCAGTAGCGCATAGCCGCGCAGCGTGCCCTGGCTGAAGATGTCGAACCAGCCGCCGAAGGTGTGGGCGGGAACGTTGATCTCATCCATCACTTCTTCGGCATTCAGCTTCTTCCAATAGGCATCGTAGTCCGGGTGCGCGATCCAGTCCTTGTAGAACTGCGCGTTGCGGCCCGCCAGGCGCTGCATGTCGTTGAGCGGCAGATGGCGTTGCATCTTGTCATACTGCAGCGATTCGGGATTGACGCCGCCGTGCATGCCGGTGTTCTGCATGATGCGCGATTCCTGGCGCACGGGACCCCAGCCGAAGTTGAACGACAGGCGCCATCCGCCGTTGAGCGTGATCCAGTCGTGATAGAGGCTCGTGGCGGCCACGCCCGGGAAGATCGCCGTGAGATGCGGCGGACGCGACATCGCCGCGCGCCACTGCACGTGTCCGAGGTACGAGCCGCCCTGCATGCCCACCTTGCCGGTTGACCAGGGCTGCGCGGCGGCCCATTCGATGGTGTCGTAGCCATCTTCGATGTCGTTGCGGAACGGCTCCCACTTCCCGTCGGACTCGTGACGCCCGCGCACGTCCTGGTAGACATAGACAAAACCGCGCTGCGCAAAGAAGACAGCCGCGTCGTAGGAATTGGGATAGCGTTCGGTGGAGTACGGCGTACGGCTGACAATCACCGGATACTTGCCGGGCGCGGCGGGACGGTACACGTCGGCATACAGCTTCACTCCGTCGCGCATCGGCGCGGCGACGAGGTTATCCATCACCACGTCGTTGGTTGGCGGGTAGGCTTCCGGAAACGGTACGGCAAAGGCAAGGAGAAGTGTATGAATCATGGCAGGTACGCTCCGATGATACTACACGGCTGGTACGCTGTTGAGAAGTGCGCACAGTGCTTTTCGACGTCGATACGCAGATCGACTATGTCTTTCCGGCGGGTGCTCTCTATGTGCCAGGAGCTGAGACTGTTGTACCTGTCGCGGCGCGCCTGAACCGGGCGGCGGCCGCGGCGGGGCTCCTGGTGATCTCCACGGTGGACGCTCATCTGGAAAACGACGGCGAGTTCACGGAGTATGCGGCGCATTGTGTTCGGGGCGCCACGGGCCAGCGCAAGCCGGAAGCGACCTGCGTGACCTCTGCGCCGGTGACGGTGGGCGAGCGCGTTGCGCCGGTGCCTCCGCTTCGCGGCGTGCGGCAGATTCTGCTGGAGAAGACGACGGTGGACTGTTTCCGCAACCGGAACCTGACGCTGCTTCTCAACAGGCTTACTTTGGAACACGCGGTGGTGTTTGGTGCAGCCACCGAAGTGGCGGTGCGGCACACGGCGATGGGCCTGCTGGCGCGAGGTTGCCGCGTGACTGTGGTGCGTGACGGGGTGTGCGGCGTAAGCGCCGGGATGGTACGGCGGGCGCTAGCGGAAATGGAACGTGGTGGCGCCGAATTGACCGATAGTGCTATGGTCCTCCAGTCCATTGCGGGCGGGAAGTACCAGTCCACTCTTCCCTAGAACTTCCATCGAAAAGTACCTTGTTCGATCCGGGCCTGGGGGCAAAACTGCCATTGAGAACTAAGCAGCAATGGATCGTGTCGAACTGGACCTCTGGAAACCGCGCGACGTGTCGCGCCTGCTCTCGCTGGTGGAAGCGGAGCGGCGTTACTTTCAAGACCTCATGGCATTGCTGCCGGTGGGGGTCGCGCTCGTCTCGCCGTCGCTTTCGCTGACGCTGACCAACCGGGCGTTTCGCCGCATGTTGGGGATTGACCGGGATGCGGCGGCTGACCGTAAGCTGGATGATCTGCTCGACATGAAGTCGTTGCAGGAGCGCGTGCGCGAGACGATCTCCTCACGGCAGCCGAGTTCGGTGTTGAATCCGTCCACGCCGACACCACGCGGCGCGCGGTCGCTGCTGGTCAACCTGCAATTGTTCCGCGAATGGGAAGACGAAGGCGTGCCGGAAGTGCTGGTGCCGTTGGAAGACGTTACCGATATGATAGGCACTCCCGCGGCCCGCGCCATCGAACGGGCTTAGCCGGCAGTGCTGCCTGCGGCGCCCACGGTGTCTCCGGCCAAGCCGCTCAGTCCGACGGCGGCAGTGGCGTTGATCATTTCGCGCCTCCAGGCTCCGGCCGCTCCCGCCACTCCGGTGACTGAAGCGCCTGCCTTGCCTGCCGCTGCGGCGGCGGCGCCGCCGCCGCCGATGCCACCGGCCGCGGTGGAGAAGACGCTGGCCGCCACTCCGGCGATTGCCTGGCGAGTCGACCCAGCGACCCTCACGTTTACCAAGGTGCAGTGGCCCGTCGAGTTGTCAGAAACCGCGCTGCCCAAGGAAGCCTGGCGCGCCGGCGCGGACTTCTGGACCGGACGCGTGGTGGCCGCGCATCTGCCGTTGGTGAAGTCTTTCTACGATCAACCCCTCAACGGCGCTCCTCTCCATACGGTGGAGTACCGCGCGGTGGCGACAAGCGGCCGCGGGCTGTGGCTGCGTGATACGGCACGGGTGGTCTGTGATGCCGGCGGCGCGACGCTGGCGATTGAGGGCATCACGGCCGAGGTGAGCAACTTCCGCCAGCGGGAAGACTCGATCACCCAAGCGCACAAGATCGACGCGTTGACGCGGTTGGCCGGACGCGTGGCCCACGAATGCAATAACCTGCTGACGATTTTGGGCGGACACGGCGAGGAACTGCTGCATTCGTTGTCGCCCGACAATCCGCTGCGCGCCAATGCGCAGGAAATTCTCACCGCTGGTGACCGGCTCAACACGTTTACGCGCCAGTTGAGCAGCTTCGTGAAGCACCCCAGTCCGGAGCCGTCGGCGATCAAGGTGGACGATCTGGTCAACGGCTACCGTGAAGAGCTCCGGCACTTGCTGCCATCTTCGGTGCGGCTGATCGTCAACACAGGAGCGCCGCAGGCGGTTGCCACGGGCGATCCGGCGTTGCTGGTGCACGCTCTGCGCACCTGTCAAGGGCGGTTCAATGAGAATAAAAAAATGTTCTTGAATTGCGCAGGCGTTCCCACCAGCCCGATTGTTCGTCCTGGCCGTCTGGAAGCGTCGTGACCTGCCCGGCTGGCGCGGCGGCGGGCGGCTGCCAGGGCGAGCTGCCGAGCAGCGCCAACTTGCGCCCGCGCAGTTCAAAGCGGTGGCGCCCGATCGCGTTGCTGCCCGATTGCGGCGCGGCGTAGGCGAGTTCCGCTTGCGAGCCTTCGACGATGACCGGGGGATAGCCGCGCAGGTTCTTCTCATGGTGCGCGCTTTCATAGCGCTCGCGCGCCGGGTTCCAGGCAAACGCCCGAAACGCGTCGAAGTTCTCTGAAAGCACGGCCGAAGTCGTCCAAAGATACGCCGGATGTTCCCGGCCGCGCTCATCGCGCGTGACGCCCAGCGTGAAGAAGGACAGAATACGGTGGCCTTCAGCGAGTTGGATAATCTCATCGGGCAGGTCGATCATCAGCAGCGCGGCGAGCACCCAGCCGCAGCGATTGTCGGCCATGCAGACCATGCACCACTCATCGCGCGCTTCGCCGGGCTGAACCGCGGGCGGCGCGGTGGCGGCATCGGGTGGTGCGTACGGACCACGGCCGCGCACCACGCGCGTGGCGATGCGCACCGGGTCGCCTTCGGCTAGGCGATGAAAACTGGGCGAGGCGCGATTGGGGGAGATGTGAACGTTGACCGGCTCGGCGGCCGTGGCCGTTCCCTGCGGCGGGAGTTGCGCGGCGCGCTCGCCTTCGGCGCGAAACACCGCCATGCCCTTGGCGGTGAGAAGTTGGCGGCCGTCAGTCCAGCCGGAAGCGCCGCCATAGGGCACGCGCACCTTGGCGAAGCGATGCTGGCGCGCGAGAATCTCCACGCGTGCGCCATGAGCTAACCGCGCGGCCACCTTGGCGCGCGGCGCGATCTCTTCGCGCACTTCGAGCGTGGCCGGCGCGACGAAGGCTTCACCGATGGCCGGCTCGGCCGTCTGAATGCGTAGGCAACCCGTGGCGATAATCGAAAGATGAGCGACGAGCAGCAGAGACAAAACCGGCCGAGTGCGTTTTATTGTCCGGAGTGCCGCGCCGCCGCCGCGCGTCCGCTGGTGTGCAAGGATTGCCTCGCCGTGTTGTGCCGCGAGTGCGGCTCGGTGCTGGAGCGGGCCGACGAGTTGGGGATCGGCTGACGCCTTACGCCGGCTCATACGTGCGCAGCAGGGAGAGCGAGCCTTCCACCGCGGCGCCGGCGGGCAACTGCCACACTTCGCCGAGCCGGCACGGCTGGCCGCCGATGCTGCCCGTGCCGTCAATGAGAATCACGGTGCTGGCGCGGTCCCACGAGCGCGGGTGGTCCGGGGTCACTCCCCACTGTTCGGTCACGAAGTAGGCGCAGGCCGCCACGCGCACGCCGCCATTGCCGATATCGATGCGCGCTTCCGGGCCGGGATGACGGTCATAGTCCAGCACGGCAAGGGAGTGATCGAGATGTAACTCGCGCGGGCGGCCATAGTCAAACAGCCGGTAGGTTACGTCGGAATTCTGCTGAATCTCCAGCACGCGCAGGCCTGGCCCGAGCGCATGGACGGTGCCGGCATGGGCCAAATACGTCTGCGCGCGAGACACCGTGTGCCACTGCAGGTAGTCCGCAATGGAGCCATCCTGTGCCGCGGCGCGCGCATCGGGCGGGCGCTTTTCAAAGCCGACGGCGAGCTTGGCGCCGGGCTCGGCGTCGAGCACGTACCACATCTCTGTTTTTCCACGCGAGCCCTGATGCTGTTGCGCGGCGTAGGCGTCATCCGGGTGCACCTGCACCGAGAGCCATTCCGCCGTGAACAAAAACTTGATCAGCAGCGGACCTGCGTCGAACCATACTTCACCGATCGCCGGCGCCCATTCACGATTGGGGAACCAGGGCTCGGTTAGCAGCGAGCCCCAGACGCGTTCTACGAACCGGGGTTCGAGACGGGTGGGTTGCATAGATCCTATTTCTGAATGAAGTCGTCAATCCGCTGGAGGCCGCGTTCGAGTTCCTTCATCGACGTGGCATAGGAGATGCGCACATGATCCTGCGTGCCAAATGCCTCGCCGGGAACCACGGCCACATGTGCTTCCCTCAGCAGTCTTTCGGCAAACTCCAGCGACGAGGCGATGCCCTTGTTCTTCCACGCCGTGCTCATGTTGGGGTACGCGTAGAACGCCCCCATCGGGTCCTGGCACGTCACACCGGAAATCTGGCGCAGGCGGTTCACCACAAATTCACGGCGCGTGCGGTACTCGCCCAGCATTTGCTGGACCGAGTCCTGCGGGCCGCGCAGCGCTTCAATGGCGGCTTTCTGCGCGATGGACGTGGGATTCGACGTCATATGGCTCTGCAACTTTATCACTGCGTCGATGACGGGCTTGGGTCCGAGGCCGAAGCCGATGCGCCAGCCGGTCATCGCGTAGGTCTTCGATAGTGAGCCCGCCACCAACACCGTGTCTTTGGCCCCCGGCACGCTGGCGATCGAGAACGGCTTGGCGCCGTAGAGGAAGTGGCAATAGCACTCGTCGGTAATCAGCCAGATGCCGCGCTGGCTGGTGATCTCGAAAATTTTGATGAACTCGGCGTCGCTCAGCACCGCGCCGCTCGGGTTCGACGGCGAGTTGATGAAAATCGCCTTGGTCTTCGGCGTGATTTGCCGGGCGATCATCTCCGCGTTGACATTGAAGCCCGTGGCTTCGCCCGGATCAACAAACACGCACTTGCCGTAGGCGAAGTTCACCACGTCGGCGTAAGTCACCCAATACGGCACCGGGATGATCACCTCGTCGCCCGGGTTGATCAGCACCTGCATCAGTTCGAAGATGATGTGCTTGCCGCCCACCGTGGTGACGCACTCGTTGACGGCGTAGCCCGTGCCGAAGTCCGCCACGTGACGGTCCACAATGGCCTTCTTCAATTCCAAGGTGCCGTCGACGGGCGTGTACTTGGTGAAGTTGTCGGCGAGCCCCTGAATCGCGGCCTGCTTGATGTTGGAGGGCGTGGGGAAGTCCGGCTCGCCGGCGCCGAAGTCGACCACGTCAACACCCTCGCGTTTGAGGCGGCCCGCTTCGGCGGAAACCTTCACAGTGGAAGACACGCTGATGAGGCCAACGCGCTCGGCGAGGGCCGGGATGGTGGAGGTCATGACTTGGGCAGCTCCTGGGTGATTTTCGATTTGAGCTCGGCTTCGACGGTGGGTGGAACCAGTCCGGATATATCGCCGCCGAGCCGGAAGACGTCTTTCACCAGCCGGGAACTGATAAACGAATACTGCTCACTGGCCATCAAGAACACGGTTTCGATGTCTGGCTGCAGATGGCGGTTCATGCTGGTCATCTGCAATTCATACTCGTAGTCGGAGACGGCGCGGATGCCGCGGATCAACACGCGCGCGCCGCGGCGGGCGGCATACTCAACCAGCAGACCCTGGAAGTAGCCGATCTCCACGTTGGCGATGTCGCGAGTGCACTCTTCGAGCATCACGCGGCGCTCGTCCATCGAAAACAGCGGCTGTTTGGCGTCGTTGCGCAGAATCGCCACCACCAGCTTGTCGAACAGACGCGACGAGCGGCGGATCAGATCGAGATGTCCGTGGGTGGGCGGGTCGAAAGAGCCCGGGTAGATGGCAGTGACGCTCAAATCCCCAGTTTACACTGGTACTTCACGTTATGAATATCTTCGACTCCGACGACCCTTCGCTACTCAACATCCGCAGCCGCGGCGCAGGCCCCACCGGCGCGCTGCCCATCACTCCGGAGATGCTGCTGCAGCGCCCATCCGGCGATCTTTTCGGCTGGACACAGAATGCGGGGATGGGCTGGGATCCGTCGCGCATGTCGGGCGACGACATCCTGATCTTGTCCACCCACGGCGGCCTGCGCGAGCCGGATGGTAAGCCGATCGCGCTGGGTTACCACACGGGCCACTTTGAAGTGCATCTGCTGGTGGAGGCCGCCGCGCGCGAACTCGCCGCGCAGCGCGCCGTGCCGTTTGCCGCGTATTGCACGGACCCGTGCGACGGGCGCACGCAAGGCACGCCGGGCATGTTCGACAGCTTGCCGTACCGCAACGACGCAGCGATGGTGCTGCGCCGCCTGGCCCGCTCGCTACCCACGCGCAAGGGGATTATCGGCGTGGCAACGTGCGACAAGGGCCTGCCGGCGATGATGATGGCGCTCGCGTCGATGCACGATTTCCCCACCGTGCTGGCGCCGGGCGGCGTCACGCTGGCGGCCGAAGGCGGCGAGGACGCGGGCAAGGTGCAGACGCTGGGCGCGCGCTTTGCGCATGGAGACGTGACGCTGGAGTACGCCTCTGAGGCGGCGTGCAAGGCGTGCGGGTCGCCGGGCGGCGGGTGCCAGTTTCTCGGCACCGCGGCAACGTCGCAAGTGGTGGCCGAAGGTTTGGGAATGACGCTGCCGCATGCGGCGCTGGCGCCTTCGGGCCATCCGATTTGGCTTGACATGGGGCGGCGCTCGGCGCGCGCGGTGCTGGCGATGGGGAAGGCAGGCAGGACGACGCGCGATGTGTTGACGCCCAAGGCGCTGCACAACGCGATGGTGATTCACGCGGCGTTCGGCGGGTCCACGAATTTGATTCTGCATCTTACGGCGGTGGCGCATCAGGCGGGCCTGGCGCGACCCACGGTGGAAGACTGGAACCGTGTGAACCGGCAAGTCCCGCGGCTGGTGGATGTGCTGCCCAACGGACCGCGGAGCTTCATGACGGCGCAGGTGTACATGGCGGGCGGCGTGACTGAGGTGATGCTGCACTTGCGGCGCATGGGGCTACTGGAGCTTGACGCGCTGACGGTGTCGGGCGAAAAGCTGGGCGCGGTGCTCGATTGTTGGGAGCAGTCAGAACGGCGCGTGAAAGTGCGCGAGTCGCTGCGCGCGGCCGACGGGGTGGACCCGGATGTCGTGATCATGGATCCGGATTCGGCGCGGCGCGCGGGGTTGACGCCCACGGTGTGTTTCCCGGTGGGGAACCTGTCGCCGGAAGGTTCGGTGGTGAAGAGCACGGCGATCGATCCTTCCGTGGTGGACTCCGACGGCATCTACCGCAAGACCGGGCCGGCGCGCGTGTTTCTTGCTGAGCGCGATGCGATTGCGGCGATCAAGGGACAGAAGATCCAGGCGGGCGACATCATGGTTTTGATGTGCCGCGGGCCGCTCGGGTCAGGCATGGAGGAGACGTATCAGATCACGTCGGCGCTCAAGCACTTGAGCTTCGGCAAGCAGGTGGCGCTGATCACCGATGCGCGCTTCTCCGGCGTGTCCACGGGCGCGTGTATCGGTCACGTCTCGCCGGAGGCGCTCGCGGGCGGGCCCATCGGCAAGATCCAGGATGGCGACACGGTGCAGATCACGGTGGACCGAAATCGCCTCGAAGGCACGGTGAATGTGTTGGGGCCGGACGGTACCGTCGAGTCCGGCACGGCGATGCTGGCCGCGCGGCCGGTGCGACGGGATCTGGCGGCGGACGTGGGTTTGCCGGACGACACGCGGCTTTGGGCGGCGCTGCAGGATGTGTCGGGCGGCGCGTGGGGCGGCGCGGTGTATGACGTGGAGGAGATTTTGCGTGTGATCGAAGCGGGGAAGCGGGCGTTGCGGCAGAGCCGGGGATGATTGCCTGCAACTTCAGACCGGGGTCTGTATTCAGCACCGTGGCACATCGGTTTGGCGCGGGAGGCGGGGAGCGGGTGCTGGTGGGTCCGAGCGCGGCATTGCTCGGGTAGATCCCTGTGTACCAGCAGAGCGAGCAGTTGCCCGAGATGGCGGTGTTGCGTTCGCGGTGGGAGGCGGATCCGGGGATCGGACAACTCCCGCAGTCTGGCAACATGGCGCCGCCGGATCGCTATACCGGTCCGGCGGAACTGGCCCGGCATCTGAATACCTACGACTTTCGCGGCGCGCTGGCGATCGATCAGCCCACGTTGTTTCTGGATGAGGCGCGGCGGCCGGTCCTGTTGGAGTTTCTGGCGATGTCGCGAGTGGGTTCAACCGCAATGCGCGGACGGTTGGTGGGCGCGTCCTTGGACACGTGGTTGCTGTACAGCGCGAGGATTGGTGAAAGTTGCGGCGACATCAGCGTGTACGACGATCGTGCGGTGACAATCCGGATTTTCCTGCGGTTGAAGTTGGGGCGGCGGGGCCAAGTGGCCGCGCGGGCGATGACGGGGTTGTGACCGCCGTGGGCAACGATGTCGATTGAGTATTCGTTTGATCTACAGAGCGAAGGCGTGACGGTGGACTTTCCGGGGTCGACAATTCCGTCGCAGAGTCGATCCGTAGGGTGGGAGCGCGAGTCGGCTTATTAAATTGATAGCGATTTGAGCGAGGCCGCGCTGGATGGGTTCCTGCGTGCGGGTGGATGCCTTGACGCTCAGCCCCGGGTTCATCATCAGGTTCGGCGATTCGCTAAAGTGCGGGGAGTGGATGGGCGATAAGTGAGCAAGAGGAGGATGTTAGAACAGACCATCAGCCGCGATCTCCCGAATCTGTTTGATGATGTGCAGACATCCGTCGTGATCGACGACATTGAGTCGCTGCCGGGAACGGACGGACAAGCCGTCTCGGTCCGCTTTCACCTCGACGGCGCCTGGGCGAGTCCGGCCAGCTTCACCTTCCTGTT
>Ga0194122_10002592_pt1 | contig 19515 bp, 15 predicted proteins | sample TA2MahCa10mmetaG_FD_155487 | JGI IMG/M metagenome (GOLD analysis project Ga0194122, IMG submission 155487) | Freshwater microbial communities from Lake Tanganyika, Tanzania - TA2015021 Mahale Deep Cast 10m | ecosystem: Environmental > Aquatic > Freshwater > Lake | place: Tanzania: Lake... | reverse complement strand
ATCGATCAACGTCACTTGCGACTACATGGGCGGCGGTTTCGGCTCCAAGTTCCCGCCCGACTCCTGGGGCGCCGAGTCGGCCAAGCTTTCGAAAGATGCGGGCGGCCGTCCGGTGAAACTCTTCCTGGATCGCGCCACGGAACTAACCATCGCCGGCGTTCGTCCTTCGCACTTCCTGAAGGTGAAGGTCGGCGCGAAGAAAGACGGCTCGATCACTGCCTGGCAGTCGGACTCTTGGTCCTCCGGCGGCTTCGGCGGCGGCGGTATGGCGCCGCTTCCCTACGTCTATGCCAACATTCCGAATCGCCGCTTGAACCATGCGGCGGTTTCGCTCAACGCCGGTCCGCAGCGCGCTTGGCGTGCTCCGAATCATCCGCAGGCTTCCTACCTCACCACGGCCGCGATGACCGACTTGGCCGCGAAACTCGGGCTGGATCCCTACGACGTCTTCCACAAGAACGCGAACCTGACGCTGCGCGAAGCGGTGTACAAGTCGCAGCTTGAGAAGGCCGCGAAGATGATCGATTGGAAGGCGAAGTACCACGCGCCCGGCGAAGGCAAAGGCACGGTTCGAAGCGGCGTCGGTATTGGCGTCGCCACCTGGGGCGGCGCGGGCCACGCCTCGAAGTGCAAGGTCACGCTGCATCCGGACGGTTCGGTAGAAGTGGAAATCGGCTCGCAGGATATCGGCACCGGTACGCGCACGTGCATCACGATGGTCGCGGCGGAGACGCTGGGACTGCCGATGAGCGCGATTCGCGTCAAGATTGGCAAGAACGCCTATCCGGCTTCCGGCCCCTCGGGCGGTTCCACCACTATTGGCGGCGTCTCCACCTCCACCCGCAAGGCGGCGGTGAACGCGTTGAACAAGCTCTTCGAGAAGGTGGCGCCCAGCCTGGGCGTGCCGGCCGACGACCTGGAGGCGTTGGACAGCCGGATTCAAGTGAAGGGCAATCCGAACAAGGCTCTCAGTTGGCGGCAGGCGGCGCAGAAGATGGGCCCCTCTCCGATCGAAGAGATGGGCGAAAACGTTCCGGCGCAGGCTCCGCGCGAAGGCTTGAACACGCTTGGCGTCGCCGGCGTACAGATGGCCGAAGTGGAAGTCGACACCGAGACCGGTATCGTCAAAATGCGGAAACTCGTGGCGGTGCAGGACTGCGGCTTGGTCGTCAATCCCAAGACGGCCGAAAGCCAGGTGTTCGGCGCCTGCATCATGAGCATCTGCGCGGCTCTGTTCGAAGAACGCGTGATGGACGCGGTGACGGGCAAGGTGTTGAACCCCGACATGGAGTTCTACAAACTGGCCGGACTGCCGGACATCGGGCAGATCGAAGTGCAGATGGACATCACGCCGGAGCACGACGCGCGCGGCATCATCGGACTCGGCGAGCCTTGTGCCATCGGCGGCATCGGCGCCATCGCCAACGCCGTCCATAACGCCATCGGTGTTCGCCTGCCGGTCATACCGGCGACACCCGACAAGGTCCTTAACGCCATCGGCAACCGGAGGTACGCATAACATGCAAGCGTTCGAATACGGAAACCCCACATCCGTCAAGGAGGCCATCGGCCTTCTGGGCACCGATTGGGAAGCCGGCGCGGTTCTGGCCGGCGGCACCGATCTACTCAGTCTGATGAAAGACTACGTGATGTCGCCCAAGCGGGTAGTGAACATCAAGGGCATTAAAGAGCTGGGCGGCATTTCGAAAAAGGGTGGCAATATTCGCATCGGCGCCACCACGACGCTCGACGATCTGGCCAACAACGCCACGATCCGCGCTTCGTTCCCGGCGCTGGTGCAGGCCGCACTCGGCGTGGCCAGCCCGCAGCTCCGCAATATGGGCACGGTGGCCGGCGACCTCTGCCAGCGCCCCCGTTGCTGGTACTTCCGCCGCGGCCACGGCCTACTAGCGAAAGGCCCGAACGGCCAATCGCTTGTGCCGGGCGGCGAAAATAAGTACCACGCGATCTTCTCGAGCGGCCCGGCGTACTTCGTCAGTGCGTCGACGCTGGGACCCGCGCTGGTGGCACTGGGAGCGAGCGTAACCATCGCCGGCCCCAGCGGCAACCGCTCGGTGCCTGTCGAGAAGTTTTTTGTGTCGCCCTCCTCGGACACACAAAGAGAGATCGACCTGAAGCCGAACGAGATCGTGACCGAAATCCTGGTGCCGTCGCCGGCCACCAGGAACGCCACGGTCGAGCTTCGCGAGCGCGAATTGGTGGACTGGCCGCTGGTGGCCGCCGCTGTCGCGCTGCGAATGAGCGGATCCAATGTGTCGAGCGCTTCGATCGCGCTGGGCCACGTCGCACCATCCATTTGGCGGGCGTCGCAAGCCGAGAAGATGCTCGTCGGCAAGCCGCTCACGGTGGAGTCGGCCGAAGCGGCCGGCGAAGCGGCGGTTGCCAACGCCACGCCGCTGAGCCAGAACGCCTACAAGGTCAAGATGGCGAGAGTCGCCGTGAAGCGGGCTCTGCTGGCCGCCGCCGGAGTCAAGGCGTAATGGAACGCGCGGGACTCACCAGGATCGACGACGATCGCTGCAACCTCCTGCGCTGGAAGGGTATGTTTATTGACGCCATGTGGGACCCCAAGGTCCCACATGGTAACGATCGTGCCTTTTGGTGCCATCTAACGCAAAACTGTCTCGGCCCCGATTCGCAATTGGTGGACGAGTACGAGTGCAACGAAACCCGTAAGTGCTACAAGGCTTTGTAGTACGCTTAATTTCAGGAGACCCAAATGAAATCTTGTTTGTTCGCTCTGCTGTCCGGTTCGCTGCTCCTGGCCAATGGTCTTGCCACCAAGCAGCTACGCGGAATGTATGTCGAAGCCCGCACGGCCGACGTGTTCGTGGGCCCGTGCTTCGCAAACTCGGAAGTTGAAAACTCGGGCGATCTGGCCGTCATGGGCTGGAAGATCTCCCAAGGAAGCTGGGAAGGCGTGAAGCTGGACGGGCTGGGTGTCGTCGGCGTCGTGAAGGCGTCGGCCACGCTGGGCGATGTGCACCACACCGCCTACCCGGTGAAGTCCATCCTCATCATCGACGAAAACGCCACCCCCGAACAGCGGCTGGCGCTGGCGTCGTTCGCCAAGCGCATGAGCAAGGATCTGCTCTCCGACGTGGTCCGCATCGAATACAAGCCCGTGTCTCTGACCGTCGAGAACGAAAACCCGCACACCGCCAAGGCGACGATGCGCGCCGGCGATCTGGCCGCCATCCAGACCCGCGCCATTCTGGCCTCGGACCATGTCTGCTCGCACGAGGACGTCTGGTATCAGCCGTTGACGGAAGTCGACCACGCGATGCCGGCGTTCACCATGTCGCACTACTACAAGGGCCAGGGCCTGAACACCACCTGGTCGAGCCCGAACAAGTCGAGCGCTTTCGTGGCCAACTTCCACCTGAGCGAGTAGTTCGCGGTCTCCAGTTGTTTGAAGCGGCCGGCCATCGCGCCGGCCGCTTCGTTTTTTTTGGAAGGAGTTTTTCGGATGTTCCGCGGCACGCTGGCGCGAGGCGGCAAGTTGAGCAAGGGCGGCGCGCTCCTGCTTCGGTGCGTTGGCGCGGCCTTGATTCTATTGGGCGCTTCCGAGGTGGTCCCGGCGATTCCGGCACTTGTGGCGGGACAGCGCGCGACGGGAATCGTAACGGATATCAGGGAAGGACCGGTCCGTAGGGAGCGGATCGTGACGCTGCGGGTGAACGAACGAACGGTGGAAGCCCGCGTCACAAGAGGCCGCACGCCCGGCATCGTCCGGACCGGCCAGGCGATGGAGGTCGCCTACGTTCCCGGAAATCCGGAGATCGTGTACCCTCTGCACCTCTCGGCGCCCTGGGGCGGCGGCGCGGCGTTCGGCGCGATCGGCGCGTTTCTGGTGTGGCTGGCGCGGAGGGCGAACCACGCGGCGGCGTAGCGCGCCCCGCCCCGCAAACGCAATTGCACCTGTCTAGACAGGTGCAATTGCGTTTGCCGCGCCTAGTTCTGGCCCATCAGATCGGTCCGGCGACGCAAGACTTCGCGTCGCTGAGACTCGACCATCGGCCCAACCCGCTTGTTGAACGCCGAGTACTCCTCCGGCGAAAGAGAGAGTGCCGCGATCGTATGGCCCTTATCGAGTTCCGCGAACGTATCGGTGCCGGCCGTGATGCGGAACTCCACGTCGGCGCCGAACGCGACGCGGCTCACCACCACCCAACGGCCCGCCTTTTTAACCGCGGGTACGACGACGCTTTTCCAGACCTCCTCCCACTCGGCGCGCTTGTCCCCGCGCACGCGGACGTGCTGCCGGATCTGCAAAGGAGAGACTTTCCCCGGGGTCTGCGGCACCGACAGATCGGCGATCGTGCGGATCGTAATCGCCGATCCACGCTCGATCAGTGCGTCGCGCTGGTCCAGGATGCGCCGCCAATCCTCACCGGCGCCTTTCCGGAACGGGGATTCGCTGTCGAAACGCGCCAGCGAATCGAGAAAGACCGTCACTTGGTACGTGTTATTGTTCCCGGTCACGCTTGTGCCTTGATGGATGACGGTATTCTCCCCGCCTTTACGCGTCGCGGGCAGGTAGCGGTTCTTGAGATAGTCCTCAAACGCCAGATTCATGCCGGGCTTCACTTCGTAGGTAGCGACGCGGGCGTACCGGCGCAGCGGAGGCGGGTCGGCGGCGTAGACACTGGTCAACAGCGCGACCGCGGTGATTGAACTTGCAAGTTTCATGATGATTGGTTCTCCTGGGGTGAGCTGCGTATCAATTCGCGGCCCCGCCCTCAGCAGCGCCGCCACGCCCCGGAAAGGGCCAACGATCGTCGGAATCGGCAGCCCCCACCCCGCCGCAATTGCACCTGTCGAGACAGGTGCAATTGCGTTTGCTGCGAATACGCTTACGGAGCCGAAACGGCAATCAAAGCCGAATCCGTAATATTCTGCGTCCCGAACCGCATCGAAATTTCCACGTTCACCGCATCGCTGGGCCGGACAGCAGCCGGTACGCGGACATTGAGCTGATACAGGCCCGCGTAGCCCGGCGTGACGCCGGCGAAAACGACCTCCGCGCCGACGCCGCCAACCGTCACCGTAACCGGCGCGACGACCTTGTACAACACGCTTCCGTCCGCCGGCGCGACCGCGCCGTTCCCGAGCCGCGGCCCGGCCTCCGTTCCATCCGGTGTCGCCAAGCCGAGCCCCGTGACGTAGAACTGCAAAATGTCGCCGGGTTTAGCCGGAGCCGCACAGCTTGAAAGCGGGCTGATCTCGTTAGCCGCGCAATCCACGGGGAAACGAAGCGCCGCCGCTACCGCGCCCGGCAGCGGAAGCCATGCCGAATTCGGCAAGGTGGCGATGGCGAAGGAGCGCTTCGTGTCGGTCGGATCGGTAAGCTTGAACAAGGACGGCAGCGATTCGACCGTGAACATGGGGTAGTTGATCGTGCCGTCGGGCGTTTTCAACGTCAGCACGACCCGCCGCCGGACGGGCAGATCCATCGGAGAGACGAAGTTCACCTGCCCCTGCGGCTCGTAGACGCCGAGCACGGGCACCGCCCGTCCATCCAGTTCGACGGAAACGTCGCCGGCTTTCAGCGAGGTGAACCCACCCGTCGCCGTCGCTCCGCCGAAGTTCACGCCAAAGATGGACTGCAGTGCGCCGGGCGCCAAGCCAAAATATTTGTTGGTAGCCGTCGAAACAGTCGAGATCACCGGCTGCCTTGTTCCGACGACAAACTGTACCGAATTCCCAGCCGTTCCATCGGCAGAGACTCGCAGTGTGTAGGCGCCCGCGGCCATGTCCTTGGGCACATTGAAATAGATGCGCGTCCAGCCCAGAATGCTGTTGAACCGGTTGACCTGCCGGTAGAACGGGATCCCCTCTTCAGGATCGATTACAGCCCGGACATTCTCCATCTGCCGCCCATTCACGGTCAGTTCCACCTTGGCCGCAACGGGAACCGGCACGGCAGGAAACGTCAGCGAAGGAGTGGCGGGGTTCGAGACGCCGAGGCCGGTCGCCATGACAAAAAGGGCCTCGCCCGGAACCAAGGGATTCGATGCGCTCACGGGTGGATACTCGAGTATCGACACGCCGTTCTCCAAGACGGTGCGAGTCCGGTAGATCCGCGTGATCATGCCGCTGCCTTCGCGCGACCAATCGCTCGTCAATAGATTCGGCGCGACGCGGGCGACCGTCACGGTTCTGGTCGCATTCGTTGTGCCGTCCTGCGTGATGACAAGAGGATGCGTTCCGGGCGCAAGGTCGTAAGGCGGGACGGCTTCGATGACCGTAGCCGAGAAGCTGCGGATGGAGGTATTCCTGCCGCCCGCCGTTACCGCAATGACCGGAGGCTGACTGACGCCGGGCGTGGCACGGACCAGATTCGTCCCGCGCACGATAATCGGGTCACCGGGCGCCACCGTGGTGGAACGGCCCTGTAGTTCCAGAACCGATGTAATCGTCCCCGTCTGGGCATAAACCGCTAAAGTGCAAGTCAAGCAGGCAAGCCGAAGCAAATGCAATGTCATAGAGATCCTTTCGCTTCCGATGCTGAGAACGGAGATGTTCCCATAGGCGAAAACGAAGGACCCGGGGTGACAAGAAAACCGGCTGTCAGTAGCTCAAGCGCAGGCCGAACTGAATCTGCCGCGGAACGTTGACCTGCGACAGGCGAATGCGGCCGAAGTCGGCCGAGGTGATCGAGGTGTTCGGACCGGCGAACACGACGTTGTTGAAGGCGTTGAACAACTCCGTCCGGAAGTCCAGACCCACCCGTTCGTTGACGCTGATCCGCTTTTCGATGAGGATGTCCCAGTTTCTGTTACCGGGTTGGCGCACCTGATCGATGTTTCTGGAGGCCGTGCCAAAGGTGAATTGCGGCGCGCGGCGGAACGCGTTGGCTTGAAAATACGGCGCGCCATCGACGAACGAACGCGAGCCGAGCGCGGCGGGCTCGCCCGTCGCGTCCGGACGCTGGCCGCCGCCGAAGGAGTTCGAGTCGTTCGGACCGCTCACTTGAATCGGCAGCCCGCTGTCCCAGGTAAAGTACAACCCCGTGGACCATCCGCCGGCGATGCGTGCCCACGCGCCACGGTTCAACCGCGGCTTACCGACACCATAGGGAAGCTCATAGCGGAGGCTGAGCCGGACCACGTCGGTCAGATCGTAAAAAGAAACCGACCGGTCACACGAGAAACAACGGCTGTTGGCGAATCCGCCCGGCCCAAGAAATCCGCCGAAGTCGCCGACGTTGTCCATCAGCTTCGAATGGGTCCAGGCGAACAGGACGGCGAGCCCGTCGGCGAACCGGCGCTCCACGCGGGTCTGCAGCGAGTGGTAGCTGGAGTGGCCAACGGGCGCCTGGCTGGCGGCCATCGATGTGAAGTGCGGATACGGCCGCAGGAGTTGCCCGCGTTGGATCGTCGCCCGCGAAAGCGTGGAGGTGGGATCGGTAATGACGCCCGCGAACGGATTCGGCACCGTCGCATTCAACTGCGTACCCAACGAAAGCAGTTCCGGAGCGAGCTGGTTGTACTGTACGCCACTGGGCAGCGCAACACCCGTGGAGGACGCATAGCCCGCTTCCACCACCATTTGCCAAGGCAATTGTCGCTGCACGTCAAAGGACCACTGGAGCTGATAGGGCAGCCGCTGCTGGCGGAGCGGGCCGCTGATGCCCTGCCCCAGGTTCGTCAACAGGCCCAACGAGTTTCCGGTCGGTTGAACAAAGCCGCCCGGCAACGGATTGGCGAGGTTGAACAGCGGCGTCACGCCGTCGGGCTGGGCGACCAGCGAGCTCGTCGTCCGCTGGAACCCGAGCGAAGAATCCGTATTGGGGGCAATCGACGAAGTGAAGACGCCAAAGCCGGTCCGAACGACCGTCTTGCTGTTCACGTCCCAAGCCAGGCCAATGCGCGGGTCCCAGTTGGTCGTGTCGGCGATTTGGGTACGCCGGCCGGTGCCGCCGGTCGCGGTGAAACCAACGCCGCCGCGCAGGTCCGGGAAACCGGCGGCTTGAATTCCCGTGGGGGTCGCAAGGTCGAGAAACACATACTTGTTCCCGGTCTCCAGGCGAGGAAGTTCCAGGGAGTAGCGCAGCCCCAGCGTTAAGGTCACCCGCCGCGTCACCTTCCATTCGTCCTGGAAGTAACCGGCGTAGTAGGGATGAATGTGCAATTCCAAGGGGCGCAGCGTATAGCCCACGCCGGCCACGCCGAGTTGCAGGTCCGCCAACCCCCGGCCGGTTCGCGCCGCGGCCGCCTGCGGATTCGGTCCCGCCGTGAAACCGCCGCCCGCGCTAATCGATAGCGGCGACGATTGATCGATCGACACGGGGAACCTCCGCCAATCGAAGCCGGCCTTGTAGGTATGCTTGCCTCGCAGCAGCGTAAGGGAGGCGTTGTACTGCCAGGTGCGCGACTTGACCGCGTTGTACCCCGTACCCGTAACACCCACCTGCGTCAACCCGCCAACGGAAAACACCGGGAAGTACTTGACGCGCTGGCCATCCACCAGCGAACGGTTGAGGCCCAGCGACGTCTGATCGAAATTGAGCGACAGCGGCGTCCGGTTGGTCTCGCTCTGCGCCATGGACAGGTGGTGTTGAAAAATGGTTCCGGGTCCGATGGACCATGTGTGGTTGCCAACCCAGTTGATACCGGGGATCCGGTTGGGCGTTTCCACGGGCGAGGCGAAGTGCCCGAAGACCAGCGGCTGGGCGTTGATGTTCTGGAACCAGTTGTACCGTGCGAAGACCGTGTGCCGCGGGCCGATCTGATGATCCACGCGCGCGTCGACGCGATTCCCGTTCAATGCGTTCGCCGCCGCGACGAAAAAGTTGCTGATATCGCTCTGCCCGAGGCCGCGCTGCGTCGGAGCCGGGTAATACTGCATGAGATTCGCCGCGATCGGGTGAATAGTCGATGCCGGAATCAGGTTGCCTGCGAACGGCGTTCGAATGAAGCGGGTCGTGCCGGCGGGCCGGTCCGGATCCAGGCGCGTCGTCCGGGGATCGAAGATGGTGAAGGGCTGGCCGCCGGTGTCGCGCGTCTGCGAGTAGTTGCCGGTCCGTTCCAGCGCCGTCGGCACGGTGCCCGTGTACGGGTTGAGAGAGCGCTGGCGCAAACCTTCGTAGGCAACAAACCAGAAGGTCCGGTTCTTGCCGTTATAGATTTTCGGCAGCAGCACCGGGCCGCCGCTGGTGAAGCCGAACTGGTTCCGCTTAAAGGATGGCTTGCTGGTAAGCCCGGCGCGGTTGGAGTTGAATCCGGCGGCGTCCAGAACGCTGTTGCGAAGAAACTCGTGGAACGTCCCGTGGAGTTCGTTCGTTCCGGACTTGATCGAGAAACTCACCACGCCGCCGCCGGTGCGTCCGAACTCGGCGGCGTACGGAGAAGTATTGACTTTGAACTCCTGCACCGAATCGAGCATCGGCATCGCCGACACCTGATTGTTGTACGTGCCCGTGTTGGCGGCGCCATCGATCAGGATCTCGCTGGTGGATCCACGCCCGCCGTTCACGCGGAAATTGTTGGTTGTCGACTGCGACGCGGTGTTGTCGCCGGCAAGGCGTCCGGTCGTGACACCCGGTACATTGGCTAGCAACAGGTAGGGGTTCCGCACGTTCAACGGGATCGACATCAGAAACTTGTTTTCGACCACCGTGCCGCGGTCGGCGCGATTGGCGGTCAGCAGCGGAGCTTGGTCGGTGATGGTAATGGACTCCTTCAGTTCGCCCGGCTGCAGGACGAGATTGAACAGGCGGGTCTGTGCGATCTCAAGACGGAAGCCATCAACGCGGGCCTCCTTGAAACCGGCCAAGGAAGCGCGTAAATCGTAGACGCCCGGTTGGACGGGCGGCAGAACGAAATTGCCCTCGCTGTTGCTGACCGCCGAGGAGAGGATGCCCGTCGCGCGGTTCGTGAGCGTCACAGCCGCCCCGCCGGCGACCGCTCCCGAGGAGTCTGTCAATCGTCCGGAAACGACGGGGCTCTGTGCTAGAAGCGAAGCACCGAACAGCAACCAGGCGAGTCTCATGACCGAAGTATCGCACGCGCGTTGCGGCACCTGGCACCGGCAGGTACTTTCAATCGCAAGAAATTGGCTCACCGGGCCCGGCCCATTTTTTGGGGCGATAAGTCCATTTTTCCGGCAAGCCGCATTCCGCCTCGCGCGCCGGACCGGGTGCCGGCGCGTTGCCGCGTCAAATTCTCCTAAACTTTTAGTTGACACGGGCTTCCGATCGGCGCATACTCCTAACTACTTAGGAGGTCCGATTGCCAAAACGCAAACAACCCGGCTCCGGGCTCACACCGCTCGAACTGGAAATCATGCACGTGCTGTGGCGCACGGGACCGGCGAACGTCCAGACGGTGCTTTCCGGAATGGAAGGCCGCGATCTTGCCTACACCACCGTGCAAACGATGCTCAACATTCTGCATCGCAAAGGCAAAGTGAGCCGCCGCCTGAAAGACCGCGCCTACTACTATCAGCCGGTGCTCAGCCGCAAAAATGCGGTGGGCCAGGCGATCGGCGAAATGCTGGATAAGTTCTTCGATGGTTCGGCGGACCGGCTCGTTCTGAGCCTGCTCGAAACACGCCATCTGACAAAAGAGAAACTGGAGCGCATTCAAGCGCTGGCATCCGGCCTGGAATCGGAAAAGAAAGGAACCGGCCATGACTGACGATCAACTGCTGACCTTCTTACTCAACACGCTATGGCAGGTACCCGCGATTGCGTGTGCGGCCTGGATCGCGAGCCGCATGCTCAGGAAGGGCCCCGCGGCGCATACACACATTGTCTGGGTTTCGGCCCTTGCGGCGTCGGTGATGCTGCCGCTGGCCAGCGTGCCGCGTGGAGTCCAAACAAACACGGTGGAGTGGACTGTGCCCGTTCCGGCACCGGAAGCGGCACAGGCGAAACTTCCTATTTCTCCCGTCCAGCCGGCAAGCGCACCGCACCCACGCGTGGTTGCGTTCCCGTTCAACGCGGCCCGGATCTGCACAGGGGCGTTCCTGTTGTTCCTGCTCGTGCGCCTGCTTGGCGTCGGCCGCGCATGGTACAGGACCGCCGCCATCCGCCGGTCCGCGAGCGGCAAGGCGGCGCCGCCAGCTGTCGACACCGTTTGGCGGCGGTGCTTGGCGGCGTTCTCGCTGCGCGATGTGGACCTGCTTTGGTCGGCCAGCGTTTCCAGCCCGGTCACGGTGGGGATGTGGCGGCCGGCGGTAATTCTGCCCGAGGCGTTGCGCGAGCCTGTTTCGGACGATGTCTTGACGACCGCGATCGGGCACGAGTTGGCGCATATCGCGCGCAGGGATTTCGCGCTCGGCCTGCTTGGCGAGCTGATCCTGGCGCCCGTGTCGTTCCATCCGGCGGCATGGCTGATTCGCCGTGGCGTGAACCGCGGCCGGGAGATGGCTTGCGATGAGTTGGTAACGGCGAAGCTGCTGGACCGGCACGTGTACGCGCGTTCGATCCTACAGATCGCGGAGAAGATGAGCGGCTTGCGCGAGCCAGGCTATTCGCTCGGCGTTTTTGATGGAGACATTTTGGAAGAGCGGATCCGGCGGCTGACGGAGCGCGCCGAATTCAGCGGGAGACGGGCGGGTCTGCTATTCGCCGCCGGACTCTCAACGCTGGCGATTGGCGTGTTGGCCGCGTCGGCGCTGGCCCTCTCGGTCCAAGCGCAGAGCGGAGCGCGGACGGAGTTGCAACTCGGCATCGCCGCCGCCAACGAATCCAGCTTCAAGCGCGCGATCGCTCACTTCGAAGCGGCCGTCCGGCTGGAGCCGTCCACGCCAGCACCGAGGTTGTATCTGGCCCACGCGTTGCTAAACGACTACTACCACGGAGAACGGCGCGACGCGACCAGATTGGAGTCGGCCCAGCGGCAGTATCTCGACACCCTCTCGTTTGACGCGCGGAATAAGACAGCCATGCGCGGCATGATGGCCATTGGCATGGAGACGAGACAACTCGGCCAAGCGCGGGAATGGGCCGAGAGGTTGATTCAAGCGGACTCGAGCGACAAGACCGGCTACTATACCGCCGGCGTAGTCGATTGGGCGGTAGTGTTCCCGGAGTTCCAGAAGGCCAAGCAAGCCTCGGGCGGACGCGTGGAGGACTACGCCATCGCCGCCGCGGCCGTCCGAAAACGGTTGCGGGATCAATACCTCCCCACAGTCGAACGCGGCATCGGCATGGCGCAGGCCGCCGTCGCCATCGACCCGCAGTACTCCGATGCGATGGCGTACATGAATCTCCTGCTGCGTCTGAAGGCGGGCCTGGTGGACGACTCTGCAGAGTCGGCTTCTCTCATCGCAAGCGCGGACACCTGGGTTTCCAAGGCGATTGCGGCGAAAAAGGAACGGGCGAATGAGCAAACGGCCGCTTCAGCCTTGAACATCGACGGTCCGCCGCCCGGGCCGCCGATACCGCCACCACCACCGCCGCCTCCGCCACCACCGCCGGGCGGAGGCCGCAAGCCGTAGCCGCCCTCAGCGCGCCGCCTCCCACCCAGGAATCGCCTCCGCCGCGCGGCGAGGGTCCCCCCCGGTCTCCCGCAGAATCTCCGCCAGCCGCTTCTGCAGCCCGGCGACCGTGGCCTTCAGCGCCGGGTCCTTGATGTTCTCAATGGGCCGGCCTCGCATGTAGCCGAAGCGGAGCGGACTCAACAAGTTGTTCTTCTGCTCCGGATCTTTCTGAATGTCGTACAACTCGTCGATATCCCAGACGCCAACCGTCTGCATGAGACTGTACCGTTCGGTCCGGATGCCGGTGATCGTGGGAGTGTAAGGATAATCGCGCTCCCACTCGTACTCATAGACAAAGTCCTTACGCCAGTTCGCCGCCCGGCCCGTCACCACCGGTAGAAAGGACCGCCCATGCATCTTCGGTACGTCGCGAACGCCTGCCACGTCGAGAAACGTTGGCGTGATGTCGAGATTTAGCACCATCTCCGCCGGTTTTACGCCCTTCGGTATCAGCGACGGGCAGTGCGCCACCATCGGCACGCGCATGGACGGTTCGTGCATGGTGCGCTTGTCCACCATGCCGTGCTCGCCCCACATGTAGCCGTTGTCGCCCATGTACACGATCAGCGTGTCGTTTAACAGACCCTTCGCTTCCAGTTGCGCGGTGACGCGGCCGACGCTCTCGTCGATGGCCACCAAGCAGCGCATATAGTCGCGATAAGCGTCCTCGAACGAGATCACCTGACCGAACAACCCTTCCACGCCGTGCCGGGTGTAGCGGCGCTTCTGCACCCAGTCTGGAAGCTGCTTGTTCCGTTCGTCGTTGGACCAGATCGTCGACGGGCGCGGAATCGGCTCGCCCGCATAGAGCTTTTTGTGCCGGGCCGCGGGCTCGAACGGAAAGTGAACCCCTTTATGTGAAAGGTACAGGCAGAACGGACGGTTCGAATTCTTGTCGATGAACTGGCAGGCCTGCTCGGTGAGAATGTCGGTGATGTTGCCCTTCTCCACCCGCCGTTGGCCGTTTTCGTTCACCGGCGGATTCTCATACTGGCCTTGCCCGAAGAAGCTGAACCAGTGATCCCAGCCGGCGCGCGGCTCGTCGGAGTCGCCGCCCATGTGCCACTTGCCGAAGAAACCGGTCCGGTACCCCTCCTTTTGCAGGACCTGCGAGAAGGTGGGAAGTTTGGGATCGAGCGGCGAGAAATTGTCCTCTACTTTATGGGCGTGCATATAGAGGCCCGTCAGTATCGACGCGCGGCTGGGCGAGCACAACGATGTCGTGACAAAACTGTTCTGAAAGTGCGCTCCGTTGGCGGCCAGCCGGTCGATGTGCGGCGTCTTCAGCCACGGATGGCCGGCGCAGCCCAGCGCGTCGTACCGGTGGTCGTCGACGAGAATGAAAACGATGTTGCGCTTGCGCCCCGCGCTTTGCGGAAGCGCGGCCGGCGCTGCGGCAGCCTGCAGAAACGTCCTTCGGTTCATGAGTTCCTCAATAGTACTTTCAAAACGCCGCGCGCGGCGGCCCGTTCAAAGGCGGTGCAGCCCATCGCGAGCGGAAACGACTCGTGGATCAGATCCAGCACATCGATCCGTTTATTGCCAAGCAACTCCAGCGCCGGCTGGAACCGTCCGCAGCGGGAGCCGAGCAGCGTGATCTCCGGCACGATTACGGACGCCATATCGATCCCCACGCGATTATGAACCGTCGACTTCATCACCACCGTTCCGCGCGGCCTGCACATGGCCACCGCCGACGCCAGCCCCTCCGCCGAACCGGTAGCGTCGACCACAAGATCGAAACGCCCTTTGGGACGGTTCGCGGCCAACGAGACCATCGCCCCGCGCCGCTTCACAATCGCCAGCTTGGCCGCATGCCGGCCGAACTGATGGACCTGGCAGCCGTGCGCCAGCAGCACTTGCCCGATTAACAGTCCCAGTTTGCCGTCGCCAAGCACGGCGGCTTCCCCGCCCCGTAACCAGGGACACTGTTCCAGAATCTCGCACGCCGCCGCAACCGGCTCTGTAAACACGGCTTCGTCATCGCTCAGCGATTCGGGAATCTCCAGCAGGTTTTCCACCGGCAGCGTCAGCGATTCGGCGAACGCGCCGGGATGGCGGACAATGCCGAGCACCGTCCGCGTGGGGCAATGCCGGCCCAGGCCACGCGCGCACCACTCGCAGGCACCGCACGCCAGGTTGATCTCACCTACCACGCGCTTGCCAATCCATTCGGGCGCGGCCGGGCACTCTTCGACGGTGCCGGCAAATTCGTGGCCGGGAATTCCACGGAATCCGTAATAGCCGGCCTTAAGCTCCAGATCCGTATTGCAGATGCCCGCCATCCGCAGGCGAATCCGGGCGAAGCCGTTTCGGAGCTTGGCCCTCGGCAACCGCCGCAACGACACTTCGCCGCTTTCGATGTAGAGCGCCTTCATGCACCGGCAGCGGCGGCTCGGTCGCGCCCGGCGGCCTTCGCCACCGGCTTCGCCTGTTTGCGCAGCCGGCTCCAAAACCACCAGTTGCACTGCTCGGCAGGCAATTGCGGGTCGCGGGCCTGGGCAACGGCGCAGCGCAGCGTATCCAACACGCAGGGGTCCTGCCGGGTGCCGGTCAGATCGCAGAGTTTTCGAAACAAGGAGTCCGGATTCCGGCGGGCTAGATCCGCCACCGACTGCACACCCAAAAGGTCAAAGTCCGAAAGCATCGCCTTTCCGATGCCGTGAAGATCCTGCAAACGTCTGTTGGACACTTGCAACAGTATAATTGAAGTTCATGTCAGCCGTGCTCGTCTGCTTCGAGCCGTCTTGCCGCGCCACTTACAGCACCTCGGAAGTGATTTACAACTGTCCGAAATGCGGCGGTCTGCTCGAAGCGCAAATCGATTATGACCTAGAGGCCGCCAAACAGTGGAAAGACGTTTGGCGAAGGCGGCGGATGTCGAACGCTCCGCTCGACCAAAGCGGCGTGTGGCGCTACCGTGAGATGTTGGACCTGTTTGGCGGCGGATTCGAGAACGTCGTAACCCTGCGAGAGGGAAACACCCCGCTGCTGAACGCCCCGAAAGCGGCGGACTATGCGGGCATCGACCGGCTGGTGTTCAAACACCAGGGCTTTAACCCGACCGGTTCGTTCAAGGACAACGGCATGACCTGCGGCGTAGCGCAGGCCGTGAAGCTGGGCATGAAGCGGGTCGCCTGTGTTTCGACGGGGAATACCTCCGCGTCGATGGCGGCCTACTCGTCGGCTGCCGGCCTGGACCCGATCATTTTCATCCCGAATGGGAACATTAGCTACGGCAAACTGGCGCAGGCCCTGGAGTACGGCGCGCGCACGCTGCAAGTGGAGGCGAATTTCGATGAGATCCTCGCCCTGGTCCGCGTTCTGGCCGAACGGCTGGGAATTTACCTGCTCAATTCGATCAATCCGTTCCGGATCGAAGGCCAGAAATCCATCGTCATCGAAATGCTGGACCAGCGCGACTGGTCCGTGCCGGACTGGATCGTCCTGCCCGGCGGCAACCTGGGAAATACATCGGCATTTGGGAAAGCCTTGCGGGAATTACTGACACTGGGATTCATAAATAAGCTGCCGAAACTCGCTGTGATACAAGCCGCCGGTTCGTCGCCCTTTTACGACTACATGAGGCAGCAAGACCGTTCCCAGTTCCCGGCCGTGAAGAAACCGGAGACGCTGGCCACCGCCATCAAGATCGGCGACCCGGTTTCGTACCCAAAAGCGCTGCACGAAGTCACAACCACCGCCGGCATCGTCGAGAAGGCAACCGAGCAGGAAATCGCCGATTCCAAGGCGATCATCGGGCTCTGCGGCATCGGAAGCGAACCGGCTTCCGCGGCAACGCTCGCCGGGATCAAGAAGCTCCGGGCACAAGGAGTCATCGGCGCTTCGGACGAAGTCGTGGCGGTCCTGACAGGAAACGTCCTGAAGGATCCCGACTACATCTATCGCTACCACACCGGCCAACTGGACGATCCTCACGGCGCGCGAATTGTCTCGACGTTCGGCAACCGGCCCATCGTTACTCCCAACGACGCCGATCACATCGCCCGCCTTCTTGGAAGTTGACAACGCGTTGCCTGCTGACTAAACTGTAGTTAAGTCAGCAGGCGTCACTGTGATTCAATCGGGCTCTCGGTCCTTAGGCGAAATCAACTCGACCGTCTCCACCTCCGTCACCGGTGGGTGGAAGCGCTGGCTCGCTTTCGCAGGGCCGGCCTATGTCGTCTCCATCGGGTACATGGACCCTGGCAACTGGGCGACGGACCTGGAAGGCGGTTCGCGGTTTGGGTACCACCTGCTTTGGGTGCTAGTGGTGTCAAACGCCATGGCGATCCTGCTGCAAACCCTCAGCGCGCGTTTAGGAATTGTCACGCGCAGGGATCTGGCCCAGGCTTGCCGGGAGACCTATCCGAAGCCCGTAAGTCTGGCGCTTTGGGGTCTCTGCGAAATCGCCATCGCCGCCACCGACCTGGCCGAGGTCCTCGGCGCCGCCATCGCGCTGAACCTGTTGTTCGGCATTCCGTTGCTCTGGGCCGTGGTGCTGACGGCAGTCGATTCGTTTTTTATCCTTTACCTTCTAAAACTTGGCGTACAAAAATTCGAGTTTTTTGTCCGATGTTTGGTCGCGGCGATCGGAGCGTGTTTCGCCGTCGAACTGGCCTTGGCCCGGCCGTCGCTTTCTGGCATTGCCTCAGGCCTAATCCCTCGTCTGGACGAGCAGAGCCTCTATGTGGCCATCGGCATCCTGGGCGCAACGGTCATGCCGCACAATCTCTATCTGCATTCGTCGCTCGTGCAGACTCGGCGCTTCGGCACCTCCGATGACGAAAAACGCAAAGCCTGTAAATTCAATCTTATAGACTCGACAGTTGCACTGAATGCTGCGCTTCTGGTGAACGCAGCGATCCTGATTCTCGCGGCGTCGGTGTTCCACCGCAACGGGATCGCCGTCACTGAGATTCAGCAGGCCCACCAAATGCTAAGCCCTTTGCTCGGGACGGCTGCGGCAAGCGTACTCTTCGCCTTCTCCCTGCTGCTGGCCGGGCAGGCATCTACGTTAACAGGAACCCTTTCTGGTCAGATAGTTATGGAAGGTTTCTTAAACCTCCGGTTCAGCCCGTGGTTGCGTCGCGCTCTCACCCGCGGCGTGGCGCTGGTTCCGGCCGTCGGGACCATCTGGCTTTATGGCGAAAAAGAGGTCTACAACCTGATCATTCTCAGCCAGGTCGTGCTGAGCCTCCAACTGCCCTTCGCCGTCATCCCGCTGATCCGGTTCACCTCTGACAAATCGCGCATGGGCGCATTCGCCAACCGCCCCTGGGTCATCGCTCTGGCGACCGTTTCCGCCGTCATCATCCTCTTCCTGAACGGATGGCTTGTAAAGAAAACACTGGGCGGCGGCTTGGAGATTCTTTCGAACGTTTATATGTGGGCGCCCTTTGCGCTGCTACTCGGCTACCTGATCGTCGAGCCCTGGCTGCCGAAACGGCAAACAGCGCGGGCCGCCGACATCGTCCCGGAGGCGCTGCCTGCCCTGGCGGAGGAAGCGGCCACCTACCAGACGATTCTCGTCCCCCTGGACCACTCCCGGTCGGACACCCTCGCCATCCGTCACGCCTGCGCCCTTGCCCGCCAGTCGGGCGCCAGGCTCCTGCTGCTGCATGTCGAGGAAGGCGCCACCAGCCAGGTCTATGGCGAAGAGAGCTCCACTGCCGAGGTCACGGCCGGGTTTCGATATCTCGACGGAATCCGGCAATCCGTTTTTAATCATAAGATTGAAGCGGATATCTTCGTCCACCACGCAAACTCACCATCGGCCGAAATCATCCGGTTCGCCAAGGAGCGGCGGCCGGATCTGATCGTCATGGCGGCGCACGGCCATGGCGCTCTCGGGGACCTCGTCTACGGCCAAACCATTGAGCGCGTTCGACATGGCCTGCGAATTCCGATCTTCGTTGTGCAGTAAAGGCAAGCTGTCCCACCGGGTGTGTCACCCGTCCACGCCGAAGACCGGTAACGCTCCGCTAAGCGGTTGGATCTGAAGGGCAAAGGTTTGGCACCATTCGTGCACTTTCCAGCCCGTCATGCGATGGCTCGCGACAATCCTGCTTCTCACCCTGCCGGCGGCGGCGACGACGCTGGAAAAATTGAGCCTCGACGAGATGACAGCCAAGTCCACGGCAATCGTTCGCGGCCGCGTGAGTTTTTCGCACGTCGCGAAAGTCGGCCGGGTCTACTATACCCACTACAGCGTGCAGGTTTTGGAACGATTCAAGGGCGCACCTTCGGGTACCGTCACCGTCGTTCTGCCGGGTGGCCGGATCGGCAACAGTGAGCAGACCTTCGCCGGAGTGCCGAGCCTGGGCAATACGAACGAGCTGATTCTGTTCCTGTGGACGTCGAAAACCGGCCTGACACACATCATCGGCCTCAGCCAGGGAATCCTCCAGGTCTCCAAGGACGCCGCCGGGCAGACGATTCTCTCCCGCGAAGCGATCCGGGAGAATCTAGTCGATCCCCGCACGGGACGTGCCACCGAGGACGGTGGTATCCGCATGACCATGGGTGACTTCCAGGGCCGCATGAGAGGAGCCATCCGGTAGAATGCGGCTGCGCACGCCAATCCGGATTCTCATCGCATCGCTGGTGCTGGCCACCTCGAACTACGGTTACTATCATTTCGTTCGCTACGCTTCCCGCAACGCTCCTTTTAACGCGATTCCGGTCAAGTTCGACCTGAATGCGCTTCCCGACAAAACGGTCACCTACCATATCAACGAAACAGGCCCGGCGAACTTTGCCGCCACCGATTCGTTCGCCCTGCTCATCACGCAGATCCGGTCAGCGGCGCGCGTTTGGAACGACGTTGAAACTTCAGAGCTGCGCCTGCGCTTCGGCGGTCTAAGCCAGAAGGACGCCATCACGGCTGCGGCCACGCCGTCGATCGAAGTCGATTTCCAGGACCTGCCTCCTGGCGTTCGCGGGATGGGCGGGCCCACTACCACCGGCGAAATCGCCGGCGGCCAGTTCGTGCCGATCCTG
>Ga0194122_10002589_pt1 | contig 19522 bp, 14 predicted proteins | sample TA2MahCa10mmetaG_FD_155487 | JGI IMG/M metagenome (GOLD analysis project Ga0194122, IMG submission 155487) | Freshwater microbial communities from Lake Tanganyika, Tanzania - TA2015021 Mahale Deep Cast 10m | ecosystem: Environmental > Aquatic > Freshwater > Lake | place: Tanzania: Lake... | reverse complement strand
CTGGCTCATTTCTTGAAATTGATTTCGGACTTGGTTTTCGTAACCCGCTTGATCGGAAACCCGACCAGACAAGTCGTGATTAGAGTATGGGCAGTATTGAGGAAATGCAACCAATTTGGTCAACAATTAAAGATTGCTGGGAAAGCGAAAAACAAGCGTTATTTGGATTGCGGGCTTGTCACTCGGGGGTGACGTATGCAGCCGTGATGCCGCCGTCGATGATCAACGACTGACCGGTCATCCACGACGATTCGTCTGACGCGAGGAACAAAGCACCGTTGGCGATCTCTTGCGGATCACCGAAGCGACCCATCGGAATATGCACGAGACGACGGTTGCGCTTCGCGTCGTCAGAAAGAAACGCGGCTAGTAGCGGCGTCATCACCGGGCCCGGACAAAGGGCGTTGGCACGAATTCCGCGTCGTGCATAGATCACTGCGATCTCGCGCGTCATCGCCAGCACCGCGCCTTTCGACGCCGTATAGGCGACTTGCGGTGTCGCGGCGCCCATGTGGGCGACGAAAGACGCGACATTGATGATCGAACCTTTGCCTTGTTCGAGCATCACGGGGATCGCATGCTTGCAACCGAGCAGAACCCCGCGGACATTGATGTCCATCGTCTTTTCATAGACATCGATCGGCGTGCTCACGGGGTCGTCGTCGGCGCCGAGCATGACGCCGGCGTTGTTGTAGAGCACGTCGAGCGAACCGAATCGACTGCGTGCCACGCCGATCACCTCGGCCCACGACGCCTCGCTGGTCACGTCGGCTTTGACATATGCGGCCTCGCCACCTGCGCGCTTGATCTCTTCGACCACGTTCGCGCCATCGCCGACATCGCTGATCACGACTCGCGAGCCCTGGGCGGCGAACGTAAGCGCGGCCACGCGACCGAGTCCGCTTGCGGCGCCGGTGATTAGTGTCGTCTTTCCGCTGAGTCGATTCATCGGGTCAGGTTCTTTCGAAATAGCGAGTGAGTTCCCAGTCGGTGACGGTGGCGTTGAAAGCCGTCCACTCGGCGCGCGCCATGTTGGCGATGTGATGGTGAACTTCGGGGCCGAAACACTCTTTGGCCGCGACGCTCGACTCCCAGCACGAAAGCGCCTCGGCCAGCGTGCTCGGAATTCGCGGCACATCGGTGGCGTCGTAGCCGTTGCCGGCGTAGGCGTCTTCGAGTTTGAGTTCGTGACGGATGCCGTACAAACCGCCGGCAATCGTGCCGGCGAACGCCAGATAACTGTTGGCGTCGGCTCCGGGAATTCGCGACTCGACGCGCGCGCCCGCGCCGTGACCGACGACGCGAAAACCCAGCGTGCGGTTGTCGTTTCCCCAGGCGACCGCTGTCGGCGCCCACGAGCCGGGCTGAAAACGACGGTATGAATTGATAGTTGGCGCCCACAGCAGGCTGAAGTCGCGCGCGGTCGCGATCAAACCCGCCAGGTATTGGCGAAACAACTTCGGCATTTCGTGCCCGGCGAACGCCGGCGCACCGTCGTTCAAATTCCAGAGGCTCGAGTGCACATGGCACGAGGAACCTGTCTCGTTGAAATTCCATTTGGCCATGAACGACACCGAGCGACCGTGAGCGGCCGCGATTTCTTTGGCCGCCGATTTGTAGATCGTGTTGCGGTCGGCCATCTCGAGCGCGTTGGCGTAGAGCAGATTGACCTCGTGTTGACCGCGACCGGCCTCGCCCTTGGAGCACTCGACCGGAATACCCGCCGCGTCGAGACCGCGACGAATTTCTCCGATCACATATTCGTCGAAGGTCGTCTGAACGATCTGGTAGTCCTGCATCCAGGGGGCGTGAGGTTCGAGGTTGCGGTAGCCCTTGGCGTGCGCCTCGCGGTATGAGTCGTGAAAAAGATAGAACTCGATCTCGCTGCCAATTTTCGACGCGAAACCGAGTTTGGCGGCCGCGCCGACTTGATCGCGCAACATCTGGCGGGGCGAGACGCCGATCGGCGCTTTGGATGTCGGATCGACCAGATCGCAAATCACGAGCGCGGTCTTGTTTTGCCACGGCAACACGCGCACCGTCGACCAGTCGGGGATCGCCGCCATGTCGCCATAGCCGAGGGTGTAAGAGGCGAAGCGATAACCGGGCACCGGGTTGTCGTCCATGTCGGTGGCGATGAGGTAGTTGCAGTTTTCGGTGCCATGTTCGGCGACATGGTCGAGGAAAAACCAGCCGGTGACTCGTTTGCCCGCGAGGCGACCCTGCAGGTCGGGGAACGCGACGATCACGGTGTCGATTTCGCCGCTTCGAATCTGACTTTCTAGCTTTTCGCGCGAGGTCGTGCGTTCGGCGGACACAGCCTCATCGTACAAGCCGACATAATCTTGTCCCCCATGGCGGTGCAGCAGATCGTGAGCCCCATTGACGGCTCGGTTCTCGCCGAACGAACGCTCGTCGATGCCTCGCGTGTCGAGGCCGTGTTGGCAAACGCGCATGCCGCTCGGCGCGAATGGGCGGCCACGCCGATTGCTCGCAGGGCAGAGATGATCGAGGCGATGGTGCGCCATCTTGAAACAGAGGTCGGCGAAATCGCGGTCGAATTGACGCGTCAGATGGGTCGCCCCGTCGCCTACACCCCCAACGAGATCAAACGCGGATTTCAGGAACGCGCGCGACACATGTCGTCGATCGCGGCGACGCAACTCGCGCAGATCGAGGTGCCGCGCACCGAGGGATTCACGAAGTTCATTCGCCGCGAACCAGTCGGCACCGTGCTCGTCGTCGCACCGTGGAATTATCCGTATCTAACGGCGGTGAATTCGATCGTGCCCGCGCTGCTCGCGGGCAACACCGTCGTGCTGAAGCACGCCGCCCAGACGATGCTCGTCGCCGAGCGGTTGCAGCGCGCATTCGACGCGGCCAACTTTGCGCCGGGGGTTTTTCAGCATGTGCACGCCGGCCACGACACGATCGCCGCGATGATCGCCGATCGTCGAATCGACGGCGTGGTGTTCACCGGTTCGGTGCCCGGTGGCGCGGCGATCGAGCGCGCGGCCGCGGGGCGATTCATCGGAGTCGGCACCGAACTCGGGGGCAAAGACCCGTCGTATGTGCGCGCCGACGCCGATTTGGCCTATGCGATCGGAGAGAACGTCGACGGCGCATTCTTCAATAGCGGACAAAGTTGTTGTGCGATCGAGCGAATCTACGTGCACCGCGCCGTGTATCGAGACTTCGTCGACGGGTTCGTCGCCGCGACGCGGAAGTACGTGCTCGGCAACCCGTTGGATGCCGCGACGACGATCGGCCCGATGGTCAACATTGCCGCCGCCGAGTCGGTGCGATCACAGATCTCAGCGGCGTTGGCCGCGGGGGCCAGTGCGTTGGTCGGCGAAGCCGACTTCGCGGCCTCACAAATCGGCACGCCATATCTCGGCCCGACCGTGCTCGTGGATGTGACCCATGCGATGACGGTGATGTCCGAGGAATCTTTTGGCCCAGTGATCGGGATCATGCCGGTCGACGGCGACGACGAGGCGATCGCGCGCATGAACGACTCGCGCTACGGCCTCACCGCCTCGATCTGGACTCGCGACGCCGATGCCGCGGTGCGCATCGGTGAGCGAATAGAAACGGGCACGGTGTACATGAACCGATGCGATTATGTTGATCCCGTGCTCGTGTGGACAGGCGTAAAAGAGACGGGACACGGGATCGCCTTGTCGTCGCTCGGGTTCGACCCGTATCTGCGGATCAAGTCATACCATTTGAAACATTTATGACCACCGAGCTCCCAAATTCTGCCCGAGCCGTGGTGATTGGCGGCGGCATCGTGGGTTGCTCGACGGCCTACCACTTGGCCAAGTTGGGATGGACCGACACCGTGGTGATCGAGCGCCACAAACTCACATCGGGTTCGACATTTCATGCCGCCGGTCTCGTGGGTCAGTTGCGCACGAGCGCCAACATCACGCAGTTGTTGGGCTATTCGGTGGAACTTTACAAGCGTCTCGAAGCAGAAACAGGCCAGGCGACAGGTTGGAAAATGCACGGCGGGTTGCGGCTTGCGTGCAACCAAGAGCGATGGAGCGAAGTGCGCCGCCAAGCCACGACGGCGACATCGTTTGGTTTGCAGATGCACCTGCTCTCGCCGCGCGAGGCGCAAGAAATGTGGCCGTTGATGGAGGTGCACGACGTGGTCGGGGCGGCGTTTCTGCCGACCGACGGACAAGCAAGCCCGTCTGATGTGACGATGGCGCTCGCCAAAGGCGCGCGCATGGCAGGGGTCAAGATTTGCGAGGACACGAATGTGACCTCGATCGAGGTTCGCGACGGCAAGGTCGTCGCGGTGGTCACCGATCGCGGTCGCATCGAGTGCGACGCCGTCGCGGTGTGCGCCGGGCAATGGACTCGCGAACTCGGGGCGTCGGTCGGCGTCAGCGTGCCGCTCGTTTCGGTCGAGCACCAATATTTGATAACGACGCCGATCGAGGGCGTGACGCGCGATCTGCCGACGCTGCGCGACCCCGACCGATTGACGTATTACAAGGAAGAAGTCGGCGGCCTGGTGATGGGTGGCTACGAGCCCGATCCGATTCCGTGGGCGATCGACGGCATTCCGCGCGAGTTCAATTTCAAGTTGCTCGACTCCAACTCAGACCACTTCGCACCGATCATGGATCTGGCCATCGGTCGCGTGCCCGCGCTGGCGACGGCGGGCGTCAACCAGTTGATAAACGGTCCGGAGAGTTTCACGCCCGACGGCAACTTCATTCTTGGCGAGGCGCCCGAGGTGCGCGGATTTTTCGTCGGCGCCGGGTTCAATGCGTTCGGCATCGCGGCCGGCGGGGGCGCCGGCATGGCGCTGGCCGAGTGGGTGCACAAGGGGGTGCCGCCCTACGACCTTTGGGTCGTCGACATTCGACGATTTGGTCAACCGCATCGCGATGTCGACTGGGTTCGCACGCGCACGCTCGAGGCCTACGCCAAGCACTACACGATGGCGTGGCCGCACGAGGAGCATTCGAGCGGCAGACCCAATCGCGTGTCGCCGCTCTACGAAACTCTCGTCACGCGCGGCGCGGTGTTCGGCGAGAAGATGGGTTGGGAGCGGCCCAATTGGTTCGCCGGCGCTGGCGACGAGCGCCGCGATCGCTACAGTTTCGGTCGACAAAATTGGTTCGACGCTGTTGGTCGCGAGCATGTCGCGGCGCGCGAGGCGGCTGTGCTGATCGACCAGACTTCGTTCGCGAAGTTCAAGTTGTCGGGCCGCGGTGTCGTCGAGGCGCTCGGTTGGATATGTGCCAACCGAGTCGACAAACCCGTCGGTGCGTTGACCTACACGCAGATGCTGGATGATCGCGGCGGAATTCAGTGCGACCTGACCGTGTGTCGAACCGGTGATAACGAGTTCTACATCGTCACGGGCACGGGTTTTGTGACCCACGATCGTGATTGGATAACCCAGGCGATCAAGCGCTGGCCCGAGGTGCGGCTCGACGAAGTCACCAACGACCGCTCGGTTTTGTCGTTGATGGGCCCGCGGGCGCGCGACATTCTCTCGGCGACGACCGATGACGACGTTTCGCACGCCGGGTTTCCTTTCGCGACCGGGCGCACGATTCGCGTCGCGGGACGCGAAGTGTTGGCTCTGCGCGTCACATATATAGGAGAACTCGGATGGGAACTTCATCTCGCCCGAGCCGACGCGATGGCGGTTTACGACGCGTTGAACAACGCGGGTCGCCGTCACGGTCTGGTCGACGCCGGTTATCGGGCGATCGAGAGTCTGCGTCTTGAAAAGGGTTATCGGGCGTGGGGGTCTGACATCGGGCCCGATCACACGCCGATCGAGGCCGGTCTGGGTTGGGCCGTGAAGCGCACATCTGCGGGCGTCGATTTTCGCGGCAGCGAGGCGATCGAGCGCCAGCGTCGCGAAGGCGTGCGCAAGATGCTCGCCGGTTTCACCGTCGATGCGTCGCATGTGTTGCTCGGGCGCGAAACCATTTATCGCGACGGCGTGCGAGTCGGTTGGCTGACATCGGGTGGTTACGGCTACACGATTCGCCGTTCGATCGGTTATGGCTATGTGCGGCGCGCCGAGGGCGTCACGGCCGATTTCGTGACGTCGGGCAAATATGAACTCGAAGTGGCGACACAACGTGTGCCCGCGGAAGTTTCGCTCGCGCCGTTTTACGATCCCGAGATGTCGAAGGTGAAGTCTTGACCGAGTCGTCGTTGCCGACGCAAGCGCGGATCGTGATCATCGGCGGCGGCATTCTCGGTTGCAGCATCGCGTATCACCTCACCAAAATGGGCGAGACCGACGTCGTGCTTCTCGAGCAGCATTCGCTGACCGACGGCGCAACTTGGCATGCCGCGGGCCTCGTGGGGCAGCTGCGTTCGTCGCGCAACGTCACGAGAATGCTCGAACAGTCGGTCGAAATGTATCGCGGGCTCGAGGCCGAAACGGGACAAGCCGTCGACTGGCACGAGGTCGGCAGTCTGCGACTGGCCTGCTCGCCGGAGCGCGAGATGGAGTTGAAGCGCTTGGCGACGATGGCCAAGAGTTTCGGGTTGCCGATGGATGTAATCTCGCCGGCGCGTGCGCTCGAATTGTTTCCGTTGATGTCGATCGAAGGCGTGCGCGCCGCAGCATTTTTGCCGACCGATGGTTACATCGATCCGGCTTCGGTGACCCAGGCGATCGCCAAGGGCGCGCGCATGCGGGGCGCGAAAATTTGCGAGCAGCGCAAGGTCGCCGCGATCGATGTCGAAGCCCGACGCGTAACCGGTGTGCGACTGGCCGATGGTTCACGAATCGCCTGCGAAATGGTCGTCAACGCCGCGGGCATGTGGGGCATGGATGTCGGTCGCATGGCGGGTGCGCGCGTGCCGGCGGTCGCCGTCGAACATCAATACATGCTCAGTGGCCCGATCGAAGGTTGGACACCGGTCGAACTCGGCAAGCTTCCGACGATGCGCGATCCCGATCATTTGGTCTATTACAAACCTGACGGGCCCGGGTTGCTCGTCGGCGGATACGAACCCGACACGATCGCCTTCGGCACCGAGGGTATTCCCGAGCCTTTCCGACGCAAGTTGTTCGACGCGAACTACGACCGATTCGCCCAGCTCGCAGACCTGGCGACGATGCGCACGCCTGTGATTTCAAAAGCGGGAATCCGATCATTGATCAACGGCCCGATCCCGTATTCGGCCGACGCCGACTTCGTCATGGGTCGAACACCCGAACTCGACAACTTTTATGTCGCCACCGGTTTTCTCTACGGCATCGCCGCAGGTGGAGGCGCGGGCAAGATGATGGCCGAGTGGATGCTCGAGGGACGTCCGTCGCTGGATCTGTGGCCACTCGACGTGCGGCGTTTTTCGTTTCATCACACGACCAAGGCTTTTTTGGGCGAGCGAATGGTCGAACTTTATGCGCACCACTACAAACTCGCCGCCCCGGGCACCGAACACGTCTCGGCGCGGGGCATTCGTCGCTCGCCGCTGCACGATCGACTCGCGTCTCGCGGCGCGGTGTTCGGCACGCGGGGTGGTTGGGAGCGACCCAACTGGTTTGCCGAGCCGGGGTCGGGGGCGATCGACGCGCCGTCGTTTGGCAAACCCAACTGGTGGGATGCGGTCGGCGCCGCGCATAACAAGATTCGTTCGGCGGTCGCACTGATCGACCAAACATCTTTCGCCAAGTTCGAGATCTCTGGCCCAGGTGCGCTCGCCGCGGTGCAGTGGCTCTGCGTCACCGATATGGATAAACCGATCGGAAGCGTCGCCTACACCCAACTGTGCAACGAACGAGGTGGCATCGAGTGCGACCTGACGATGGCGCGCACGGGTCGCGACTCTTGGTATGTCGTCACCGGTTCGGCGTTCGGCGCGCACGACATGGGGTGGATCAGGGCGCAATCACCCGATGACGGGTCGGTGGTGTTGCGCGATCTCACCTCGGCCTACGCGGTGATCAATGTGGTCGGGCCGCGCTCGCGCGAGTTGCTCGGGCGAGTCTGCGAAGAGCACATCGACGACGCGGCGTTTCCTTATGCGACAGCGCGGCGTCTGACCTTGCGCTCGGCCCCCGTGCTCGCCTTGCGCGTGGGGTATGTCGGTGAACTGGGTTGGGAACTGCACATTCCCACCGAATATGCGGCGCATGTTTACGACGCGTTGGTCGATGCCGGCACCGACCTCGGCGTTATCGACGCGGGTTATCGCACGATCGACACGATGCGCATGGAAAAAAGTTATGTCTACTGGTCGGCCGATGTCACGCCAGACACGAACCCTTTCGAGGCGGGTCTCGGTGGCCGGGTGCGATTCGACAAGGGCGACTTCTGCGGTCGTGAAGCGTTGAACGCGATTCGATCATCGGTGACGCGCAAACTCTGCACGTTTTCTCTCGGTGCAATTGCCTACCCCGTGGGTGGCGAGGCGATCATCGCCGACGGTCGCGTCGTCGGTTTCACCACGAGCGCCAACTTCGGCCACACGGTCGGCGCGCCGATCGCCCTTGGCTACGTGCCGATCGAGCATGCGACGCGCACCGACTTCGAGATCGAGGTCTACGGCGAGCCGATTAGCGCGACGCGACACGACGGCTCGCTTTACGATCCACGACATTTGCGCCTGAGGGGGTAATCATGCCGCAGTCAGACATTCTTAATTTGTTGACAACTTCGATAGCGCGCGTTGCCGAGTTGCGCGGCGCCGACCCCGAGGCGGCGACGCGTCTTGCGGGCCTGACCAACCTCAATTTTCGCATCACGGTTGCCAGCGGCACGTATGTTTTGCGAATTCCGGGGGCGGGCACGAGCGAGTACATCAATCGTCGCGCCGAAGAAGTTGCCGCGAGATCGACGGCCGCCGCCGGGGTGAACGCAGAAGTCGTGTTTTTCGATGCGAGCGACGGGTTGATGGTCACTCGATTCGTCGAGGGTGCGATGACGATGTCACCCGCGACATTTCGTGATCTCGGCGCGGTGGCCCGTGCCGGCGAGGTGTTGCGGCGACTTCACCGTGAAGCCGCGCCGTTCGCGATCGATTTCAAACTATTTCCCGTCATCGACGACTACAAGGCGATTCTCGACCGCCGCAATGCGCCGATGCCGCACGGATGGGACGACGCGCGCGAGGAGATCGACGCGACGCGTGCGGCGCTTGAGCGGTTGCGAGTGCCGTTGGTGCCGTCGCATTGTGATCCGCTGTGCGAAAATTTTCTCGATACCGGCACCCGCATGTATCTGATCGATTTTGAATACGGTGGCAACAACGACCCGATGTGGGATCTCGGCGATCTCTCGGTCGAGGGCGGTTTCGACGCCGCCCAAGATCGGGCCCTGCTCAGGTCATACTTCGGCGCCGACCCCACGCCTGAGGCGGTCGGTCGAGTGGTCGCATACAAGGCGATGTGCGACGTGTTGTGGTCGTTATGGGGCATGGTGCAGCATGTAAACGAGAACCCCGTCGAAGACTTTTTGGCGTACGCCAACAACAGGTTCGCCCGATGCCATGCCCTGATGGGCGGGGCGAACTATCACGACCACCTCGCGGCGATTGGGGCTTGACCGTCGCGCGCCACATGTGTCAGGCTTGGTCAGTTTTCAAATAGGGGGCATGGACATGGGGACAAAACAATCGGTGTTTCGTGGTCGGTTGGGGCGCTCAGCCCGAGCGGGTGCGATCGCGATGGTGCTGGCAATTGTTGTCGGCGCGTGTGGAGGCGGCGACTCGGGCGGTGGCGCAGTCGAGTCAGAAGATCCGATCAAGATCACGCTTCACGACTGGACCGGTCAGTTGCTTTCGAGCAACCTCATGGCCGCGGTGCTTGAAGAGGCCGGTTACAACGTCGAACTGGTGCAGGCCGACTATCTCGCTCAGTTCGCCGGTCTTGAGACGGGCGACCTGACATTGGCGATGGAGATTTGGGCGACCACTGGTCAAGAGGCGCTTGAAGCTTCGTTGGCGACCGGCAAGACACTCAACTACGGCGAGACCGGCATGGTCGCTCGCGAAGAGTGGTGGTATCCGGAATATATGAAAGAGCGCTGCCCTGGCCTGCCTGATTGGGAGGCCTTGAAGAAATGCTCCGCCGAATTTGCCACAGCAGAGACCGCTCCGAAGGGCAGGTATCTGGGTGGTCCCGTCACATGGGGTGGCTTCGATGAAGAGCGAGTCGACGCGCTTGGTCTCGACTTCGATGTTGTTCACGCCGGCACCGACGCCGCACTCTTTGCAGAACTAGAGGCCGCGTACGAGCGCAAGGATCCGATCATGTTGTGGATCTATCAGCCGCATTGGGCGCCCGTGAAGTACAAGGGCGAGTTTGTCGAGTTCCCTCCGTACTCCACCGAGTGTTACAACGATCCGGCCTCGGGCTTGACGGCCAAGGCTTACGATTGCGGAAAACCGGTCGGTCCGATTTGGAAAGCCGGTTGGGCGGGTATCGGTGAAAAGTGGCCTCGCGCCAAGACGATCATCGAGTCGTTCACTTTGAACAACGACGAGATGGGCGCGATGGTCGCCAAGGTCGACCTTGATGGTGAGACTCTTGAAGCGGTCGTCGATCAGTGGATGACCGAAAACGAGTCGCGCTGGAAGGCGTGGATCGGCGCCTGATCGGCAGCACGCCGAAACTCGTCTGCGAGGGGGCCTGGAAGCTTTTCGGGCCCGGAGCGGAGGAGTTTCTCAACGCGCGCGGTGGCACCGCGACACTTGATGAGATAGGCACCGCGGGGCTGGTCTCTGCGGTTCGCAATGTCGATCTCGCCGTGCAAGCGGGCGAGAGTTTCGTCGTCATGGGTCTTTCGGGCTGCGGCAAGTCGACTCTTTTGCGCTGTCTTTCGCGCATCACCGAACTCACCGCTGGTCGAATAACTCTCGACGGCCGCGACCTCGGGTCGTTGTCGCGCGACGAACTCGTCGATTTGCGACGCCACAAGATGGGCATGGTGTTTCAACATTTTGCGCTGCTTCCACACCTCACGGTGCTCGAGAATGTGGCGTTTCCATTGCGCATCCAGGGCCGAACCGCGGCCGAGCGCGAGGCACGGGCCCGCGAATTGATCGAAGTTGTCGGTTTGGGTGGGCGCGAGCAGCACTTCCCGCGACAACTTTCGGGCGGGCAGCAGCAACGAGTCGGTATCGCGCGATCTTTGGCTGTCAATCCCGAGGTGTGGTTTCTGGACGAGCCGTTCTCTGCGCTCGACCCGTTGATTCGCAGCGAAATGCAAGAAGAGTTTCTTCGTCTGCGCAACATGTTTTCGACCACGATCGTCTTCATCACCCACGATCTTGACGAAGCGGTGAGGCTCGCCACCCGCATCGCGATCATGCGCGACGGAGAGATCATCCAGACCGACACACCCGAGCAGTTGATTTTGCGTCCGGCCAATTCTTACGTCGAAGAGTTCACCCGTAGAATCCCGCGGGCCAAGGTGTTGACGGTGGGCTCGGTGATGCGCGCAAGCACAAACGTCGAAACCCGGCCGAGCAGCGATTCGGTCGTTCGGGTCGACGCGAAAATTTGTGATGTCGCCGCCGCCGTGCTCGCGGCCACCGGGCCCGTTCGAGTGGCGAACTCGACAGGTTCGGTTGTCGGGTCGCTCGATCGCGAGACCGTCATTTCGGTGCTCGCCGATACACGCTCTCGCTGATGTCGACGCGCAACGACTCGCCCGTCGGCACGTCTGGCAATTTGCGTTCGATTTCGCGTCGCCTCGGTGGTGCATGGCCGTGGTTCGTCGGCTTGTTCGTGACGGCCGTGCTCGCGGCCACCAGTGACGATGTCGCATCACGGCGCGGTTGGGTTTGGTGGCGCGACTACCCCGAGGGTTGGGTGCGCTCGCCTGCCGACGTTATTTCTCGCGCCACCAAGTGGTTGGTCAACGAAGCGACTTTCGGGCTGTTTTCGTTCACACAATTTACGCGCGCGATTTCTTTCGTTATCGAACGCCCCTATGGGTGGGCACGGGCGATTCTCGTGGACGGTTTCATGGATGGCGTCGGTCGTCGTGCCGACCAGATCGTGCCACCGCTCAGTTGGATCGCCGTAATCGTGCTCGTCGCCGCGCTCGGGCGACATGCGAGCAATCGTCGGCTAGCGGTTTTGATCGCCGCATTGTTCGCATACCTGGCCGTGTTCGGTCAATGGGCGAGCGCGATGGTGACGTTGTCGTCGATGGTCATCGCCGTGCCGATCGGCGTGGCGATCGGTCTCGGTTTGGGCATCGCGTCTTATCGCTCGGCGCGGGTCGAACGTTTGTCGACGCCCGTGCTCGACCTGATGCAGACGATTCCGACCTTCGCCTATTTGGTGCCGATTCTCTTTTTCTTCGGTTTCGGTCCGGTCGCCGCGCTCTTTGCCACGATCATCTACGCGATGCCCCCGATGGCGCGGATCACGACTTTGTCGCTGCGTGGTGTTCCGTCGGACATCAAGGATTTCGGCGAGATGATCGGTTGTTCCACCCGTCAGATGACCTGGCGGGTGCTCGTGCCAACGGCCAAGGCGGGTCTGATGGTCGGGGTCAACCAAGTGATCATGCTCTCGCTGAACATGGTGATCATCGCGTCGATGATCGGTGCGGGTGGTTTGGGGTTCGATGTGCTCGAGTCGTTGCGCCGTCTCGACATCGGCAGGGGGCTCGAGGCGGGGCTGGCCATCGTGGCTCTGGCGATCGCGCTCGATCGGCTCAGCCAGGCATACGCCGTGCGCGACACCGGTGCGGTGCGCGCGAGCCGTCGCGCATCGCTTGTCGTTGGTGCCGTGGTGGTGGCGACGTTCGCACTCGGTTATGTGATCGAAGCCGTGCGCAATTATCCGGCATCACTGGGCGTTACCAGCGGTTCGTTTTGGGATGATCTCATCAGTTGGATAAACGTGAACTACTACGACACTCTCGAGGCGATCAAACTTTTCGTGCTCGACGGCTTCATGCTGCCCGTCAAGCGATTGTTCTTGGCGACGCCGTGGTGGTGGTGGGTCGTCGGTCTGGGTGCGGTCGGTTGGGCGCTCGGGCGTGTGCGCCTGGCGATTACCGTGATGAGCCTCACCGCGTTCATCGCGCTGGTCGGGCTTTGGGAGTTCGCGATGTTCACGGTTTATCTGTGTTCGGTCTCGGTGATCGTGGCGATGCTCATCGGCGTGCCGCTGGGCGTGTGGGCGGCGCACAACGAACGCGCGTCGCGCGTGATCGGCGTCGTGATCGACACGCTGCAAACTTTGCCGAGTTTCGTTTATTTGATTCCGGTGGTGATGTTGTTTCGAGTCGGCGACTTCACCGCGTTCATCGCGATCGTGCTTTATGCGCTCGCTCCGGCGGTGCGATACACATGGCACGGCATTCGTGAAATTGACGCCCAGGTCGTGGAAGCCGCGACCGTCTCGGGGTGCACGCCCCGTCAGTTGTTGACGCGGGTCAAGTTGCCTTTGGCGCTTCCCGAGATTCTGCTCGGGCTCAACCAGACGATCATGCTCGCGTTGTCGATGTTGGTGATCACCGCGCTCGTCGGCACGCGCGATCTGGGTCAAGAGGTTTATGTCGCGCTGGTCAAGGCCAGCACCGGTCGGGGCATCGTGGCGGGGCTGTGCATCGCGTTCATTGCGATCGTCGCCGACCGTTTGATCGGCGCCGCCGCACGCAGCGCTCGCGAGCGATATCGACCCGAACAAGTTTGAGTCGTTCTATCGTCAATTCGTCATGCAGATGAACCCCCACGCCCTGATACCCGGCGATGCCAAGGCCGTCGCCGGGCGCAACCTCGAGGGCGAGACTCTGCGTCGCGTGTGGCGTTTCGCTCAGCCGTATCGCGCGACGATCCTCGTGTTTCTCGTTGCGATTCTCGCCTCGGCCCTCGTCGCTTTGGTGCCGCCGTTCGTTTTTCGTGCGATCATCGACGAGGCGATACCCGCCGGTGACCGCGGTTTGGTGTGGCGGCTGGCGTTCGTTGCCGTGATCGCGGCGCTCGGCGAGGCGGCGTTGGCAATCGTGCAGCGATGGGGCTCGGCCCGTGTCGGTGAGGGCCTGATCTACGACCTGCGGGTCGCGTTGTTCGACAAGGTTCAGCAGATGCCGATCGCTTTTTTTACTCGCACGCAAACCGGTGCACTAATCAGTCGGTTGAACAACGACGTGATCGGTGCGCAGAGCGCCGTGACATCGACGCTCGGCGCGGCGGTGAGCAACGCGGTGATCTTGTTGACCACGATCGTTGCGATGGTTTTGTTGGAATGGCGTCTCACTTTGCTCGCCCTCGTGGTGCTTCCGGCTTTCATCGTTCCGGCACGACGCGTCGGCAAACGTCTGCAGGCGATCGCGGCGCGACAAATGAATCTGAACGCGCAGATGAACTCACAAATGCAGGAAAGATTCAACGTCGCCGGAGCGTTGTTGGTGAAATTGTTCGGTCGACATCGTGACGAGGTCGACGCGTTCGCTGGTCGGGCGGCCGGCGTGCGCGACTCTGGCGTGCTGGCGGCGATGTACGGGCGAGTCTTTTTCGTCGCGCTCGGGTTGGTCGGCGCGCTCGGCGCGGTGGCGGTTTACGGCGTCGGCGCCCAACTCGTCGTGTCGGGTGATGTCACCTCGGGCACTTTGGTCGCGCTTGCCGCGTTGGTAGCGCGCGTATACATGCCGTTGACCGCCCTGACCAATGCTCGAGTCGAACTGCTCACCTCGTTCGTCAGTTTCGATCGTGTCTTTGAGGTGCTCGACGCGCCGCTTGCGATCACCGATCGCAGTGGTGCCTACGATCTCACGGCCGCGCGCGGGTCGGTGCAATTCGATCGCGTCTCGTTTAGATATCCGCCGGCGATAGAAGTTTCGATCGCCTCGCTCGAGGCACCTGGTGCACCCACCGGCGACACCGATCGCGAAGTGCTGCGAGAAGTCTCGCTTTCGATCGCGCAAGGAGAAACCTTGGCCGTCGTCGGCGCGTCCGGCTCGGGCAAGTCGACCCTCGCCTCGCTTGTGCCGCGCCTTTACGACCCGACCCGTGGCACGGTGCGCATCGATGGTCACGATGTGCGCGACTTGACGAGTGTTTCGTTGCGCGCGGCCGTGGGTGTGGTTTCGCAAGACCCGCATCTTTTTCATGAGAGCATCGAGTCGAACCTGCGTTATGCCAAACCTGATGCGAGCGACGCCGAGTTGGTGCAGGCTTGCGAGCGGGCGCGCATCCACGAGACCATCGCGGCGCTGCCCGATGGTTACCGCACGGTCGTCGGCGAACGCGGTTATCGGCTTTCAGGAGGAGAAAAACAACGTCTGGCGATCGCGCGACTGTTGTTGAAAAATCCCGTGGTGATGATCCTTGACGAAGCCACCAGTCATCTCGACAACGAAAACGAGGCGCTCGTGCAGGCCGCGCTCGACGACGCGCTGATTGGTCGCACGGCGATGATCATCGCGCACCGCCTGTCGACGATCGCCAAGGCTGATCGCATCGTCGTGCTCGATGACGGCCGCATCGTCGAGAGCGGCACTCACGATGAACTCATGGCCCAAGATGGCGCATATGCGCGACAGGTTCGCGCCGGCGGATCGTTTGCGGCGACGACCTGATGGCCGACACGGCGACTTGATTCGATTATCCCGCCACAAACAGCCGTGATTCGTCAGCGAACTAGGGTTTTGGCGTGACGAGCAAATTGTTGACGAATGCACGTGGTGCGTTCGCCGATCGAAATCCGAACAGTCGCAAATATTATGACGAGGCGCGTCGCTACTTGCCCGACGGCCACACGCGAACGGTAATGACACATGCGCCTGAGCAATTTCAGCGACGAAAAAAGTACTTGAGTCTTTAATGGCTTGCGAAGAGGACTTGGACATAAATTACATAAAGATCAACCCAATATTCCTATAAATATTCAACATTCGTTCCAAAAACACAGTGTCTGACGTCAAAAACATATGCGGAATTTTTGACAATTGTTTCGTAGTCAACATCGTCATGATTAGTTAGCACCAAAACAATGTCTGCTTTTTTTATGTCTCCTAAGTCTAACTCTCCTACAACATCAAATTTTAAAGACTCAACAAACTTGACTTTAGGGTCAAGCGCCTTTACAACAGCACCACCTTCCATCAATAAAGAAATAGTTTCAATGGCGGGCGACTCTCGCATGTCACTTGAATTTTTCTTATAGCTGACTCCGACGACAAACACTGAGGAGCCTCTTAGCTCTATCCCCCGACTCGCGAGACCTGCCTTTACACGATTTACTATATACGCCGGCATTTTCTTATTAATTGACGTAGCAAGATTTACAAATTTGGAACCTTCGCCAGAATCCTTCAGAATTTTCCAAGATAAATACTCAGGATCGATTGGCAGGCAGTGTCCACCGACCCCAGGGCCGGGATAAAATGGAGTAAATCCAAACGGCTTAGTTGCGGCAAGCCTGATTACTTCCCAAATGTCAATTTCCAAAGTCTTGGCATGAATCGCAAGTTCGTTTACCAGCGCAATATTGACTTGACGGAAAGTATTCTCAAGCAACTTTGCGAGCTCAGCTTCACGAATTCCTGATGCAATTATCAAATGATCGACGAGAGGTTCGTAAAAAGCCTTGGCTCTCAAAACTGACTGCTCGTCAACGCCTGAAACAAGTTTTGGGGTCGACTTCAAATTCCATGAAGTATTTCCAGGATCAATTCGCTCTGGGGAAAACGCAAGCGAGAAATCTTTTCCACAGATCAATCCAGAACCTGCTTCTAAAATTGGGGCAACTAGATCTTCGGTCGTTCCAGGATACGAAGTGGACTCTAAAACCACGAGGGTGTTGCCCCCAAGATTCTTTGCTAACGACTTTGCGGCCGATTCAATGAACGACGTGTCTGGAGCTGAATCCAACAGAGGTGTTGGAACAGTAATAACAGCGACCTCGAACCCTGTTTGATCTTTATCATGCGTAGTAGGTATGTAGCGACCTGTGCTGATCGCCGCAACTACTTCTGAATCTACGACATCGTCAATAGGAGATATTCCTCGTTTTAAGTTTTTGATTTTTTCGGTATCTGTATCAAAACCGATTACAACATAACCAGCGTCAACACATCGCATTGCCAACGACAAGCCGACATATCCTTGGCCGACAATAACTACTCTCATAAGCCGAACCGTTTTGCGAATCTGTAACCACGAATTGCCACAGAATTACAGGCTAACTACACTCACAAGCCATGAGCATTATGAATGTTTCAGTTCAGATCGACGCCAGTCCCGAAAAAGTTTGGCAGATCGTCGAACCCATCGAACGCCACATTGACTGGATGCACGACGCCGTCGCGATTCGATTCGTCACCGAACAAACGCGCGGGGTCGGCACGGCTTTTCTCTGCGACACGAAAGTCGGCCCGATTCGTTTGACCGACAAAATGGAGATCACCGAATGGGTGCCGGGCAAGGCGATGTGAGTCAAGCACATCGGCATCGTCACGGGCACCGGTGTCTTTACTCTCGAACCGCTGGCCAACAATTCGAAAACACTTTTTAAATGGGAAGAAGAATTGGTCTTTCCGTGGCGTCTGGGCGGCCCGATCGGCGCATACATCGGCGCGTAGAGTTCGCAATCAAGAAATGAAGCGAATCGTCGACCTTGTCTTGTCTGTAGTGCTGCTGTTAATTCTGGCGCCCGTTATTGCTTTGGCAGCTCTTGCGATGATGATCGTCTTGCGCGCGGCGCCTGGCTTCACGCAAATTCGGATCGGGCGGTGCGGCAAGCCTTTCAAGCTCTGGAAGATTCGATCCCTGGCGTCGGATACGGACCGAAGTCTTGACTCAACCGAGGTGAATCTTGTACCCATCCATCCGCTAGGGCGCCTCCTGCGTGTCACACACATCGATGAGCTGCCTCAGCTAGTCCAAGTTTTGACTGGGCACATGAGCCTGGTCGGTCCTCGACCACACATACCCCATCTTCGTGATCAAATTCCAGCGGTTTATCGGTTAGAGCGTGAATGTTTGCACCCAGGCATGACAGGTGTCTGGCAGTTGAGCAGATTTCGTCCAAACGACATAGTCGGTGGAGCCGTTTGTGATAGCGCATACTTTCTCGTGCGATCCTTCGCAGTGGACATTCGATTGTTGATATTGACTCTCGTGACGGGCTTTGGGATACGGCAATTGAAAGTTGAAACAATTCTTGGTCGCCGTCGGTTCGCTTCTCCACGCCTCGATTCGATCCGAAGTCAACTTTGCTCAAAAGACAAGTAAAAGACCCTCCAAGGGCACCACGAGTGCTCGTTGCCCACAACTGGTATCGATCCTCCTCGCCGTCGGGCGAAAACGACATCGTGCGCACCAACGTTGAGCATTTGATCGGCGCAGGATTCGAGGTCAAACTCCTAGAACGAAATAGCGACTCGATAATGCTTCGCGACTTGTCGTCCGTTGTAAAGACTGCGGTTTCGCCAATTTATTCTCGAGACAGCGTCCAGGAATTTCGGGCGCTTGTCGAACGATGGAGGCCCGATGTGGTGCACGTTCATAATCTTTTCCCACTGTTGTCACCGATGATTGTGCGCGAAGCACGGTCACGCGAGATCCCTGTTGTAATGACGCTCCACAACTACCGAATTGCCTGCATTAAGGGTGACCTATACCGAGATGGTGCGAAATGCAAGCAGTGTGTTGGAAAATCCATCAGCTGGCCTGCCATAGTGCATGGCTGTTACCAGGGCAGCAGAGTCCGGAGCGTACCGATGGTCGCGTCAAGTGTGTTTCATCGGCAGGCTTGGTTGGGCCTGACGCGTTATCTCGTGTTGAGCGACGAAATGGGCGCACTCCTAACGCAAATCGGTGTGGAAGCCAGCTCAATCAGTCGAATTTCGAATCATGTTGAGATCCCTGAATGCGTGCCGTCGATGGGGTCTGGCTTCATCTATGCCGGGCGACTTTCTGAAGAAAAGGGAGTGGACACCCTCTTGAGGGCCTGGGACAAGGTTGAGAAACGCCTCGACAGTCGACTCACGATCGCCGGCGATGGCCCATTGCGGGGTGAGGTCGCAGTCGCGGCAGGGCGCGATTCATCGATTCGCTACATCGGGCTGGTTGACCAGTCGGTCGTAGAACGCGAGATTTGCGACCATGCAATGGCGATCCTGCCTTCAAACACCGAACAGCACAGTGTTTTCGGTGCCATCGCGGAGAGTCTTGGGCGTCATGTCCTGACCAAGAGCGAAATTGCCGAAATGGGACCCAGTGTTTTCGCGGGCGATGCAGATCCCGAGGCCTTGTGGTGGGCGCGGGCCTTTGACTACTTCATTGATCATCCGGACGAGGCATTGCGACTTGGGCATGTCGCCCGCGACCGTCTTGTGATGCGACAGGAACGTGAACCGTCGCTTGCCGATCTTTTGATTGACGTGATAGACGGTGCATCATCTGCGTGAGACGTGCGGGGAGAGCTACGCAGCACCAAAAATTGCGAACTCAAGGGAATATTGAGGGTAGAGGGGATGGTCGGGCTCAGCAGTAATCTCGCCGAATTTGCTCTGGCGTGTTGCATGTGGCGAAGAAATCATTGAGGTCCAGCCTC
>Ga0194122_10002587_pt1 | contig 19534 bp, 17 predicted proteins | sample TA2MahCa10mmetaG_FD_155487 | JGI IMG/M metagenome (GOLD analysis project Ga0194122, IMG submission 155487) | Freshwater microbial communities from Lake Tanganyika, Tanzania - TA2015021 Mahale Deep Cast 10m | ecosystem: Environmental > Aquatic > Freshwater > Lake | place: Tanzania: Lake... | reverse complement strand
TTGACTCCAATTAGTTTTCCTCCCAAACGGGCCCTGGTCATCCGGATTGACCATGTAATACCCGAGTGCCATAGACTACTTGGTGGCGCCAAGAGCTCTATCGCCAGACCCCTCGCGGTTTGGTCATGGGGTAGGCAAAAACATTGAGCCGGGTTTACCCCTGCGAATAGAGGATCTAAGGACGGAGGATTACAGGCAAGCTTTCGTAGCCACGGATTACGTGCGATTGGTACCTCTGTGGAGTGCCGATCATCTCGAAATCAGGGGTAGCTTTCAGTAGCTCGGATATGCCGGCTTTTGCCTCCAAGCGCGCGAGGGGCATGCCAAGGCAGAAGTGAACCCCTTCACCGAATGCGAGGTTTCTGCTTCCGTCCCGGGTGAGAATCAACTGATCTGGGCTTTCGAATTCGCGTGGATCTCGATTGGCTGATGCAAAAATCATTAAGACCCGAGAGCCCTTTTGGATGGTCTGACCGTGAATCTCGACGTCTCGGGTGGTGACTCTGGCTAGCCACTGCGCCGGGGCATCAAATCGCAAAAACTCATCAATTGCCGTTTGCGGTAGATCCCCCTGAGCGCTTTGAAGTTCTTGTCGGGAAACTTGACGAGTCGCTAGAGCATGAACGATTGTGCCCATCAGGCTCGTTGTGGTTTCCATACCAGCGGCCACCAGCAGAAGGGAAAGCCCCTGAATTTCCCTAGACTCCATTAGGCCCTGGTCGATAGCACGCGCCATGTCTCCAAAGACGTCGTCTGGGTAGTCGGTGTTTCGACGCCTCTCAACTTCCTTCTCGAGAAATTCGACCAATTGAGACCTAGCCTCGTAAGCCTCGGTTGTTGGCCCATTTTCATTGGGAGGCCTATTTAGCATCCGAAGCCCGGTGGTCGTTGCCCAGCCCATCTCAGATTCAGGAATACCCAGAATGCGAAATATGGTGAGTATTGGAAGCTTTTGAGTGAACTCGGCTCCCAAATCTATTTCTACTTTGTTCTGGAAATTGGCCACGAGCTCTTGCGCAGAAGATCGGATCATCGGCTCGTAATCCTTTATTCGTCGATTTAAAAATCTTGGGGCAAGTATTTTGCGAAGCACGTCATGCCGAGGCGGATCTAACTCTTGGATGCTCCCGGGCCCAAAGAACTGAACGTACTCACCCAACTCAACGCCTTGCGCACTAGAAAAGAGCTCCCAATCACGCAGCCCTTCTTTGACATCTTGATATCGAGATAAGGCCCAAGCGTTGTGTTTTTCGATGCGGTAGAGCGGGTATTCATCACGAAGTCGCTCGTAGGCGGGGTAAGGGTTTTCGTGTGCCTCGGGTGAAACGGGATCGTAAATGTCTGGGTGAATTACCGCCATTGCTTCGGCAGACTAGTGGCTAGGTCACTTGCAGTGTGTGCTAACCCTTAGATCTTCGATAGCAGTGCGTGGGCGGCGTTATGGCCGCCCACGCCACTGACTGCCCCGCCACGCTTAGCGCGAGAGCCACAAATCAGCACATTTCTTTCAGTCGTTTCAACACCCCATTGCCCGGTTTGGTAACCATTCGGTGTTTCAGGTTCAGCCCACGGCCAACTTAAGTCACCTTGAAAGATGTTGCCCCTAGGTAGGCGCAGGTCTTCTTCGAGATCTACGGGGCTAGCAACTTCAACGCAGGCTTGACCATTGGCATCTAGTGCTAAGTGTTCTCGAAATGAGCCTACGCAAACCGAGTCGAACGCATCGAAATACATCTCAAGCAATTTGTTTTTCGCCTGCGGGTCGGTTTCAAACAATTCGTAAGGGGTGTGAAGGCCAAAGAGTGTGAGTGTTTCAAGCCCTTGCTCTTTTGCGCGCGGGCCCAGAATCGAAGAATCGGCCAAGGTGTGGCAGTAAGTCTCGAAAGGCGCCGGCTTGGGCAGTGAACCAGATTCAGCAGCTCTATAGGCACTTGCAAGCTCATCAAAAGATTCATTCATGTGAAAAGTGCCACCAAAGGCGATCTTCGGGTCAATGCCACTTTTGAGTTTGGGCAGTGACGTTAGAACCATGTTTACCTTCATTTGCGCACCGGGTTGTGAGGGTTTAGAAGTGGCCAAAAAGTCGTCGACTGTTGAGTAGTTCAACAAGGCCCAATCTGCGTCAAACTCACCATCACTGCTGGTGATAGTCGCTAAGTTCCCATCGCTTTGCACACCGGTGACTTCTACGCCGGTTTTGATCTCTACGCCGCGTTGTAAGGCCTTGTTTCTAAGTGCGAGGGTGACCGCGCCCATTCCCCCTCTTGGCACCAGCCATTCACCGGTGCCGTTGCCCACTAGGTGATAAAGAAAACACTTATTTGCCAGTAGGTCTGGGCTGGCCAAGTCTGCGAAGGTGCCGATTAGGGCATCTGTAGCCACTACCCCGCGTGTTAAGTCATGGGCGAGACGTTCTTTGATCGTCACACCAATGGGTTGTTCGAACATCTGCTGCCAGATTCGCTCGCCGGCTTTTGCGATAACCATCTCGCGCAATTGCCCCTTGGGCTGTAGAGGTTCTAGCAATGTTGGTGCAAGCACCTGGGCAACTTGTTCGATTTCGCTGTAGAGCTCGACCCACCTGTCGGCTTCTTTTGCGTCACCAGTTATTTGCTCGAATGATTCGTAAGTGTTTGCCCCGACTGGGCGCTCGACAAGTAAGCCACTTTGGCCCCCGTCCAAGGTGTTGGGGGTATAAGAAGAAACGGGTCGCGAAATTAACTCGAGACTTAACCCCAGGTCTTCGATGATCTTTTTTGGCAAAAGCGAAACCAGATAGGCGTATCTAGACAAACGCACATCAATGCCAGGGAATACTTCTTTGCTTACCGCGGCACCACCGGTGTGGTCTAATCGCTCGAGCACGGTCACTTCTAGACCGGCGCCTGCGAGGTAACAAGCGGCTGTTAGGCCGTTATGGCCACCGCCAACTATTACTGCGCGCTGGTTCTTCAGGCCGCCTTCCATTTGATGCTGCAACCCAGGGAGGGCCGGTGCGGTTCGGCGACTGGTTCGTCGTGGGCCACAGCGGCTATGGCAGCGCGAAGGTCTTGCCCGGTGACCGGGTTGTCATTGCCTGGTGTGGCCTCGTCAAAGGCACCCCGATATGCCAACTTGCCAGTGCGATCGAATACATAGAAATCGGGCGTGCAGGCAGCTTGCAGAGCTCTAGCTAGATCTTGAGATTCGTCAACTAAGTAAGGAAACCCCCAACTGGCACGCTCGATTTGTTCGCGCAGGCCCTCTACGTCGTCACTTGGGTGAGTCACCACGTCATTGCTGCAAACGGCAAGCGTTGCCACACCCAAACTTGCAGCTTGTGCCGCCACTCGCCCGATCTCTTGTTCTAAGTGCTTGACGTAGGGGCAGTGATTGCAAGCGACCATCAATAGCAACGGGCGCCCGGCTGCATAAGTGGCTAGGTGCACTTGGTTGCCATCTAAGTCAGGCAGTGTGAAGTCTGGAATTGGCGTGCCAAGAGGAAGCATTGCCGACTCAACTGGCATGAAGAACCCCTATTCGGTAGCTATCGCGCGAAGCATATTCAAACGTGCAGCCCTTCGCGCTGGCCATAGGGCAGCTACCACGCCCGCTACCGCTATTACGACTGCAACCAGCCCTATTCGATCAAATGGAATATCAAGTGTTTGCAGACCTTCACCTTTAAGGACTTGCTGCAGTAACACCCCGAACGTGAGGCCAAGTATCACCCCGAGTGCCAGCCCGAAGAGAGTGATCAAAAAGGATTCGATGACCACCATTCGCATCAGTTGGCGCCGCGACATGCCTATTGCGCGCAGCAAACCAATTTCGCGGGTTCTTTCAATTACGCCTAAAGCCAGAGTGTTTACAACCCCGACGAATGCGACGATCACCGCCAGCAGAATTAGTAGCGAGACCAGCGCTAACAGCTCGTCCACTTGTCCTTGAATCTGCTCTTTGAATTCTGCCTGGTTTACGACTTCGACGTTCGGGTAGGCGGCAAGGTCTTTTCGAACTTGCGCCTGAACCGTTGCGACATCAGCGCCGGGTTTGACTTGCGCGAAAACTGACGTATCGGCAGGGGGAACCCCAGCTACTTCTAGTGCTTCGGTGTTCGTCAAGAACCCGTTGACCAAAACGGCCTCTTCATAGATAGCGACCACTTCAAGCGGCAGGGGAAACACCGAAAAAGTCAGAGTGGTCGTATCACCGACTTTCAAGTTCAATTCATCAGCTGATTCTTTGTCTACTGCAACCGTGCCAATCGCTAATTTAGATAAATCACCGTCAAGAACTTCGACCGAAAGAAGGCCCTCAAACGCTGCAGGGTCGATGCCGTTTAGCACGGTTACGTCGCCTGCTTGACCAGAGAAAATATCGGCACCTATTAGCGCTGGCACGGTTCGAATCGCTGCCACTTCGGCTATTTCGGGGTTAGTGGCGACGATTTCTTTTACCTCTACCGGGAAGGTTCCAAAACCGCTGGGCGTTAGGACGAGGTCAGCGCCGATTACTTCGTCGATTGTTTCAGAAACTGATACCTGTAACGAAGCCCCCAAGGTTGCTAGGGCTGTGATTAGCGCTAAGCCGATGGTCAAGGCAGAAGCTGTTGCAGCAGTGCGCCGCGGATTTCGTTGATCGTTTTCACGTGCAAGTTTGCCGACTGGTCGGCCGCTAAACGGTGCACCCAGAAAACCGATCACCGAGCGCACCAAGGCAGGGGCTAGCACTATTACCCCGAGTAGACCTGCTGCGGCTGATACGCCAGCTAGTTGTGCACCCCGTCCGGAATCTTCGCTAGATATGTCAAGGGCGAACCAGCCAGCAGTTACGGCTGCAATTAATAGCGCTAGCCCAAAAACAACTCGAAGCCTTAAAGATCTAATGGGAATCGAAATCTCATCACGCATGGCGGCAACTGGCGGCAGAGAGCCTGCTCGTTTCGCCGGTAGCCAAGCAACTAGCAGCGTGATCAAGACACCGACGCCTACAGCAATTGCAATCGTGCGCGGTGCAACCAACAAGCCGCCAAATGGAGCTTCTATGCCGAATACGCCCAGTAGTGCGCGTAGCCCGAACGCTAAGCCGACACCTAGCCCCACCCCGATCGCCGATGAAATGACACCGATTGAAGCGGCCTCGACAAGTACCGCGAAAGTGATTTGACGCCTGGATGCCCCGATGGCTCGTAGCAGCGCGAGTTCGCGGGCTCGTTGAGCAACCAGCATTGCGAACGTATTTGCAATGATGAAAGATCCGACGACTAGTGCGATGCCTGCAAAGGCCAACAAGATCGTGTTGAAGATGCCTAATGCGTCAGAGATTGTTTGCTGAACCTCATCTGCTGCTTCTTGGTTCGTAACGCCTCTGGCAGTCGAGGGAATGACTTCGCTGATGGCATCGCGAAGTTCGTCTGGGGTGACACCCTCGGCTGCTGACACCACCACGGTGGTTACGTTTGCTGAGTCGTTTAAGTAGCTGCGCGCCGTCGCCAAATCGAAGGCGGTGATCGTTGCCCCGCCGAAAGTTGCAGAGATCCCGTAGTCGAAAACCCCAACGATCTTTGCGTCGATAAGCCCCTTTGGGGTGGTGACTTTGACTTGATCGCCCACTTGGTAGCCCAGTCGCTCGGCATTGGTCTTGTCTATTGCGATTTCATTCGGGCCTTGTGGTGGGCTGCCCTCGACCAAGCGCAGTTGCCTTAGCTCATCTATCGGCACCCAACCCACGCCGAACCGGGGGCCGAAACCTTCACGAACTTCACCGTCACGATTTAGAACTTCGATGCCGCGTAGCTGCACGGTGCCGCTCGCGCTCTTGGCTTCAGGTAGTGCCGCAATAGCGGTAACTAGTTCAGCGGGTAATTCAGGTTGAGATCTGAAGTCTTCGGCTAGTTCACCGGCTGAGACCACTTCTACGTCGAATGGCTGGGTTGCAGTTAGCTGATTAAAGGCCCTTTGCAACGTGTCGGTAAAAATGAAGGTGCCTGCTACGAACGCGACGCCGATGCTTATCGCGACGACGGTGAGAGCGACGCGGCCAGCATGGGCGCTGACGTTGCGCCATGCCCAACGAATCATTTGCGGGTAGGGGCCTTGATTTTTCGCAAGATTTGGTCGACGGTTGGCGAGTTCAGTTCTGCCGTTACCTGGCCATCAGCAAGGAACACCACTCTGTCTGCGTAGGCCGCTGAGGGAGCATCGTGGGTGACCATGACGATTGTTTGCCCCAGCTCGTCGACACTACTTCGCAAAAGACCAAGAACTTCGCTGCCAGATTTCGAATCGAGATTGCCCGTGGGTTCGTCAGCGAAAACTATTTCTGGGTGACTTGCCAAAGCACGAGCAACCGCCACGCGCTGTTGTTGGCCGCCTGAGAGTTCGCTCGGGCGATGGGTCAATCGATCAGTAAGGCCAACTTTTGCCACTATTTGATCTACCCAGTCTTGATCTGGCTTTGCACCGGCGATTTCAGTGGGCAAAGTTATGTTCTCAATGGCAGTCAAGGTAGGAATCAAGTTAAAAGACTGAAAGACGAAGCCGATTTTGTCTCGACGAAGCTTGGTCAGTTCTTTTTCTTTTAAGGCACTCATGTTCACCCGCCCGAGCCATACGGTGCCCTTTGACACGGTGTCAAGACCAGCCATCACGTGCATGAGGGTCGACTTACCCGACCCACTCGGGCCCATGATCGCGGTGAGGCGCCCTTTCTCTATCTCGACGCTGACGTTGTCAAGGGCTGCGATGCGGGCTTCACCTTCGCCATAGAACTTGCTGACTTTGCTGGCGCGCGCGGCGATGCCGGGTTTCTTCTTCGGCGCCATAGAAGTAAGGCTAGGTGTTAGAGGGGTTTAACGCTTTACGGTGATTGTCTTCTTTACTTGAGGTGCGTTCTTGGCGTAATTGGGAAACGCCTCGTAGGTGCCGACCTGAGAAAGTTTCGTGTAGCCATTGCCCGCACCGGCAGCGTTTGTTCGAATATTCAATCGCTTAAGGACGTTGCCACCTGAAACCTTGAAGCGCACGGTGACCAGAGTGTTGGCAGGAAACCCAGCAATCGAGACTTTGAATCGTTGATTGGGAGCGGTTTCAGACTTTAGAGCCATCTGTCGACCGGTAGTTGGGGTTGTGCCGCCACCGCCAGATGAACCACCACCTGACCCGGCTAATTGAATGCTGCCACTTACTGAGTTGACTGGTGCCTTAAACGATGCCACCGGAACACCTGCGGCAGCACCGAACTGAGCCCCAGTGCCCGTGACTGTCAAAACAACCTGTCCAGTCGCATTCGCGGCCGTGTTCACAGTGAAAATCGTCTGACCGGTTGCGTCAGTGTTTTGCGTTACTTGTTTTGCACCGGCAGTAGTCGTGCCTGCGGGTGAGGTGATCTGCAAACTTACCGGCACCCCAGCTGGCACCTTGTTGCCGTAGCCGTCGGTTACCACTGCGGTTACCGTCACGCTGCTGCCGGGCTGAACGTTTTGTGCCGACGCAGTGAGTGTGATGTTGCGTGCGTCGCTCGTTAAGCCGACGAAATTCAATGGCGCTGTGCCGATGATGGTGGTGCCGCTTTGTGCACTCACGGTGGCGCTACCAGGTGCGGTAGCAAACAACCACGCGACGGCCTGGCCGTTAGTGGCAGTTGCGACCAAGCTCTTGGTGCCCGCGGCTTGGTTGCCATTCGGCGCAACCAATAGGCCGCCACCGGTTGCGGTAAATGTGACTTGCCCCGTCAGGGTAGAAGTTGGCGCAGTTACTGCTACTGCATTTTGATTAAGCGTAAGCGAGCCGCTGGTGGCCAAATTCAAAGTCTTCGTGTAAGTGCTTGCTGACTGACCATCGATTAGAAGTGAGCCCGTTGCACCCGTGTTAGTACCTGACCCCCCACCCGTGGGAGTACCCCAGTTAACGGTCGCGTTCTGGGTGACTGTGCCGGCTGACGAACTAACCGCAGTTACCGCAACGGTGTCGGTGATATTGCCGGTGGCAGAGCCGACGTCGGTGTAGGTCAAGGTGAATTGCCCTGCAGAGTTAGAGGTAGTCGGTGGAATCGTCACACGACCCAAGTTCGGGCCCGCAGTCACGTTGCCAGTTACTGCGGCGCCACTAATGGCTATGCCGTTTTGATCAGAGACGACGCCAACGATGTTGACGGCCGTTCTCGGGGTTCCGGTAATCGGGTTAGTTACAAAAGCCATCGCCGGGGCCGATTGACTAAACCGCACCGTCACGGTGATGTTGTCAACCGTCATGGTGGTCGTTTGCCCACTGGCGGTATTGGTTGGAATCACGTTAAGCGTCAAAGAGCCGTTTGTGTCTACTGCCGTGCCCCCGCTTGGGGTGGCGTTAGTGGCAGTCCAGGTGTGGTTCGTATTGGAGCTCGCTGATGTGAATGTGAAACCCAAAACCCCGGTACCGACCGGAACACAGAAGTAAGTGCCTGCGACGTTTAGCGTGCAAGCGGCCGTTGGGCCTCGCACGGCCCCATTTGCCGAAGTTGGCGTCGCCAAGGTAAGTGAAGGCGCAGTTTGCGCATGAGCTGGCGCGATCAAGCCGGCAAAAGCGAATGCCGTTGCGAGCGCACTAACACCCGCTGCTGCCCTCGTGAACTTGCTACGAGTTGAACTTGTTTTCACCATATACATGCGTGGCTGCCCTTCCCCTTTAACGCAGCCAACCAAACCAAGGCCCATTTGGGGCGCTTGCGACACGCCTTCACAGCAAAAACTAAGCAAGCGCCCTCGCTCAAGGGCTCAGCGCCTATGCAGAAAAGCGGGATTGCACTTTCGGCCAATTGACCACGTTCCACCAGGCAGCGAGATATTCGGGACGTCGGTTTTGGTACTTGAGGTAGTAGGCGTGTTCCCAGACGTCGTTTCCTAAAAGGACGACTTTGCCTTCACTAGCGGGGGAGTCTTGATTTGGCGTTGAGACGATCGCCACACCGCCGCCATCTTTGATTAGCCAGACCCAGCCAGAACCGAAACGAGCCACCCCTGCGGCCTCGAACTCTTCTTTGAACTTCGCGAAAGAACCAAACTTTGCGTTGATGGCATCTGCCAACGGCCCAGAAGGTTCGCCGCCACCGTCAGGTGACATCCACTCCCAGAAGAGGGAGTGGTTGTAGTGGCCACCGCCATTGTTTCGAACGGCCGTGCGGATGTTTTCTGGCAACTTGTCTAAGTTGGCGATGATTTCGTCAATCGATTTTGATTCCCACTCGGTGCCAGCAACGGCTGCGTTCAACTTGTCCACGTAAGCCTGGTGGTGCTTGTCGTGGTGAATCGTCATCGTCTGTGCGTCGATGTGTGGCTCAAGAGCGTCATTCGCGTAAGGCAGCGGGGGTAGCGTGAAAGCCATTGGTTATTCCTCTCAGGGTCGCAAAACTTAGTTCATCTCTACAAGGTGAAGAGTAGAAGAGAAGCTGCCATTACCGCCATCCCTGCTATTAGGCCGTAGAGAGCCATGTGGGTCTTGCCGAATTCACGAGCCGCGGGGAGTAGCTCATCAAGAGAGATAAACACCATGATGCCAGCGACTGCGGCGAATATCGCCCCTAAAGCCGAATCGTTTAAGAACGGACGAAGCGCGAAGTACCCCAAGACGGCACCAAGGGGCTCAGCTATGCCGCTTAAGAACGAATAAGAAAAAGCTTTGGCTTTCTTGCCCGTCGCGTAATAGACAGGCACTGAAATGGCTATTCCCTCGGGCACGTTGTGAATGGCGATTGCCAGTGCCACGGCCAGGCCAACGGCTGGTTCTTCCAAAGTGATCAAGAAGGTCGCTAGCCCTTCAGGGAAGTTATGCAACGCCACGGCAATCGCAACGAACGTTCCCGTGCGAAGTAGTGCGCGTTGGCGCAAGTAGTCGGCGCGGGCGCCCTCGTCCTCCATTAATTCGACGCTGATGTTCTCGTGCGGGTTAGAGAATTTTGGAATCACGCGATCAACGACAGCCATCAAAATCAGGCCCCCAAGAAATGCAATCGCTGCGTAGCTAAGGCCTGCGAACTCACCATGTTCGCCAACTAAACGCTGACTGGCCTTGGGCAAGATTTCGACGAAAGAGACATAGATCATCACGCCCGCGCTAAAGCCCAAAGCAAGGGAGAGAAATTGCCTATTCGTTTGTTTGGTGAAGAACGCCAGCGCGCTGCCAATGCCAGTGCAAAGACCGGCTGCGAGGGTGACTAGAAACGCAAATAGGACGGGGTCTTGCACGATTTTGCGAGTTTAACTTCGAAACTCAAGCGTGTCGGTTAGAAGAAAGGCTTCGAAATCGGCTGCAATACGCAGAACGCCCCTCGGAGTATGAGTCCGAGGGGCGCCGCGTAACGGATCCCGTCCGACAATCTCTTGCCGTCGTCTGCCGGATCGATGTTCCGACTCTCGTAAGGATCTCGGGTTACCCCGTTATCAACCTACGTCCCGTTACCCCGCGCACCAGAGAGTTGCCTTTCACTTCATCGACAGTGCTCGCCGATTGCTCGCCGAGACAGCTTTACTTCTGGTACTGCAGTTCGCCCTTGCTGCCGGTCTAGCCGGTCGGGTTGCCCCGCGCTGATAGCTAGTTGCCTACCTATCAACACCTCACAACAGCGTGCGCTGATGATGCGCCTTCGCGCTGGAACTTGTCAAGATTTTTTCCGGACAAATCTGGCAACACGTGTCACATGATGTGCAGTGTGCAACAGGGGTCACTTCCAATTTCGAAATGGCCACCTGCCAGACTTGCGCCTCTGACGAGTCAACTTCGTTGAGCTCATGACTGTGAGATAGGTGAGGTGCAAGTGACGACTGATTCTGTGCTTTCTGCCCCAAACATCATCGACCGATTTCGCCTCAACGGTGATGTCGCCTTGGTTACTGGTGCTGCGCAAGGCATCGGGCGCGGGTTTGCGCACGCGCTAGCAGAAGCCGGCGCAAGTGTCGTGGTTGCCGATCAGAAACTAGAACTTGCCAGCGTGGTTGCAAAAGAACTCGAAGCAAAAGGTGCCAAGTCGGTGGCGCTAGAAGTAGACGTCACGTCAGAAGCTTCAGTCGAATCTATGGTCAAGGCAGTCATCAATAACTTTGGCAAGCTTGATATTGGCGTCAATAACGTAGGTATCGGTCAATGGCTTGACGGCGAAGACATGCCCTACGCCGACTGGCTAAGAATGATCGACGTGAATTTGAATTCAGTCTTCTTGTGCTGTAAGGCAGAGGCTCGCGTGATGATCCCGGCTGGTGGTGGCGCGATTGTCAACACCGCATCTATGTCGGCTTCGATCAGCAACACCCCTCAAAACCAGGCGCACTACAACGCATCGAAGGCTGGCGTCTTGCATCTTTCGAGATCGCTGGCCGGTGAGTGGGCACCTAAGGGTGTTCGAGTCAACACGATCAGCCCGGGTTACACCCGAACTGCGCTAGTTGCTGACTTACTTGAGACGCCCATCGGCAAAGAGTTGTTGCCAAAGTGGTTGGCTTTGACTCCAATGGCACGAATGGCAGAAGTTAGTGATCTACAAGGTGCCCTTATTTATTTGGTGTCTAAGGCGTCACCGTTTACCACTGGATCTGATCTAGTGATAGACGGTGGCTACATGGTTTGGTAGCCAGCGCGATCGCTTGACTTCTTGGGCTAGAGCTTTCCGCAGATGAAGGTCTTGACCCCGAGTTTTTGAAAAGCAGCTGCTTTTGCCAACGCGGCAAACTTGGCGGTCTTGGCATCAGGCGCGTAGGCCACTTGAATGTGGTTCGACTTGTGCCTGCTCATCATTTGATCTCTGGTTATGCCGTTAAGAACCGTGTGCATGATCGGCCATTGCGGGGTTGTGAGCTTTAAGCGCTCTTCGGTTTCTGCAGGTGGTAACTCGATGACTTTAGCCGTGCCAATGTCGCAATTGAGTTCACCGTTTTCTATAAACACGCGAGACCAAACGATGTGGCCCGGCTTACTGACACCCTTCAAGGTGCCCCCGCCTAAACGGAAGTACATCGGGGGCTGACGTTCACTAGTTGCACCTGCATAGCCGCCGATGAAATGTGCCGGCGGGGCAGCGCCTGAGATTTCTAATACCCAGACGTACTCGTCGACTTTTTTGCCGTTGACAACGCCCGTGAATCGCCTGGCCCAGCGCAGATCGTGAAGCGTGGTCTCAGGCTCAAGGCCGAGCTTTCGCCAAAGTCGATAGGTCACGAGCGCGTCGACGCCAGCGCATTCGTCTACCTCGTTGAAGTGCGGTAAGGCTTCACCCTGGTAGAGCTCGATTTTTCGTCCCATTGGGTCGAGTCGGGTCGCAAACGCGGGTGGGCGCTCGACGTTGTTCAAAAGACCTTCGACCAAGTCGGACGCGGGCGCTAGGTCTTTTAGCCCCTGTTGGTACTGAATACCGATGGTGTCGCAGCCGAATTCTTCGGCGATTCGTAGCGCTGCGATGTACATCTTGCATTGCTTGAGCACTTGGGCTTTGGTGAGCTCTGTTTCTTCATTGCTGCCGAAGTCGAAGTTCATGCCTTTATGGGTGAGCCAATCGAAAACCGCTTGCGCGTCTTTGTCGCTTACTTCTTGCATGGCCGCATAAAGCGCCGACTGACTTAGGCGCTCTTTATAGATGCCAAGGGGGTTAAGCAGTTCGTCCGGGATTATGGCGTTGTACATACCCATGCAGCCCTCGTCGAAGACGCCCATGATCGCCTTGTTGTTCAGTAAACCTTCTGCTACCTCTTCACCAGCTTTGCGGGCTTTACTCGGTGCGTCTGCGGGCTTAAATCTCTTGACGTGATTCTTAATCGGTGTGAGTTTGCCGGTTTTGATCCATTTGCGAAGGCCTGTGATGAAGAATTGATCGTCGAAGTTCTGGCTCCAGATGGTTGAGTAACTAACGCCTGCTTTGGTGAGTGAGGCGTTGAGGTTCAATAGGCCGACTAGCCCGGGCCAAGTGCCACTCCAGTTGGCGACCGTCAGGATCGGCCCCTTGTGTGAGATGAGCCCCGGCAACAAGTGGTGGCTGTATTGCCAAACCGACTCGGCAACTATCAGTGGGGCTTTGGTAGGGACGTTCTTGAAGACTTCCATACCCATTTTTTGGCTGTCGATGAAACTGTGCTTCTTGTCTTTGTCGAAGCCGTGAGCTCGAATCGCCTTGACACCTTCGAGGGCAAGTGCCGCTTTGAGTGCGGATTCCATTTCTTGTTGGGCAGCCTCGCAGGCTTGGTTCGCAGAAAGTCTTAAGTCGCCATTAGCGACGAGGTAGGCCTCTTTAATCATTTATTGATTTGCACTCAATTCTTGGGGTCGTTTAAGCGGTGTGAGAGGGGCCCATAGTTCTCACCAGAGCCCCTCTCAACCGATTAGTTACCTCGCGTTAGTCGTAGAGGACGGCCGCGATGTCTGGGTTGTCAATGTTGGTCTTGTCGTACCACTTGAACCCAGTGTCAATGAACGGAGCGACGCTCTCGCCTTTAGTGGCGGCGACTGCGGCTTCGATGCACTTAGTACCGATGCCGATTGGATCTTGGGTGATTGCACCCGCCATCTCGCCAGCCTTGATTGCGTCTTTCTGTGCCTTGCCCGAGTCGTACCCGATGATGGTGATCTTGCCGACGTTGCCGGACTCTTTCACACCATTGAGTACGCCGATTGCCGAACCTTCATTGGCACCGAAGATGCCCTTGATGTCCGGGTGGGCGGCGATGATCGCCTTGGTGATGTCAGTCGACTTCAACTGGTCACCACCACCGTACTGAATGTCGACGATCGTGACGTCTGGGTACTTGGACTCAATCTGGTCCTTGAACCCTGCCACTCGGTCGATACCAGTGCGGCTGGTCTGGTCGTGGGCAACGATCGCGACCTTGCCCTTGCCACCAATGAGCTCGACCATCTTGTCGGCAGCCAAAGCTGCTGACGCGACCGAGTCAGTTGCGGCAGTGGTGATCGGGATGTCACTGTCGACACCAGAGTCGAAAGCGATGACTGGGATTCCCGCAGCCTTTGCCTTCTCGAGCAACGGAATGGCAGCTTTGCTGTCGAGCGCCGCGAAACATAGTGCGGACGGGTTCTTAGCAAGCGCAGCCTCGAGCTGCTCCATCTGCTTGTCGACTTGCGATTCGTTCTCAGGGCCTTCATAGGTGAAGTCAACGCCCAAGCTACCGGCGGTGTCTTCTGCACCCTTCTGGACTGCTTGCCAGAACTGGTGCTGGAAGCCCTTCGAGATGATCGCTACATAAGTCGAGCCACCTTCGGTAGCGACTACCTCTTCGGTAGCCGTCTCTTCGCTCGCGCTGTCAGAGCTACCGCAAGCAGCCACCGTCAGTGCTAATGCACCGACGAATGCAGCAATGCCTACTCTCTTGGTTCTCATTTACCTCCTTGGTATTTCTTTCTTTTCGTTACCACTTCTTCTGTCGGGCGACAGCGAAGCGGAACCCTAGGTTGCGCCGGGCTCTCTGCTGCGGCGCACGATGTCGAGGTAGACCGCCAAGATGACGATCAACCCCGTCACGACTATTTGCCACTCTTGCGGCACCGAAAGAATGCGAAGCCCGTTGGTCAATGTGCTGATGACGAAAGCACCGATGACTGTGCCAAGAATCGTGCCCTGGCCGCCGCGCAAAGAGACCCCGCCAACCACGGCAGCCGCGATGGCTTCGAGTTCATAGCCGAAACCAAGCGAAGGCTGAGCAGAGTTAAGCCTGGCTGCCAAGACCACACCCGCCACGCCTGCCAAGCAGCCGCCAAGTGCGTAGATGGCCATCTTCCACATGGCGACGTTTACGCCTGAAAGTCGGGTGGCTTCTTCGTTGCTGCCGATTGCATACGTGTAGCGGCCAAGAGTCGTGCGATTCAAAATGAAGCCGCAGATTATCGCCATAGCAAAGAAGACCAATACGATGTTTGGGACGGGGAAGGCCGGTATTACCGAACCGATGATCGACCCCATCGCGATCAAGTTGAACTCAGGTGCGTCATTGAAATAGATCGGCGCGAGGTCTGAGAGCACCAGAGCTAAGCCACGAGCTACGAACAGGGTGCCCAAAGTCGCGATAAATGGGGGAATGTTGAGTTTTGCGATCAAGAAGCCGTTGAACCAACCGGCGATGCTGCCGGTGATCACGCCCGCCAAGATTCCAATCGGAATTGGCAGCCCCAGGTTGGTAATGAATATGGCGGTCATAACCGCAGAAAGAGTCATGACGGTGCCGACCGAAAGATCGATACCACCACTGATGATCACGAATGTGACCCCGAGAGCCAAAATGCCGATGACCGTCGTCGCAATCAAGATTCCAACGATGTTTGAGGGTGTTAGAAAACTTTCTGAGGCGAAGCTAAAGATGATTACCATCAAGATAAGCGCGCTGAAAGCAAGCAACCGCTGTAATGCGTTGCGGCCGGTGGCGCCGAACCCCTTGCGTTTTGTTGCCGTTTGACTCACGCCTACCCCCTAGTTGGTTCTTATCATGCGGCTTTGGCACCCACACGCTGGGTGGCCAAAGTCATGATCTCTTCTTGCGTGCTGACACCGCCCGGCAGTTCGCCGGTGATTCTGCCTTCGCACATGACCACGATTCGATGGCTCATGCGCAATATCTCTGGTAGTTCAGAAGAAATCATGATGACACCTTTGCCTTGGGCAGCCAAGTCGTTCATCAAGTGGTGAATCTCGCTTTTCGCCCCGACGTCGATCCCCCTAGTTGGCTCGTCAAAAATGATGATTTCGGTATCGGCATTTAGCCACTTTGCGATAGCGACTTTTTGTTGGTTACCGCCTGAGAGAAATTGCACTAGCTGAGTGATGCTTGGTGTTCTAACGCCTAACTGTTTGACGAATTTTTCGGCGAGAGCTTTGATCTTGCCGAAGTTCACCCGTCCAAGCTTGTCCGAAAGCCTCGAAATCACCGTCAATGAGATGTTGGTCTGGACGTCCATGCTGGTAGCGAGACCGAAGCGCTTGCGATCTTCAGATAAGTAGCCAATCCCATTCTTTACGGCAGCACTGGGGGAATTGATTTTTACTTCTTTACCTTTGACGGCGATGGTTCCTGAGCGGGGTTTGTCAGCGCCAAATACTGCCCGCAAGACTTCGGTGCGCCCGGCACCGACTAGACCAGCGAAACCTAGTACTTCGCCGCGGTGCAATTTGAAACTTACGTTTTGCACCAGTCGGCCACGATTTAGGTTCTTGACTTCGAGAATGACTTCTTTGCTCGGGTTTTCGGGGATGCCGGGTGATTCTTGAAATATGGTGCGACCCACCATCAAACGAATCACTTCGTCAATGCTGGCGTCTTTGGTCTGCAGGGTTTCGATGGTGTGGCCGTCGCGCATAACGGTGATTCGGTCAGAAATCTGTTTCAGCTCTTCGAGGCGATGTGAAATGTGAACGACGCCTACCCCGCGCGAGCGCAAGTCGCGGATTATTCGGAAGAGCTCATTGATTTCACGGTCTGTCAAAGTGGCAGTTGGCTCGTCCATGATCAAGACCTTCGACTTAAATGAGAGAGCTTTGGCGATTTCAGCCATTTGTTGCTGGGCGACTGAGAGGTTTTCGACTTTTTCATTTGGGTCGAGATCTATGTGAAGGTCGCTAAGCAGTTGTTGGGCGTTCGCAACCAACTTTTTCTCGTCGATTATGAACGAAAGCCATTTGCGCGGCTCTCGTCCGATGAAAATGTTTTGTGCGACGGTGAGGTCATTCATGAGGTTTAGCTCTTGATGAATGATGCTGATACCGGCGGCTTCGGCGGCTTTCGGGTTGGTGATGTTGACCGGCTTGCCTTCGAGTAGTACTTGGCCAGAATCTTTGGCGTAGATGCCAACGAGGATCTTCATCATGGTTGATTTGCCTGCGCCGTTTTCGCCGACTAGTGCGTGAACTTCGCCAGGTAGTAACTCGAAATGCGCGTCAGCCAGAGCGTTCACACCGGGGAATTTCTTGTTGACTTGCGACATCTGTACTAGAGCAGTCGCCAATTAATCAGCCCCCCGGCTTGACCGTCGCGCATCCAGTGGTCGCTCGATGCGAGTAGCCAGAGCCTAAGGTGCGCTTGTGGGGATTGAAACCCGTCCGCTAGCTGGTCAGGTGGTCGCGATCACCGGGGCCAGTGCTGGAATCGGCGAAGCTTGTGCGCGTGCGCTGCACGAAAAGGGCGCGTTGTTGGCGTTAGGTGCGCGTCGCGACAAAAGATTGCGCGAATTAGTTGAGGAATTTGGGGCAGACCGGGCGGTAGGGGTAGTTACTGACGTTCGCAAACCAAGTGAATGTAACGATTTGATAAAGGCTGCTGTCGAAAAATTTGGACGGCTTGATTCAGTGATTCCGAATGCGGGGACGGGGTTTTACGCAGGTATTTGTGAGTATGACGATGAAGCTGTGGCCGATGTGATCGACACCAATTACGCGGGCACGGTATGGACGATTCGTGCTGCAGTGCCGCAGTTTCGCAAACAAGGCGACGGTGGCGACATCGTGATCGTCGCAAGCGTGGCTGGTTTTCGTGGTGGCGGCAATGAAGCTGTCTACACCGGCACGAAGCACGCGCAAGTTGGGTTGGCGGGTTCGCTTGATCGCGAATTGCGCGGCGAAGGCATCAGGGTGACGTTGATTTGTCCAGCAGCAGTTGAGACTGAGTACGCGTTGGGGCGCGGGCGTACGGCCGGGGACTCGCAAATGGCTAACTATTTGCGCGCAGATGACGTGGCACATGCAGTGGTGACGGTGCTAGAACAGCCCAGGCGCGTGCGCACGACGGTTTGGCAACTTTGGTCAATTCACGAACCCAGTTAGGTTCATTGCGCGCCGGCACGGCGCTGCTGGTGATCGCACTACTTGCCGCCGGGTGCGGCGGTAGCGCGGGCGGCGGCGCCGGTGATGGCAGTGGCGGTCAGACCCCGTCCAACCAAGCCAATCAATCACCTGGGCTAGGCATCAACTTGCCCGATGCAAAAGACCTCGACGAACTTGGGTTCGTCGGTTACGTCAGTGCGGTAGATGGCGCTGGGCTTGGCGATTTCAACGCAACTTGGGCAGAACTCTCGCCTGAGCTGCGCGCCGAGATTGGCCTTGACGAACGCGTGCAGCCGTTCGAGGTTTCACCGGCTGAATGTGGCGCTGCCTTTAAATTCTTGTGGGCGGTAGAAAACGATAACCCGTTGACCAGCCCCACGGCAGCAGGTCGCGTTACTTATTCAAATGACGGTAAATATCAGGTTTCGCAGAATCAGAAGGTCTTACGAGTGGTCGCACATCGTTGGTCGAGCCCTGAGGTGGCAGAGAAGAAGTTCGAAGAATTTGCCGACGTGGCCTTGCGTTGCTTGAGTTTTGACCTTCAAACCGGCGACGGCGACTTCTCAATTAAATATGGTGATCAGGTTCTGATTTCTGAGCGTCAGATCTCTTTTCTCGGTGTGGGCGAACTGCTGCAGCTTTCAGGTTTCGTGGGCGATGTGACCTACACCGTTAACTTAAAAGACACCGAGGGCTTGGGCACCAAAGGTGGCGACTTAGTGCAGTGGTTAGAAGGGGCGCTGACCCGAGCCGACGCGGTTTGACGGCGTGGCGTAACATTCGCCAGTAGATATGGCGAAAACCAGCAAGCTTTACCGAAACCGTCAGCGCGCCGAGGTCGTTGAGCGCTATGCCAAGCGCCGCGCTGAACTCAAGGCGATCATCGTCAAACCCACTGCTACTGAGGCTGAAAAGGCCGCGGCTCGGGCTGAGTTGCTAAAGCAGCCCCGCGATGCATCGGCGACTCGTTTGCGTAATCGCGATGCGATTGACGGGCGTCCACGTGGTTTCTTGCGCAAGTTTGGGGTTTCACGTCTTCGTTTTCGTGACATGGCCCACCGAGGTGAGTTACCGGGGGTAACGAAGTCCAGCTGGTGATGTGACGCCCGCCAAGTACGACACTTTGATTGTCGACTGGGGTGGGGTTCTTACCACCAGTTTGAACGACGCAGTAGCTGCATGGGCAGATCGTCGCGGTGTGCGACTTAGCGATTACTTCGAAGTGATGCGCCAATGGTTAGGCGATGCCGGCGGTATGGAGGCGGTCTTCAACCCGATTCATGCGCTCGAGCGCGGTGAAATGGAGATCCCCCATTTTGAAGAGCATTTAGCGGAGGCCTTGACGCGCGTGAGCGGGCACGAAGTGGTTTCAGAGGGCCTGGTTGAAGAGATGTTCGAATTTTTCGACCATGCACCTGACATGAATGGCCTGGTGCACCGGGCAAAACAACAGGGTCTGCGCACGGCTCTTCTATCGAATTCTTGGGGCAATAGCTACCCACGTGACGGGTGGGACGACATGTTCGACGCGGTTGTCATCAGCGGTGAGGTTGGTATGCGAAAGCCTGAACATCGCATCTATCACCACACGCTGGAACTACTCGACGCACCGGCTGAGTCATCTGTTTTCGTAGACGACTTGGTTCATAACGTCGCTGCCGCAGAAGAACTCGGCATGGCAGGGGTAGTGCATTCAAGCTACGAAGAGACTCTCGTGATCTTGGAAGAAAAACTTGGGGTGTCGCTGAGCTAGGCCGCCGGCGTCAAGCAGCGAGGC
>Ga0194122_10002579_pt1 | contig 19598 bp, 14 predicted proteins | sample TA2MahCa10mmetaG_FD_155487 | JGI IMG/M metagenome (GOLD analysis project Ga0194122, IMG submission 155487) | Freshwater microbial communities from Lake Tanganyika, Tanzania - TA2015021 Mahale Deep Cast 10m | ecosystem: Environmental > Aquatic > Freshwater > Lake | place: Tanzania: Lake... | reverse complement strand
TAAACCCTCCAGGACTTTAATACTGCTGGCGCCGTAATCGTTAGGGTTGCTGGGTGTTGTTGCCAAGGGAAAACTTTCCGTCAGATGCGCATGGGCATCACGACATAGCGGTACTTGAGGTTCGTGTCGCCAGCGGGGCGGAGCTCGCCCGCCGCGCCGGCGTCCTTGAAGAAGAAGGTGACCGCGGGCTCGTCGATCGCCCGCAGGAAATCGAGGAGATACTGCGCGTTGAAACCAATGTCGGCTTTAGGACCGGTATATTCGACGGATAGAGACTCTTCGGACTCGCCGGTTTCCGAGAGCGACGAATGCAGCGTGATCTCGCCGTCATTGGCCCGGAACTTGATGGCGCGGGAACGCTCGTCGGCGAACTGCATCACGCGCTCGAGCGAGCCACGGAGCTCGTCGCGGGACATCGTGATGGAGTTGGCGTGCTCTTTGGGAAGTACGCGCTCAAAATCGGGGAAATTCCCGGTCAGTTTGCGGGAGAGCAGTAATCGTTCTCCCAGACGGAAGAACAGGTGATTGTCGTCGCCGGAAAACGAAAGCGTGGCGCCGTCTTCGCTCTCCGCGGCCAGCTTGACCAGCTCGTTCATCGCTTTGCGCGGCAGCAGGGCGCGGAACGGTTTGCCGTCCTCAAGTTCAATGGCAACGGGCGCCTCAACGGTGGCCAGGCGGTGGCTATCGGTCGAAACCATCACCAGGCCTTCCGGTTTCACCAGCAGCAGAGCGCCATTGAGAGTGAAACGGGACTCCTCGGCGGAAATGGCGAAAATCGTCCGCTGAATCATTCCAGCCAGCGCTTTTACGGGAATCTGGGCGATGGTGGCGGGCATCTCCGGAAGTTCCGGATAACTCTCCCGGCTCATGCCGGCAATGCGAGTGCGGGATTTGCCACAAGTCAGTGACGCCCATTGGTTGTCGGCGAATTTGACCGTGATCTCGCCCTCCGGCAGCAGGCGAACATAATCCATCAGCTTTTTGGAGGGTATGGTGCCGGTCCCGGCCTTCTTCACCTTGGCCGGGCAGGAGGTGCGAACACCGAGCTCAAGATCGGTGGTGGTCAATACAACGCGGTCTTCTTCCGCCTCGATCAGCACGTTCGATAGAATCGGAATCGTCGACTTGCGCTCGACAACACCCTGCGAGAGACCCAGCTCCCGTACGAGATCCGACCGGTTGATTTTGAATTCCATTGTTGCCGCCTTTGCCCCCTCGATTTGAGATCTTTCAACGATTTTGGAAGGTCTCGGAATCGTAGGTGTTGTGGATATGTTGAATTCTCTCTAAATTGTACTAAATCAAAGCGCTTCCCGCTACAGAAGCTGTTGGATTTTGTAGTGGAAGAAATAGGGTAAACACCTTAGGACCCAACCATCCACATCCATCCACAATGCAATTGTCTAACCCGCTGTGGGAATGGCTGTAACCCATTCAAAACGCGTCAGTGATGCTGTGGATTAGTCTGTTCAAATCCGCGTCACGTTGCCTTTGGTTCTCAATCTTCTGGATCGAATGCAACACCGTTGTGTGGTGCTTTCCGTTGAAGTGGCGGCCAATCTCCGGCAGGGACGCCGGGGTCAACTCCTTCGCCAGGTACATCGCGATCTGGCGCGGAAAAGCGATCTTCTGGACGTTGGACTTGAGCTTTAGCTGATTTGGCTGCAGGCTGAACTTGTCTGCCACGGCCTTGATGATGGACTCTACGGTAACCCGGCGGTCCATGTTGGCGGATAGGTTGCGCAGCACCTGCTGGGCCATGATCAGGTTTATTGGCGTCTCGGTCACCGAGGAGTAGGCGATGAGCTTGACCAGTGCCCCTTCCAACTCCCGGACGTTGGATTTCGTCTTCGTGGCGATATGGATCCGGACATCTTCGGGAAGCTGCACGCCCTCCGCTTCGGCTTTCTTGTCCAGGATGGCCATCTTGGTTTCCAGGTCCGGGGGCTGGACATCGACCATCAGGCCCCATTCAAAACGCGAACGGAGCCGGTCCATAAGGCCGGAAACGTTCTTGGGAGGCTGGTCGGAGGACAGAACAATCTGCTTGCCGTGTTCATGCAACTCATTGAAAGTATGGAAGAACTCTTCCTGCGTGCGCTCCCGGCCGGCCAGGACCTGGATGTCGTCCACAAGCAGCGCGTCGGCATTACGGTAGTGCTGATGAAACTGGCTCATGCGATCAGTGCGGATGCAGGCGATCATCTCGTTCATGAACCGCTCCGATGAGGTGTAAACGATCTTCATGCCGGGGCGGTGCTCCCCCAAGGCACGGCCTATGGCATGCATCAGATGCGTCTTGCCCATTCCCACCCCGCCGTAGATGAACAGCGGGTTGTAGCGCTGGGCGGGATGGTCGGAAACGGCACGGGCTGCGGCATGGGCGAACTGGTTGCAGGTTCCGACGACAAAGGAACCGAAACTGTACTTGGGATTAAGCTGAGCCGAAGCGGAAGCGAATTGGATTTCCGAGGGTGGCCGGTTCGGGACAAGGTTGGCCAGCGGCGCCGGTGCGGCGGCAACTTCGTAAACCACGTTTTTCGTATCGAAGTGCAGGAAGGCGATGGCGGCGCGCACCATGCCGGCATACTCCTGTTCCATCCAGGTCTTCGCGGCTTCTGACGGGACCGAAACGATTAGCGTACCCGCGTACTCATCGCGCTGTTGGGTGGGCGCCAGCCAGTTCTGGAAGCTCTCCGCGCTGACAGAGCGAGCCAGTTGCTGTTTAATCTGTTCCCAGGTCGTCATTCTTTTGGACAAAACAAACCCACAACATTTCCACAGTTGTGGAAAACTATGAGAGTACTAGTTTGTGCTGCTGACGTCTCACCGGCGGATCCGAAGTTTGGCGAAGGTGAAACGAATGAGAGGACCCTTAGTCTAGCACACGTCCCCGGACGGAACACAAGAGGAAAATTCGTTAACAAGTCCTTTTTTTTCAACGATAAAACGTTTCGCTTTCAATTTGTTTCCACTTCAGGACAGAACCACCTTGCTGTGGAAAACTGAATTCGGACTGATGGAAATTGCTCCGCATCCGCGCTTTTGATAGCGTAGGGTAACGAGAGATCGGGACGGATAGACAAGTCCCTGGTAAGATCCCCGAGAAGACGATGAACACAGTCACAACAAGAGTCGGCGGCCGCTTGGTGCATGTTAGTTCTACGCCCCGGCCCGGCGGTGGCGATCCAGGGAACGCCGCGATGCTGCGCCGCTCCCGCTTCGATCCCATATCGGTGACGCGGCTTCGGGAACTGCTGAGCCGCGAGATCGGGCCTGCCGTGTCTCGTTTGGCCGATTCGATCGTCATGGAGGAAGTGGCGAAACGCATCGAGACGGGAAAGTGGTCGATGTCGGTTGTCGACGCGCCGCCGGCTGCGGTCGTCGCCGCCGGCAAGGAGAATTCCCAGCAGGCGGGCGCCGGGAAAGGCTCCAAGGATAAGAACAAAAAGAAGACCACCGACTGGATCGAAGTGGAGCTGATCGGCAAAGATAAGCGTCCGATTAAGGGAGTGAAGGTGATCGTCACCCTGCCCGACGGCACCCCCCAGGACGGCACGCTCAACGACAAGGGATCGTTCCGGTTGGACGGTATCGATCCCGGTACATGCAAAGTGACGTTCCCGGATATCGATGGCCGGGAGTGGTCCAAGTCCGGCGAGTTCGCCGAAGGCACTGCCGTGGACCTGTTCAAGGGCGCGGCGAAGATCAAAGCCGGTCCCTATACTGTGAAGCAGGGTGACCACATCGCGAGTATTACTCACGATGCGGGATTCGTTTCCTGGAAGACGATCTGGGACGACGGTAAAAACTCCGCTATCAAGGCCAAGCGCAACCCGAACGTGTTGTTCCCCGGCGACGTGATCGAAATCCCCGCCAAGCAGAAGAAGGAAGACAGCGCCCCAACCGGCGAGTATCATACCTACCAAACCATCGGCGATCCGGTCCAGTTGAAGATTGTGGTGCTCGACTGGGCGGGCAATCCGATCGTCGATACGGAACTCGACATCCAGATTGACAAGGGCGAAAAGATCAAGACTGCGGGCGATGGCAGCGTCAATAAGAAGATCGATCCCGGGTGTGAGAAGGAAGGTAAGTTACTCGTAAAGGGATACGAGTTAGGTCTGAAGTTAGGACACCTGGATCCCGTGGAGGAGTTGAGCGGTCAGGCGTGGCGGCTGAATAATCTCGGCTATCGCGCCGGCGTGCCGGAGAATAATCAGGACATGGCGTTCCTCAGCGCCGTCGAAGAGTTTCAGTGCGACAACGGGCTAACCGTTGATGGCGATTGTGGTCCAAATACGCAAGCTAAGTTGAAGGAAGTTCACGGCAGCTAGTTATATGAGCTATGGAGATAAGAAGCTAAACGGGGGCCACGCCGCAAGCCACCCGCCGGTGGAGCCATTTCCGATTTTCGTTTCCCCGGCGACGGGCGGCGAAAAGAACGTGATCGGAGAGGATCTGGTCACGGTCGCTTGCTGGAAACTGAGCGACATTCGCTTCGAATTCGATTCCTGTTTCGTCAACCCGGATTCGAAAGCGGAGTTCGAGGAGTTGGAAGCTCTGCGGAAGGTGCACGCCGGATGTCCCCTCTCGATCTTCGGCCACGCCGATCCAACCGGCGACGAGAATTACAACAAGGATCTCAGCGGCCGCCGCGCCGAGGCGATCCACGCCATTCTGACTCACAACGCCGCCGCCTGGCTGAAATTCTACACATCGCCGCCGGCCGGGAAGACCTGGGGTCTTCGCGAGACTCAGATGATGCTGACGGCGGTTGGCTTCGATACCGGCGGCGCGACCGGCGTTCCGACAGCTACCTCCACCGGTGCTGTAAAGGCATTTCAGCTCTCAAAGGGATTGAAGGACGACGGCGACCCCGGGCCGAAGACCCGGGAAGCGTTAATTCCGGCCTATATGGCCTTCCTTTGGCCCACGCCTCTCCAGAAGAGCGACTTTCTGGCCGGTGGCGCCGATGCCGGCGGGAAAGGCGACATGCAGGGTTGCAGCGAATTCAACCCCGTGATGATCTTCTCCGCCTCGGAGGCCGCCACGCTTCCGAAGGCGCAGCGCGATTCGGAAAACGCCGTGAATCGCCGTGTCATGATCCTGTTGTTTCGCAAGGGAACCAGGATCGTGGCGTCCGATTGGCCATGCCCGCGGGTTTCGGAGGGCGTGAACGGTTGCAAGGCGCGCTTTCACAAAAACGGCGCGCAGAATCTGCAACCGGCCGAGCGCCGCCGAGAGTTTGCCGCGACCAAGGACACCTTCGCCTGCCGCTTCTATCAACGGCGCGTCGAGACCTCGCCCTGCGAAGGCGTTGTGGTGCCGGTGACGGATCCGAACACCATACAACTGGCGCTCGATTCGCCCCACTTTCTGCCGGGCGAGGAGAATCTGGAACTCACCTACACCATCACCGGGCCGCTGAGTCACGTGGTGAGCGTGGAGGCGGTGGTGAAGAGGAAAGAAGGCGACAAGGCGGAGGTCGCCCGCTTCCCGATACCCGGACCGTATAACGCATCCGGCAAGTTCGATTGGCTGGGCGGCAACGTGACCGACCCTGAAATGGATACGTTCTTGGCGTTGAAGAAGTCACCCTACGAGGTGCAACTGATCCTCACCGATACGGGCGGAAATAAGCGGGAGTCGAACAAAGAGCTTTTGGAAGTCCTGGTGCACAGTGTCGAGATCAAAGTGGATCTGCCCGCGGGCCTTTCACTTTCCGCGGCCGACAAGAAAGCCGTTGAGACGCTAAAGACGGCTCTGGACGGCGGAACCGAACCACGCCTGATTCTGGATAGCACCTTGTTCAAAACGCGGTCCAGCCAGATGAACGACGACACGGCCACCGATGTCTATGAGACAAAGTGGAAGAACGGCCCCACTGTGCCGTTCCTGGCCAAACTGCTGCTTAGGAAGAAGGACAATACCGGTCTCCGCTCCGTAAAGGTGTTAAAAGGAGCCCGCGTGCTCTGGAACATGCGGTTCCCCGATGACGGCGAAGAGCGGATCTTGCTGGCGACGCGTGGCGTGCACGCGGCCGCGGATACATTCATCACCAAAGTGAGCGCGCACAAGAAGGATGCCTCGGAGCCAAAAGGCCGGACGGCTCACATGGATCTGCGAGGCATGCGCGGCACACAGGCCGCCCGGGACGGCGCTTCGAAGAACCATTGGAAGGCGATGGACAGCGCCTGGAAGATGACCAAGGCCGCGCAGCGAATTTGGAACGTTCATACCGAGTGCGGAACCGGGAAGTTCGCCGATTACGATACGGGTGTGTTCTTCCTGCCGGGCCGCATGGCGGGCGATACCCACATGATCAAAGCGTGCGCCGATCACGACGGGAAGTTCGACACCGCGGACCAGACCGCCTTCGGCGCCATGAGCGGCGACCGGTCGTCCAGTGAACAGCACTTTACGATCTGGCGGCGCATTCTGATCCACAAGAACTACTACTCTGGCGCCGCCACCACACCGCTCAATCTCGCCGATCTCGACGAATACCACAAAGCTGCCGTGCTGTTTGAAGCGGCGCCAGGCTTGGTGGCCGAGAACATCCAGGCGCGATGGAAGACGGCCTATCAGACCTCGATCGCCGAGCTTGGCGGGGATGATCCCTTTATCAAAGCGGCCTGCATGGACGATCCGGAGCTCTGGGCCGTTAAGTTCAAAGACTGGAATGCATACAAAGACGCCCGCACGTTTGGTCTGGCGCTGTTCGGCCCCAGCGAGAGCCAATACCCGGCTTGGTGCGACGACAGGGCCGAGACCGTCTATCTGCGGACGGCCAAGGAATTTCCGTTTTCCGGCGAGGGCATGACCTTGTTCCGGTTTACGAAGTTTGGCGCGCACAACAAAGTCGGCACCACGGCCACTGTGGGGTTGGCCCCGGCGATCGACGGCTTCACGGACCGAACTCATGGAGTGTTCTTCGTGTTCAAGAACGGCAGCGTGAAGGGTACGTTCATTCACGAGGTTGGCCACACGGTCTTCCTGGCCCATGCGCGCGGGCACTTCAACAACCCTACCGACTCCGATACAGGCGACCAACCGGCCGGCTGGCAGCAGAACGCGCACGATGCCGGCGAGTACTGTGTAATGTCCTATCACGGAACAAAACCGACGAATCTTTGCGGATTGTGCCAGCTCAAGCTGCGAGGATGGGATTACATGAAGATCGATCGAACGGGAGCAGTGAGCTGAGATGCCTGGGCGCCTCGTGCCAGGACTGCTTGGATTGCTCTTCCCTCTGACAGGTTGTGTGAATATGCTCGGAAACACTGATACTCCAGCCACCGCCACGGCGGTGCTTTACAACGGCAGGCAGGTGCAGATCCTCGTCGCACATGCGCCGGGCGGCGCGCTGCAGACGGCGCAGTTCCGCGAGACGCGCGCCGACCTGGGCGAGACGGAGAAGCTGCGGGATCTCTCATGGGAGAAGCAGGTTCCGGCCGGCGTGCCCCTGATCTTGCCGGAGAGCGGGCATCTTCTTGAAAAGATCGAGGACTTCTGGGTCGCCTGGCTCGCGGATTCGTCGCTCCATGCGATTGCGAGAACGGCGGCCAAGCCGGTGACGGTGGCTCTCGCCGCCGGTGAACGGTTGATTGACCGGCCGATCGTGGTGCTCAGCAAAGAGCTGCATGTCTTCACCTGGAAGGGCCGGACTCTGACGAAACATCGTCTCCGCCCCAGCGGCGAAACGGTCACCGAGTCTCTGCTCGAATTGGACTACGACGTGCTGCACTCGCGAACCGCGCCCGTGCCCGCCAACGACGATGACGCCACATTGGTTGGCGCCGTGGGGATGAAAGACGGAAAGCTGGTGGCGAGCGCGTTGTACGTCCGAGGCCCGAAGGCGTTGCGGGTGGATGCGGTGCACGCGGACAATTGGAGGCCGATGCCCGCGCAATCGATCGGCGTCCACGCGGGAACGGCCATCCGGCCGGCCATCGCGCTGGTCGCTCGCGACGCGGCCGGCAAATATGCGCTGTTGGAAGCGGTGTTTGAGTACCAGAAGCGCGAGTCCGGCTGGTCGGAAACGGTGTTCCAGTCGCTGCAGCCGGATCAGTTGAAATCCGCGGCGGTTTTTTACTACAAGACACAGGACTCGCCGGAGCCCTTCGCGGTCGCGGTGGATACGAAGAACCGAGTGATTCAGCCCCGGAACGCGCGTCACCAGATCGTTCGAAGAGATGCCGGCGACGGCTACACGTTTCCCATCGTGACGACAAACGCAAGCCGCTACGAAGTGATTGGAACGTCCCAGCTCAATACGTTTTGAAAAAAGCTTCCGTGGTCCTTGTCCATCCTCGCAATCCGCTGAACATCGGTGCGGCGGCGCGGGCCATGGCCAACTTTGGCTTCGAACAGTTGCGGCTTGTGGAACCCTATCGCGTGGCCTCGGACGAAGCCCGCAGCGCCGTTCACGCCGAGGAGTTGCTGCTGGCGGCGCGCGAGTTTGCCACAGTGGGTGAGGCCGTGGCCGATTGTCACGTCGTGTGTGGAACGACGGCGCTGGGCCCCCGCGAGTTGAACGTTCCTCTGTACGACTTGGAGGAGGCCGCAATACGGATCCGCAAGGCGCGGGGCCGTGTAGCGATCCTGTTCGGCAGCGAGAAGTTCGGCTTGTCGAACGACGACATGTCGCACTGCCATTGGCTGGTGCGTATTCCGGCGATTCCCGCGCACCGGTCCATGAACCTGGGCCAAGCGGTCGCGGTGACGCTCTATTCCGTTTCACGCCGGCGGGAGCACGCCGTGGTCGAAGCGTCCAGCAAAGCCGACGCCGGGTCGAACGAGAGGATCGTGCAGTTGTTGCTCGAAGCGTTGGGTGAGAGCGGGTATCTGAAGCCGCCCTCCGATGCGTCGCAGACGTTGAAGACACGGCGGTTGATTCAACGGATGGGATTGTCGGCGAAGGATGCCGAGGTCGTGCAGGGAATGCTCCGCCAGGTGCTTTGGAAATTGCATAAGATGTGAAGCGCCATGCTCTCACGCCGCGCTTTCCTCTCGCTTGCCGCCGCCTCTCCGCTGCTGCCGGCCAATCCGCCAAACTTGAAGATCACCGGCATCGAAGTGGTCAGGCTCAAGTTTCCCGGCAAAACGCCCCGGAAGCGGAACTCGATTATTGAGAGCGGCGGCGGCGCGCCCGGCATGAACATTCTGGAGATCCACACCGACGCGGGCATTACGGGACGCTCGACGGCCGAGCGCGTGCCGCTTATCGAGAGCGACCTGCTGCCGCGTATCAAGGGCGAGAATCCATTCTTCGTCGAGCGGATTTGGGACCGCATGTACCGGCACAATCGCAAGCCAGTAGCGAAGGGCGAATATATTCGCGCGATGGGCGCCGTCGACATCGCGGTGTGGGACATCATCGGAAAAGCGCTGGGACTGCCGGTTTATAAAGTTCTTGGCGCCTACAACGAGAAGATTCGTGTCTACGCGGCCGGCGGTTACTACGAGGAAGGGAAGGGGCTTCGGGAGCTGGCGGCCGAAATGGAAGGCTACGTCAAGGAAGGCTTTCAGGCCGTGAAGATGAAGGTTGGTTGGCGGGCGTTGCCGCTGAAGGACGATGCCGAGCGCGTGCGCGTCGTGCGCGATGCCGTGGGCCCAAAGGTCGATATTCTCATCGACGCCAACAACGCCTGGGACGCCTACGATGCGATTCGCTTCGGGCGGCTTGTCGACAAGTACGACTTGTATTGGTTCGAGGAACCGGTGGAGCCCGACGATTTCAAGGGTTGCGCCGAGGTAAAGCAGGCGCTGGACATCCCAATCGTCGCGGGCGAAAACGAATTCACCCGTTGGGGCGCCCGTGAGTTGATCGAAGCGCGGTCGGCCGACATCCTGAACTTGGACACGGTGTGGGCCGGCGGCATCACCGAGTATCGAAAGATCGCGGCCCTGGCCTCGGCCCACCATGTGCCGGTGGCGCCGCACGGCGACCCCCATATGGCCGTGCACCTGCTGGCGTCTACGCCGAACACGTTGATCATGGAGACGTACCCAGGCGTGACCAGCAAGTACAATCCGGTAATGCCGTTGTTTCCGGTGAAGAACGGTTTCGTCGACGCTCCGTCGAAGCCGGGAATCGGCTACGACATCGAGCCGGCGCTGATTCAGAAGTACCGCGTCTGATTTCTTGCTTTACCCTCACCGCCGGTGCGTTTGCCGCGCCATCTAAACTAGAGATGTACCCATGCCTTCCCCCACGGCATTTGACGTCATCGTGATTGGCGCCGGCCACGCCGGCTGCGAGGCCGCGCGCGCCTGCGCCCGGCTGGGACTTCGCACCGCCATGATCACGATGAACATTGACCTGATCGCGCAGCTTTCCTGCAACCCCGCCGTTGGCGGCATCGCCAAAGGGCATCTGGTACGCGAAATCGACGCCTTGGGCGGCGTGATGGGATTGATGGCGGACGACGTCGGCATTCAGTTCCGCCTGCTGAACACCAGCCGGGGGCCGGCGGTTTGGTCGCCGCGCGCCCAATGCGACAAGAAACAGTACCGGCTCCGCATGAAGGAGTGGCTGGAACAGGAGCGCAATCTTCGTATTCTGCAAGCGGAGGTCGCCTCGCTCGACATCCACGCCGGTGCGATTCGGGGCGTTCATCTTCGCGACGGGCGGTCGCTGCAATCCCCGGCGGTGGTCATCACGACAGGAACGTTTCTGAATGGGCTCGCCCACGTCGGGGAGAACAAGACGAACTGCGGCCGCAACGGGGAAGCGCCTTCGAACCTGCTCGGGGCTCAGATCCGCTCCCTGAACCTGCAATGGACCCGCCTGAAGACCGGCACGCCGCCGCGCCTCGACGGGCGGTCGCTCGACTGGTCCCGCTTCGAACCGCAATTGGGCGACGAGGTTCCAACGCCGTTCTCCTTCCTAACCGGCCGCATTGAGCGCGAGCAGATCAAGTGCTACATAGCGTTTACGAGCGATGAAACCCATCGGGTTCTTCGCGAGAATATCCATCGTTCACCGCTCTATAGCGGTGATATTGAAGGAGTCGGTCCTCGCTACTGCCCTTCTATAGAGGATAAGATCGTCAAGTTCCCGGACAAGCCCCGCCATCAGATCTTCCTGGAACCCGAGGGCCTGGATACCAATGAGGTGTATGTCAACGGGATGTCGACGTCCATGCCGATCGACGTACAGACCGCGATGATCGCCTCCGTGCCCGGCCTCGAGGACGCCGAGATGATCCGTCCCGGTTATGCCATCGAGTATGACGCGGTCGACCCGCGAGAACTCAACCACGCGTTGGAGGTCAAGAAGGTCCGGGGGCTTTTCCTGGCCGGGCAGATCAACGGAACCTCCGGTTACGAAGAGGCCGCCTGTCAGGGGCTGATCGCCGGTCTCAACGCCGCCTGCCGGGTAGGCGGACTGGATCCGCTGCACATCCCCCGAACCGAGGCCTATATCGGAATTCTCATCGACGACCTGATTACCAAGGGCGCCGACGAGCCATACCGGATGTTTACCTCCCGGGCCGAGTACCGGTTGCACCTCCGAATCGACAACGCTGACGAGCGCCTAACCCCCGCAGGCCGGAAGATCGGGCTCGTGTGCGACAAGCGTTGGGCCCAGTTTGAGCGGAAACAGGATCAGAAGACGAGGCTCACACAGGCGCTCCAGTCCACCCGCTTGTCCCCGGCGAATTTTCCCGAGCTCGGCACCGCCCATGACGATCGTCCAAGTCTTGACGTCTGGCTGCGGCGGCCGGAGGCAAACCTGCGGCGCATCTCCCCTTGGGTGCAGAGTGTGATCGGGGAACCCGAGCTGGGCCTGCTCGACACAATCGAAACGCAAATCAAGTACTCCGGCTACCTCGATCAACAGCACCGGCAGATCTCCCGGCTAAAAGAATCCGGCGGACGCGTCATTCCCGCATCCTTAGGCTACGCCTCAATCCCCGGGCTTTCCCGTGAAATTGTCGAAAAACTCCAGCGAGTACAGCCAGAGACTCTGGGTCAGGCGGCGCGAATTCCGGGCGTAACCCCCGCGGCCGTCGCCATTTTGGAAATCTACCTGTCGAAATGACCCTGCGAGACCACCTGCAGTTCGATCTGAGCGAAAGCCAGTGGGCGGCGCTTCAGCAACACTTCGACATTTTGCTGCGCTGGAACGAACAGATGAACCTGACCGCTATTCGCGAGCCAGAAGAAATTGCGGAACGTCACTTCCGGGAAGCGCTCGCCCTCGCTCCATTCGTCCCCGCCGGCGTTCGCACATTGGTCGATGTCGGCTCCGGCGGCGGCTTTCCCGGGCTTCCTCTCGCCATCTGCCACCCTGAGATCCAGGTATCTTTGCTCGATTCCCACACCCGCAAATCGGTCTTTCTCCGCGAGGCATCGCGCGGACTGAAAAACGTCAGGGTCCTGAATCAGCGCCTGGAGTCCACCTCGCAGACCTTCGACTTGGCCACCGCGCGAGGTGTCGCCTGGGCCCACATGTTCAAATGGCTTCCGAAACTGGCGCCGGAACTCCTCCTACTGTCTACCGAAGACGAATGGAAAGAGATCCGAAAGGACCCCAAGTGGGACTGGAAAGACCCGATTCGGCTTGAAACTGGCGATCGGCGCCTTATCCTCTCGGGAAAATGTTCCACGTGGAACACTTCTACGTGACCTTCCATTAGCGAATGTTCCACGTGGAACAATCCTCTCAAGTTGTTCAACAGAGGCCGTGATACGATCTTTTGAAGGGAAAACGCGCTTGGCAAAGACCATCGCCATTGCAAATCAAAAGGGCGGCGTAGGCAAAACCACGACCTCCATCAACCTCTCGGCTTCGTTAGCTGCCAACGAGTTCCGAGTGCTCCTGGTGGACGCCGATCCGCAGGGAAATTCGACGACCGGACTTGGAATCGCGAAGGATCCGGAGAATCCATCTCTATATGATGTCCTGACGGCGGAAAAAACGGCAGCCGAGACCATCGTAAAGACCGCTTGTGAGGGCCTCGACCTGCTTCCCGGCGATCGCAGCCTGGTCGGGATCAACGTTGAGCTGGTTCAGCGGGAAAACCGCCATGCCATCCTGAAGCAGGCTCTCGCCGATGTAAGTGCGCAATACGACTACATTGTCATCGATTGCCCGCCTGCGCTGGATCTTCTGACGTTGAATGCCCTTGTCGCCGCGAACTCGGTCTTGATTCCCATTCAGTGTGAGTTCTTTGCCCTGGAGGGGATCTCGCAGCTCATGGATACGATCGAGCGGATCAAAGAGTCCTTCCAGCACGATCTGAAGACCGAGGGCATCCTCCTCACGATGTTCGACGACCGGACGAACCTCACTAAGCAAGTAGCCCAGGATTTGAAGGACTTTTTCCAGGACGAGGTGTTCAAAACCGTGATTCCGCGCAACGTCAAACTGGCCGAGGCCCCGAGCCACGGAAAACCCATTCTGCTCTACGACGTGAAGTCGAAGGGCGCGGAATGCTACCTGAATCTCGCGAAAGAGGTGATTGCCAATGAGCAAAGCGCTCGGTAAGGGCCTGAACTCGCTGCTCCCCGGCCGGCCCGCGTCGGCACCTGCGCCAGTGGCCCCGCCGGCCGCCGCGCCGAGTACGATGAAGCTGGACCAGATCCGGCCCAACGAAAATCAGCCGCGCACGAACTTCGACAACGAAAAACTTGCCGAATTGGCGGAATCAATCCGCGCGAATGGCATCATCCAGCCGTTGATCATCCGGAAACGGAACGACCACTACCAGATCATCGCGGGCGAACGGCGTTGGCGCGCCGCCCGGCTTGCCGGTCTGGAAGAGGTTCCGGTTGTCGTGCAGGATCTGTCGGACACTCGTCTGCTGGAAGTCGCGCTCATCGAGAACATCCAGCGCGAAGACCTGAACGCCATTGAAATCGCAATCGCGCTCGACAAGCTCTCCGACAGCCTGGGCCTAACCCACGAAGAGATCGCGGCGCGCACCGGAAAAAGCCGTGCGACGATTACGAACTTCATTCGGCTTCTGCGCCTTCCGGCCGACGTACAGACGATGGTCGCGGCCAACGAGCTCTCGTTGGGGCACGCCAAGGTGCTCCTGAGTCTCGACGATGAACGGCAACAGCTCGCCCTGGCCCAGCAAACGGTGAAACTGGCCCTGAGCGTCCGGCACCTGGAGGCGGCGGTCAAGAAAGCGTTCGAGCCGCCCGCGGAACCCAAGAAGCCGGAGCCGGTCGATCCGAATGTGAAAGCGGCGATCGACGAGCTCCAGAACTCGCTTGGAACGCGCGTGCGGATCGTCGGCACAACCAAAGGCCGCATCGAAATCGACTTCTACTCGCCCGATGACCTGGACCGGATCTATTCGATCATAGTCGGAAGCTAATGGTGCCGGCGGTAGGACTCGAACCTACGACCTGCGGATTATGAGACCGCCGCTCTAACCACCTGAGCTACGCCGGCACAAAAACCCAGAATAACCAACAACTTGCGTCAGTGTCAACCCCATCTGCTATATAGCGTTTGAAGCATGAACGTCATCGACTTTCAGAACGTCTCCAAGAGCTACCCCATCTACGATTCGCCCAGCGACCGTCTGAAGGAGTTGTTGACGCTCAACCACGCCACGTATCATCGGGACTTTTGGGCGCTCCGTGATGTGTCGTTCCAAGTCAAGCGCGGCGAGACCTTTTGCATCATCGGGGAGAACGGCTCGGGAAAGAGCACCATGCTGCAGATCGTGGCGGGTATTCTGCAAGCCACCTCGGGCGTCGCGAGAACCAACGGCCGCGTGGCCGCGCTCCTGGAGCTTGGTTCCGGCTTCAACCCCGAGTTCACCGGCAAGGAGAACGTCTATCTCAACGCCGCAATTCTGGGACTCTCCACCAAGGAAATCGATTCCCGGTACCAGGACATCGAGTCGTTTGCGGAGATCGGCGAATTCATCCATCAACCGGTGAAGACGTATTCGAGCGGGATGACCGTGCGCCTGGCGTTCTCGGTTGCCATTCACGTGGACCCGGATGTATTGCTGGTCGATGAAGCGCTTGCCGTGGGCGACATCTACTTTCGCCAGCGGTGCATGCGAAAAGTTCACGAGCTGCGGAAGAAGGGCGTGACCATTCTCTTCGTCTCTCACGCCATCGGCGACGTGAAGGCCATTGGAGACCGGACGATGTGGCTGGATGGCGGCGTGGTGCGGGAAATCGGCGAGACGGAAGCGGTGGTCTCGAAGTATCTGGCCTACATGGTGGAGAAGGACTCGCGATTCCTGGAGCTCGGCAAGCATCCGGAACAGAGTGGTCCGGCCACGGCGGCGCCGGAGATTGTGCGGTCGATTCCGAATGTGGATCATCGCCACGGCGATGGCCGCGCGGAGGTGATCGGCATCGCCGTGACCAATGAAAATGGGGTTCCGGTGCACTTGATTGCGCCAGGCTCGAAGGTCGTGGTGCGGATCAGCGTTCAGGCGAAACAGGCTGTGTTGAACCCCAACATCGGCTTCATGCTGCGCAACCATCTGGGTGTGGACTTTGCAGGCACCAATACGCTGCGCGAAGGACATCAACTGGGCGAACTCTGGCCCGGCGATATCGTGACAGTGGACTTCCACTTGGCGCTGCCGGAACTGTATCCTGGTTCCTTCTCCTTCTCACCTGCGATCGCCGATGGGAACCTGAGTCACTACAAGATGTGCGACTGGATCGACAACGCGCTCACGCTGCAGATGGGTCACGGCGAAGGGCAAATCTACGGATACCTGCATCTGCCCTGCCGCGTGGAGGTGAACTCCCGCCTCTCGGCCGAGGTGGCGAATGAGCGTTGAGTTCACCGGGGAACGGGTCATCCCAGGGGAGGTCGACGTCGACCTGTGGAATGAACACGTGGCCCGGTACGTGTTCGCCTCTCGCCTGGCGCGACGGAAGCGGGCGCTCGACATCGGCTGCGGCGCCGGCTACGGCTCGGCGGAGTTGGCCGCGAACGCATCGCACGTAACCGGCGTGGATGTCAGCGAGGAGGCGGTCGCCTACGCGCGCGAGCACTACCAACGTTCGAATCTGAAGTTTGAGCTGGGTTCGGCCACGGCCCTGCCTTTCGAGGACGGCAGCTTCGATCTGGTCGTCGCCTACGAAGTCATCGAGCATCTGGACGAATGGCCGAAGTTGTTGGACGAAGCCAAACGCGTGCTCGCGCCCGGCGGCCAGTTCGTGGTCTCCACGCCGAACAAGTCTTACTACGCGGAGTCGCGGGCGGCGTCCGGTCCGAACCCCTATCACGCGCACGAGTTCGAGTTCGCCGAGTTCCAACAGGCCTTGGCGATGCAGTTCCCGCACACCTTGCTCTTCACCGAAAATCACTCCGATGCCATTGTGTTCCGGCCGGCCGCGAACAGCCACTCCCCGGTCGCCGACGTCCGGCTGGATGGCGACGGCGCCGTTCCGGAGGAGTCGCACTTCTACATCGCGGTGTGCGCCATGGAGCCCATGACCGGCGCGCCCTCCTTTCTGTACGTTCCCACTTCGGCCAACGTCCTGCGCGAGCGCGAACGCCATATTCAAAGGCTGAAAGAGGAGCTGGCGAAAAAAGACGGATGGCTGAATGAATCGCGCGAAAGCCATGCCGGACTGGTGAAACTGCACAGCGCGCAGACCGCCGAATTGAAGCAGCGTAACGAGTGGGCGATGCGTTTGAATGAGGAATTGCGCGGCGCGGGGGAGCGCATCGCCGGGTTGCAGGGAGAGTTGACGGAGACCCAGACCGCCGCGAAGGAAGCCGTGGACGCCTACGAACGCGAAGCCGCTCGCGTGGGCGCCGAACGCGACGAAGCGATCCGTTGGGGCACCGCGAAGGAGAAGGAGTTACTGCAACACTTGGAGGCCGCTCGCGCCGAGTTGGCCAAGTGCGTCACGCTGCTCGATAAGGCGGAAGCCGCCGTCGTTGAGCGAACCGAGTGGGCGCTCTCCCTGGACAAGCAGGCCGCGGCCCTCCGCGAAGAGTTGGAGGCGGTGAAGAGTTCGCGCTGGCTTCGGTTGGGGCGGCGTATTGGTGTTGGGCCGAAGTGATTGCGCTGTTGACGCGGCTGGTCCGCAATCTCCCTCTACTTCTCATTTCGCCGTTCCTTGTGGCCATACCGATAGTGGCAATTGTGGTGCAGGACTGGCTATTCCGCCTAGGCGGCCGGCGGCGTTTGGAGCCGGACACACAACCCGCGCTGGACGGGGCCACGATCGTGATTCCAAACTGGAATGGGCGCGATCTGCTCGAGAAGTACATGCCGTCGATCCTGGCGGCAACGCAGGGGAATCCGAAACACGAGATCATCGTCGTCGATAACGCCTCCACCGATGGCAGCGCCGCGTATCTTCGACAGAACTTTCCCTCGGTACGCGTTCTGGAAATGGATCGCAACTACGGGTTTGGCGGCGGCTTGAACCGCGGAATCGCCGAGGCCCGGAACGATGTCGCCGTGCTGTTGAATTCCGATATGCGGGTGGACCCCGGTTTCCTGGCCCCTCTTCTGGCGGGCTTTTCGGATGCGACGGTCTTCGCGGTCTCGTGCCAGATCTTCTTCTCTGACCCCGCCAAAGTCCGCGAGGAAACGGGTTTGACACAGGCCTGGTGGGAGAACGGCGGCCTGCGCGTCCGGCATCGAATCGACGAGCGGGTGACGTCGGCGTTCCCGTGCTTCTATGGCGGCGGCGGCTCGACAGCCGTCGACCGGAGAAAGTTTCTGGCGCTCGGCGGTTTCGATGAGCTGCTGGCGCCGTTTTATCTGGAAGACACCGACCTCGGTTTCATGGCCTGGAAGCGCGGCTGGAAGGTCCTATATGAACCGCGGTCGGTGGTGTGGCATGAGCATCGCGGAACGATTGGAAAGAAGTTCTCGCAGAGCTACATTCAATCGATCCTGAAAAAGAACTTCCTGCTCTTTTGCTGGAAGAACATCCATGAGTGGCCGCGCTTGGCGGGGCATTTCGGGTTCTCGCTGGCCGGTGCGTGGCTCAGCGTATTGTTCGGCGATTCGTTTGAACGGCCGAATCCGCTGGCGCTTTGGAAGGCGTTCGTCCAGTTGCCGGGCGCGCTCCGCAGCCGGTGGATGGCCTGCGAACTCGCCGCGATTTCGGACACGGAGGCGTTTCGCCGGCCCATGCCCGGCTACTTCCGGGATCGTTTTTCGGTGCTGCCTCCGAAAGAGGTGCGTCCGTCGGTCCTGTTTTTGTCGCCCTATCCGGTGTGCCCGCCAATTCACGGCGGAGGCGTGTTCATCTACCAGACGTTGAAAGAGCTTGTGAAGCACGCCGATGTGCATCTGCTGGTCCTGCTCGACGAGGACTGGCAGGAGGCGGCGCACGAAGAGTTGACCGCGCTGTGTGTGTCGGCCGAGTACCTGGTCCGGTTGGAAGGATGTCCGAAGGGGCTGGGCTCGCTGACGCCCTACGCCGTGCGCGAGTTTTCCAACGACGATCTGCGTTGGGCAATCCACCGGACCATCCTGCTGCGCGAAGTGGACGTGGTGCAGTTGGACTACACGAACATGGCACAGTATGCCGAGGACTTCGAACAGATCGCCAACATTTTGTTTGAACACGATGTGTACTTTCAGTCGATCGGCCGTTCGTTGGCGAAGGATGGTTGGAAGCGGCCGGCCGCCTGCTATGAGTATTTGCGCGCGCTCCGGTATGAATTGACGATGCTGCCCAAAATGGACCGCATTCAGATGTGCAGCCAGTCCAACGCGGACTACCTGCTGGAGTTCGCGCCTGCTTTGGCGCCCAGGCTGCAACCGGGCCTGCGGGCGGGAATCGACACGAAACGGTATGGATTCCGCGTGGACGGGCGCGAGCCCGGCACGCTCCTCTTTCTCGGAAGTTTCCGCCACCTGCCAAACCGCGAGGCGCTGGATTGGTTTCTCCGGAACGTATGGCCGTTAATCGTGGCCGGGCACCCCGCCGTTCGGTTGGTGATCATCGGCTCGGACGCCCCGCCGCGGCATTCGCTGCCGTCCATCGGGACGATCGAGATGGTCGGTTTTGTCGAGGACGTGCGCGAGGCGTTGGCGCGGTATGCGGTGTTCATCTGCCCGATTTTGACCGGCAGCGGCGTCCGGGTGAAGTTGTTGGAAGCCTACGCCGCGGGAATTCCGGTTGTATCGACGACGGTTGGGGCCGAGGGGCTGACGCAGTTCGACGGCGACACCTGCCTGCTGGCCGACACGCCCGCCGATTTCGCCGCGCGGACAGTGGAGCTGTTGACAGACGTCGACAAGGCGGGCGCCGTTGCCGTCCGCGCCCGGAAGCACGTGGTCGAAAACTGGGATATGGAGACCATCACAGCCGGGCTAGCGAAGTCGTACGTGGAAGCGGTCGAGAGCAAGCGAGAGCGCTAAGCCCGCCGGCGCAGCGACGTTCCAGAGAAGAGCACTCCATCGCTAAAGAGCTTCGGGGATATGGCGCCACGGTTCGTCCGCCGTGAACCAAATACGGCATCCGCTACGCGTCTAGAAAAGTATGCACGTCTCACTAGTGTCCGGTAAACTTTCCGGTGGTATCCAGCAAGCGTCCTGTTTGCAATGAGATACGCGGATTTCGAGTCGGGAACGATTTCAGCCGCGAAAATTCGATTTTCCGGGTCCGGACGCACCCGG
>Ga0194122_10002577_pt1 | contig 19623 bp, 18 predicted proteins | sample TA2MahCa10mmetaG_FD_155487 | JGI IMG/M metagenome (GOLD analysis project Ga0194122, IMG submission 155487) | Freshwater microbial communities from Lake Tanganyika, Tanzania - TA2015021 Mahale Deep Cast 10m | ecosystem: Environmental > Aquatic > Freshwater > Lake | place: Tanzania: Lake... | reverse complement strand
CGACCCTCCAGGGCAAAGCCACCGGCACACTGCAGCGGCTCACCGCTGGCCACATAGGCCTCAATCTCCGCTGGGCTCAAGGACGCGAACTGCACGCGGGTCACCACGGCGGCGAGACGGGGCTCGCCATCGGCTGCTGGTTGGCAACCAGGCAGGAGGCAATGGCCCGTGATCAGCTCCCCCCAGCCGCCAGCCATCCGCAGCCAGCGCTCCCGGGCCTCGGCGGCATCGGCGGGCTTGCCAAACACCTCCCCCTCAAACACCAGCAGCGAGTCACAGCCCAGCACCCCAACGCCATCCGCCGCGGGAAACGCCACGGCCTCCGCCTTGGCCCGGGCCAGCTGCTGCACCAACAGCCGCGGGTCGGCGTGGGCGATCGCCGCTTCATCCACGCCGCTCACCTGCACCCGATGGGGGATACGGGCCTGCTCCAGCAGGCGCCGGCGGGCGGGGGAGGCGGAGGCGAGGACAAGCATGGGCTCAGGGAGAATCCTTCCATGCAACACCGGGACGCCACCCCCATCGATCCCCAGTTCCCCGACCCCCTCCTCCACGACCGGCGCGCCCAGCAACGCGCCAGCCAGGCCCTGCGCTGCCTGCCCTTTCGCCTGGCGTTTTACAAAACGGTGGCGGAGCAGGCCCTCAGCAGCAACGAGCTCTGCCGCCGGAACGACAGCCGGAGCCTCTGCCGGGGCACCCCCACTCCCGATCGAATCGAAGCCCATTGGATCTGGCTGATCCAGCTAGGGGTGCTGCGGCGGGAGGTAGATGGCCAGGGCCTCACCGAACGAGTACGGCTCACGCCGATGGGCCGCGACCTGCTGGCCCAGTGGCCCGCGGAGATTCCTGCCCCCAGCCCGCTCGATCGCCTGCAGCACGGCCTGCGGCGGCGGCGGCCCCGGCTGTGACCACCCAACCTGTGCCCCCTTCTCAGGCGCCTCGGCCCCTGATGGTGCTCGGCACCAGCAGTGGCGCCGGCAAATCGCTGATGACCGCCGCCCTCTGCCGGGTGCTGCGCCGCCGGGGCGAAACGCCCCTGCCCTTCAAGGGGCAGAACATGAGCAACAACGCCTGGGTGGACCAGACCGGCGGCGAAATGGCCTACTCCCAAGCGCTCCAGGCCTGGGCCGCCGGCCTGGAGCCGCACCACAGCATGAATCCGGTGCTGCTCAAGCCCCAGGGCGACTCCACCAGTGAGCTGATCCATCTGGGCCATTCGGTGGGCAGCGCCCGCGCCGAGCACTACTACCGCGACTGGTTTCGCCCCGGCTGGGCGGCGATCCGCCAGGGGCTGCAGACCCTGCAAGCGGCCCATCCCGGCGGGCGCCTGGTGCTGGAGGGGGCCGGCAGCCCGGTGGAGGTGAACCTGCAATCCCGCGACCTCACCAACCTGCGGCTAGCCCAATACCTGCGCGCCCGCTGCATCCTGGTGGCCGACATCGAGCGCGGCGGCGTCTTCGCCCAGCTGGTGGGCACCCTGGGCCTGCTGCGGCCGGTGGAGCGCCCCCTGGTGCGCGGCCTGCTGATCAACCGCTTCCGCGGCCGGCGCGAGCTGTTCGATGAAGGGCGGCGCTGGCTGGAGGCCCACACCGGCGTGCCCGTGCTGGGGGTGATGCCCTGGCTCGATGAGCTGTTCCCCCCGGAAGACTCCCTCGACCTGCTGGAACGCCGCGGCCTCAAGCGGAGCGCCGAGCTGGAGATCGCCGTGCTGCGGCTGCCGTCGCTGAGCAACTTCTCCGACCTCGACCCCTTGGAGGCCGAACCGACGGTGCAACTGCGCTGGCTCGCCCCGGGGGAGGAGCTGGGCCAGCCCGATGCGGTGATCGTGCCAGGCAGCAAGCAAACGCTGCGGGATCTGGCCGCGCTGCAGAGCAGCGGCCTGGGTGAGGAGCTGCGCCGCTACGCGGCGGGCGGTGGCCAGGTGTTCGGCATCTGCGGCGGCATGCAGCTGCTGGGGCGCGAGCTCAGCGATCCCGATGGGCTGGAGGGGCAGGCCGGCAACGGTGCAGCCGGGATCGGCTTGCTACCCCTCAGCACGGTGTTTGGCTCCAGCAAGGCCCTGCGCCAACGCCGCAGCCCCGCCCTCTGGCCAGCCGCAGACGGCGATGCCCTCGCGCTGGAAGGCTTCGAGCTGCACCGCGGCTGCACCACCGCGCTCGCTCCCTGCCAGCCCCTTTGCGCCGATGCGGCGTTGGGCTGGGTGACCGCCTTCGGCGACCAGGGCGGACTGGTGGTAGGCACCTATCTCCACGGGGTGTTTGAGAGCGGGTCCTGGCGGCGGCGCTGGCTCAATCAGCTGCGGCAGCGCAAGGGGTTGCCGGGGCTGAGCGAACGGCAACCGCACCACAGCCGACAGCGCGAAGCCCTGCTCGATCGGCTCGCCGATGCCTTCGAAGCCCATGTGAACCTGGAGCCCCTGCTGCGCCCCTGACCCACCCGCCCATGGCCGCTGCCCCCGTCACCATCCACTGGCCCAACGGCCACACCACAAGCTGCAGCGCCGGCAGCGACTGGCTGATGGCAGCCCAGCAGGCCGGGGTGACCATCCCCACCGGCTGCCTGGGGGGCAGCTGCGGCGCCTGCGAGATCGAGGTGAATGGCCAGGTGGTGCGGGCCTGCATCGCCACCGTGCCCGCCAGCAAAAGCGGCGTCCTCACGGTGGAGCTGGCCAGCGATCCCTTTTGGTGATGCTGCCGGCTGGTGATCGGGGCTTCTGATCAGGCCTGAATCAACCCACCGCCGAGCAGCATCTCGCCGTCGTAAAACACCGCCGCCTGGCCCGGCGTGATCGAAAACTGCTCCTCGGCAAACTCCAGCCGCACCCGATGGGGCCGGCCAGCGGCCCGGTCGGCCTCGGTGGCGGGCAGGGGGGTGAGCCGGGCCGGCTCCGGGGCGCTGCGATAGCGCACCTGCACCGCCACGTCGATCGGCACCTCGGGCGGGGCCAGCGACACCCAGTTCACCGCGCCCACCACCGCATCAGCGCGGGCCGCCTCCCGGCGGGGCGCCACCACCACCTGGTTCATGGCGCCATCGAGCCGCACCACATGCAACGGCTCGCTCCAGGCGACACCCAGCCCCTTGCGCTGGCCAATCGTGAAGTGCTCGATGCCATCGTGCTGACCCACCACCGTGCCGTCGGCTAGCACGATCTGGCCCTGCCGCGGCGGCAGATAGGCGTCCAGAAAGGCCTTCATCGAGCCGTGATGATCGGCCAGGCAGAGGTCCTGGCTTTCGGGCTTCTTGGCCGTGCGCAGGCCATGGCGCTCCGCCTCCAGGCGGGTGTCGGGCTTGGTGAGCTCACCCAGGGGAAACACGAGCCGCCCGAGGGCCTCCTGGGGCAGGTCGTAGAGGAAGTAGCTCTGATCCTTCTGCGTATCCAGGCCCCGCAGCAACTGGTGGCGGCCGTTGTCGCTCACGGCGCCGTGGCGCACTCGGGCGTAATGGCCGGTGGCGAGGCGGCCGATGCCCCGCTCCTCCTGGGCCCACTCGAGCATCGGCCCAAACTTCACCTCCCGGTTGCAGCGGGAACAGGGCAGCGGCGTGACTCCGGCGGCGTAGCCCTCCACCAGGAAATCGACAATCTGCGCCTGAAAATGCTCGCGGAAATCGACCACGTGGTGGGGCACCCCCAGCTGCTCACAGATGCCGGCCGCATCCACCAAGCCTTCGGCGCAGCAGGCCCCCTTACCGCTCATCAACCAGAGGGTCAGCCCCTCCACCGCCCAGCCGGCCTCCACCAGCAGCGCCGCCGTGAGGGAGCTATCGACGCCGCCCGACAGCCCCACGGCCACCCGATGCTCGCCGGGCCAGGCGCGCAGCCGATCCAGGGCCGCAAGACCGGCCGGTGTGCACGGTGACGCGGGACTGCTGGACGTGGCAACGGAAACGGACAACAGGGCAGACAGTGAGCAGGTGTTCTCCCATCATGAAACCCAGTTGCCGAAACAGGGTTGGTGCAGCCAGCCGCATTGCCCACCTGGCCCGCGCGGAACGGCCGCCATCTGCTGGTGAGCAGTGCCCAGATGGCGGCGCTGGAGCAGCAGCTGTTCGCCAGTGGCCTGCCGGTGGAAGCCCTGATGGAAAAGGCCGCCCTGGCCGTGACCCGGCGGCTGCTGGAGCAGCACGGCGAGCGGCTGTCGCGCGATGGCGCGCTGGTGCTGGTGGGGCCCGGCCACAACGGCGGCGACGGCCTGGTGATCGCGCGGGAGCTGCACCTGGCCGGGGTGGCAACAACGCTCTGGAGCCCATTTGAGCGCCGCAAACCCCTCACCGAAGCCCACCTCCGCCATGCTCGCTGGCTGGGCATTCCCCTGCTCGACCACAACCCCGATCCCGGAGCCAGCCCCCTCTGGATTGATGCTCTGCTGGGCATCGGCCAACGGCGCGCCCCCGGGCCGGTGATCGAACCCCTGCTGAAGGCGCGCCAGCAACAACGTCCTGGCGGCCTGGTGGCGGTGGATGTGCCCACAGGCCTCTGCGCCGACACCGGCCAGGCCACCGGCCCGGTCTCGGCCCAGGCCCTCAGCACCTACGCGATCGGACTCATCAAGACCGGCCTGGTGCAGGACGCGGCCCTGGCGAGCGTGGGCCAATTGGAGTGGATCGACCTTGGCCTGCCGCGATCCCTGTTGGACTCCCTGCCCGGCGATCAGCCGCTGGGGCTGGGAGCGCGGGATCTGGCCGACCGACCCCGGCCCCAACTCGATCCGGCCGCCAGCAAATACCAGCGGGGCCGGCTGCTGATGGTGGCAGGCAGCAACGCCTACCAGGGCGCGGCCAGCCTGACGCTGGCGGGAGCATCCAGCAGCGGCTGCGGCAGCTTGCAGGCGGCCCTGCCGGAGGTCCTGGCCCGCAGCCTCTGGCAGCAGCATCCCCATGTGGTGGTGAGCCAGACCCTGGCCTGCCACCACCACGGCAGCCTGCGGCTCGATCAGCTGGCCGAGCTCGACCCGCAGCGGCTCGATGCCCTGCTGATCGGGCCGGGAATCGGGCCCCTCACCTCTGCGGGCCTGAGCAGCCCTGAGGCCGGCTTCAGTGAAGCCGACTGCTGGCGCAACCTGCTCAGCTGGACCGGGCTGTTGGTGCTCGATGCCGATGGACTGAACCGACTGGCCGGGCCGGTGGCCCAGGGCCTGGGCCTCAGCGCCAGCAGCTGGCTGCAACAGCGCCGGGGGCCCACCTGGATCACCCCACACCCGGCGGAATTCGCCCGGTTGTTTCCCGAGCTCGCCGCCACCCCTGCGGCCCTGGAGGCCGCCGCCCAGGCGGCCCAAGCCAGCGGCGCCTGCGTGCTGCTCAAGGGAGCGCGCAGTGTGGTGGCCGCCCCCGATGGACGCCGCTGGCAACTGCTGGAGGCCAGTGCCGCGAGTGCCAGGGCCGGCCTCGGCGACGTGCTGGCGGGCCACGCCGCCGGACTGGGGGCGATGGCCATGGCCGCCACCCGCGGCGGCGACGCCTCCTGGCTGGCTGCAGCGGCCCTGGCCCACGCCCAGGCCGGCCTGCAACTCAGTGCGCCCAGCAGCCAGGGCGCCAGCAGCCCCCTGGAGGTGGCGCAAAAGCTAGCCCACTTGTGTTGATCACCACACCAACTTGCAGCGCAGCCGCCCCAACCCAGGGCGGTTCTGTGTTGTTTTGCAATTGAAAGCTAAAGGGTTGCTGAAAACACACTGGCAGTATCGAATTTCCCTTGATAGTCGTCGTCTTCCCTAGGCGCTCCGATGACCTCCTCTCCCCTGAGAGCCAGCGAAAGCAGTCGCCGACGAAGTAGCGACCCGATCACCTGGTACCTGGCATCGATCGGTCGCGAACCCCTGCTCACACCGGCCGAAGAGATCGAGCTGGGCAACCAGGTGCAGACGATGATGCACCTCCTGGAAGAAGGAGAGCGGGACTACACCGACCTCGAAAAGAAGCTGCTGCGCATCGGCAAGCGCTCCAAACAGCGCATGATGAAAGCCAATTTGCGGTTGGTGGTCAGTGTTGCCAAAAAGTATCAAGGCAAAGGCCTAGAACTGCTCGACCTGATCCAGGAAGGATCGCTTGGATTGGAGCGAGCCGTTGAGAAATTCGACCCAACCCGGGGCTATAAATTCTCGACCTACGCCTTCTGGTGGATTCGCCAGAGCATGACTCGGGCGATCGCCTGCCAGTCGCGCACGATCCGCCTGCCGGTGCACCTGAGCGAACGGCTCTCGGCCATCCGCAAAGTGAGCCTGGATCTGGCTCACAAACTAGGTGCCATGCCCAGCCGGCAGGAAATCGCCGAAGCCATGGCGATGCCCATCGAAGAGCTCGATGGCCTGCTGCGCCAAGCCCTCACCACCTCCAGCTTGGATGCGCCCGTGAACGGCGATGAGGGCCGCAGCTTCCTGGGTGATCTGATCGCCGACTCCTCCGAGGAAGAACCCCTCGATCGGGTGGAACGGGGCATCCACCAGGAGCAGCTGGGACGCTGGTTGAGCCACCTGAGCGACCAGGAGCGCCAGGTATTGCACCTGCGCTTCGGGCTGGAAGGCGAGGAGCGCCACACCCTGGCGGAAATCGGCCGCCAGCTGGATGTGTCCCGGGAACGGGTGCGCCAGGTGGAGCTCAAGGCCCTGCGCAAGCTGCGCAACCTGACCCGCCGCACCCCCACCACGCTTTAGGGCTCTGGGGCTACCGCTGATCTATCACCCGGCCTACTCGGCCCCGCTGCCCAGCAGCCATCGCTTCCCGATGGCGAAGTTTCGACTACTGCACCAGCTTCTGCATGACCAGGGGCTCGCCAGACCTGAGCAGCTGCACACCCCCCTGCCCGCGCCGCGCCGCTGGTTGGAACTGGTGCATGAACGCACCTATCACCAGGCCTTTGCCCGAAACGAGCTCACGGCCGCCGATCAGCGGCGCATCGGCCTACCCGCCACCCTGCCGCTGGTGCGGCGCACCTGGCTGGCCGTTGGCGGCACGGTGCTCACCGCCCGTCTGGCCTTGAGCCATGGGGTGGCCTGCCACCTCGCCGGGGGCACCCATCACGCCTTCCCGGATCACGGCAGCGGCTTCTGCATCTTCAACGACTGCGCTGTGGCGGCGCGGGTGTTGCTGGCGGAGGGGGCGGTGCAGCGGCTGATGGTGATCGACCTGGACGTGCATCAGGGGGATGCCACCGCCGCGATCTTTGCCGATGAGCCGCGGGTGTTCACCGTTTCGGCCCACTGCGCCAGCAACTTCCCCCTGCGCAAACAGCACAGCGACGTCGACCTGGCCCTCGCCGATGGCCTCGAAGACGTCGACTACCTTCGTGCCATTGGAGATCTGATCCCCGACCTGCTCGATCAGCAGCGCCCCCAGCTGGTGCTCTACAACGCCGGCGTGGATCCCCACCGCGACGATCGCCTGGGACGTCTCTGCCTCAGTAGCGATGGCCTCCTCAACCGCGACCGACTGGTGCTCGATGCCTGCCTGCGGCGCGGCATCCCGGTTGCCACGGTGATCGGTGGCGGCTACGACGCCTTGGAGCCGTTGGTGAAGCGCCACAGCCTGGTGTTCAGGGCTGCCGCTGAGCAGGCCCGTCTACACGGGATCTGATCGGTCTTCCCCCTCAGTCTTCCGCCCAGATGTAGCGGGTGAGCTCCTCGGGCTTGGGCTCGGGGGCCGCGAGGGCAAATTCGACGCAATCGGCCACCTCGGCATCGATCTCCTTCTCGATCGCCTTGAGCTCCTCGGCGGAGGCCAGGCCCTGCTCGATCAGACGAGAAGCCAGGGCCTTGATCGGGTCGCGTTTCGCCCAGAACTCCTTCTCCGCCTCGGCCCGCAGCTCGTCGGGGTCGGCCAGGGAGTGGCCGCGGAAGCGGTAGGTGAGGCACTCGAGCACGGTGGGGCCTTCCCCGGCCCGAGCCCGCTCAATGGCGCGCTGGGCGGCACCGCGCACCGCCAGCACATCCATGCCGTCCACCTCTTCGCCGGCCATGCCGAAGGCAGCGGCCTTGCGCCAGATCTCCGGATCACTGGTGGCACGGTTGTGGTCCATGCCGATGGCCCACTTGTTGTTTTCCACCACAAACAGGATCGGCAGCTTCCAGAGGGCCGCCATGTTCAGGCACTCGTAAAACTGGCCGATGTTGCAGGTGCCATCGCCGAAGAAGGCCGCGGTCACCGCATCGCTGCCGGCATCGCCCAGGGCGTCGCGCTTGTAGCGGCTGGTGAAGGCGGCGCCGAGGGCCACCGGGATGCCCTCCCCAATGAAGGCGTAGCCGCCCAGTAGATGGTGCTCCTTGGAGAACAGGTGCATCGAGCCACCGCGGCCCTTGCTGCAGCCGGTTTCCTTGCCGAACAACTCGCTCATCACCTCGCGAGCCGGCACGCCGCAGCTCAGGGCGTGGACGTGATCGCGGTAGGTGCTGCAGAACCAGTCGTGCTGCATCTTCATGGCCTTGATCACACCCGTGCTCACGGCCTCCTGGCCGTTGTAGAGGTGCACGAAGCCAAACATCTTGCCCCGGTAGTACATCTCGGCGCACTTGTCTTCGAAGCGCCGCCCCAGGGTCATGTCGCGGTAGAGCATCAAGCCCTCCTCCCGCGTCACCGTGGCGGGGGTGGAGGGGTAGAGGTTCTCCAGACGCTCGGCATGGGCACCAACCAGGCTGGTGGCGTCTGCGGAACAGGACGGTGCTCCGGTAGCGGCCATTCCAGAAGCAGCCGTTCCAGAAGCAGCCGTGATGTCAGGGCCCATGTCTGCCTGCGTCATGGGTCAACTCTACGAGGTCCGATCTCAACGGGACCAGCAATCTCTGGCAAAACTGCTGACCCTGCCTACAGTCGGCCACCAGTGACGGGCCTGGATTGGAACTGCCGATCGATCACTTCCGGTTGCTCGGAGTCAGCCCGACCACCGACCTGCAGGCGTTGCTGCACACCCTGCAGCAACGCATCGACCGCGCCCCCGACCAGGGCTTCACCCAGGACACCCTGCTGGCCCGGGAAGAGCTGCTGCGGGCCAGCGCCGACCTGCTGAGCGACGCGAGCCGGCGCCAGGCCTACGAATCCGACCTCACCGCCCTGGCGGGCAGCGGGCAGGCGGTGATGCCGGCGCTGGATGTGCCCACCAGCAAGGACGTGGGAGGCCTGCTGCTGCTCCTGGAGGCGGGTCAGGCGTTTGATTGTTTCGAGATCGCCTGCCGGGCCCTGCAGCCGCCCCAGGCGCCTGCGCTGGGCAGCACCCGGGAAGCCGATCTCACCCTGCTGGCGGGCCTGGCCTGCCTGGCCGCCGCCGCCGATCTGCACCAACAACGGCGCTACGAGGGCGCCGCCCAGACCCTCCAGCAGGGCCAGCAGCTGCTGCAGCGGATGGGCCAACTGCCAGCGATCCGCCAGCAACTCAGCGACGAGCTCGACAACCTGCGGCCCTACCGCGTGCTCGACCTGCTCAGCCGCAACCTCACGGCCCAGGCAGACCGGGCCGAGGGACTCGCCCTGCTCGAGGAGCTGGTGGCCCGTCGCGGCGGACTCGAAGGCTTTGGAGATCCCAGCATGGGACCCGAGGAGTTCCAGGCCTTCTTCAAGCAGATCCGCGCCTTCCTGACGGTGCAGGAGCAGGTGGATCTGTTCAGCCGCTGGGCGCCAACCTCCGCTGCGGCGGATTTTCTGGCCAGCACCGCCCTCACCGCCTCAGGCTTTGCCCAGCGCAAACCCGAGCGCATTGCCGCCGCCCGGCAACGGCTCGAAGCCAGCGGCCAGGAGGGTGTGCAGCCGCTGCTCGCCTGCCAGCACCTGCTACTGGGCCAGGTGGAGCAAGCCCGCGCCGCCTTTGAACAAGGCGCCACGGCGGACTTGCAGCGCTGGGCCGACCAGCAGAGCCCCGATCCCCTGGCCCAGCTCTGTGCCTACTGCCGCGACTGGCTGGCCCGCGACGTGCTGCCCGGCTACCGCGACCTGGAGGCCGATCCGGATCTGGAGGCCTACTTCGCCGATCGCGATGTGCAGACCTACGTGGAGCAGCACGACAGCCCCCCCGCTCCAGTCCCCGCCGACAGCAGCCTCCCCTGGGGCGTGCCGCTCGAGGCCGGCAGCCCGGCGGACACCACCAGCCAGCCGTTGAACCCGGCCGACAACGACGACGGGGACTGGGATGGTGACGTTTGGAACCCGGGCGCCTGGTTGGAGACCCTGCGCGCCAACTGGCGCTGGCCGCAGCTGGAGCGACCCTCGCGCCGCACGGCCACGGCAGCGGCCGTTGGTGCCGGCGTGGTGCTGGTGGCCATCGCCTCGGTGATGCGCCCACGACCGCCCGCCCCCGGCCCCGGCCGTACCCCAATCCCCGTTCAACCCGCACCTGTCGCGCCACCGGCTCCAGCACCGGCGAGCCTGCCGCTGCGGGCCGAGGCCCCCAGCGAAGCGCAGGTTCAGGCGCTTCTTGAGGCCTGGCTTGATGCCAAGGCCTCGATCCTGGCCGGCAAGAACAGCCGCATTCCCCTGGAGGTGCTGGCCCGGCCCTCCCAAGTGGATCGCCTCGAAGCCGAGCGCGACAGCGACCAGGCCCGCGGCGAAACCCAAACCATCAGCACCGCGATCACCTCCCTGGCGATCGACGAGCGGGACGGCAACCGGATCGCCACCACGGTGAACCTGCGCTATGCCGACCAACGGCTCAACGCCAAGGGGGATCCGCAAGGCGAGCCCACCAAGCTGGAGCTGCGCAACCGCTATGTGTTCGGCCGGGATGGCGGCATCTGGCGGCTGGTGAGCTTCCAAAAAGCCCCCTGACGCCCCCACCTGCCGGAGCCGCGCCCCCGTGCACGCCGGGCCGGTTTTTACGATCGCTTCACGTCCGGGGCCACGCCCCACTCCTGGCCCCCGAGCGGCAACGCGATGTTTGACGAGCTATCCCAGCGATTTGAAGATGCGGTCAAGAGCCTGAGGGGCCAGGCCTCGATCACCGAAACGAACGTGCAGGGGGCGCTCAAGCAGGTGCGCCGCGCCCTGCTGGAGGCCGATGTCAGCCTGCCGGTGGTGCAGGACTTCGTCGACGAGGTGCGCCGCAAGACGGTCGGCGCCGAGGTGGTGCGGGGCGTGAGCCCGGATCAGAAATTCATCCAGCTGGTGCATGAACAGCTGGTCGAGACCATGGGCGGCGAGAACGCCCCACTGGCCGCCGGTGGGAAAGCAGGGGAGCCCTCCGTGGTGCTGATGGCCGGCCTGCAGGGCGCCGGCAAGACCACCGCCACCGCCAAGCTCGGCCTCCACCTCAAGGAGCAGGGTCGCAAAGCGCTGCTGGTGGGGGCGGACGTGTACCGCCCCGCCGCCATCGAGCAGCTGAAGACGCTGGGCGCTCAGATCGGTGTGGAGGTGTTCAGCCTCGGCATCGAGGCCAAGCCGGAAGCGATCGCCGCCGCGGGCGTTGAAAAAGCGAAGGCCGAGGGGTTCGACACGGTGCTGGTGGACACCGCCGGCCGCCTCCAGATCGATCAATCGATGATGGAGGAGATGGTGCGGATCCGCCAGGCCTGCAGCCCCGATGAGGTGCTGCTGGTGGTGGATTCGATGATCGGCCAGGAAGCGGCCGAGCTCACCCGCTCCTTCCACGAGCAGGTGGGCATCACCGGTGCCGTGCTCACCAAGCTTGACGGCGACTCCCGCGGTGGTGCGGCCCTGTCGATCCGCAAGGTGAGCGGCGCGCCGATCAAGTTCATCGGCACCGGCGAGAAGGTGGAGGCGCTGCAGCCCTTCCACCCCGAGCGGATGGCCAGCCGCATCCTCGGCATGGGCGACGTGCTCACCCTGGTGGAGAAGGCCACCAAAGAGGTGGAGCTGGCCGATGTGGCCAAGATGCAGCAGAAGCTCCAGGAAGCCAGCTTCGACTTCTCCGACTTCCTGCAGCAGATGCGCCTGATCAAGCGCATGGGCTCCCTGGGCGGCCTGATGAAGCTGATCCCGGGCATGAACAAAATCGACGACGGCATGCTGAAGCAGGGGGAGCAGCAGCTCAAGCGGATCGAGGCGATGATCGGCTCGATGACCGAGGCCGAGCGGCAGCAGCCGGAACTGCTGGCATCCCAGCCCTCCCGCCGCCGCCGCATCGCCGCAGGCAGCGGTCACGCGCCGGCCGATGTGGACAAGGTGCTGGCCGACTTCCAGAAGATGCGCGGCTTCATGCAGCAGATGACCAAAGGCGGCGGCATGCCGGGGATGCCGGGGATGGGAGGGATGCCTGGGATGCCAGGAATGCCAGCCATGCCCGGTCCCATGGGCGGAGCTGGAGGGGGCGGGGGGCGGCCCGCCAGGCCGGCCAAGAAACGCAAGGGCTTCGGGGAGCTCTGAGCACCCGAGCAGGTACATTGGTTGTTTGGACACCTAGCGGCAAGGCCACGATGATCAAGCTCCGCCTGAAGCGGTTTGGAAAGAAGCGGGAAGCGAGTTTCCGCCTTGTGGCCACCAACAGCACCTCCCGTCGCGACGGGCGTCCGCTTGAGGAGCTGGGCTTCTACAACCCCCGCACCAAGGAGACCCGTCTCGATACCGAGGCCATCCGCACCCGCCTGAGCCAGGGCGCCCAGCCCACCGATACGGTGCGCTCCCTGCTCGAGAAAGGCGGACTGGTCGAGAAGAGCGTCCGTCCCGCTGAGCTGGTCGGCAAGCTGAAGCAGGCTGAAGCCCGCGACGCCGCGGCCAAGCAGGCCGCCAAGGATGCGGCAGAAGCCAAGGCTGCCGAGGCCGCTGCCGCCGCCGAAGCCAAGGCCGCTGCTGAAGCTGCTGCCGCCGCCGCCAGTGCCGAGGCGGAGCCTGCCGCTGAAGCCGAGCCCGCTTCCGCCGAAGCTTGATCCCTCGCCCCATGGCTGAGCCAGAGGGGCGGACCAGCTTTTCCATCCCCCTGCCCAACCCCGCCGCGGCCCTGGCCCTGGCGGGCGACGCCGAGTCGTCGACCCTGCATCGACTGGAAGCCCTCACCGGCGCTTCCCTAGTCCTGCGGGGCCTCGACCTGGTGATTCAGGCCCGCCCCAGCCAACTGGAGCGGGCTTCCGCGTTGGTGGAACTGCTGCGCCCCCTCTGGGAAGAGGGGCAGACCATCGGCGTGGTGGACGTGCAAACGGCCCTGCAGGCCCTCGATACAGGCCGGGGCGAGGAGCACCAGCAGCTGGGACGCCAGGTGCTGGCCCGCAGTCAGAGCGGCAAGCTGCTGCGCCCGCGCACCCTGCGCCAGAGGACCTACGTGGAGGCCATGGAGCGCCATGACCTCACCATTGCTCTGGGGCCAGCCGGCACCGGCAAAACGTTTCTGGCCACCGTGCAAGCGGTGCGGATGCTCACCGAACGCAAGGTGGAGCGGCTGGTGCTCACCCGGCCCGCGGTAGAGGCGGGGGAGCGTCTGGGGTTTCTGCCCGGTGACCTGCAGCAGAAAGTCGACCCCTACCTGCGCCCCCTCTACGACGCCCTGCATGCCCTGCTCGGTGCGGAGCGCACCTCCGCCCTGCTGGAGAAGGGGGTGATCGAGGTGGCTCCACTGGCCTACATGCGGGGTCGCACCCTGGCCGATGCCTTCGTGATCCTCGATGAAGCCCAGAACACCACCGCCGCCCAGATGCGGATGGTGCTCACCCGCCTGGGCGAGCACTCCCGCATGGTGGTCACCGGTGACCCCACCCAGGTGGACCTGCCGGCGGGCCAGCTCAGCGGCCTGATTGAGGCGGCCCAGGTGCTTCAGGGGGTGGAAGGCGTGGCGATCTGCGAACTCACGGCGGCCGATGTGGTGCGCCACCCGCTGGTGCAGCGGCTGGTGACCGCCTACGCCAATCGGGATGCCCAGAAGCTGGCGCCAGCAGTGAAAAAGCGATTCGATACCCCCCGCAGCCGCCTTGAACCATGACCAGCGCTGAGCGCCTGCGCATCCCCGCCGAAATCGCCTTGGCAGCCCTGGTGGCTTACGTGCTTGGCTACTGGTTCACCAGCCTGTTTCCCGGCTATCTGCCCAAGATCGGCGGGCTCTGGTCGGCGATCTCAGCGATCGTGGTCACCCAGGCGACCCGCCAGGAAACCACCTCCTCCGCCTCGCTGCGCATTGTGGGATCAGCGATCGGCGCCATCACCAGCGCCGTCTACCTGACGCTGCTGCCCTTTCACCCACTCGGCATGGCCCTGGCGATCTTCGCCACGGTGCTGCTGTGCACCAGCATCAACATCCCCAGCCACGGGCGCCTGGCCGCGATCACGGTGATCGTGGTGATGGTCACCGGCAGCCTGGATCCGAAGCTGAGCCCGGGCCTGAACGCCCTGCTGCGTTTTGTTGAATCCTGCATCGGCACCGGTGTTGCGGTGCTCGCGGTGAGGCTTTGGCCGGGATCCGGGCGCCAGGGCGACGGCAACTCCTGAAACCGGCGGTTCAAACCCGGCAACAACGCCACACACCTGTTTTGCCTGCATGGGGAGATCCGCACCCCCCAGCGGCCCTGGAGCCTCCCACTGGCTGAAAACCGCTGGCAGGATGGGTGGAGTTTCCTTCCACTGGTGCGCCATGCCGGCCAGCAGCAATTTTCAGCAAGCCATCCGTGAGGCCCAGTCCAGCGCCCTGGTAGGCCCCAACGTGGTCAACAAGGCGTTGCCCTACGTGGGCGGCGGCATGGTGCTCACCGCTGGCGGGGTGATCGGCGGTCTGGCCCTGATGGCCAGCAACCCTGCTTTGTTCATGCCCCTGTTCTGGGTGGCCCTGATCGGCAACTTCATCCTGTTCTTCGTGGCCCAGAACGTGGCCATGAAGGGCAACAACAGCACGGCCCTGCCGCTGCTGACGGCCTACAGCCTGATCACCGGCTTCACGCTCAGCGGCATTGTGGCGATGGCGATCGGCACCGCCGGCATCGGCGCGATCGGCACGGCGGCCCTGGCCACTGGCATCACCTTCGTGGCGGCCTCGTTCATGGGTCGCCGCATGAGCGACAACGTCGGCCAGGCCCTCAGCGGCGTGGTGGGGCTGGGCATCCTCGGCCTGCTGATCGCCATGGTCGTGCAGATCGTGGGCGGCATCTTCGTGCCTGGTTTCGGCGGCGGTGGTTTCGAACTGCTGATCGCCGGTTTCGGCACCGTGCTGTTCGTCGGGGCCGCCTTCGTGGACTTCTACACGATGCCCCGCACCTACAGCGACGACCAATACCTGGCCGGTGCCCTGGGGATGTATCTCACCTACATCAACCTGTTCATCTTCATCCTGCGTCTGATCATTGCCCTCAACGGCGGCGGCCGCCGCGACTGAGCCCCCAGCCAATCGGCTTCTCAAGCGCCCCTAAGGGGCGCTTTTTTCATGGCTGACCCAACGCTGGCACCGCTACCTGCGACAGGGCGGGGGTGACATCCCGCAGGGGATGGGTGGTGCTGCCCCATCCCCCGCCCGGCAATTGGGGAGCCGTCCCCGGCGCACCCTGGGCGGCCGCATTGAACCAGGCCAGGATCAGGCCGCGCAGGGGGCCTCCCCCATCCGGGCGGGACGAGCGCAGATTGAAGTGGTCCGCTGCCTCCACCAGCACCAATCGATGGCCCTGGCTGCTGGCGCGGATGGTTCGGGCCATCGGCTCAATCGCCTCCGGGCCAGGGGGCACCACCCAGTCGCTGCCGCCGCTCACCACGAGCACCGAGGCTCCCATCGCCTGGGCGGAATCAGCGTCGAACAGCAGGCGCATCGGCGGGCTCACCGCCACGGCAGCCACCACCCGGGGATCGGCCAGGGCAGCACTGTCAGCCGATCCCACAAAGTTGCACTGCAGCACCCAGCTGAGATTGCGGGAGGGATGGCGCACGTCGTTGCACAGCTCCAGGAGCTTGCTGGTGGTGGGCCTCGCCCCGGCCAATTGCAGGGCCGTCGTAGCCCCCCAGGAATGGCCAGCCACCAACACCACCTGGGTGTTCACCGGCTGGCTCAGGCCCAGCCGGCCCTGGGCCGCGGCATCGATCACCGCTGACACATCCTTGGGCCGCAGGGCCAGCTCCTCCGGTTTGGGTGGCGGCTGCTTGCCCGAAAACATCGCCCGCTGCTGGCTCTGGTCGCTACCGGGATGGCGCGGCAGCACCACCGTGTAGCCATGGCTGGCCAGGTGCACCGCCCACCCCTCGAAATTGCTGGGGTCATCCCAGAGTCCGTGGGAGATCACCACCAGCCGGTTGGGCGCCGCCGTGGATCCCCGGTTGGGCTCAAACACCACCAGAGCCAGGGGCTCGGGGCGATGGGGCGCCGTGATGGTGAGCTCGCGCCGGGCTGGCGTTGAAAGGCCCGCCTGCAGCAGGCGCCCCTCACTGCTCACCGGCGGCACGGCCGCGATCAGCTGGTCGGCGGGGAGGCGCTGACGGCGAAATCTCTGCACCGAGGAGCCCACCCGACCCAGTTCCACCGTGACGCTGGAGCCGGGCAACTGCTCCAGCACATCCACCAGGCTGATGCCCCCCTGGGCGGCGGCCCGCTCCATCGCCTCTTGAAACTGGGCCGGTTGGAGCGGATCGGGCAGGCCGTCGATATCGCCCAGGGAGCCCACCAGCAGCAACACCTGCTCCAGCAGCGGAGATCCCTGGGCATTGCGCACCACGGCCCGCAATTCCAGGGGCAGGTTGGAGCGCATCAGGGCCGCCAGCCGCTCACCAATGGCTCCACCGGTGGCGCGGTCCAGCTCGGCCAGATCGCTGTCGCCAGCCGACAGCCGTTTGGGATCCCGCAATTCGGACACCCGGATGGTGAAGTCGGTGTCCAGCAGGGGCAGCCGCAGCTTGATGGTTTCAATCGCCTGTGCCGCCGTTGGGGCCAACAGCGCGGCCGAGCCCAGTGCTAGGGCCAGAGCGCGCAGAGCCCGGATGGCAAGGGGGCGAACAACCATGGGGAGGGCCGGCATTGGGGCCATCCTGGCCTGGCTCAGCCCTCCGCCACCGCCTCGATCGCCGCCGCGATGGCCGCCCTCTGGTCGGTGTCGTAACCCCAACGCTCCAGGAAGGCCACGTCGTCGCCCTCCCCTGCTGTTGCAGCCAGAAGGGTTTCGAGCCGCTGCTTCACCGCCTGGGGCTCCAGGCCCCGCAGCAACTCGGTGCAGCGGGTCTGGACCCGCTCGGAAGCGCCCTGCTGGGCGGCATCCCCGGCCCGCTGGTGGTGCAGCGCCATGGCCGTGCTCATCGCCAGATTGCGGACCGACAGGTCCACCACCCCCGCGCCAGCTAGCCGCAGCTGCAGCAGCAGCGGCTCGGGCAACCGGTCCATCAGCGGGCCATCGCCGGCCAGGCTCACCACGAAGAAGCCCCGGGCCCCATCGCGGCTGGCCACCAACTCGGCCACCCGATCGCCCAGCACCTCGTCACTGAGCTCCCCGTTTTCCCAGAGCGCCAGCCACTGGGCCGTGATCTCCATGGCCTGCTGGAAAGTGGGTTGGCGAAGGGTGTTGGGCGTCTCAGACATGGAGCCAGCGGTGCTCTGCCCTCCGAGCCTATGGAAACTCCCCCGGGTCCGATGGGCTGGCACTGTTAACCCATGACAGCCACTCCCCCGCCCCTTCCCAACGACGACGCGATCAACGACGGCACGATCCTGGAAGGCCAGATCCTGCCGATCCCCGATCCGCAGGAGTCGGCGCGGCTCCTGGGAGCCGGTGGGGCCGGATCGGCACCAGGGCAGAACGCCGACTACCGCTCCGGCTTCGTGGCCCTGATCGGCCGGCCCAACGTGGGCAAATCCACCCTGCTCAACCAGTTGGTGGGCCAGAAGGTGGCGATCACCTCGCCGGTGGCTCAAACCACCCGCAACCGGTTGCGGGCGATCCTCACCACCCCGGCGGCCCAGCTGGTGCTGCTCGACACCCCGGGCATCCACAAGCCCCACCACCTGCTGGGGGAGCGGCTGGTGCAGAGCGCCCGGGGCGCCATCGGCGAAGTGGATGTGGTGCTGCTGCTGGTGGACGGCAGCGAGCCGGCGGGTCGGGGTGATGGCTTCATCGTGGAGCTGCTGCAGCACTGCCGGGCCCCGGTGCATGTGGCCCTCAACAAAGCCGACCTGGTGGATCCGGCCCAGGCCGAAGAGCTGGCCGCCAGCTACCGCGCGCTGGTGGGCGACTGGCCCCTGCACCCGGTGAGCGCCCTCACCGGCGAGGGCACCGAAGCCCTGGTGGCGGCCCTGAGCGCGGAGCTGCCGCCGGGGCCCCAGCTCTACCCGGCCGACGCGGTGAGCGACCAGCCCGAGCAGCTGCTGATGGCGGAGCTGATCCGCGAGCAGGTGCTCAGCCACACCCGCGAGGAGGTGCCCCACTCGGTGGCGGTGAGCATCGATCGGGTGGTCGACGACGGACCCCGCACCGCCGTACTGGCCACCGTGCTGGTGGAGCGCTCCAGCCAGAAGGGCATCCTGATCGGCAAGGGCGGCCGCATGCTCAAAACCATCGGCCAGGGGGCGCGGCTGCAGATGGAAAAGGTGTTCAGCGGGCCGGTGTATCTGGAGCTGTTCGTGAAGGTGGTGCCCAACTGGCGCCGCAGCGCCGCCCGCCTGGCCGAGCTGGGCTACCGGGGGGACTAAAGCTCAACCTTGACCGCTGAACCGATGCAGCCAACTCAGGACAAGAGCGCACGAGGGCTCTCCAGCGAGGGAGGGCATGGGCCCAGCAAGGCTGAGGATTCAGAGGCCATCACCCTTGCCGAAGCCGTTCTGGCTTGCGATCTCAAGGCTGACTTTGACGATGACATCGAGGCAATGTTCAACGCCGATGACCCACAACACAGCTCTGCCCCCCAGAACCGACCCTGGCGGCTGAGAGAATCGCGTCTATGACTGAGCCCAGCACCGACACTGCCCCCTTCCCCCCCCAGGAGATCGGCGCCTTCCTGCGCTGCTGCGCCGGAGAGTGGATGGGGCTGCGCAGCCGCTTTGCCCTCGATGCCGGCCTGGAGGGGGAGAACGGCGACGAGTGGCACAGCAGCGAACGCGGCGAGCTGCTGGTGGCCTATCTGGAGCCCGAAGCCGCAGACGCTCCCGGGGGCCTGCAGGTGGGACCGAAGGACGGCACCGCCCAGGAGCTGCAGTTCAGCCGCGACGGCAGTTTCCGCAACGGCGACCAACAGGGCCGCTGGCAGCTCTGGCCCGACGGTAGCCTCGAGCTCACCCTCAGCAGCGGCGAGGCGGAGGTGCGCGAGCGCATCTGGTTTACCAAGCCCAACCTGCGCCTGCGATCCACCGTGGAGAGCCGTGCCGATGGCAGCCCAGGCCGCGCCAGCTTCAGCTCCGAGATTCGCCGGGTGAGCCGGCCCGCCAGCTGATGCGTCTCGCTCTGTGATGAGACTTGACGTGGTGAGCCTGGCCCCGGAGGCCTTCGCGCCGCTGCTGAGCCTGGGGGTGATCGGCCGGGCCTTTGCCGCGGGCATCGCCGCGCTGCACACCCACAACCCGCGCGACTTCGCCACCGATAAGTACAAAAAAGTCGACGACGACCCCTACGGCGGCGGCGCCGGCATGGTGCTCAAGCCCGAGCCGGTGTTTGCCGCGGTGGAGGCGATTCCGGTGCTGCCGCGGCGGCGGGTGCTGCTGATGAGCCCCCAGGGAAAGCCGCTGGAGCAGGCCGATCTGCGCCGCTGGGCCACTGAAGTCGAGCAGCTGGTGCTGATCTGCGGCCACTACGAGGGCTTCGATGAACGCATTCGCAGCCT
>Ga0194122_10002556_pt1 | contig 19705 bp, 16 predicted proteins | sample TA2MahCa10mmetaG_FD_155487 | JGI IMG/M metagenome (GOLD analysis project Ga0194122, IMG submission 155487) | Freshwater microbial communities from Lake Tanganyika, Tanzania - TA2015021 Mahale Deep Cast 10m | ecosystem: Environmental > Aquatic > Freshwater > Lake | place: Tanzania: Lake... | reverse complement strand
GTCCCGTTGACGTTCGGCGTCAACTGCGCGAAAGCGAGGGGATTACGATTGTACTGGGGCAGCTCTTGAATGCGGCGGTTGTCGATGACTAGCCCGGTCTGTGCGTCGTCGACACGCAACAGCGGAGCCATCGCCGTTACCGACACCTGCTCCGTTTGTGCGCCTACTTCGAGATTCAGATCGATCGATACGCGGTCGCCGACGCGGAGCGCGATGCCGCTGCGCTCCAGCCGCTTGAATCCCAGGTAAGACGCCGTGATCGTGTACATGCCGGGCACCAGATCCGAGACCACGTAGCGGCCTTCCGAATTCGACACCGTCTGCCGGGTCACGTTCGTCTGGTCATTGCGCACCGATACTGGTACGTTCGGCACGATCGCGCCGGAGGAGTCGCGGACTAAGCCGTTAAGCATGGCGTTGGCCGTTTGCGCCAACGCGGGAATCGCGGAAACGAAAAGCGCGAGAAGGGTGAGTAGAGAAGTCTTCATGGGATCTCCAGGCGGAACCGGTCACGTCGGCCCCCGAGCTCCGTAATACTATCACATCCAGCCGCGGGCGGATGCTTCCGGCCCGGCCGCAGATGTCCGTAGTATGTCAATCTGTCCGGTTTGATTCACACATGAAATGTCCGGTTCATCCAATTGCTCCTTGAGCTCCGCGTCGACTTGCCGACGCGGGTTTTCGGTGTTTTGTTTTCGATAGGGACGTCGTCGTCGGAGCTGTGGGGAAGTGGGAATCCCTTCGGATTTCCAAGGGTCGGTGGGAACGGGGGGAAACCCGCCTTTGGTTTTCCACGGTTTCCACGGGCCCGGCTTTTCCACGGCTCTCTGGCCTGACCTTCGGGGCAGGAGATGGGAATCGGCCCACCACATGAGGTCCATAGCGGATGGAAACGTCACCGTTGAGGTGTTCGTGGATCGTCACCGTGCAGCCGGCCAGCGAGCTGCGGAAGCGACTCTTTTCCAATTGCCAATCTCGATCACCGATAGCTACGGTGTTGTCCTTTGCCACCACGCGCTCGGTCTGCACCGTGAAGATCCAGTCCAGGTCCGCGCGCGTGGTCTTGCGAAAGGCCGTGCCCTTTTCCCGCGCCGCCACCGCGAACTTTGAGTTGAACTCGACGATGTAGCGTTCGCGTAGGAATGTGTTTGCGGCCTCGACGCAGGCGACCCCGGCGAGGCGCAACTCCTGTGGCAACCGTCCTTGCCAGGTGCCGAAGCTCCGTTCTCCACGCCCGCGCGCCTGTGGCGAATAGGCCGGAATCATCTGCACGCCCAGTTCCTTCATCGCCCGGCCTACCTGTGTCAGTCGGTGTTTATCCACCTTTCCGCCCGCTTTCGGCGTCGCGAAGAAATGGCTGCCGCGATCACTGTAAAGCGCACAGAACAACCCCTGGTTCTGGATCACCTCGCGCAAGCCCTCCATGACTGAGCGCGTCGATTCCTCTTCCACCAACTGTGCATAGTAGATCTCGCTGGTGGCATCATCGAGAATCACGATCAGGTCGTGCCATCGTTCGTCGCCGAACCATTGGTGTTTGCTGCCGTCAATGTACAACAACATGCCTGGCATCGGCCGTCGTTCGCGCCTCCGACGATGCTTCCGCCGTTTACGACCACGCGCCACCAACCCCGCTCCTTGCAGCGCCTTTTGCACGAACGTGTAGCTCAGTTCGAGCCCGTGCTTCTCCTTCAGCTTTTCGTGAAAGTGCCTGATATTGAAATCGAAGTACTCTTCGCGATAAAGCCGTAGCAGTTCCTCTACCTTCGCCAATGGCACCCGCTTTTCGCTAGGCTTGCCCTTGCGCCGGTCTACCAGCCCCGGTCTACCAGCCCCGCATAGCCTTCTGTCTCTAGCCGCTCCCGCCATCGCCTCATCGTCCGGCAGGTCACCCCGATGATCTCCGCCGCCTCCCACCAGTGGATCTTCTTTGCCATCGCTTTCAGTAGCACATCCTGTAGTTTCATCATCCGCTCCGTTTCCGCCGCGGAGTTTTGCTGTGTGGTTTCCAAACCCCAGCTTCCCCCGCCGCTTTCTCAAATCGGACACTTCATGTGTGAATTCGAGCGGACAGATCACATACTAGCGACAATAGGGCCAATTTTATTTGCAAAGTCCCGCCGACGAGTGTAGACTCAGTTATTCCTTGGAGGAGGATCATTTTGGGTACAAAGACATTAGCTTTGGCTTTCCTCGCGCTCGGCCTGTTGCCGGCTGCGCCTTTCACAGTGACTTCCGGCGGCCCGACGAACCTTCCTGACGGCTCATCAACTACCCCCGTCACGACCAACATCGACATCGTCGTTTCCGACACGCGTACTATCATTGGCGGATTCAGCGTGTCGCTGAACACGTTTTCGCACACCTGGATGGGCGATCTGGACGCAACCGTCACCCATATCGACACGGGGACAACCACGCTCCTGTTCAACCGGCCGGGTAGGACCACCATCAGCGGCGGCGCTGGCGCCTCGGACGATTTTGGCGGCACCTATTCGTTCATCGATTCAGCCGGCCAGACCGTTGGCGCCTGGGCCGCGGCAAATATTGGTGTGCTTCCATCGGGAGCCTATCGAGCCGCGCAGGACAGCGGCACGATCGACGAACAAGCGATCCTGATTGCAAACGTCTTCAACGGCATATCCGCCGCCGGCACTTGGCGTCTTTCGCTCACGGACAGTGCCACCGGCGACACCGGCAGTCTCGGTAGCTGGACGTTGAACCTGGACCTGCAGGATGCCCAAAACGGCGTTCCCGAACCCGCGACATTCGCCGTCAGCGCCCTCGGCCTGATCGCGATCGCCGCACTCCGGCGCAACCGCTAGCCTACCGCCCCGCTCGCTTTCGAAACTCCGCGGCTTCTCCCTTCCGCCCCGTGCGCTCCAATGCGCTGGCAAGCAGAAGCAGATACCGAGGAGTTTTTTCGTCTTCTGGCTCAAGCGTAAGGCGCAATTCCGCAATCGCCGCGTCGACGGAACCCTCCAGGAACAGCCGCCGCCCCAGCAGGTAGTGGGCCTCTCGGGGATTCGATCCGATTCGCACCGCCTCTCTGAAGTGCCGCGTCGCTCCCGGCCCGTCGCCGGTATCCTCGGCCAACATACCGGCCATCAAGTGCCCTTCGCCAAAGTCGGGGTTGATCGCGATCGCCGCCAGCAGTACGGCCAACGCATCCGCTTTCCTTGACTCCGCCTCTAGAATTTTCGCGTAGTACAACCGGCTGTAAATCGCTCTCGGCTCGGCCTTCACCGCTGTTGCATACCGCGCCGCACCTTGTTGCCACTGACCTGTCTTAAAGGCGATGTGGATCAGGCCCGCGTGCGCCGCATCGGAGGCGGGCGCGGCCTCAATGGCGTTCCGAAAGTGGCGGGCGGCGTCCTCGAAACGGTCCTTCGCAAAGGCCGCGAACCCACGTCTCGTCTCGGCCAGTGGTCCGAGATCCAGGTCATCCAGCGCGGCCAGCAACGGATCATCCTCTGGCGGCTGCACCGCCCGGTGTTTGGAATGAAACGCCTCATGCCGGACCGCGGCGGACTCGTCGCCGGACTTTCGATACAACTTCGACAGCGCAAAATGCGCGGCGCCGTAGTCTGGAAACAGCGCAATCGCTTCCAGCAATTCCCGGCGGTCCCCGGTTAAATTTCCCAGCGCGTACCGGGCGCGAGCCGATTTCGGCGCGATCCGCACCGCCGCTCGCAACGATTCCAAATCGCCCATCCGCACCAGCGCCGGCGCATACTTGCCGTTGATCGCCAGGGCCGCTCGCAGCCGCTCCGCCGCCTCTAGTTTTCGCCCAGCCGCCTCATGCACCACCGCGGCGCAATAGTGCCATCGAAACTCGGCGGCGTCCAGCTCGCGAGCGCGGTCGAACAGTTTCGCGGCCGCGTCGTTTTGTTGGTACGCCGCAAAGACCATCCCCAACCGGCCCTGTTCGCCGGCGCCCCACGGATGCCAGCGCGCCGAGGACCTGGCCCCTTCAATTTGCGCGCGCACTCTGGCCGACGAACCGCCCGGCGCCTCGGGCAGGCCGCAGCCGCAGAGTGCGAGGAGCATCACCGGCACGCACTTTCTCATCTGGTCAGGATAACGCCGTCACGGTACACTGCAATCTGGCTGACATGAAACCCAACTGGCACGGCGTTTTTCCCGCCGCAACAACTCACTTCAAAAGCGACTTCACGCACGATCTCGGCGCGTATCAGACGCACCTCGACAAAATGATCAAGGCGGGCGTGCATGGCATGATCGCGCTCGGCACGGTCGGCGAGAACTGCTCGCATGAGTACGCCGAAAAGATCATGGTCCTGGAAGCGGCGAAGGAAGCGATCGCGGGGCGTGTGCCGCTGCTGTCGGGCGTTGCGGAAACAACCACCGCATTGGCCTGCCGGTTCGCGCGCGACTGCGAAAAGCTTGGTCTCGACGGCTTGATGGTGCTGCCCGCCATGGTCTACAAGTCCGATCCACGCGAAACGATGGCGCACTTCCGCGCGGTGGCGCGCGCGTCGTCGCTGCCGATCATGGTCTACAACAATCCGCCGTCGTATTCGGTCGACATCACGCCCGAAATGTTCGTCGAGTTGATGGACGAGCCCACGCTTGTCTGTATAAAGGAATCGTCGGACAATCCGCGGCGGATCACGGATCTCTACAACCTCACCGGCGATCACTACCTCATTTTCTCCGGCGTTGACGATCTCGTGATGGAGTCGGCCATGCTCGGTGCGACAGGCTGGGTTTCCGGTCTGGTCAACGCATTCCCCGATGAGAACCGCGCGCTGTGGGATCTGATGCTCGCCGGCAAGTGGAATGAAGCGCGCGATCTCTACCGCTGGTACACGCCGCTGCTGCACCTCGACACGCATGTGAAGCTGGTGCAGTACATCAAACTCGCATGCCAGGAGACGGGACTATGCAGCGAGATCACGCGCCCGCCGCGCCTTGCACTCGAAGGCGCCGAGCGTGAGCGCATTCTCAAAATAATTCGCGACGCAATCGCCACGCGGCCCGCGCTGTAGTCATGCGCACCGTCGAGTTCGTCGACACGCATACGGGCGGCGAGCCGACTCGCACGATCATCGCGGGCGGGCCCGACCTCGGTGTCGGCACGCTCGCCGAAAAGCTGGCGCGCTTTCGCGGCGAGTTTGATTCGTTTCGATCGGCGGTCGTCAATGAGCCGCGCGGTTCCGATGTGCTTGTGGGTGCGTTGCTGTGCGAGCCCGACGGCGTCATCTTCTTCAACAACGTCGGTTACCTCGGCATGTGTGGGCATGGCGCGATTGGTGTAATCGCGACGCTTGCGTATCTCGGCCGCATCGGACCCGGCGAGCACTCGCTCGATACGCCCGTCGGGCGCGTGGCGGCGACACTTCACGACGACGGCCAGGTGTCGATCGGCAATGTGGCGTCGTATCGATATCGCCACGCGGTTACGGTGGATGTCGCGGGATTCGGCCCAATCACGGGCGACGTCGCCTGGGGTGGCAATTGGTTCTTCCTCGTGAACGATCACGGACAGAATCTGCAACTCGCCAACGTCGAAGCGCTCACGGATTTTTCTTGGCGCGTTCGGCAGGCGCTCGAACGCGCAGGCGTCACCGGCGAGAACGGCGCGGTTATCGATCACATAGAACTCTTCGCCGGCGCACGGAATTTCGTACTCTGTCCCGGCAAGGCGTACGACCGCTCGCCGTGCGGCACGGGTACGTCGGCGAAACTTGCCTGTCTCGCCGCCGATGGCAAGCTGCAACCGGGCGAAGTGTGGCGGCAGGAGAGCATCGTCGGCAGCGTGTTCGAAGGCTCCTACACGCTCGACGGCGAACACATCCGGCCCGTCATAAAAGGCCGCGCGTGGATCAGCGCGCACGGCAAACTCATACTCGATCCGGCGGATCCGTTCGTCGATGGCATCCGCGTGTGACGCCCGATGTGCTCATTGTCGGTGCGGGAATTGTTGGCGCGGCGTGTGCCCGGGAGTTGAAGAACGCGGGCGTGAAGGTGGCTGTTGTTGAGCGTGATTTGATCGGCGGCGGAGCGACCGCGGCGGGGATGGGGCATCTTGTTGTGCTGGATGACAATGAGCCAGAACTGGCGCTGACTCAGTTGAGCGTTGCGCTCTGGCACTCATTGGCGCCGGAGTTGCCCGCGACGGCGGAGTTCTGGAAATGCGGCACCTTGTGGGTCGCGGCCGATGAGAGCGAACTCGCGGGCGCGCGAGAAAAACTCGCGGTCTATCGGGCGAACGGATTGCCCGCGGAGTTGCTGGATTCCGATGCATTGTATGAAGCCGAACCGCGCCTGCGACCGGGGCTTGCGGGAGGGCTGCGCGCGATGGGGGACGCCGTTGTTTATGCGCCCGTCGCCGCGCGCTGGCTGCTTGGCGATGTGCGAGTGACGCATGGACGCGTCGTCGAACTTGTCGATGGCGGCGTGCGGCTGGCCGATGGCAGCGTGCTTCGCGCGGGCGCGGTCGTGCTGGCGACCGGCGCGTCGTCGTTGATCGATGGCTTGGCGGTGCGGCCGCGTAAAGGTCATCTCGCGATCACCGATCGCTATCCCGGTTTCGCGCGGCATCAGATCATTGAACTCGGCTATCTGCAAAGCGCGCAAGGGGAGTCCTCCGAATCGGTGGCGTTCAACGTACAACCCCGGCCGACAGGGCAACTGCTCATCGGGTCGTCGCGGCAGTATGGTGTGACGGACGGCCCGATCGACCCGCCGATGCTGGCGCGTATGTTGGAGCGGGCGTTTTCGTACATGCCGGATTTGGCGCGATGTAACGTCATTCGCGCGTGGACTGGATTCCGCGCTTCGACACCGGATAAACTTCCACTGATCGGTAAGTACGGTGAGGGGCTGTTTCTAGCCACTGGACACGAGGGCCTCGGCGTGACAACATCGCTCGGAACCGCGAAAATATTGGCTGCGGCAGTGCTCGGAACGCCCTCGCCGATTCCGCCCGAACCCTACGACGCGAGGAGGTTCTGTGCACGTAACGATTAACAACCGCGACGTCGATGTGCGCGAAAACACCACCGTCCTCGCCGCGCTATGGAACAACGGCATCGCCGCGCCCGCGCTGTGTGCGATGGGCGTTTGCATGGCGTGCCGCGTGACGATCGACGGCGCGCGCCACCAACTCGCTTGCCAGACCGAATGCAAGGAGGGCATGCGTGTCGAAGTATGACATCGCGATCCTCGGCGCGGGGCCGGCGGGTCTCGCTGCGGCGCGGGCGATAACCGGAAAACGTGTCGCGTTGATCGACGACAACCCGCGCGCCGGAGGCCAGATCTGGCGCGCCGCGCCGCAAATCGAGATCGGCCCAAACATCACCTTCATCGGCGCGGCGCGCGTCTTTCACATCACCGGTCACTTCGCACTGCACACCGATCGCGCCGGCATCATCGAAGCGCCCAAACTGATCCTCGCCACCGGTGCACGCGAACTCTTCGTACCGTTTCCGGGTTGGACATCGCCGGGCGTGTTCGGCGCGGGCGGCCTGCAAGCGCTGGTGAAGAGCGGGCTTGACGTGAAGGGCAAACGTGTCGTCGTCGCGGGCTCGGGGCCACTGTTAATGGCCGTCGCAGCGACGTTGCGAAAGAACGGCGCGAAGGTCCTCGCGGTCGTTGAACAAGCGCCACTGCAACGGTTGTTCGCGTTCCTCAAGCGCTATCCTTCCAAGCTGCCGCAAGCGTTGTCATTGAAAGCGGCCCTTCTCGGCGTGCCGCAAATCACCGGCGCGTGGCCGGTTAAATTCGAAGGCGGCAAAGTCACGCTCTCCAACCGTCGTGACTTCGCCGTGGACTTCCTCGCCTGCGGTTTCGGCCTCATCCCCAACACCGAAGCCGCGCGGCTGTTGGGCTGCCGCATCGACGATGGATTCGTCGCAGTCGATAGCAAGCAGATGACCTCGATCCCCGACGTATATTGCGCGGGTGAGCCGACCGGCATCGGTGGCCTCGATAAAGCGTTGGCCGAAGGCCGCGCCGCCGGACTGGCGGTATCGGGTCTAACGCCGCCAAAGTCCCCCTCGCGAGCCTTCGTGCGCGACCTCGCCGACACGTTTCGCCTCGATCCCGCGCTCGCCGCTCTCGCAACCCCCGATACGATCGTCTGCCGCTGCGAAGACGTCACGCGAGAGACCCTCGATCCCCACCGCACCTGGCGCGAGGCGAAACTGCAAACCCGCTGCGGCATGGGCGCCTGCCAAGGCCGCATCTGTGGGCCGATCACCGCGCAACTATACGGTTGGCGCGCCGAATCCGTGCGCCCGCCGCTTGTACCCGTCGAGGCTCAGAGGCTGAAGATCGCCAACACCGGGAAGTGATCGCTGGGATAGCGCCCGTTCTTCGATCGCGTGATGACTTCGGCCTTCTTCACCCGCCACGGCGCTTTGAACAGAATCCAATCGATGCGGTCTTTGCCAGGATTGCCCTTGAACCCATGGAACGTGCCCTCCGGCCCGTCTTTCTCTTTCGCAACGCTGAACACATCGGTCAACGCGGGAACAAGAATCTTGTACACATCGCCGCGCGTAGGCGCGTTGAAATCGCCGGTCAACAGAAACGCGCCGTCTTTCGGCATCCGCGCCGCAATCACCGCCGCCGCCTTCTTCCGCGCCTCTTCGTCTTCCTTGCGGTGCGCGAAGTGCGTGTTGAAGTAGCCGAACTGCTTCTTTGTCATCAGATCTTCGAACACGGCCCAAGTCACCATGCGCGGCAGGCTCATGTTCCACGACGACGAGCCCACTTTATCCGGCGTCTCCGACAGCCAGAAGTTGCCTGTCGACACAGGCCGCAACCGCGCCTTCAAATAGAACACGCCCATGTGTTCGTCTTCCTTGTTGCCGCGCCGGCTGAGCCCGAACCAAGCGTACTGCGGCAACGCCGCGACGATGTGTTCGCCCTGTTCATGGAACAGTTCTTGCGTGCCCATGAGGTCGGGTTTGTAGCGCCGCACGGTGTCGACGAGCAGGTCCTTCCGTTTGTCCCAAGCGTCTTCGCCGTCCTTTGGATTCGGATAGCGGACGTTGAAAGTCATCACGCGCAGTTCGGCGGCGAGGAGCGGAAGGGCGCACAGGAGGAAGGCTAGGCGAAGCATGGGTGAACTTCAATGATACTCAGTGTTCCAGGCGCTTTGACGGCTCGTCGATTGACCGCGGACCGAAGAGTCTCCCGTTGTCCTCAACGCCGTTCAAGATCTAGCCGTTCTTATTCGCGTCACCGAGCTCGTTCGAAACTAGCGCTACCAACTCAACGCGAAAGATCCTTCACGCGCCCCGCCCGGGCAAAGGAATCACAGCGCCACTAACTTCGGCGCCGGCATCGCTGACGAGCCAGGCTAGTAAACTCGCCACATTCGCGGGCTGTACCCATACGGCGGGGTCTACATCCGGCATCGCGGAGCGATTGGAGGGCGTGTCCATCGTGTTCGGCGACACGATATTCGCCCGGACGCCAAACTCTTTATTCTCAGCCGCGATCGTGCGCACAAGGCTGATCAGAGCCGCCTTCGACGCGCCATAGGCGCCGAGCGTCGGCGCCGGTTCCAACGCCGCCGCGCTGCCGATCGCGATGAACGCCCCGCGGCGTGCCTCACGCATCATCGGCAACACCGCGCGGCTCAACACCCACGCGGGCCGCAGGTTGATCGCGATCATCTTCTCCCACGTCTCGTCGCTCGTCTCATCGGCGCGCTGGCCGCCCGCGAAGCCGCCCACCAAATGCACCACCGCGTCGATCTTCCCGTACAGGTTCACGACATCGCGCACCAGCATATCGACGGCGCCGGCGTTGTCCAACGCCACCGCGAAGTGCGAAAGATTCGGATGCGCCGCGTTGTTCGAATGCGCGCTGCGGTCGACTCCCGCCACCCGCGCACCAGCATCCAGAAACGCACTCGTCACGACCGAGCCCAGTCCGCCGGACGCACCCGTGATGATTACCACTTTGTTATCGAGCATTGTTCTTCTTCACCTCTAGATACAGAACGATCGCCGGCTTATTCCCCACAGTCAGCATTGGCTGCAAACGCCCCGCGCCAATCGGCAGCGCGACGTTTTTCCATTCATGCCGCGTCGCGCCCTTGGGCACTTCCGCGTTCAACCGCAGCGATTGAAATTGCAGCGAAGCCGCGGCCGCCGCGGCCGTCTCATCGCAGAGGAGCGTAATGTCGTAGCTTCCCTTCGACTTCACGTCCACTTCCCAGTGCCCCGGATCCACGCGCCAGTCTTGCCGCGTCAACAGCGTCGGATTTTCATGCGGCGTGCCGATCGAAATGCGCGGCGGTTGGTAGCCTCCGCGCGTCGACGCCACATCGCGAAACCATTCTTCGGTCGATCGGCGCAGCCGCGCGACGACATCCGGATTTTTCGCCGCGACATCGGTCGTCTCGTTGTGATCGTTCTCCATGTCGTACAGCTCGACGCCGTTGACCAGCTTCCACTTCTGCGTCCGCGCGGCATGCGCTTGAAACAGCACCGGCGCATCGCCGCGATGCCATTGTGTGTGAATCACGCGATCGGGCCACGACGGCGGCGCGCCGGTCAACAAAGGCCATAAACTCATGCCATCGAACTTCACATTCTTCGGCGGCTTCAGCGAACAGGCGTCGATCAACGTGGGCAACACGTCGATATGCGCCGCGATGCGCCCGACTTTTTCGCCCGCCTTAATCCGTGCGGGCCAGCGGAAGAAAAACGGCACGCGGATGCCGCCTTGATACACCGTGCCCTTGCGCCCGCGCATTCCCGCGACATAACGGGGCTGTTGCGGGCCGTTGTCGGTCATGAAGATAACGATCGTGTTCTGCGCAAGCCCGTGCTGGGAAAGATGCGCGAGCAGCGCGCCGGCGTTGTCGTCGAGGTTCTTGACCATGCCATAAACCTTCGCCGTCACATCATCAAGACCCTTCGCCTTAAACGGCGCGACGAATTTGTCGTCGATCTCCAGTGGCGTATGCGGAGCGTTCGTCGGAATGTAAAGGAAGAACGGCTTCGCCTTGTTGCGGTCGATAAACGCCATCGCCTCGCGGAAGAATATATCGGTGCAGTAGCCTGGGACTTTCTCGTGCCTGCCGTTGCGCACCAGCACCGGATCGTAATAGTGATTGCCGCCGGGAGGATCGCTCGGCTGCGCCAGTCCGCCGCCGCCGTGTACCAGCGACTCATGAAAGCCCTGGTCGATCGTTCGCATCGGATAGTTATCGCCGAGATGCCACTTGCCGAAGATCCCCGTGCGATACCCGTTCGCCGCGAACACTTCGGCCGCGGTGACTTCGCGAGGGTCCATCATCGACCGCCCCAGGAAAGTATCGACCACGCCCGTGCGGTAGTTGTATCGCCCCGTCATCAAACTCGACCGCGTGGGCGAGCACACCGGACACACCTGAAACTGCGTGAATTGCGCACCTTCAACGCCGATGCGATCCAGGTTCGGCGTCTGCAGATGCGTGTTGCCGTGCAGCGACAGATCGCCATAACCTTGATCGTCGCTGATGAAGACGATCACGTTCGGCCGCCGCGCGGGCTGCGCGGCCATCACGGTGGAAAGAGAAAGAAAGGTGCGGCGAGTCATCCCCACCTATGTTACTTGCGCGCGAGCGCGCCGCGAATCTCTTCCATCGCCAGTTGTTCGCGCTCCAGGTACGAGTTTGGCTGCATCGGCACGCGCACGCTCGCCTCGGCCGGAGTCCACTTCGCCGCCACGCCGTCGCGTTTGCGCTCGATAGAATGGCCCAGGCTCAACGTCATCGAGAAGAAGTCGAAGTATCGTCGCGGCGCAACGCCGATGAACGGAAGAAACGGAATTTTGCCCGCCTGCGGTTCGTCGATCGAGATCGCGTCGTTGTGCAGCGTGCCCGCTTTGCTCTTCGGATACGGTTCGACGAAGTACACTTTCTCAATCCCCGCCGCGATGATGTGCCTGCAGCAGTTGTGGCACGGAAACGTTGTTGTATACAAAGTCGCGCCGCGCGGACTCCGCCCCGTTCGCGCGCATGCCAGCAGCGCTTCCATCTCCGCATGCACCGCGCGGCCGAATTCTGTGATGTCGCGCAACCCCGTCGGCTTCACCAACGCGCGCGCTTCGGCGGGAGAGAGTTCCGGCCGCCCCAGCGCCGTCACCAGCGCGCGCAGCATTTCGTCTTTCGCCAACTCATTGGCGTCATGACCCAGTTCAATATCGCGCGCCCGTTCGGCGTCGTCGGCCGTGTACAGCCCGCCGCCGCGCTTCGGCACTTCGTTGTGTCCGACGGCCAGCAGATCGCCGTTCGCATCGAGTATCGCCGCGCCCACCTGCCGCGACAAGTCGCCCGACCGCAACGCAGCCGCATACGCCGAGAACATCGCATGTTCGGCCGTTGTCGGCGTCGCCGTCGGACAGCCGAAGATCATATTCAGGAACCGTTGCAGTTGGCGCTTGTGTTCGGCCGGGTCGTCCTGAATGCTGACAAAACAGTCGGCGAGTTGAAACGTCTCCTGCATGCGCTGGCCCCACTCGTTTTGTTCGGAGCGGTCCTTTTCGATCAACTTCGCGGCGTCCTCCACGTGCCGTTCTTCGAAGTACGCGCGGCGCGAACCCTGCGACGCCGAGAGGCTGAGCAGATAGAAGCCGGGACCATAGATCCGCCGCAGCGTTTCCACTTCTTCGGGCCGCTTCAAGCTCGTGATGATATGCGCCGTGCGCTGTCGCGGTCCGCGATTGCGCGCGATCGTTCCCGCCGCCGCCAGCGCCAGAATGTCGTTGCGCCGCGTCCGTTCGCGCAGCAGATTGCCCGCGTCCATCTTGTAATTCGCAACGCCGCCCTTCGATGCGGGCGGATTCCATGGCTCGCCGATCGCCGTGTACAAATCCTCGAACTGTTCGCTCAATCGAACGTGATTTGTTTGATAACCAAACGCGTCCAGTTGATTGTCGAGCGTCTCAGTGATGTCCTCATGCCGAATGCCGACCGGCGACACAAGGCCGATAACCAACTCGGCATCGAGACTGAAATGGAGATCTGGGGACAATCCGCTACTGTAGCAATAGCGCGACGAGATCGCATATTGACACCCGGCGCAAAACTCGGCCACACCGTCGCGATCAACAGTGTCGGGCCGAACTATGTGGTGCTTGAGTATCTCGAAGGCAAGCCGCTGCAAAGACCGCAGCCGTTAAAAGCCCGGCCCGAAAGCCGCATCTGGCATGGACCCGGTATCCCTACGACTTATCCGCCGAAGGAAAACGTAACCTCGCAGTTCCGGCTTCCTGGAGCTGATCCTCAACTGGCCGGAGCTGCTGAACCGCTAACCCTTCCGCGCCACCGCTCGAATTGACAACCCCTACTGCGTGACGCTATCCTGCAACCGACATGCCGCTGGAACTTCCATCCGGAGATAGCCAGGCACCCGTCGCAGGGCAGTTCATTCCCGGCTTAGAGAAGCTGTTCCAAGAACTAGCCAACCAATGGCGTAAGGAAACGCGAATCCTCTCGTCCATTCAAGCCAAGATCTATCACCCCTGCTATCCGCGCATCATCGGACTCGGCACACCCGTCCTTCCATTGATCTTCACGGATCTTCGTGACAACGGAGGTTTGTGGTACTGGGCGCTGGAGTGCATTACGGGCGACAACCCGGCAACGAATGCCACCACCTTGGATGAACAGAAACGAGCTTGGCTCGAATACGCAACCGCGAAGGGTTATCTCGGCGAATGACGCGCGAGGAGATCGAAGAGGTTTCTCCAGGCCTCTTCGGCTAGCCTTTCGAAATTACCAGTCCGCCCGAGGAAACCTACAACTCCGTTTCCTGGTCCGTCAACGACACCGCTACGTACTGGTGGCCGGTCCCGCCCGGGTTCTGGCCGGGAAAACGATGGCTTGGGGAAGTCGCGCAGGAAGAGACTCTGGAGGCGTTTCTCGCGTTATACAAGCGATTGCTCTTCGTTGAGTGTACCAGCGCGGATCCGGAACCTGGGTTCGACAAGATCGAAATATATGCCGACGCGGACGGTTTGGTCACACACGCCGCCAGAAGGTGGAAAGAAGACCAAGGGTGGAGCAGCAAACTCGGCGAAGAAAATGACATCTGTCACTTCACCCTCGATTCGCTCGAAGGAGAAGCGTACGGCAAAGTCGTACGAATCATGAAGCGCCGCCGTGCCGCCTAACCCTTCCGCGCCGCCGCGGCCGATTCCCTTGGCCCGCCCGCCGGCCGGAGTTGCGCCTCTTCCAACGCCTTCGCCTGCTGGAACGTGTACAGCATCCGGTGAATCACGGTCAGGTTCGAGAGAATCGCCAGCATCCACAACGCCGGAGCCATCCGGTCAAACAGCGCGCCGATAATCAGCAGCACCACGCGTTCCGGCCGCTCGGCGAAACCGACCTTACACGTCGGAATCAGGTTTTCCGCGCGCGAGCGCGTGTAGCTCACCATCACCGAACCCGTCATCACAACCGCCGTCAGCACGACGTAGAAAAACCGGTCGATGTTGGCGTAGTAGACCAGCAAGCCCATCAGAAGCCCGAGATCGGAGTAACGATCAAGCACGGAATCGAAAAACGCGCCGAACCGCGTGACCTGATTCGTGTGACGCGCCACGCGCCCGTCGACCATGTCGAACAGCCCGGCGCCGATCACCACCAGTCCGCCATAGAGAAATTCGCCGCGGGCCAGCAACACCGCCGCGTAAACGTTGATCAGAAGGCCGATCAGCGTCAGCATGTTCGGATGAATGCGCGATAGCGCCAATCCCCGGACGATCAGCAGGATGATCGAGTTGCAGCCCGCCCCAATGGCGCGCGTGATGGTCATTTCGGAACTACTCCAGTACTTCGCCGTGAATTGTCGTTAGGCGGACGACTTCGAACTGCAGCGTTCCGCCCGGAACCTGGATCTTGACCTCGTCCCCAGCTTGCCTGTTAAGAAGACCCTTGCCGATCGGCGAGCTGGTTGAAATCAGGCCGTTTTTCACGTCCGACTCCTCGCTGGCCACCAACCGGTAGGTAATCTCCTCTTCCCTGATCACATCGAACACAATAACTGTCGATCCAAATCCAACGCGATCTCGCGGAACCTTCGTCAGATCGATCATCGAAAGATCCTGCAGCCGCTTCCGTAACTGCCCCAGCCGTGCATTGACCAGGCCCTGCCGCTCTTTGGCGGCGTGATACTCGGCGTTTTCGCTCAAATCCCCCAGCTCGCGCGCCCGCAGGATCTCCTTCGGGAGCTCGGTGCGAAACTCGTGCTCAAGAGCCGCAATTTCGTCTTGCAGCTTCTTTTTCAGTTCTTCCATGCGGCCTAGTGGCAGTATAGCAATTACCGCGTTCGGATCGACACTTCTCGTATCACCGGCCCCATCTCCAACCGGAAACGATTGACTTGCCCCGAAACCGGACCCATCCGCAACCGGATCCGCCAGTACCCCGCAAAGGTGGAATCCAGCGAAGTTACACTCACGAATTCTCCCGACCCCTCCAGCACCGTCACCTTTGGCGGTTCACTGGCTACGGTTGCGCCGATCGCGTCGGTCACCAAGAGGTTCAGATCGACGGTCGATCCCGCGCTCGCTGAAGAGGGCGGCGATGGAAGAAGCGTCGCCGCGGCAGGCTGTCCGTTCGGCACACCGTACCAGTAGGCGAGCCGCTGCGGTCGTTCGTCTTCCGGCGCATCGACGCGGTGGAACACCAGAAATCCTTCGTGTTCACCGATCGCGAAATCCCCGGTCAGCCGAATTCGGATGTCCGTTCGATCGCCCGGGCCGAGCGAAAACTCCGCCGGCTCAACCGTCGCCTTCGCCGCATTTTTGCTGTCAACCGCGACGCGCCAAGTCCCGACGTTCGTGCTCGCGTTCTGAATTCGAATCAACCGGTCCAAGTTCACCCGCTGGCCGCCGAGACCGAAGCTCACCGAGTAAGGGTCCATTGTCAGCCGCGCCTGAATCGCCGCGCCCACGTCGAGCAAGCCCGACCCCGCATTCTGCACGGAAGCCGGGAACGGCGTCGTCGAATTCACCAGCAAAGACCGATATTGATCCGGCCGCAGACCCGGGCGATTGGACTTCACGACTGCATACGCCCCCGCCACCATCGGCGCAGCAAAGCTGGTGCCGTCGATCAATGTGTAGCCGCTCGGGTCGTAAACGTCGCCATTCCGATTCGCCTTCTGCGCGGCCGTATAAACCTCCGCGCCGACAGCGACTAGGTCGGGTTTGATCGAGCCGTCCCCGCCCGGTCCGCGCGACGAAAACGACACGATCGTCTCATGTGGAATCGGAAAGGCGAGCCCGGCCGTGAACGTGAGTTCCACGGTCGAATCCGGCATCTCCGCCAGCAGCGCCTTCACTGCTATCCCGCTGCGGTAGCCAATCAGCACCGCCGGCAACTGCGCACTGCCGGTTCCCATGCGAAACGGATCCGGATCATCGGCATGCGTATAGACGACCGCTCCGATCGCACCCGCCGCCGTTGCGTTGTTCAACTTGGTTTCGAACGTACACGAGCCACGCAAGATCAGCGCGACGTTACCGGCCAGAGATCCGCCCGGCAAACCGTCGCAAGCCAAACCCGTCTTATCGATCCCGGCGATATCTTTCAATGGACCCCGCACCGGCCCCGCAGGCGCCGGCCCATCTCCCGGCAACGCCAAAATCGGTTCGCCATCGTTCACGCGGATTCCGGAACCGAAGATGCGCCCGTTCCAGTTCGCTCCAACCGTCAAGCCTTGCGATCCCATCGCCGGCGAGGTATGCGTCAGCCGCGCTGGCCCGCTGTTGCCCGATGACTTCACGACCGTAACCCCCAGCGACGCCGCGCGATCCAGGGCCGTGACTACGAAATCGCGCTCCGGGCGAATCGGGGGAACGGAACCGAGGCTCATGTTAACGACATCCATACCGTCGGCCGCCGCGTCGTCGATCGCCTTTACCAACACGCTGGTATTCGAGTCGTCGCCATTCGCGCCGCTGAACACGCGATACACGCCGAGGTATGCACCCGGCGCAACGCCTTGAATCTCGCCGAACGGCCCTTTATTCTTGACTCCCGCCGCGACCATCGCCACGCCCGTGCCGTGCCCCGAGCGGTCCTCGCCCGATTCCGGATTACCGAGCAGCGAATCGTAGGTCCGGTAGACGATCACCTTGCCGCCAGCCAGGTCCCGCGTCTCCTGGCTCGTGCCTTTCGGATATCCCTCCGGCAGCACGAATCCACCCGACGCAAACCCCGGATGCTTCACGTCCAGACCCGAATCGATAATGCCGATTTTGACTCCAGCGCCGGCATTCTCCGGCCCGCCGATCAACTCCCAAGCGCGGGTCGCGCCGATGATCGACGCCGCACGTTCCATTTCATGCCGAATCACGTAAACCGGCCAGACTTTCTTCACGCCCGGCATCGCGGCCAATTCGGCCTCGGAGACATCGCCTTGCACGACAAGCGCATTCGCAACGACCTCGATCGATTCCCGCACCGCGGCCCGCCCGGCGAACCGCGCCGCGACCACCGCGCGCACGCTGGCCTGTGCTTCGCGCGTCTTCACCCTCGACGGCTCTGCAAGTTCGACAATGTGCCAGTCGGGCAGAATCTGCGCGGCCGCAGCCAGCGCAATCCAAACCCCGAGGCTGAAAAACTTCATGTTCATCTACCGTACGGCGATCGCGGATGTTTTCGAGGCCACGCCCCCGGCGCGAATAATCAGCGGTTGCACGCCAGTCGGAGCATCGGCCGGAACCGAAACATTCAACTGGTATAAACCGACGAATCCGGGAGCAAGCCCGCAAAACTGCACCGCAGCCGCTCTCCCTCCTATCGTCACTTCCGGTTGAACCCTGCACGTCGCCAGAGGTTGCGATGGCGCGGGTTCGCCCGAAGGCGGCGTATTCGTAACCGGGCCAAGTCCATTCGCGTAAATCTGTGCAATTCCAGAACCTCGGCGCACGCCGTTGCCCGATGTTATCAATGCAAAATTCTCATCGAGCGCCGCCGCCATCAACCGTCCGGATCCCGGATCGTTGAATTCGAACGCCGCCGGAGAATGGTCGTTAAGCGGAACACGAACGAAGGCGCTCGAGTGATCGCCATAGGAAACCTTCAAGTTCACCGACGATTCGCCAGCTAACTCCCATGGAATCTGCAAGTTGATCTGCCCGGCGCTGACAAAATGCAATCGGCCGGCCTGGCTTTTCCGCGCGCCGGGAACGTCGAGCCCAACGCTGATGTTGGCCAGAGACACCGGCAAATACGTCGTCGAGTAACTCACGGTCGCGTCCGAAAGCGCTGCGCCGAAAATCGAAATATAGGATCCCGGCGCCAACCCGCTACCCGCTTGCCCGCTCGCCGCATTGACGACACCCCCATTTTGGATCACCGGCTGTTGAATCGCCCGCCCGATGAATTCCACAGTTTTTCCACCGGTCTCAGCGCTGAAAACCTGCTCGCCGATCGACGCCCCCAGTCGCACTCGCCCATCAGCAATTCCGACCTCATCCGTCTGCGCGGTCCCTTCAACGATCGAGCCGCCACCCGACACCACGCGGAATCGCACGGGGCTTTTGTCGACCGGCACGCCTTGTTTATCGATCGCTTTCACGTTCAGCCGCGAGATCGGATTTCCCGCGACACCGACGAAGCCGAGCCCGGTCAGGGGCAACAAGTTAAACACCGTCGAATCGCCAATGAAGTAGGCATACGGCACGCGGAGTTGCACGGCGCCGCCGTCGGCGACGACCGAGCCTTCGTACCAGTTGCTCGCGGTTGGTTTTGTCCCGGAAATCGTCAAGGTCACCGTTGCCGTTTGGTTCGCATTCACAGTCGCGGTCGTGGGCGAGACCGCTACGGTCACTCCAGTGGCACGGACGCGTTCCGACACGGAGAAACGCAAATTCACCGCGGCGGTTCCTGTATTCACGAACCGGATCTGGGCGGTGCGTGGGAACGACGCGGGTACGCCGAAGCTTACCGTCGCCGGTTCCGCGGCGACATTGGCCCGAACCGCGCGGCCGACATCCAACTGTCCCGCGCCAATGCCCGATTGAAACGCCTTCACCCGATCTCCGTCGTAATCGAAATCGTCGATATCCGGATCGGCCGTATTCACCACGGCCGATTTCACCTGCGCCGGAGTCAGCCGGGAATTTCGCTGTTTCACGAGCGCCGCCGCGCCCGCGACCAACGGCGCCGAAAAACTGGTGCCTTCGGCGCGCGTGTAGCCCGATGCGTCGTACATATCGCCATTGGGATCATAGGTCTGGGTCGCCAACAATAGATCCGCGCCGACCGCAACTACTTCCGGCTTTATCGAATACGTCCCAATCGTCGGGCCTTGCGACGAGAAAATCGCCACTTCGCCGGCCGGTTCATTGATCTCGGTCAGCGCGGGATCGAGCGTCACAACACCATTCGGGTTCGAATTCGCAAATTGGACCAACGCCGCGCCATTGTCCTTACCAACGATCACCGCCGGAATGCCAGTGGTGCTCAAACCGCCAGGCGTAAAGATTCCATTGCCGCTTTGCTGATAGACCACAACACCGACCGCGCCCGCCTTCTGCGCATTGTTGACCTTGACCGAAAGCGCGCAGTCGCCTCGTTGAATGAGTGCGATCCGTCCGGCGAGGGATCCCGCCGCGAGATTGCCACACCCGCGGCCGGTATTGTCCAATTGCGCGACATCTCGCGCCGCCGCCTGAAGCGGCGAACCGGGCCGGGGTCCGTTGCCGAAGTAGGCGTTGA
>Ga0194122_10002540_pt1 | contig 19793 bp, 15 predicted proteins | sample TA2MahCa10mmetaG_FD_155487 | JGI IMG/M metagenome (GOLD analysis project Ga0194122, IMG submission 155487) | Freshwater microbial communities from Lake Tanganyika, Tanzania - TA2015021 Mahale Deep Cast 10m | ecosystem: Environmental > Aquatic > Freshwater > Lake | place: Tanzania: Lake... | reverse complement strand
TGCGATCCGCCCGCCGGAACTGCTTGCCGAAGTTAGCTCGCGTGAGGTCAAGTTCCACAGAGAAACCAGCTTGGCGAAGCTGGCGGGCGAGCTGGAGGCCCAGTGGTTCAGCCCGATCTCCGCGACTCACCACATAAAAGTCTGGCGAAACGACCGAAGAAGGAGGAGTCGCCTGGGACAGCAGAATCGTCAATCGCTCCATCCCAAGAGCCCAACCGATGGCTGACGTAGCAGGCCCGCCCAGCTGTTCCACCAATCCGTCGTAGCGGCCCCCACCACACACTGTGGCCTGGGCGCCGAGCTGATCAGAAGTGATCTCAAATGCCGTGTGGCTGTAGTAGTCGAGACCTCGCACCAACCGCGGGTTGAGATGGAAAGGAATGCCGAGCAAGGTCAATCCAGAGGTGACCTGAGCAAAGCGCTGACGACTCTCGTCGCATAGGGCATTCTCCAGTGTGGGGGCGTCAACCAGGAGCTCCTGGGTGCCCGGATCCTTGGAATCGAGAATACGGAGAGGGTTCCGTTGCAATCGTTCTAGTGAATCGGGATCCAACCGATTCCTGCGCTCGCTCAACCATGTCACGAGCCGCTCCCGATAGAGCGCGCGATCGCTGCTGCTGCCTAGAGAATTGAGTTGCAGCGTCAAACCCTGAACACCTAAGTCAGAAAGCAGATCCCAAGCCACGGCAATGACCTCCACATCGCTGCGAGGATCTGAAAAACCCAGAAACTCAAGACCGATCTGATGAAACTGACGTTGCCGGCCGGCTTGAGGTCGTTCGTAACGAAACATAGGTCCGCCGTACCAGAGTCGTTGAGGACCCTGGCTCAGCAGGCCATGCTGGACGGCAGCGCGGACAACCGAAGCAGTGCCCTCTGGGCGCAACGTACAGCTGCGGTCGGCTCTGTCTTGGAAAGTGTACATCTCTTTGCCCACGACGTCAGTTGATTCACCAATGCCGCGGGCGAACAGCTCGGTAAGTTCCAAGATGGGTGTGCGGATCTCAGCAATCGCTGCCCTCGTGAAGTGGCGTCGAGCAGTGGCTTCGATCCGCTGCCACAAGGCGGTATGCGAAGGAAGCAGATCCACCATTCCTCGCAGACTCTGGAGTTTCTCCACCAAAACCGTTTGTGCTCCCCCCATCTTGAGCGATGACAGCACGAGAGCTTTAGCCTGCCCTGCGTTGAGGATGGATCCTTGTCGCGCTTCCTAGTCACCGGTGGGGCTGGGTTTATTGGCAGCCACACCTGCGTGGTGCTGCTCGAAGCCGGTCACGAGCTGGTGGTGATTGACAACTTCGCCAACAGCTCACCAGAAGCGCTGAGACGGGTGGCGCGAATCGCTGGACCCGGGGCTGAGCAGCGAATCACACTTGTAGAGGGTGACATTCGCAGCCGCCATGATCTTGATCAGGCCTTCCGCCTGGGCCCCATAGCTGGTGTTGTGCACTTCGCCGGCTTGAAAGCCGTGGCGGAATCGGTGGCAGAGCCTCTGCGCTACTGGGACGTGAACGTTGGTGGTAGCCGTCTGCTGTTGGAAGCCATGCGCGAACAGCAGTGCCGCGTGATCGTGTTCAGCAGTTCATCCACGGTCTACGGCGAGGCCGATCAAACACCCCTTTGTGAAAGCGATCAGCTGGCCCCCCGGCATCCATATGGTCAAACCAAGTTGGCCGTTGAACAGATCCTGGGGTCACTGGGGGCAAGCGAGCCGGGTTGGCGGGTCGCCTGCTTGCGGTACTTCAATCCAGTCGGCGCTCATCCAAGCGGAGAGATCGGAGAGGATCCGAGGGGGATCCCAAACAATCTTTTTCCGTTTATCACTCAGGTTGCAGCAGGTCGCCAGAGGGAACTGCGCGTTTTCGGGAACGACTACCCCACGCCCGATGGCACAGGCATCCGCGACTACCTGCACGTGATGGACCTAGCCGAAGCCCATACCCTTGCTCTGAATAAGCTGCTAACACAGGCTGGGTCGCTGCCCACTATGAACCTTGGCACCGGCACAGGACTCAGCGTGTTGGAAGTACTTCGAGGATTTGAAAGCGCAACAGGAATCCCGATCCCACACGTTGTCCTACCAAGACGAGACGGTGATGTGCCATGTTTACAGTCAAACCCTGCAAAAGCGGCTGAAGTACTGGGGTGGTGTGCCCGACGCAGTCTTAAGGATATGTGCCGTGATGGCTGGGCCTGGCAAAGCGCAAATCCAAATGGATATCACCTCAATGGAAACTGATCGAGACGCTCTGCCCGCAGCTGGCGCAATCTGATTCCAACAGCAGGACCGGGACTTAAATCCTCACGGGCCATCAATTCAGCGCCAGTGAGAGAAGGACCGATGTGGCGCCAACCCAACCACCAACGTAAAAGAGGGCTTCTCGGTGAATCACCGGCAGCGATGGCCAAGGCCACGGCTTCCGGGGAAATTCCCGGTGCCTCTAGAAGCGCACACCACTGAGAAGGAGATTCGGGTAGAGGCAGGGCAGACTGGAGCCGCTCACGCAACAAGAACAAAGCATTGATTTGCAACTGGTCGCCAGGGGAAAGCTGTAAGCGCTGAGACAATTCGACAGGGCGAGTGGCTCCTACAACAAGCGCCACAAGAGGAGAAAGATTGAAACGATATGCCCAGTGAAGCCGTCGCCGCCAGCGACAATCACCCTGTAAACCCTTATCAAGCAGAGCCAGGCCACCCCACTCCTGGAGAAGCTGCAAAGCCTGGTGCCAAGGTTCACGCTCTAGCAAAAGAGTGAGCTCCATCCTCAGACGGCTACCCAGACCAGGCAATCCTTCTACGCCAGATAGCCATGGCCACTGTTGGATCACGTTCCTGCACTGGTCAAGCGATGATGGAGCCAGGACAAATCCAAGTCGTGCTGCGTAGCGAGCTGCGCGGACCAATCTGGAGGGGTCATCACGAAGGCTGTTTGGGTGAAGCCAACGCAAGCAACGCTCCTCAAGATCATGCAGGCCCCCATGGGGATCTAACAGCTGAGTAGTAACACAGTCTTGAGACAAGACAAGAGCAATAGCATTAATGGTGAAGTCGCGCCGACCCAGGTCATCTTCCAGGGAAGCTAGGGCCCACTCCGGCTTCCCTCCTGCCACTGGATAAGTCTCAGCTCGGGCGGTGGCTACGTCCAACAACAAGGGTGTTCCATTCAAAAGAAGATCTATTTCAAACGTTCGGTAGGTTCCGTGTGAACGAAGATGCCGAAGCTCCACACCAGACGTTGCAAGCAGACGCCGAACAAACCGGTCAGCATCACCCTCCACAACAACGTCAAGGTCTAGCAACCCGCGCCAGGGATCACGGTGGACCCTGTGAAGTAACAAATCGCGAACCGCTCCGCCAACGATGGCAACACGTGCTCCAGCCGCTGCGGAAGACAGGACATTCAGGATGGACGGGTCAAGCCCCGGGAATGAAAGTGACCCGCAAAAGGACGACATCTCGGAGGCGCAAGGGTTACCCAGTCTGACTAGGTCAATCCATATAGAGCACAGATATTAGACTCCACAGAGAAAAGGCTGGCCAGAACAGGACACAGGAACGATACCATTGAGGGAAATAGGCAACGATTCACACAAGAAATCACGAGGGAAGAACAAGAAGAGAGGAATAAACTAAACCAAAAGCGTTTAGGATCAAAAGACGTCCAATCGCGTCACCCATCGTTGGGTAAGGATTGATCAGTCAATGGAGTAATGGGGGCAAGTCGGGGGTCAAGTATTTTGGGGCCCATTCCCGCAAATTTGACAGCAATCGAGATTTTGTCACCGCTTCCAAAAAGGTGAGTGACCGTACCCTCTCCAAAAGACACATGATTCAACCGGTCACCAACCGACCACAACTTACGAACTCGGTCGGAGTTCGTAAGTTGTCTGACGCCGTTGGTGCGCATACTGGTCTCAACAAAGAAATTCGAACGGTCTACACAGGTGAGCCGCTCAAGGCGCTGCTCGCGAAGAAGTGCCGAACCCCCGGTTTGTGGCAGATCTCCCTGCAACAACTCCTTAGGCAACTCAGAGAGGAAGACGCTGGGCACGGCAGGTTCGCGCATGCCACCCCAAAGACGACGTTCAATCGCATGAGAAAGAAAAAGGCGCTCCTTCGCACGGGTGATCCCTACGTAACACAGGCGGCGCTCCTCCTCCATCGCCGATGGATCCTCCAACGATCGATAGCTGGGAAAGAGCCCCTGCTCCAGGCCGACTAAAAACACTACAGGGAACTCAAGGCCCTTACTGGCATGCAGTGTCATAAGAGTGACACGGTCGTGATCGGTGTCTTTGCTATCGGCATCACTGGCAAGAGCAGCCGAGGCGAGAAAATCATCCAGGGAGGGATCGTCATTCTCCTCCTGGTATTGCATGGCAGCATTAACCAGCTCATTGAGGTTGCGCCGTCGGTCTTCGGCCTCATCAGTACCTGAAGAGATTAGTTCAGCTAAATAGCCACTCTGTCCAATAACCTTCTGAATGATTTCTGACAACGGAGTACTCGCAATACATTCCTGCAGGCCATTGATCAGATCGCAGAATTGCAAAAGACCTCGAGCCGAACGGCCACCAAGGGTGCGGACTGCTTCAGGGTCGCTAACGATGTCCCAAAGCGGCAAACTGAGCTGGTTCGCCGCGTCTGTTAGTCGCTCAATAGTGGTTTTGCCAATACCTCGCTTAGGAGTGTTTAGAACACGCAGCAAGCTAACCGTATCGGATGGATTAACAAGCAACTTGAGGTATGAAAGAATATCCTTAATTTCCCGCCGATCGTAAAAACGAAGACCTCCAACAACGATGTATGGAATGCCCCATCGCACTAGCGATTCCTCCATTGCCCTAGACTGAGCGTTTGTTCGATAAAGGACAGACATATCAGACCAACGCAAATCAGGATGGGCAGCGTCCAGCATTCGCATTCGATGCACAACAGCTTCAGCCTCGGCGATTTCATCATCGCAACGTGTAAGCAGAAGTAGCTCGCCATCACCCCTGGTAGGGCGTAAGACCTTGTCAATTCGCTCGGTATTATGAGCAATTAAAGAATTAGCGGCCTCTAGAATCGTAGCAGTTGACCGATAGTTCTCCTCCAACTTGACAATAGTGCGGCTATCCACATCAGCTATACCATCACCAAAGTCATTCTGAAAACCCATCAGAATTGTGAAATCGGCAGCTCTGAAGCTGTAGATGCTTTGATCGGCATCCCCGACAACGAAAACAGATCGACCACTCCAGTCATTAAAAGCAGCAGGCTCCTGGCCATTGGCAACGATTAATTTAATAAGATCATACTGAGTGCGATTAGTATCCTGATATTCATCAACAAGAACGTGACGAAAACGACGATGCCAATAGCCGCGGATCTGCTCATTCTGACGCAGAAGCTGAACCGGCATCAGCAATAAGTCATCAAAGTCGAGGGCATTATTAGCTGCCAATGCATGCCGATAGCGACGGTAGGTATCAGCCATAAGCTTCCCTCGTTGACCACCAACATCATCCTGCAGTTGGTCGGGTGTCCAACCCCGGTTCTTAGCGTTACTAATTGCCCAACGTACTTTTTTGGGCTCAAATCGCTTGGGATCGAGACCGAGATCCTGTGTAACGATCTCCTTGACAAGGGCCTGGGCATCAGTCTCGTCATAAATGGAGAATTGACGTGTCCAGGAAAGCCCCTCAGGGTCGCGATACTTATCAATATCAAATCGCAAAAGCTTGGCAAAAAGGGCATGGAAGGTGCCAATCCACAGATTCTTGATCACCTCTCTATGGATTCGCGAGCGAAGTTGGCGCTGGTCAACCAGCGGCAAAGTAGATAATGGATGTCCGAACTGGCTCAGTGCCAGCCTCTGAGCGAGCAATAGCTCAAGCCGTTCTTTCATTTCACGAGCGGCCTTATTGGTGAAAGTGACCGCCAGCAATTCGCCAGGATCTACCCCATGGTGGCCTAGCAAATGAGCGATACGGTGGGTCAGGGCTCTCGTTTTACCACTACCAGCACCGGCAACAACCAAGAGGGGCCCCTCATAATGATCAACAGCCTTACGCTGTTCATCATTAAGACCTGAAAGAAAACTCATGAGACGAAGGAGTGAGCCCTGGAACGCAAGACGGTCGTGCTGATCAGGTCTTCAAGTTGGATAAGATGATGTTGAAGAGTGAACTGGTTCCGGCAATGTAATGCACCAGCAGCACCTAGCTGCCCAGCAAAATCGGGCTCGTCAGCCAAGATGCTTATGGCTGAAGCCATGGCTGTCACATCGCCTTCCGTAACCAGGAGACCGGTTTGGCCGTGAAGCACTACATCAGGGATACCTGCATGGTAAGTGGCCACAACAGGAAGACCAGAGAGTTGGGCTTCAATAACAGCAACCGGGCAGCCTTCTTCATCGCCATCCAAGGCTGTAATTGAATGCTGAAGAAAACCACGAGCTTGCTGGAGATATGTCGCAATCCGATCGGAAGATTGAGCGCCAGTAAATTCGACACAGTTCTGAAGGCCGTGAGAAAGAACCCAGGCTTGGCAAACAGGAAGCAAGGGACCATCACCGACCATAATGAGACGCAGCTGGGGCCGCGAACGAGCCGCCAATTCAAACGCGCGCAGAGTGTAGAGAGGGCCTTTTTTTGGAACAAACCGACCAACTGCGAGAAAAACTGGTGGTGCATTGGACGAATCTGTTTGTGGAAAACGACTAGGGTCCGCACCAGAAGGACTAACCAATACAGGCAATGGCTCGGACCTGCCTTGAGCCAACTGCTCAATGCGTCTCCTCATGGGCTGGGATTTGACAACAACAGCATCTACGATTTGCAACAGCCGACGATAGCGGTGACGAAGGCGGATGATATAGCGATGAGCAGATAGATCGGCGCCTCGGAAATGAACAATTAATGGGACTCTGGCCCACACAGATGCCTCCATAACCATCACTGCGTGAAAGCCAAACTCTGCAATTATGCAATCAGGACGGTGAATTCGCTGCAGCAAAAAGGCAATGGTAGACATCAATAGAGTTGCGAAGCGCTGCATCCCAAGCTTAGACAACATTTTTGATGCAGCCGAAGCAGAGGCATAGAGCATTTGCAGCAATCCATACTGCGGACCGTATAGATCACCATAATAGGCAACGGTGGAGAAAGATAGACCTTTGATATTAGCGCGCACGAAAGTTTCACTAATGCGCCGACCGCTGGGCGCCAAAACCATTAGTTGCATGGGAAAACCTCACGCGCTCGAGCTCGCCAAGAATGTGATTGACAGAAATCAGAATAAGCCTGCATCCCCAATGAACGGCGTAAATTCGCATCATCTCGAAGACGCGTCAATTGAGCTTGCCAACTACAGGGGTTGTCAGCGATACAGAAGAGTGCATTCGATTCATCCCGCAGAACATCATGAAGGACAGGCAGATCTGAACTAAGAATAGCAAGACCTGCAGACATATATTCAAATAACTTGAGTGGTGAAGTCCAGCGTGCGATATCACGATCGGCCCCGGCTGCTGTTGCAACATGCCTTTGCAGAGGAAGAAGAGCAACGTCAAAGCTAACGAGATAGCTGCTCACGCTCGAGTGCGGGACAGAATAATGCCAAAAGACATTTGCAAAGTCACCATAGCGAGAACGCCAGAATCTCCGATCCTGGGAACGACCGCCAACAAGATGAAAGTCAGCCCAAGGACATAGAGGAGCAAGGGTAAGAATCAACTCGGCACCCTTGCCTGGATAGAGCTGTCCTGTGTAACCAACCTGAAGGCATTGCTTCCGCTCAGATATAAGACAAGGGAAAACGGTTGGAGGGATTGGATCAGCACCGTCAGGCAATACCTGAATGCGTCCGATAAGCTCTGGGTGACTGAACTCAAGCTCATGTTGCAGTGCTGAGGTAATCGCTACGAGTCGAACTTCGCCAGAGTCCCGCCAACAAAAAGGAATTAGGCGACGGAACCATAGTGGCTGTGAGTCATTTAGAGGTTGATGCAATTCGAGCACCGCAGGAATGCCCAAAAGGCGTGCTGCAACAAAAGCTGGAAGACTACGGCAATAGACATAATCAACAGACATAATCCGAGCATATAAGGCAACCAGTAAGCCATATAGATATGCATGGCCTTTAAAAAAAGGGAGACGCCAAAGCTTCACCTCAAAGTCAGCCTGAACTCCATAGTCATGACGAAAACGGTCAAACCAACCGGCAGGCACCACAGATGCGCGCATGTGAAGGATGAGATGGTGACCCTCATCAGCCAGAGCCTGGGCCATCTTGACAACTTGAATCGTATTAGCAGCGCCAGAGAACAGGGTTGAATCAGATAGGTATGCCAGCTTCACCATTGCAGACCAGTACTGGATGCTAGACTAGCAATAAATTACATGCTTGTACAAGAGCACGAGATCAGCCTCTTCCGTGAAGTTGTGAGCATTGCCCGGAAGCATCAGGTCTATTTCTGGCTTGACCAAGGCTCTCTTCTGGGTGCCGTTCGTGATGGCGCGTTCCTGCCTTGGGATCACGATATTGATTTGGGGATGATTCTCGAGCCCGGGCAAGCTAAGGCTCTAGCGAGAGATCTCGTAATGCTGGGGGCGACAGTTGAACGTTATCCGTACGTACTACGTGTGATGCGACGACACAAAGATGAGAAGACGATCGATTTACGTATTTACAACTTGCAAGGCGACCAAGCGGTCACACAATTGCGAGCCGTAAACCTCGGAAGCAAAACTCTTGCGCACAGAGTGGCGCTTAAGTTAGTTCGCATGGGTCAACGCCAAAGTTCAAAGGCACGACGCTTTTGCCTCTCACAACAACGTAAGTCATGTGGGTTAGTGTATTGGCTATGGGAGTGGCTTTTTCTGTTCAGCGATTTAGCGGGTCAATTCAGCGACAAGTTTCGTCAAAGCTTTAGGCAGAGGATCGTTGATTTTAAAGTGCCGGCTTACTACTTCCAAAAGCTGGATAGCATAACAGTATATGGAATGAATCTCCCAACTCCTAGCAATCGAGAAGCATATCTAGAAATGAAGTATAAGAAAGACTGGCGAGTGCCCAATAAGGATTGGAAGTACTGGCGCGATGATGGTGCTCTCGTTAAACCAGCAGACAAAGACTGAGACCCTGAATCACATACTGGCGCTAGTCATGGGCGTAATACAGCCGTCTTGAAGGACATACACCCAATTCTTTGCAGGAACGCGCCAGTTCCCGTAACGGAGGGTTAGATAACGATCGTAATCTAGTGGAATAAGTACGCACGATTCTGAACCAGGAGCCGGAATCAGTTTATCAAAACAATCAAATGGAATACGCCATTCAAACAACTCATAGTTCATCAATGGCAAGCGATATTCGCAAAGATGCTTGGAGTACACACGATAACGAGGAGCTACCTCAGCCTCAGACCTTAAGACATGCGCAAGAAACTCAGAGGCCGACGAATTCTGAACAACTGTAGACCCAGAATCAGAAAGCAATTGGTACAGACGGTTTGTAACAGACTGAATATCATTAGTATCAAATGAAGCAAGGCTTGGGCTCGCAGAGAAGATCAGGTTTAGCAACGATATGCAATCACTGTGCAAGTCTTGACTCTGTTCAATAAGCTTAATCAACCAGTCTCGGAAGCGTTGCAATGCCTGAAGTTCGTGACGGCGATATACTACTTGAGTCAGATGAAAAGGATCACCAATTACATCCCAGAGAGGAATCTCTTGGTACTCTGCAAATCGCGAAAGACGAGCGATTGACTTCGCCTTTAGACGATTACAGTTAACTGCATAGTCATGCAAGACTAGAGACAGCGAAGCCGATTGCCGAGGATTGGTCAAACAATCTAGATATGCGCTAGCGCAACGTATTGCATCAGGCAGCAAAGGGTAGCTGGCCGACGCCCCTTCAACAAGTTTGCGCTGTAACCGAGAGAATCTACGCGGGATCGCAGACTTCTGACTGATTAAGCAGAGTAGGAAACGGCGGGTTGAAGAATTGAGAAGAGCAGAAAGGAACCTCAAAGGATCGAAACGGAGCGTGTAGCCGTCCACATCTAGGAGAGCTGGATAGGACTGCGACAATACGTGGCGAGCATAACTACACCCTAAAGCTCCGAGATAATGGGGCTGAGGAGAAACAGCAAGATTATCTGACCGCTCGTAAATATGGAAAGCAATTGGAATTCGGCGGTAACGTGTCGCAACTTTCCCACCCTGTGCCAAGATCAAGGCGTAGGGAGCACCATTAAGATCCTTTCGAACTAGTTTGTAATACTGAAACTCAGGCTGTTTCAATAGTGAAAGAACAGTATGGAGACATCGCTCGAAATCGTCCTTCCAAATCGCGAGATCGAAGTCTTTATCCCAAGAAGGTGGGCATCCATCACGGCATATGCCGAGAAGTGTACCGCTATCAAGCCAACACGGCACACCGGCATCCTCTAGTGCCCGCAGAAGGGGTAGAACAACCTGGTTAAACTCTATCTCGACACGAGGTAAGGACTGTATCGCACTCTCAGATCCTGGGACAGGGGTCGATGTCATCAGGCCAAACCAAGTGAAGAGAGAGATTGGTGAAGTATTTCACTGACGTCACCAACATTTGCTGAACGAAGGTTGTTATCAGCGCGGCCAGGGGTAAACATCTGTTCTCTGAGTGCCAAAACTGCAGCAGAGTCTTCAGGAAGATAGCGTCGCAACAAATCTGCCGTACCCAAAGATAGAATCATTTGTTCCAAGCGATTAGATAGGTCCTCAACATCAGCACATCCGAGGTCGATGGAAAGTTGGAACAATCGACCATCATCAACATTAGCGTTGAAGCGGAGCAATGCCGGAAGCGTAAAACTGCAAGCGAGACCATGGGGCAAGTCGAAATGACTGGTCAGCGGATAAGACATGGCATGAGCCAAAGCCGTGCGCGTACTCGAAATCGACATACCGGCAAGGGTGCTAGCCAACTGCATATGAGCGCGTGCTTCTAGATCAGTTGGATTTACTGAAAGAAGAGGCAAGGCTGAAAATGCCAGGGCCAGGGCCTTGGTTGCAAACAAGATCGTTAACGGGCTGGAATGGCGGTTCCAAATTGACTCAAATGCATGGGAGACAGCATCCAGGCCAGAACTGATCGTGACCTCAGCAGGGGATCCCTGAGTTAACAAAGGGTCAAGCAGGGCTATGACAGGTCGAACCAGCTCAGATGCCAATGAATATTTACGTGCATTAGCAAGATCCCAAACGGTAGCAAAGGGTGTAACTTCAGCACCAGTGCCGGATGTAGTTGGAGCCGCCACAATGGGAAGAGCCTTGACCGCAGGTAACTCACGGCCGTCTCGGAAATGAGAAGAGACAGTATGAGTGCTTCCAGAAGCGAGGAACATGGCCATGACTTTGGCAGTATCAATGGCACTACCGCCGCCTAGGGCAAGAACTGAATTGACTCCATATACACGCAAGCGATCGAGCCAACTGTCTAGTTGATCGATATCAGGGTTAGGCGTAACTTCATCTAGAATTTGGACACGATCGGGCCCTATTGTCTCGAACAAGGCCGAAGTTAGACCCCGCCGAGTAAAACCTGGAGTTGTAACTAGAAGTACATTTCCTGGATATGGATAATTCTTGAGCTGATCGCGCCACGAGCCAGCGACAATCTTGGTGCTGGAAGAATACTGCCAAGTTTGCATAGATTTAGCTTTGGGCTTCAGCCATGAAAGCATCTCTATTAGCAAGTGGGGTAGAAGTAGGTCGCCCCAAATCAGCGCGAGCTCCCTTCTTCACCTTAACCTCGAGTAGGTTAGGTCCAGCACTGACTGATAAAAGCTGGTCAAGATGAATGCGCACACCATCAGCACAGTCTGTTCTCGCAACTCGATTATATCCACAAGTGGCAGCAATTTGGGGGAGATCAATATCTAAACCCACCGTAGGCTGGCCCCCTACAGAGTCATGGGCACCGTTATTAATCAGAATATGCAAAAGATTAGGAAGTTTAGCGGTTCCCTGGAGAGCAGTAGCGCCAAGATGCATCAACATGGAACCATCACCATCCAAGCAGACTATCAGCCGATCCGGCCTGGACATTGCCAAGCCCATAGCAATTGATGATGTATGCCCCATACATCCAACCGTTAGAAAATCACGCCCATGTCCATCGCCAGAGGCAGCACGGTATTCAAAGACCTCTCGAGAAGTCATTCCCGTTGTTGATACTACTAAACTATTTTGAGGAAGACGTGGAAGAATAAGATGGATGGCTTGCTCGCGGGTAAGCTCAAAATTGGTATGACGTTCTGAACGCAATTTGTATGGTTCGAACGTACCTTTACGAATAAGTAGAGCTACGGGTGCTTGTGATGAAGAGAGGCACTGAAGTGACTCCCGGAAAATATCTAACGGGTCTTGGGTGGTCGGTCCAACCTCAAACCAAGGAATCTCCATTGCATCAAGAAGCGCGGGAGTGATACGGCCCTGCTTGAGATGCTGAGGCTCGTCCTTAACTCCAGGCTCACCACGCCATCCGATCATCAGAAGTACAGGTATACGGTAAACCTCTGGATCAACTAGAGATAATATAGGATTAACAATATTGCCAAGCCCAGAATTTTGCAGATAGACAAGAGAAGCCTTGCCAGTACCTAAATATCTTCCTGCCGCCAATGCAATAGCATTACCTTCGTTGGCAGTAATTACATGGAAAGATTTGGGTGCATGGTCGCTAACATAAGCACAAAAATCTTTTAGGAGTGAGTCCGGAACTCCTGCATAGCTGGTAATACCATGCTCGACAAGACACTCAAAGGCTAATTGCGGTGAAAGCATCAGACTGTTCCGGGGATCAGGTTGAGTATTTCCTTAATCGAAAGCATCTTACTGTCACACTCTGCAGAGCGCCCATGCTTTAGAATAGATAAAGCTGTATCCATCATTGCAGGGTAAGCACTTCGCAAGAGATGATTGGCGTATATCACAATGTTCACTCCGCGCTCAATCAGCTCGGCTTCAGTGACAGTATTATAACTTGACGGCACGCACACCAGAGGTTTACGATTATTTAGCTGGTTATAACGGTCAATAAACTCAAAAACTTCTGAAGGAGACTTTTCACGACTGTGAATCATAATTCCGTCGGCACCGGCGTTGATGAAAGCCTCAGCGCGATTGAAGGCATCATCAATACCTTTGCCAAGAATGAGGCTTTCAATCCGGGCAATTAACATGAACTCATCAGTGGCTTGCGCGGCTTTACCTGCTTTGATCTTCTCTGAGAAGTTTTCGATGGAATCTTGTGTCTGAGGAACTTCGTTCCCAAGAAGTGAATTCTTCTTTAAGCCGGTTTTATCCTCTATGATCACCGCAGAAACACCAAGACGCTCTAGCGTGCGAACAGTAAATACGAAATGCTCAAGCTGACCGCCGGTGTCGGCATCATAGATGATTGGCTTTGTTGTTACCTCCATAACCTCATTGAGAGTATTCATACGAGCAGAAACATCAACAGCTTCAATATCGGGCTTACCTTTGGCCGTGGAATCAGTCAGGCTGCTGCCCCACATGCCATCGAACTCAATACGACCCTCGTTAGTTTCAATAGCTGCGTTCTCAATAATGAGACCAGTCAAGGCGTTATGAATGTCAAGAAAGCGAACGATCGGTTTGGCACTTAAGAGACGCCTTAGGGAGGCTCTACGTATTTCCGGCGTTGAACCAAGTTCACGAACGGCTTTATTCAGCTGCGAAGAAGAAATACCTTGTGTATAGGGAACCTCAACAAGCTCTCCTCCCCACTGGCGGAGAACATCAATTACACGTGAGCGAGTAGCCTGCTGAACACCTTCTCGCCAATCATCTCCATGAACAACATAATCGGGCCGGACTTTCTCTAAATTAGGGACGTAATCCAATGTGTCTTGAGGGATAACATCCGAAACCCCTTTTATATTTGATACAATCTCGCGACGCTGCTCAAAGGTCATGAACGGAACACGCTTGTAACTAGCTATCGCTTTATCCGTCAACAAGCCAATGGTCACGTCTCCGAGGGAGGCAGCCTTGCGAATAATATTTAGATGCCCGGGATGCAGCAAGTCTGCGCTCATCCCAACATAAACTGTCTTCGCCACGTGTTAGCAAGATTTCTGACTCTGGTAATCTTAGCATTGTCTGCAACTGGATCTGGCTAGGGAGCCAGTCCGATCACCGGCAAGTGGAATAGATATCACACCAGGGATCAGCACAAGGTTATGTGTGGTCATTATCAAATTCCAAGCTGTGAAGTTGACGGAAGCTTTCCGACTGATCTAAAAGACTGGAATAGTCGCCCGATGCAACAACTTTGCCGCCGGAGAATTCGTATATCTTATCGCACTTTTTAACCGTTGTCATACGGTGGGCAATAATCACGATTGTGCATCGTCTGCCAATTAACTCGATGGCATCCATCACCTGTGATTCAGTAATATTGTCTAGAGCACTAGTCGCCTCATCTAAAACAAGTAGTCGTGCTCCCTTGTACAGCGCTCGGGCTAGGGAAAGCCGTTGGCGTTGACCGCCTGATAACTTCACGCCGTTCTCGCCAACCGCGGTCATCAATCCATAAGGTAGGGTGTCGATAAAATCACTTAGCTGAGCAGCTGAAATTGAATCAGCTACGCGTTCCATATCAATAGAATCAACAGGCTGCCCAAAAGCTACATTTTGACAGATTGAACCGTCTAGAAGAGTTAGAGACTGTGGAACAACGGCACAATTAGCTTGCCAAGCTGGCACTTCGTTTGGCTCAATACAGATACCATCAAGCGCAAGGCATCCTCTTTGAGGCTTTAACAAACCCAGGAGGATATTGGCTGCTGTCGTCTTGCCGCTACCACTACGGCCTACGAAAGCAACCCGAGCTCCTACAGGAATGCTTATGCTTACCTTTCTTAATGCTGGAGACGCCGCTTTTGTATAACGGAAGCTCACTTCGTTAAGAGAAAAGCGATTTCTAGGGAAGATACCCTCAGGGGTGGGAACACCAGGATCGTGGAGCGCAATTCTCTTTGGCTTAAGCTGAATTATACGAAGGCCCTCATCAAGGTTAGGCAATCCACCACGTAACTTGTTTAGATCTCTAAACAGAGATTGCAAGGGCGGCGAGATTTTTAGAAGACCTGCAAGCATAGTCACCATGAAGGTGAGGCTTTTTGCAAAGTCAAAAGAGTCTTTTCCTGAAGACAGAAGGACGGGAAGAAGGCTTGTGAGAATAAGAACTGATACACCCGCTGGCTCAATAATGTAACGCGGCAATTCAGGCAGAAGTCGAGCCTGCTTCTCGTATCGCTTTGCCTGCTCTCCCACCTCAGCATATTGACGCACAAAAGAATGCTCACAAGCATAGAGATGTACATCAACAATCGAATTGATGGCATCATAAAAGGCTCGATTACGTTGATTAGAGAATCGAATTATTTGTTTTGCAGCAAAGCGAAGTCGCGGGGTCACCAAGATCGAAGTGATGATATAAGCAGATATCATGACTGCCAGGGCCAACAATGCCTTCAGGCCATTAATTGCAACTAGCCCAACAAGCAGAATTGTGGCACTAATCGAACTACTAAATAGCCCTATAATAGGCTGGACTACTGAATCGGAGATGCTTCCCAACAGCCGATTCATTTTCTGCGCAAGAGTAACGGTTCTTTTTCTCTTAAAGAAAAGGTAGTCTTGAAATAGAATATTATAATAAGCTCGGTTTGCGAAGTCACCCCATACTTCAGTGCACAATACACCAGTCAAATACTTTACAGCATATCGCAACAGAGAGGATGTCCAGAATATCGTTACTGTGACTAGCGCAGTTATGAAGATTTGATTACTTGTGGAGCCCGCGAAGAAATGAATACCAGGCAAGAAATTCTGAGCTTTAGAACCAACAACAATGGTTGATATGCGGGCCAGCAAAAGTAAAAGTACAACATCAACACCTGCGCTAGCAAGTGCAATCAGCAGGATGCGTAGAAATGAATAAATACGCTTGCGTGGAATAAAGTTGGCTAAGCTGAGAATACGATCAATTGTTTCACTGCGAAACTCAATAACACTATGCATAGAAGATTTCGCTATTGGGTATCGGACGGAAAAAATCCAACTACAGCATGGCGCACGTTGTTGGTCAAGTTAGCCCGGCAACTGCGGGACTCGGAAGAGAGTGGTCAAAAGATCATGTGGTTGAGCAGAGGTTCTATCGAATGGATCAAGATATTTACAATTGCTCCAACATCTGATTGGTTCGCTGATCATAACTATGATTTGCATTCAACTCCTCAACGGTAGGTGGCAATTTAGCCTTTGATCTATCCCACTGATTTAAAATATTCACACAATCCTGTGATGTGGAAATTTGGTGATACCATTGCTGGTAGCTTTGAAGCGCTGGTAGTGGCGTGGAGATTACTGAGCATCCTGCTGAAAGATACTCAAAGAACTTCATTGGAAACATCGATGTTGTATATCTGTTAATTTTGCATGGCAGCCATGCCATATCCGCAGACGCTAGATATCCAGGCAGCTCATGGTAACAGCGGGGACCGATTAAACGAATATTAGATCTTTCTTTGATTGCATCAAGATATGTCTCTGGATCACCCTCACCAATACGGCCAATCATTACGAATGTCCAAGTAAGACATGCCTCTGCTGTTTGAGAGATTAGCTCGAAATCAAGTTTATAGCCACTAATAGCTCCAATAAACATTAGAATGGGCCCAGTGATGTCAGCGAGATCTGAAGGAACACTGCCCTGGTCTCGCAGAAGCCGTGCCCTTGCGAAATGATTGACGTCTGCAACATTTCCATAATCCTTACAATGTTTATTCCAGCGAACGCACGCTGCATAAAGGGAAGGCGCAGTTGTGAAAACTCGATCAACACGCCTACAGAGGCTAATCTCACGCTTTTGAATATATGCAGATGACATACAAGGCTGAGCTGATATATCATCAACACAATGATACACGCTGCGTTCAAACGAAGAAGGGCTTAAATAGTCAAGGGTAGTTGGAAGATATGTCCACAGACAATGATTCCGCCAACCCAGAAAAGATCTCCAAACAAACAGGAAGGATTGGAAAATAATGTAATTTAATGCACGGGCCATCGTGCCCCTTGCGGCCGGAATTAGCAAAGGGGAGCAAACCCATAGATTTCTATCAACACGTCGTGGCGGCGAGAAAGCCCGATAAAGGCGTTTCCAGACCCGTCTCAGATCAGAAGCTTCGACACGAATAGGGCGGAGACCCGGGGATTCGATATAGAGAACTCTGTGACCAAAGCGGACAAGACTACAGCTGACATGCTGCTTATTAGTCCAGAAGGGATGATCCCAATCTGCTGTAGATAGGACTACAATGTCCACTTAGAAAACAGTCGAGATTCTGTATCGCAACTTGCGCAAGGAGGAATAAAGTCCATATTTAAAGCTGGAAAGCAATTGACGTAAGGACCTACTCCTTGGGAGGGGTACTAAAGCCCTCTCTTGGTGATCCCAATGGTTATTAACAACCCTTAGTGCATGGCTCCAGCGCCTGCGGAGACTCGCTTCTGAATGTGTTTCTAGCAAAGCCTCTAATGCAATGGGATCAGCCGTCCAATCGTGTGGGGCATTAACTGCCTCGATGATGCGGTCGAGATCAGCATCTAAACTGCCCATGCCAATCTGATGACCGCAGAAACCAGGATCAATCATATCGGCAAGGGCATGGTTCAAACTACTGAACACAACGCAGCCACAAGCCAGAGCTTCCAAAGGGGGCAATCCAAACCCTTCTGTCAACCCGCGTGAGTGCCAATACTCGGCGGTATCATAAATCACGACCTTGGATTGGTTAAAGACAGAAACCAAATCCTCGACCCATCCAGATTGCACCGTGACGCGCAATCCCCTCTCTTTGAGAGCAGGAACTAATACATTGAGTACGTAGTTGCTGTTCTTTCGGGCCTGAACCAGAACATCGCACGTTCGCATCTTAACCTGTGCGCGATGACCACGCTCTAGCCATTGGGACTCAAGAGCATTGGGCACGTATAACAGCGGGTTATTTGAAGCACGATCTCCCCAATAGCCGAGAGTATTGCGGCTGACAGCAAGAATTGGGACACTGGAAGGCACTTTGAAGCCATAACCAGTGCTGTGGGCATGGTAAAGCGTTCGGCGACCCTGCAACTTGCGGAGTAAGTGGGGAACATCAAAACCCCAACTTACAACCCAAAGACAATGGGAAAGATTTTGATTTTTGGCAGTTTCTGGACTCTCGAGAAGATCATCCAGAAAGGGATATCTCGACTCTCTCTGCCGATAGGTAACAAGCTCGACTGACGCAAAGGTTGAAACTATACGAGCGGTTTGAAGCTCAACTTGCAAACCACCACATCGAAAATTCCCCGTTGTGCCCGGCAGCAAGAAACGGACATCAGGGCAACTTAGATGCTCGACCGGAACAGCATCCAAAGGCATAGGATCAAGCAACAAGCGCCTCAGTACTACCTGTGCGCTGACGGCGGGTAAGGAAGCCAAACAGCACCTTGCCGATGGCCGCCACCAGGTTGCCCTCCAGTTCCTTGAACATGTTCATATTCAGGTGGAAGGCTTCATTGGCTTCCTCCACGATGCGATCGGCAGTGGGCTGATCGATCGGCAGGGTATCCATGGCGGAGCGATACACGCCCTTGAAGGCCTTCTCGTCGTCAATCGCGGCGAATTCGTAGAAGTGCAGACCATCGCTATCACCCAGGTTCATCGCCTTCTGGGCGATGTTCTTGAGGATCTGCCCCCCGGAGAGGTCGCCGAGGTAGCGGGTGTAGTGATGGCCAACGAGCAGCTCAGGGGAGTCCTGCGCCACTGCATGGATCCGGGCCACATAGGCGGCCGCCGAGGGTGAGGGCTGGATCTGGTTCTTCCAGTCAGCACCGAAATAGAAGGCCAGGTCCTGCTCGAGCGCTTCGCGGCGATTCAACTGCGGGAAGGCGATCGGTGCCACCACCGGATGGTCCTTCAGGCGGGTGATCTCCTCCTCCATCGCGCCATACACGAAGTAGAGATCGGCCACGAGCTTGCGGTAGCTGGCCTTGTCCACCACACCCTTGAGGAAGCAGCTCACAAAGCCGGTGTTTTCGGCCATGGTGTGGGACTTTTTGGTCCCTTCACGCAGTTGGGCAGCAAGGGCGACGGGCATGGTCGGGTCCGGGTCCTGAGGTGCAACTCGTGCAGATGGACCAAGGTAGGTGGGACCTCCGCGGCAGCGAGGCCAAGGTTGCGAAGGGTTACGCAGCTGTTGCGCGGCTGGCGGCGTCGCGGCCCTGATCGGAAGCGAACAGCTCAAACACCTCCCGCACAAACCCCTGCAGGACCTCCACCACAGCCGGCTGGGGCAGATAACTGCCGGTGGGTTGCCAATCGCCCACGCTGGCCAGGCGCCAACGCTCCGCGTCGTAGGTGAGGCCGCGGATCGTTACCCCCAGCAGCCGCGGCCGGGTCGATGCGCCGGCGGGTGACTGCTCGAGCCGCAGCTGCACCAGAAAGGAGCGGCACTGGCTGCGGGGGCTCCAGCCCGGCAGATGAAAGGAGAGATCGAGGCTCTCCTGTTCGGCATGGGCGCGGGTCTGGGGGTCGTCGCGCCAGGGGGTGAGGTTAGCGCGGGCATCCGGGAAGTGCTGGCGGAACAACACGGCAACGGAAGCCACGCGCTGCGCCAGTTCCACGGATCGGACCTGGTCGGACGCATTCATGCCGTTGCCCCTGCAGCAGAACCGCGAATCCC
>Ga0194122_10002526_pt1 | contig 19856 bp, 12 predicted proteins | sample TA2MahCa10mmetaG_FD_155487 | JGI IMG/M metagenome (GOLD analysis project Ga0194122, IMG submission 155487) | Freshwater microbial communities from Lake Tanganyika, Tanzania - TA2015021 Mahale Deep Cast 10m | ecosystem: Environmental > Aquatic > Freshwater > Lake | place: Tanzania: Lake... | reverse complement strand
ACCTCGCCGGTGATGAGATACCGCATGTCGCGGGTGGCCCGGGTCTGGCGCTTCAATTTGATTTCGTATTGCGGCGGCTTCGACGCCGAGATCGTATCGCCGGCGGGCAGTGCGAGTTCGAAGGGCACGAGCTTGGTTGCGGACTCGACTTCCTGCACCGGCACGCGGCGTGCCTCAAATTTGTAGGAGCGCAGCATTCCCTCTTTCTTGCCGTCGCGCGACAGATGCAACACCCAGTCCTGTGTCGCGGTCGGAGGCTGGCCGACGAACTTCTCGCCCTTCCATTCCTTTTGCTTCAAGTATTCGCCGGTGATGGGATTGAACCAGTAGACGTCATAGCCGTGCTTTTCGGTGAGCACTTCGATGGGCCCTTGCGGTTTTTCGACGTAGACGATGTACTCGATTCCTTCGAGGGCCATGGCGCGGCCGCCATCGACATCGAAGTACGGCTCCATGTCCCAGTAGCGAGTCTTTGAGAAGAACTCGAACCAGTGCGTCATGGCTTTCGCGCCGGGAGACTCTACTTGTTTTTCGTCGAACGGGACCTTGGCGCCGCCGTAGGTTCCGGTGTTGCCGAAGGTGGGATATTGCCCGTTCATCGAAGAGCGCCACAGCCTGCGACGGAACTCATCGCTATCGACATGGTGATCGTGACTCTTGCCCGCGCCCGAGTTTTCGTAGCCGAACTCGGTGTTGACGAAGGGCTTGGTGAAGAGCTGGCGTTCCACGCCGTTCACGGCCTCGTCGGAGCTTTGATATGTGATGTAGTCGAGCCAGCCATCGCCGGCCAGCGGACCGGCGGTCGCCACCGTATGCGCGGTGCGCGGGTGGGCGTTTGGATCGTACTTTCGAAGGTAGTCGCCAAGCTCCTTGCAGAGCGCGCGGCCGTCGGCGTACTCCTCGAACTCCTGCATCAACTGCCAGGTGATGTCGAAGGCGCTGTAGCGTGCGGCCAGAAAGCGAAACAGCCGCTCGCGCTGCGCGCGTTCCGGAAACTGTCTGGCGAGGTGGTTTTCGTCCCGGCCTATGATCAGATCCGCGGTGATGCCCTTGGAGTTCAGGAAACGGACGCGCTTGTCGAGCTCGTCGAAGTGAGCGTAGGGAGGGCGGTCCGGGGCGGGGAAGCCGTCGCCCAGAAGATGTCCTCGGATGTGGTTGAATTTCTGCGCGGCGCGGGCGGTGACGATCCGTTCAAAGGCGGCCGAGTCCATGGTGGCGAAGTTGTACATTGTGTCACCCATCCACAGGTGCGGCTTTTTGATTTCGCCGTAGGCGAAGTGGCGCACGTTTTGGACGACGACGAAGCCCGGATGATCGGACGGCGTAACCTGGAACTTCCCGATTTTTCCGTTCCAGCGCGGAAGGTTCGATGTGACACGGAACTCCCAATCGCCCGGATCGGTGCCGGCGACGCGGAGGATCATTTTGTCCTTGCCGTCGAAGAAGGCGTAGACCTGCGTTGTTTTGAAGCGCGGCGAGCGGACTTCGGCGCGCAGCTCCACGGACCAATAGGGATTCGGATGCTGTTTCCGCTCGGCGGCGTCGAGATCGAACACGATTTCACACGGAGCGTAGGCGAGCACCGGCTCGCAGATGGACTGTCCGAGAACCCCGAGCGGCGCAGCCGCAACTAACCACCAGATTCGCATTCGTACGTCCATTCAAACATATGACGTGCCCGGAGTGCCGGGGGGCTCGTCGTTTTGTCCTGGTGCGGGTGGTGCTTCTGGCTGCGGGATGACTTCCGGGGCGGGCGAGGCCACGGCGCGGTCCATCATTTCGATGACCGGTTGGGACCCTCCGTCACTTTTTGAATATTTGCGTATGTCGTTGAGAAGTTTGACCAAACGCGCGATGTCGCGGGTGTGGGCGCGAGCTCTGCGCTCGAGTCTCTCAGCGGCGGCGCAGCCTTCGGTCTCGACGCGGATGTAGGCTTCCTCCGGCGTTTGGTCCGTTGGGCAGTTTCTCAGGAATAACTGCATTTGGTTTGCCGTGACCTGTTGGGCGGCGCGGCTGAGGCGCCGGGCGGCCCATTGATGGTTGACGATTTCGTCGACGATGCCATACTCGAAGGCGTTGCCTGGATGGAACTGGTCGACAATTGTTGCCCAGAGTAGCTCGTAGGCTTTCGGATCCTCGTGCGGGAGGACGGTGGCTTTGGCGGCGTAGGCGGCGTGCTTCAAATTGACCTTGGCACACTTCTCCCTGCCTTCTTCGGTTTTCGGGCCTTTCGACTTGGCGCCGTTGATTCTGGCCTGTTCGGACCTTGTCAGCTTTTGCATTGTATTGCCTCCTTAGAAACTGAAAAGCCCCTGGTTTTTGGCCAGGGGCTTTTGGGTGGGCGCATTGCGCTCCACAAGACCATTGTAGAGGAGCATCCAAAATTTTCGGGGTTTCTTAGGGGGTGCGAGTGGCTGGAAGTTGTTGGATCGATTGAGGATGACTTTTTTTTCGAGGTTCCGTGAACGGGGTTTGGCGGAGGGTGGGTTTGCGCTGGGCGGGCTCGGGGCGAGTGAGGCCAGGGAGTTTGGGCGGTGGCGGTTGAGATTGGCGTCCATCGGGTTCTATCGCGGGTACGATCGTGCGCAGACACACCTCGAATCGCATCATGATGTCACGCGAACCAGCCGCACCGTTTTCACAAAAGAACCACACAGGAACGAACCCACACAGGGGTCCCGCGAGTCCGGCGGATTCTCTCGAAGGGTAGCGACCGGAAGCTGAGGCGCGCCGCCCAGTTGGTGCCCCGAATCAAGTACTATTCTCCTGCCGAGCATAGCGGTTACCCGAGTCGTTCGATCTGAAGTGATATGCTTTGACGGGGTCCGCTGAGAGGTCAGCGGCGCTTTGCGCGTTCCACAAGCTTCAGAAGAGGTCATAGTGAAGAAACTACGTCTGCTTGCAGCCGTTGCTGCTCTGCTCACCACGGGCTGGTCTCAATCGTTCACCGCCGGTTTGCGCGGTAGCGTTACCGACGCCTCAGGCGCAGCCGTTCCCGGCGGGAAAGTCGTCGCCATCGAAACCGATCGCAACATCCCGCACAACACCAGCACCGACGCTGAGGGCCGCTACACGCTCACGGGCCTTCCTCCCGGCGCGTACACCCTGAGTGTCGAAGCTAACGGTTTCAAGAAGTTCCTCCAGCAAAAATTCTCGCTCGCCGTCCAACAGCAGGCGACGCTCGATGTCCGCCTCGAAATCGGCGACATCACTTCCACCGTTAATGTCACCGAAGCGCCGCCGCTGCTCAACACCACCATCGCCAATCTGGGCCAGGTGATCGACAACAAGGTAATTCTGTCGCTGCCCAACATCGCACGCAACTCCATGAGCCTGGCGTACCTGACGCCGGGCGTGGTGGGTTCGGGCGGACGCCGCGGCGACAACAACACCAATTTCGTCGCCAACGGCTCGCGGAACTCCACGTCGGACGTTCTGGTGGACGGCGTGACGGTCGTGACGGTCGAGCAGAACTCCGGCATCACGGACTTGAAGTTCTCCCCGTCGGTGGACGTGGTGCAGGAATTCAAGATGCAGACCAACTTCTTCTCCGCCGAGTACGGCCAGACCGGCGGCGCGGTGGTGAACATGATCACGCGCTCCGGCACCAACGATTTCCACGGCACGGGCTATTACTTCCTGCGCGACGCGGCGCTGAATGCCAATGACTGGTTTGCCAATCGCGCCGGCCGCCCTCTTCCCGCCTTCCATCGCGACCAATACGGCGGGGTCTTGGGCGGACCGGTCATCAAGAACAAGACCTTCTTCTTTGGCGCATACGAGTACACCCGGCAGGAGAGCCCCACTAGCATAAACATCTCGCTGCCCACATCCGTGCAGCGCAACGGCGACTTCTCGCAGACCTTCAACGCGGCCAACCAGTTGATGGTGGTCCATAACCCCTTCTCCACCCAGACCAACGCGGCGGGCGCCATCGTTCGCACTCCGTTCCCTGGCAATCGCGTGCCGGCCTCCATGTTCGACCCCATTTCCGTGAAGGCGCTCTCTTTCGTGCCGCAGGGTAACCAGCCCGGCGCCGCCATCACGAACCTGAACAACTATTTCAACCAGGGCATCAACACCAGCCGCGCCCACCAGATCAACAGCCGCGTCGATCACAACTTCTCCGACAAGACGCGCCTGGGCGGCCGCTACAGCAACGCCATTAGCAAGGGCGCCAACCCGAATCTCTTCGGAGACGGCAACCCGTCCTACTTCACCGGCGGCGTTAACGAGACCAACACCAAGTCGATGGTGGCGGAACTGACGCGGGTCCACAGCGCCACTTCGATCGTCACGCTGCGCTACGGCCTCACCTACTCGGACTTCGGCCGTGATCCGTTCTTCGATACGTTCGATCTGACCTCGCTGGGCCTGCCGCAGAACATGAAGGCCTCGGCCACCAATCTGCTGTTCCCGCGCTTTGCGCCCGAAGGCTTCCAGGAGTGGGGCACCGAAGGCTTCTGGCTCATGGACCGCCAAGAGGGCGTGCACCACATCTCCGGCCAATGGTCGAAGGTCGCCGGCGCTCACAACGTCAAGGTGGGCGGCGAGCATCGCATCAACCAGCTCGACTACCTCCAGCCCGGCTTCCCGTCCGGCCGCTTCGCCTTCGGCCGTGGAGTCACCTGCCTCGAACGCTTTACCTGCCCGGGCAACCAGGGTAACGGCTTGGCGGCAATGCTAATTGGCTGGACGACGGGAAGCGACTACCACATCGAGCCCAAGGCCTTCTCTCGCTCCAAGTATTGGGGCTTCTTCTTACAAGACGACTGGAAGGTAACGCGGAAGCTGACGTTGAATCTCGGCTTGCGCTACGACTTCGACGTGCCGCGGTGGGAGATCTTGAATCGCTACAGCTACTGGGATCTCAATGCCCAGTCGCGCGTCCGGGCCCCCGGCTATGACACCCGCGGCGTGGTCAAATTCGTCGACGACAACAATCGTTCACCCTTTGACGCCGACATGAATAACTGGCAGCCTCGCGTGGGCTTTGCATACGCCGCTGACTCGAAGACTGCAATACGGGGCGGCTACGGCCTGTTCTATACGCTGTCCCGCGCCACGGTTTTCGGCCGGCCGGGCACCGGCTTCACCATCAACTCGCCCGCCATCTGGTCGCTGGATGGCAATGCCACGCTCAATGCGCGGCTCAACAATCCGTTCCCTAACGGCATCCTGCAGCCGCCGGGCCGCTCGCAAGGCGACGACACCTTGCTGGGCTTTGGCGTCGGCACGATTGTCCGCGAAAATAATCGCAATCCGGAGTACCACTCCTGGAACCTCTCGATTCAACGCGAAGTGGGCTGGCAGTCGGTGTTTGAAATGAACTACACCGGCAGCCGGGGCACGCACCTCTTCATGCCCGTCACGACTTTGTCACCGCTGCACCCCAGCAATTGGGGCGCCGGCCGCGACGCCTTAACCGCTCTGGTGCCGAACCCGTTCTTCGGCCAAATCACCGACACCCGGTCGCCCCTTTCCCAGCCGACGATCGTCCGCGAACGGCTGCTCCGTCCGATGCCACACTTCAACGGCACCGGCGTCGGCACCGCCGAGCCCGCCCGAGGCGACTCGAACTACCATGCCCTGCAACTTAAGTGGGAGAAGCGCTTTAGCCACGGCCTCTCGATGCTCGGCCACTACACTTGGTCGAAGATGATCGACAACGTGTCGCACAGCTCGGGTAACGTCTCCTGGCTGGGCGGTTCCACGTCGCTCCAGAACATCTGGGATCTGCGCGGCGAGCGCTCGCTCTCCTCGCACGACATCGCCAGCCGTGGCGTCATTGCCGGTTCGTATGAACTGCCGGTTGGCCGGGGCCGTCATTTCGGCAGCCGCATGAGCCGCGTGCTCGATTGGATCGCCGGTGGCTGGAACCTGAGCGGCATGCTCCTGATGCAGAGCGGCATGCCGATCCAAGTGACGCAGTCCGGCGGCGCCATCTGGGACGGCACGCAGCGTCCCGACCTCATCGGGGACCCCAGCACGAAGGGCCGGGTCCAGGATCGACTTACCGGCTACTTCAATCCCGCGGCATTCCGACAGCCGCTGCGCGACGTGCCGGGCACGGCGCCGCGCAACCTCAACTATCGCGGACCGGGCATCTCCACGCTCGACGCCGCCATCCTCAAGAACATCACCACGCGGGAAGGTCAGCGCATCGAGTTCCGCCTCGAGGCCACCAACTTCACGAATACGCCGATGTTCGGTGACCCCGCCGGTTCCTTCGGCGCGGTCAACTTCGGCCAGATCACGGGCGCGCGTGTCGGGCCCCGCAACATGCAAATCGGCTTGAAGTACTACTTTTAGCCTTTACTCGCTCGGAGAACCCCGCCCCGGCACTGCCAGGCAGCGGGGCTTTTCACGCGCGCTTTCATAAATTGCGCCAAGAAGGACTCGATTCTGCAACTGAAGACGAGTCTGATCGCGCGCCTGCCTTTCAACTTCTTGGCGGGGGATCACCACTGGGTACCCTGCCGTGCACTCTTGGCAGAAGTCGGGCCAATTCCCTCGACAATCATCGCACGCGACACAGCCGGCCGTCGATTGGAACCAGGGTGCGATTCGGTTCGAATAGAGGGGAGACCCTGTTGCGGACGAGGCGTTTCAAACCCGCATCGTTCCGATATTGTCCTTGAACTGGGACAGTGCCACCGAAGGTAAGGGCCGGCGTTGGCGCCGCACGGAGTGGAGCGCCGCACCAGTCTCTTGCCGAGCATGGCGTTACTCGAGAGCTATCGGGCGACAATGCCAGAAAGTGCCGAAAAATCAACGACTCCGGCCTCTGGGGGCATTCCAAATTCCTTTCATTGCACGGCGGCGAATCGAGATGTAGCGAGCCCGTTTTTCGGGATGTCGTCACCTCCGAACTTTCCCTTTGTGGAACGCACGGAGCCGCGCCATCGTTTCGTCTCTAGGACAACTCCGCGAAGTTGACGCACACACGCCCTTGCTCAGCCAACAGGCGGATACGCTTGCGAAGAAAGTCCGGAAGGGTCATCTTCTCATTCAGGATCATCGTGAGATCCCAACCATCCATCACAATGAAGGACGGTGCCTTTCCCCGTGTAATGGCATCCTGAGCTTCTTTGCTGATGCCATTCAGTGCGATGAACACGCCTCTTGTGAATGTCGATTTGCCTTCGATCTTGCCTCTGAAAACGAGGAGGTCAGCCTCCGGCATCGGCTTCTTTTCCCATTTGGATTCGATCAGGTAGATGTGACTATCAAGCTCAAATGAACCATCAATCTGTTCGCCGACTACTCGGAACGGCTCGCGGGGTTGAAGCTCGTAGAGGTGAAACAGCCGGTTGAGAACCCTCTCCAACGCCAAACCAGCTCGTGCCCGGTCTGCATCGGATGCGAGCGCAAGAAATTCATCTCTTAGCTTTTCGAGTTCGCGAGATCGATGTTGGGATGCCGCAGTTGCAGCGGCCAGGCCGTCCGACTGAGCCACAGAACCCGATGTCGAATTGCCAAGTAACCGATTAACGATCAGGCAGCACACTTCGTGCTGCACCCCCTTCGGCTCGGCCCAATCGAGCAGATCGCTCAACAGCTTGCCGACAACAGCATTGCTTTCCTTCATCCAGAAGGCGCGCAATCTGTTGGCTTTCGCGCCACTCCCGTAGTCGTAGCGCGAATCGAAGATGTCCAAACCAACGCTATCACGGACAAACTCTTCAAAACTGCGATTGGAGAAATCGAGAACGTAGCCCGATCCCATTCCGAAGAACTGCTCGAGCTTCTTCTTCTCCACAATGGTCAGATCAGCCATGCCAAGTTATCCCGTCGAGAGCGCGTCTGATACCTCGACTACGGGCGTGCGGTCGCCGGCTCGAAGGTTATGATGAGCCGCGTTTTCGTCGCGGCTGCCAGACGTTCCAGAGTCTGCGTGGAAGGCCGCGTGCGTCCGCTTTCTAGCCGGGCGATGACCGATTGCGTCGTCTCCATGCGCTTAGCCAATTGCTCCTGGGTGAGGCCAGCCGAGACGCGAGCTTGAATCAACGCACGGGACAAGGCGAACTCCGGCGCGAGTTCCTCATGCGCCCTGCGGTATTCCTTGTTCCCCATCCACTTCTTGTGGAGGTCGTTCAGTTTGGTCATGACGAAATCTCCTTTGCTCGCTTCAAGGCCAGCTCGATCTCTCGATTTGGCGTCTTCTGCGTCTTCTTGACAAAAACCCGCACTACAACGACCCGCTGGCCGTTGACCGCGACGTAGAACGCCCGTGAAATCCCATCCTTGCCGCGCATCCGCATTTCCCAGAGAACACCACGAATATGCTTTACATGGGGTTCTCGAACCCGCTCAAGTCCGAACTCCTCAATCAGCCGACCGATGTGGTGAAAACGAGCCCGCATGTCCGTCGGCAGGGCATCAAGCTCCTCGTTCACAACATCATTCAGTGTTTCAACTGTCCAGGCCATGGCGGACTCTGATAGTATAGCGTTTTTGCTATGAGTCAACAAGAGGATTCCACCCTCTTGTCTCTATCCGGCCCGAGAGTCATAGATCAACTTCACCTGCTCCCAAACGGCAGCATCACCCAGTACCGGGACGATGGCTCCTGACTAGTCGCGCTGCGTAGACGAGACTGGTACGCGTTCCAAAGTCGTACTGCGGGTGCTCACCTGCGCCCGTCCCTCGGAGGGAAGGCTTCGGAACTGGCAAGAGAAAGAGGGAACGAGAGCTGGATTGATGAGCGATCCAAGAGAACGCCTTCTCCGTTTCTGGCTGAACCAGGACACGCGTTCGAGGAGGGGGATGCGATCGTGAGACGGCGGTGTTGTTGGAGTACTACGAAGCGGGAAGACGGATGGGTTCCTGAAGCCAGTGCGAAGCGTGCCAGCCGTCACCAGTTTGCCCGGCTTGACTTCGGATAACTGCTCACATAATATCTGTTCATGACAGATATGAACACGCGTGCACTGGACCGTGAGCTCAAACGCGGGTCGGCCGAACTGTTGATCCTCTCGCTGCTCGACGCCCGTCCGCGTCACGGCTACGAGTTGAGCAAGCTCATCCACACGCGGTCTGGCGGCCAGTTGACGTTCCACATCGATTCGCTCTACCCGTTGCTGTATCGCCTGGAAGAGCGGGGATGGATCAAGGGCACGTGGGTCGAGAAGGCGGAAGAGCGCCGCCGGCGCTTCTACAAGGTGACCGCCGAAGGGCGCGCCGTGCTGGCCCAGCAGAAAAAGCGTGGGAGGCGTTCGTCGAGGCGGTGCGCTGCGTCATCGGAGGCGAAAATGCCTGATTGGAAGCGACACATCGTTGAGCGCTTGTCCTCGCTGCGCCTGGCGCCCACTCGCGAAGCCGAGATCGTGGAAGAGCTTTCGCAGCATCTCGACGAGCGCTGGCGCGAATTGACCGCCGGCGGGGCTTCGCCGGAAGAAGCCACACGTCTGGCTCTTGCCGATTTCAGTGAGGAGAACCTCTTGGCCCGGTACATGGCGCCCCTGCGACAGTCGCATACACCGGCATCCATCACGCCTGGATCTGCCACCGGTCATCTTCTGAGCGATCTCTGGCTCGATCTACGCTACGCCGCGCGGACCTTGACGAAGCGGCCTAGCTTCGCCATCGCCGCTGTGTCGACGCTTGCTCTGGGTATCGGCGCCAACACTGCCCTCTTCAGCTTCGTGGACGGTGTTCTGCTCAAGCCGCTTCCCTATCCGGAGCCAGAACGGTTAGTGCAGGTTTGGGAAAAGCCTCCGGGCTTCCAGCGAAACGGCATTGCTTCGCTGAACTTCATGGATTGGCAGAAGCAGAACCGGGTCTTCTCCCACATGACCGCGCTGTCGGGCGAGGCATACACCTGGACCCAGCCAGGCGACGCAGGCGAGCCGCAGCGGCTTCGAGCCAGTCTCGTCTCCGCCGCTTACTGGGATGTGCTGGGGGTCAAGCCGGCGCTCGGCCGAGGTTTCGCAGCGGACGAGGATCAGCCCGGCAAGGACAAGGTGGTGATTCTTTCCCATCGCACCTGGCAAGCAAAGTTCCACGGCGATCCGCAGATTTTGGATCGCACAATTCTTCTCGACGGCGAACCGTTCCGCATTGCCGGCGTCACTGCCCGCGATACGAATTTCGACCGCGGCTTCAACGACCTGTGGCGTCCGTTGTGCCTCCTATGCCGCGGGCCTCAGCGCAACTTTCATTGGCTCAACGCGCTCGCCCGCTTGAAGCCCGGCGTCACCATTGAACAGGCCCGCGCCGAGATGGACATCATCGCCAAGACCATCGCTGAAACCTATCCGAAGGACAAGAAGGGATGGGGGGTGACGATCGACCTCTGGATGGACCGGATCGTAAGCGAACAATTGCGTCAATCGTTGACCGTTTTGATGTGCGCAGTGGGCGCTTTGCTGCTGATTGCGTGCTCGAACGTTGCAAACCTCATGCTGACACGGAACGCTGCCCGGTCCCGGGAGATGAACGTGAGAATGGCGCTGGGCGCGAGCCGCGGCCGTCTGATCCGCTTAATGCTCCTGGAAAACTTGCTGTTGTCGCTGGCGGGTGGTCTGCTTGGCATTGCCCTCGGCTTCGGGCTCATGCGGATCATCGAAACCTCTCTCCCGCCATTCTCCCTGCCTTCCGAACGCACCGTGTCACTTGACCTGCGGGTCCTGGGCTTTACGCTGTTCGTGACACTGACGACCGGACTTGTGTTTGGTCTTCTGCCCGCCTGGACGAGTGCCCGCGGCACGGCCGCGGCCCTGCGAGACGGCGGACGCGGAGAGACAGGCGGGCGGGGGCGCAACGCTGTGCGTAATGGGCTCATCGTAGCCGAGGTGGCTTTGGCCCTGATTCTGGTTACTTGCGGCGGCTTGTTGACGTCGAGCTTTTTCCGGTTGATGCAGGTGGATCCGGGCTTCGATTCCTCCAATGCCATCGCGATGAACGTTCCGATGGCACTGGGCAAGGATACGAACGGTACGCAGCTCACCCTCTACCTGGAGCAGATCGAAGCCTCGCTTCGCGCGTTGCCTGGAGTTCGTGAGGCGGCTTTCGCCTGTGGCGTACCCATGCGCGGGGCGTGCGGCGGCATGCCGTTTCGCATCGCCGGCCGGGCGCCGGGACCAAACGCTTCCCGGCAGGCCGCTCCGTTTAAGATCGTCACGCCCAGCTACTTCGCGGCGGCGGGCTTACGGATTCGCAAGGGGCGGCCCCTTTTGGCGCAGGACGCCAAGGGAGCGATGCCCGCCATGCTCGTGAACGAGCGCTTTGTCGAGCGCATGTTCCCGGGCGAGGAAGCCATAGGGAAGCAAGTGATGGTGGAGGAAATTGTCACAGGCAAAAGAGAGTTGGGCCCTGAAATTCCGTGGCAGATCGTCGGTGTGGTGGCGAACGAGAAAATCGGCGGACTGGATAGCGACGCCGCCGTGATGTATGTGCCGTTCGCACAAAGCCCGTCTTTGGGCATGAGCTTGCTGGTGCGGAGTGTGGGCGACCCGAAGCTCATGCAAAACACAATCCAGCGCGCCATCTGGACGATCAACAAGAACCAGGCGTTGACCAACGTGGAGACCCTGGAGGAGATCAAGAACCAGAGTATGGCGTCCAACCGCCTCCGCACGGGACTGATTGCCTCCTTTGCGGTCCTAGCCTTAGTTCTGGCCATAATCGGGGTCTACGGTGTCATCTCCTACACGGTCGAGCAGCGGAGGCGGGAGATCGGCATTCGGGCGGCGCTCGGCGCAAAACCCGGCTCGCTTGTCGGCCTGATGGTAGGCCAAGGAATGCTCGTCGTGGCCATTGGCTTGGCCGCCGGCATGGCGGGAGCGTACGGAGCTGGCCGGGTTCTCGAAGGATTGCTGTTCAGAACCGAACCGTTTGAACCGCAGATCTTCCTGGTCGCGTTGGCTACGCTGAGTCTAACGGCTCTGGCGGCTTGCTATGCACCGGCCCGGCGCGCGGCCCAAGTGGATCCGAATATCGTCCTCCGCTACGAGTGAGGCGGAGCAGCGCGGGCCGGGGGCGCGCCGTCCTAAGCTTGCGGGGGGCGATTGCCGCCCTCTAGTCGTCCGATATGACCGCAGATTGGGTCCATACAGCGGACCACGCCTGGCGGATGAACGTTCCCTTTGCCGATCACGAGAAAACTTGTTCCGATGACGGGTTCGGCTAAAGATCTGGAGATAAACGGCCGAATCCTGTTCGATGAGCCACAATTCATGGAGTTCCCTTCTCGGAGCATTGCGGGCTAAGCATAAGGGGCCCTTTTACGCTTCGAAGGAGGACTTCGAACTCTTTGCGGCCTTCGTCGAGCAACTGGCTGCGTCGGAGCGCATTCCGATGCTACTGCACGCGTACGACCGCTATCGCGCACTGAGTGCTTGCGGCGATTCCCAGAATGCCGATCCGTTTGAGACATCCTGTTGGAGTATCCTGATCAGCACAATTCTCCAAAGCCGAATCCAGCCCGATGCAAATAAGGCTTCGCAAATCCTTGAGAGGTCTTTTCACAGATGCGGGCACGGTTCCGATGTAGAGCCGCCTCTGACGTTTGCGGAGGAGGCGTTTCAGAATCAGCCGTACTCCACAGTCTTGTTTGATGCCGCCCATGCATACCGGGAGACACTTCGAGGCCTCCGGCCGGTAGGCGCGACAAACGTGAAGCGCAAGTTGAGTTGGATTCTATGGCATGATCCCCGGCGCATTGAGAAAACTTGCCAGACGCGACGGATTCAGCAGGCAATCCATTTGATGGACTCCGAACGAGCCTTTCATTGGCAATGGCTCCTCCGCCACACCGCTGCCGGTCTGAACTCCGCGCCGAGCAGCAAATGGCTTCGGGAGGGTCGAAAACGCCTCGCAAGGATCGGCGAGGCACAGTTCCTTTCGGCATTGGACTCCTGGTTCCAGTTTCCCGAAAATGAGGCGGAAGTCAGTGCCGCAGGCAGCGCAATGCTTCGACTCCTTGTTTGGTACGGTGTGCTGGCCGGCGCAGAGCAGAGCCTGCCCATTCTCCTTCGCTTGACTCACGTGTCCTGGAGCAAACGGGCTCCCGTGGGGAAAGTTATGGCAGCCCTGGCCTGGGTGGTGCGCGTTTACGGCGGAATGAGATTCGAGGCCGAAGCAGGGCTGATTTGCGCGAAATGGGCAGCAGAAAGCGCGGAGGTGAAACGGTTGGAGGGGGTTTATTTCCCGGACCAATCCGAAATCCGGCGGCAGGCCGACGAAGCATCCCGAGAGCAGGGGAGGCGAGATCTCAAGTTGGAATTTGAGGCCGCGCTTGTGGCGCTCGGGGAACTACATCCACAAACTTTCGGACCGGATGGTCTGGCCGGCCGTCTCTTCGCCGCACGAGAAAAGGACGCCGTCGTCATTCCATCCTCCTTCGTTAAGGATCGTTCCACTCCGTAGGGCTACGGCCGGATGTGGCGGGCCTGGGGCGAGCGCAGGCCGGAAGGGCCGCTAATGGGCGCATATTCCGCCTTATTGACGGACACAGCCGCCGCGGCCACGAGGCTCTTGGCGAAGCGGCTCTCCAGCTCAAACGCGGTGGTTGGGTGGCCTCAATCTCTCGAACTGCCGGGTTGGGCCGCTAGCGGAAAGCCAACTGGGTCTCGTTGGCTTGCACTCCGTCAACCGACAGCCGAATCGTCACCAGACCTCGCCCGGCCAAGCTGCGGGGAAGCGTCAGGTGGACATGGTCGAGTCCAGGATTGTCTTTGGCCGATTCCGCCAGCGTCACGGGAACGTTTTCGCCTCCGATGTTACAAGTGACCGCCTCCAGGGAAGACCGGCCCCGAATACCCGTTCCGTACAACTCAAGCACCGCGAGGCTGCCGGGCGGCCCCAGATTGATCGGTGCGGGCCGACAGACTCCGTCCCCATCACACGCCGCAACCGTTGCAGTGGATACCGTCCCATCTGGCTGCTCGATCCGCACGAGCGCCGCTGGAGGTCCTGTTCCCCCTGATGCCGCGGTGAAGATGCCGGGCGCGACCGGCTGGATCTGCAGCCGTCCGTAGGCAAGAGACCCGTCGTCACGCTCCGCCGCCAGCGTTGCCGGTCCGGGCGCAGTGCCCTCGGGAACTACTATGTTTGCCTGGCCGGGTGACGCATACAGCATGATTGGCGTGCGGCCCGCACCGCTGGAGTCGATCACGGTGAAGGTGGAACCGAAAGCGTCGGGTTCGGTCCTCAATCGCTCGCCAGAGACGGTTACGATCGTACCCGCTGCCGCCGCTCCGGGCTGAAAACTCGCTCCATTTAACGCCGCCAGTCGAGACGCGCCGGCATATGGAGGGCCGGGGTCTGCGGGCAGCGCGGCAGTGGGCGGCGTCTGGTTGTGAAAGACACGCGTAATCTCGCCCGCCAGACGCAGGTACCAATCGCTCGGCAGAGTGAACCCATCCGCATCGAGCGTCAGCCAGAATCCCTGGTCGGGTGCGTCCGCGCGCCGCGAGGCCAGTTTGAACATCGCCGTGCTCTCGTTCACCTCATCGAACATGGCGATCTTCAGCATGCGTGCGCCAGCCGCTTTTGCGTTGTATGCCTGCCGCCACAGGAACTCGCCCCTGTTCCGGGGGATCTGGTTTTGCGGTGCCGTGCGGTTGAGGTTGTACCACGAGAAGCCGGGAAACACGACCGGCATGTAGATCTGCTGCCGTTGCGAGGTAGCTGCCAGGTCCGGTTCGAGGCGTTCGGTCCGCCAACGGTCTATGGCCGGCGGCGAGTTGTACCGCCCAACGCTCCAGGGCTGGATACCATCCATTTCCTGGTAGACGGTGGCCCAGCGAGGGTCCGTCGCAGCATCGTTTGAAAGCGTGCGCCAGTAGCCGGGTGTGCCGCCGATGTAGGTCACACGAGCTTCTTCGCGGAACCACTGGACGAGGCGCAGCGCGGCGCCGGGGTCACTCGGCGGGTGTCTCGTGCTGTTCAGCCCGATGCCCCAGACCCCTAGCACCGGCTTGCCGTTGTGCCGCAGGTAACCGGGTTGTGCCGTCAGCTCCAGCGTCTCCACCAGATACTTCCAGTCCTCTTGCATCGTGGTGAGAACGGTCGCGGGGTTCGCGCCGGCGATGTCGTATTCAAGCGCGAAGACACGTCCATAGCGCCGGGCGGCAGCGATGATGTTTTTCAACACGACGTCGCCGCGAGACCGGTTGCCGGGGATGTCAGTGATGAAGCGTTGCACCAGCACGCCGTCCAGCCCGTACTGCTGCATCCAGCGGAAGTGCCGGTCCACTGTCTTGCTGTTGCCGGAACTAAAGAGAAGTGCCGGATTCGCGCCGATCGTCATGCCTGGAACGGCGCAGGTCTCTCCCGGCTCGAACTCGCGCAGGTCCGGGTACATGTCGATGACCAGGCTGGAGGGTGTAGGTGTTCCGTTGGCCCAATGGCTCCAGTTTGTCCCCATCGGGCCGCCGCCCGGACAGCGGAACCATCCCTGGTAACCAAGCAAAACTTTTCCGTCGAGTGTCGAAGGATTCGGGCTTTGGGCACGTATGAACAGTGCGCAAAAGAACAGGGCTGGGAGAGTTCTTGTCAGCATGGCTGGGTTACCGGCGTGTCCCTCTGTCGAGCCGCAAGCTTACGGATCGCGTTGCGCTCGATCCCTTCGCCGGCCGATTATTTCCAGTCCTCCCGCATCCTGTCGACGAATCTGGCCAAGTTCTCTTTGATTGTACCCAACCATGCGCCGCGCTCTCGCCGCCATGGCTGAACGCGGAGTCAATGCCGAGGCGCAGGAACGACTCGAGACCAGCTACTACCGGTTTCACTCCGGGAGCGATCCGGTTCTTAGGAACGAAGCTGGCAAGGATGTGATCCGCGCGATCTTTGGAAGGGACGCCGTTACCGAAGACTCAGTACGCTCGTCGGCTGCGGCCACTCTGGGAGCGTCTTCTAGGACGTGTCGACGAGCGGCGCATTGTGGTGGTGGACCGAATGGCCCTCCTAACCGCTCTTTTGAGAGATGCGCGGCGTTCCGGTTTCGGCGCCAGCCTTTCGCCCGATTCGTTATCGGCCTATAATGACTGATGTGAAAGGCAACGCTGCGATTGTTTTCTTGCTCGCTCAACTCGCCTGGAGCCAGGTGTTTCCCATACCCGCCTGGGAGAAGGCAAAACCGGAGACTGCCGGTTTCGACGCGCGCCGCCTGTCGGCACTGACGCCCCTGCTTGCATCCTTGGATACCTCGGCAATGATGGTCGTGCAGGGAGGCCGCGTTGTCTTCGAGTATGGCGATCTCACGGAAGTCAGCTATCTGGCTTCTTGCCGTAAGAGCGTGCTCGCGATGCTCTACGGGAAGTACGTTGCTGACGGCACCATCCGCCTCGACGCCACGCTCGAGGAGTTGGGCATGGATGATCTCGGCGGTCTGCTGCCGGTCGAGAAGAAAGCCACGGTCGAGCATCTGATCACGGCCCGATCCGGAGTATTTCATCCGGCGTCGAATTCAGGCGACAGATTGGCACAGGCCCCGCCGCGCGGCACGCAGAAGCCCGGGACGTATCACCTATACAGCAACTGGGACTTCAACGCCGCAGGAGCGGCTTTCGAGAAGATAACCAAGCGAGACATCTTCGACGCACTTGAAACGGATCTCGCGCGGCCTATCGGCATGCAGGACTTCGACCGCGCGCGGCACAAAAAGAGCGGCGACCTGACGCGCTCGCAGTACCCGGCCTATCACATGCACTTTTCCACCCGCGATATGGCGCGGCTAGGCTACCTGATGCTGCGCAAGGGCAACTGGAATGGTAAACAGCTTGTGCCTGCGGATTGGATCCGCCGCATCACTTCCTTAGTGACGCCGATGTTCGATCTGAATCCGCCCTCCGAGCGCGGTTACGCTTCCGGCCGCCTCTGGGGCTACGGCTATATGTGGTGGATCTGGGACGATCATCGGCGCGAAGGGCCTCTGAAGGGTGCCTACTCCGCCTTTGGCGCCGTGGGACAGTATGTCACGGTGCTTCCCGAGTTGGGTGCCGTCGTCGCACACAAGACCGTGCCGGGCAAGCGCCCGGACGGAACCGACCGAGGAGTCACCGGTACGCAGTACCAAGCGATACTGGCGCACGTGATCGCAGCGCGGCGGTAGCGAAGAACTCACAGAGACTCCCACCAGATTTCCAGGGCTTACTCTTGCGATGTTGGAGAACTCACGGTCCCATAGAGTCGCAGAGGCGCGCGCGCGGGATCGAGCCTTTGCGTATCTCATCAATCGCCTCTTCCGTGGCCGGATGAAGCCGTAGCCGCAATAGGGAAACTTGATCGGACTGATACTTCCTCTGTTTCAGTCTGCCGAAACTCTGCGAATAGCTGACTTGGTCTTCAATAGGACCACGGGATGCCGGGGGTGAGTTCGATTACTTCGGCGGTGACGAGGTTGCGAAGTTGCTCCGGCGTGCCGGTTAAGGGCGGGAAGGTGCCGAAATGCATTGGCACGATCTTGGATGCGCCTATAAGACGGGCGGCGATGGCGGCGCCCTTGGGGCTCATTGTATACAGGTCGCCGATGGGAAGGAAGGCGAGATCCGGTTGGTGGAGTTCCCGGATGAACGACATTTCGCTGAAGACGTCCGTGTCGCCGGCGAAGTAGGCGTTGCGGCCGTCGGCAAAGTGGAGCACGTAGCCGCCGGGTTCGCCGCCGTAGACCATGCGGCCGTCGTCCTCCGTTATGCCGCTGGAATGCAGAGCGTGCGTCATGGTGACGCTGAGGGCGCTCACGGCGACCCTGCCGCCCTTGTTCATCCCGCTGGCGTTTTCCACGCCCTTGCCGGCGAGCCAGGTGCAGATCTCGTAGTTGGCGACGATGGCCGGTTTGAATTTCGCGGCAAGGGTCCGGACGCCGCTCAAGTGATCGAAGTGTCCGTGGGTTATGAGGATCGCATCCACGCGGTCGAACTCGTAGCCCGCCGGGAATTTGGGATTGCCCTCGATCCAGGGATCGATCACGATCACTTCACCGGTGGATAGACGGAGAGAGAATGTCGAATGGCCGAGCCACGTGATTTGCACCATGCGTCTATTATTTCTCGAACGAGACGAAGGCGCGGCCCGTTGGGCGAAGATCGCCGAAGAGAGTCCTGGCGAAGGCGGACTCGGAGGAGGGCACGGTGGAGTAGGTGGTGAGCGCAAGGCCCGCTCCGGGGAAGGCGCGCGTGAGGAACGGGTTGCCGAGCGCGCCCAGCACGATTTTCTTTCCCGAGGCCATGAGGTGATCGAGCAGCGGGGTGTAGGCGGGGTTCAATTTGCCGGTTCCGCCAAAGCCGAGAAATGCGCCGATCGCAATCGATTCGCAACCGGTCTCGACGCCGTCGAAGGAAGGCATGGCGGGATCGAGGACGATGGTGCGTACGCCCGGCGCCAGGGCCTTAATGTCATCGGCGAGTTGCGCCCCCTGGCCGTTTCCGCGGCGCTCGGCCAAGGCAATGACGCAGGTTGAGGACGACTTTCCGAGCGGGAGGCGGGAGGAGTCGCCGCGAAGAACGGCGACGGCCTTGGCGGCCACCGCCTGCGCGTGCGCGAGCGCGTCTTCGTCGCCGATGACTTCGTCGATACGGTCCATATTGGCAAGGCGCGCCTTGTGGAGGCCCAGGCGAACTTTTGCCGTGAGCACCTTCCGGACTCTGGCATCGATGGCGGCCATCGTCAGCCGCTTGGAAGCGACGGCCTTCGAGACCGCTTCGACCGCTTCGTCCGGATTGCGCGGCATAAGCAGCACGTCGACTCCGGCTTCCAGAGCGCGGACCGACGACTCCGCGCTGCCGTACTTGCGCGCAAGGCCTTCCATGTCCATGGCGTCGGTGGTGACTAGGCCGGTGAAGCCGAGCTGCTTGCGGAGCAGGCCGCTGATGACGACCGGGGAGATGGTGGACGGGACGTTGGATTCATCGACGTTGGGGAGCGCGATGTGGGCGGTCATGACCGAATCGGCGCCGGCGCGAATGCCTTCGAGGAATGGGGCGAGCTCAATCCTGTCCAGGCGCGCGCGATCGCTGTTGATGACCGGCACGCCGGTATGACTGTCGGCATCGGTATCGCCGTGGCCTGGGAAGTGTTTAATGGTTACGAGGGTTCTTGGGTTGAAGGAGTGCGCGCCGGCGATGAAGGCGCGAACATGCTCTCCGACGAGAGCCGGAGCCGTGCCAAAGGCGCGAATGCCGATGATGGGGTTGTCGGGATTGTTATTGACGTCGGCTGTGGGCGCGAAGACCCATTGAAATCCGAGAGCCCGCGCTTCCTTGGCGGTGAGACGGCCGAATTCGCGGGTGAGCGCCGGATCGCCCGCCGCGCCATAGGCCATGGCATGGGGATACTGCACGGTGCCGTCGAAACGCATGGAGACACCGCGTTCAAAGTCGCCGCCGACAATGAGCGGCAGCCTGGCCATGCGTTGGAGACGGTTGATGAAGGCGGCCGTTTCGTGCGGCTGCGCCTTCACCACTCCACCTCGAAACACCCGATTGACGACGATGATGCCGCCTACGCGGGTCTGGTTGACCCAGCGGACGATGTTTCGCCATTCGCGGCTGCGCGCGCCACCGGTATTGCCATGGGTGCGGATGACGACCAGTTGGGCGATCCGCTCCCGGGGAGTGAGCGTCTTCATCCAGCGGTCCACCACGGCCTTCTCGGCGGCCGGCTGCGCGGCGGCCGTAACCGCCAGCAGAAGGCCAACCGCGAGCGCCCGCATGATTACGCCGTGCGCTTCCCGGGGGACTTCCTGGTTGCCTTTCCCGGCTTTTTGGCACCGCCGCGGCGGATCAGTTTTTGCACGGCGCGAATTAACTGCGTGACCTCATTCGAACTCTTGTGCAACACAACATCCGCGCCGGACGATTCCTCTGTCAGGCCGAGGGCATCGACAAATCCGGACAGCAGTACGATTCGCG
>Ga0194122_10002511_pt1 | contig 19934 bp, 13 predicted proteins | sample TA2MahCa10mmetaG_FD_155487 | JGI IMG/M metagenome (GOLD analysis project Ga0194122, IMG submission 155487) | Freshwater microbial communities from Lake Tanganyika, Tanzania - TA2015021 Mahale Deep Cast 10m | ecosystem: Environmental > Aquatic > Freshwater > Lake | place: Tanzania: Lake... | reverse complement strand
CGGCAAAACTATTTGAACGAAGTCACGACTACCGTGGGCTCCGTATTTCTGGGCCTATCAGTGGGCTGTGCGCGCTGTCACGATCACAAATACGATCCCATTCCGCAGAGGGACTTCTACCGCCTCCAGGCGTTTTTCAATGCCATTCAAGTGGAGAACGTCGACGTCCCATTCAAGGATCCGGAGTTTCGGGCCAAGGCCGAGGCGAAGCGAAAAGAGATTCAGGATCGCCTCGCGAACGGCCCGGAGAAGAAGGCGCTCGACGAATTCGAAACCGCCGCGTTGCCCCGCTACCGGGCGGCGCGGAAGGAAGCGGCCAAGGGGAAGAAACTGGTGGTCGACGATCTTCGCCTGGAGCTGCGCCGGAAAGACTCCTCCGTCTTTAGTGAGGCCGAGCGCCGCCGCCATGCGGACCTGCTGGAAGACGCCAATCGGACTCTCGATCCCGGCGAAGCCGCCGCTCTCGACAAGTTTGAAGCGGCGCTGCTGCCGCGAATGGAGAAGGCCGGGCTGGAGCGTTTCGATGTGCTGGGCGTGGAAGAACTGCGTGGGGAACTGGGCCGGTCGACATCCAAAATCTTCGACACCGGGGAGCGGAACAAGCACCGCGACCTATCGGAGGCTCTGGAGGTATTGCGCCGCCGCGCCGGACGCTGGTCGACGAATGCGCTCACCGTGAAGAACGTGCCCGGCCCGCCAAACGGCCCTGACATCCCTCCCACACGCGTGTTAACCCGTGGCGACTACCGCCAGCCGGCAGAAACGGTGGAGGCCGGCTTCCTCTCCGCGATCGATGGAAAAGAGCAGAGTGCCGTGATCGAACAGGACCGCTACCGGCAGTTTCCAACGCGTGGCTGGCGGCTTACGCTCGCCAAGTGGATCGCCTCGCCGGAAAATCCGCTCACCGCGCGTGTGATGGTGAACCGGATCTGGCAGCATCACTTTGGACGCGGCATCGTCGCCACGCCCAGCGATTTCGGCGTGAACGGCGAGCGCCCCACGCACCCGGAACTGCTGGATTGGCTGGCCAACGCGTTCGTCGAATCCGGCTGGAGCGTGAAGGCCATGCACCGCATCGTTCTTCATTCCGATACCTATCGGCAGTCTGCCGAAAACGGCACCGCGGCGAACGACCTGGATAACAAGCTTCTCTCCAAGTATCCCCGCCGCCGTCTGGACGCGGAGGAGATTCGCGACGGAATTCTTGCGCTGAGCGGCAGACTCAACCCGGAGCGCGGCGGACCCAGCGTATTCCCGCCCCTTCCCGCCGATCTCGCCGACTTCGCGCGCTACGGCCGCGGCGGCGCGTTGATGTGGGAGCCCAACGAGAACGCTGCCGACGCCCGTCGCCGTTCCGTCTATACATTTCAACGGCGTTCCATGCCGCTGCCGATGATGGCTGCGTTCGACGCACCGGTATTCTCGGAGTCGTGCGAGCGCCGCAGCAGCACCACAACGGCGCTCCAGGCGCTTTCGCTGATGAATGGAAGCCTGGTTCACGAGGAGTCCGTCGAGCTGGTGAAGACCTTGCGCGCCACGGACCGGACGGGGCAGATCCGCGAGGTGTTCGCGCGCATCCTGCATCGTGCGCCGTCTAGCGATGAGATGGATAAGTTCCTGAGTTTCGCGGGCCCGATAGACGCCGTCTGCCGCGTGCTGTTCAACACAAACGAATTCCTCTACGTGGAGTGATGAAAATGCAACGACGCGATTTCCTGTCGAAGACGTGGTTGGGCCTGGGCGCGCTGGCGCTCAACGATCTCCATGCCGGCCCTTTGGCCGTGAAGCCGGCGCACATTCCGCGCAAGGCAAAGCGCTGCATCTTCCTCTTCATGGAAGGCGGTGTCAGCCAGATGGATCTGTTCGAACACAAACCGGCCATCCTGCGAATGGCGGGAAAGCAGATGCCGGTGGCTTCCAATACCGTCGGCGAGATCGCGACATTTTCCGCGGCGCCGAATCGGATTATCCCGCCCGTAGCCCCCATGCGCCAGCACGGGCAAAGCGGTCGCTGGCTCACGGACCTGATGCCGAACATGGCGAAGCATGTCGACAGCATGGCGTTCGTCCACGGCGTGAAGGTGGATAACAACAACCACGGCCCCGCCGTTTATCACACGCTGACTGGCAGCCAGTTTCCAGGTTCCGCGGCGATTGGAGCGTGGATCACCTACGGATTAGGCACGGAGAATCAGGACCTGCCCGGCTTCGTCGTTCTGGGCGACCCGCGCGGCGCCACCATTGGCGGCGCCGGTGTGTGGGGCAACGGATTTTTGCCCGCCGCCTATCAGGGCACCATCTTCCGCAATGGCGACACGCCGATCGTCGATCTCCATCGCCCCGCGGCGCTCACCGAAAAACAGCAGCGCGAGGAGTTGGATCTGTTGCAGTGGATGAACGCCAGGCACGCCGGGGAGCGCACCGGCCGTTCGGAGTTCGAAGCGCGCATAGCGTCTTATGAACTGGCGTTCCGCATGCAAATGAAGGCCCCGGAACTGGTGGATTTGAACCGGGAAACCGAAGCGACGCGCGCCCTGTACGGCCTGGACGATCCGGTGACCGAAGCGTTCGGACGCCAATGTTTATTGGCCCGCCGCATGGTCGAACGCGGTGTGCGCTACGTCATGGCGCTGCACGGCGCGGGCGGAGACCGGTGGGACGATCATGGCGATGTGGCCGGCCGCATTCCGAAACATTGCAAGGAGGTTGACAAGCCGGTCGCCGGCCTGCTGGCGGACCTCAAGGCGCGTGGACTGCTGGACGAAACGCTGGTCGTCTGGGCGTCGGAGATGGGACGGACGGCGTTCGACAACAATCTGGTCACCGGCAAACCCGGGCGCGACCACAATCAATACGGGCTCGTCGTTTGGATGGCCGGCGGCAACGTGAAGGCCGGCGCCACGCACGGAGAGACCGATGAGTTCGCCACGCGGGCGGCGGGCGAGCCGATTCCGGTCCGCGACGTGCATGCCACGATTCTGAACCTGCTGGGGCTTGACCAGGAACGATTGACGTTCCTGCACGCCGGGCGCTACAAAAAGCTCACCGACACCGGTGGACGCGTGATCTCGGAAGTAATAACCTAGAGCCGCTGTTACGAGTTGAGGATTGGCCGCACAACGCTGCCGTGGACGTCCGTCAGCCGGAAGTACCGGCCGGCGTAACGAAACGTCAGGCGCGTGTGGTCGATTCCCAGCGAGTGCAGCAGCGTGGCCTGCAGGTCGTGCACGTGCACTGGGTCCGCCACGATGTTGTAGCCGTAGTCGTCCGTCTCTCCAAACACCGTGCCGGGCTTCATACCGCCGCCCGCGAACCACATCGTGAAGCAGCGCGGATGGTGATCGCGCCCATAGTCGTCCTCGGTCAGGCGGCCCTGGCAGTACACCGTGCGTCCAAACTCGCCGCCCCAAACCACCAAGGTATCGTCGAGCATCCCCCGCTGTTCCAGGTCCTTCACCAGCGCGGCGGCGGGCTGGTCGGTCTCCTTGCAACGCGAAGGCAGGCCCTTCTGCAGCGAGCCGTGGTGATCCCAGTCACGATGATAAAGCTGAATGAAACGGACGCCGCGCTCGGCCAGCCGGCGCGCCATCACGCAGTTATACGCGAACGACCCGGGCTTCCTCGCATCGGGTCCGTAGCTCTCGATCACAGAGGCCGGTTCGCCCGAGAGGTCCGTTAACTCCGGCACGGAAGCCTGCATCTGAAATGCCATCTCATACTGCGCGATGCGCGTGGCGATTTCGGGATCGCCAGTCTCGGCCAACTTCGCCTGGTTGATCTCCGCGAGTGAATCCAAATACGTGCGGCGGTCTTCGCGTCCAACGCCATCCGGGTCCTTCAGATAGAGGACCGGATCGCCAACGCTGCGAAACTTCACGCCCTGGTAGCGGGTGGGCAGAAAGCCGCTGCCCCACAGCCGGTCGTAGAGCGGCTGCCCGCCGCCGCCCTGGCCAGGCGAAATCATCACGACGAACGCCGGCAGATTCTTCGCTTCGCTGCCCAGGCCATAGTTCACCCAGGAGCCAATGCTGGGCCGGCCGGCAATCTGCGAACCCGTCTGCAGGAAGGTCACTGCGGGATCGTGATTGATGGCCTCCGTATGCACGGATCGTACAATCGTCAGTTTGTCCACGATCGACGCGGTGTGTGGAAGCAGTTCACTGACCCATGCACCGGACTTTCCATGCTGCGAAAACGAGAACCGCGCCGGTACGACGGGAAAGGTCGATTGCGTGGAAGACATACCCGTCAGGCGCTGCCCGCGCCGGATCGAATCCGGCAGTTCTTCCTTGTACTTCTCTTTTAACTTCGGCTTGTAATCGAACAACTCCAATTGCGATGGCCCGCCGGATTGGAACAGGTAGATAATTCGTTTCGCGGTGGGCTTGTGATGTGTCCCGGCGCCGCTGAGCAGGGAGTGTAGAGCCGTCTGGCCGAGAAACATTCGTCGAGTGATATGAGTCATCGGCTACTCCTTCGTCACAGTCTCGTCGAGATTAAACAACAGGCTCGCCACCATCGTGTACGCTCCAAGTTCCACGCTCGAAAGGCTGGAATCGCGGGAGGACGCGCCTTGCTTGAGTGATGCCTCCGCGTGTTTCGGATTCCTGTCGAACTGAGTCAGAAAGCGATCGAGGGTGCGGCGCGCCGCTGTCAATTCACCGGGCGCCGGCTCGCGCGCCAACACTCGCCGCCATCCGGCGGCGATTCGCGCCTCCGGCGCCGTGCCCGCCCGCATCATCTGCTCGGCGAGTTTTCGCGACGCCTCCAGGAATGTCACGTCGTTCATCAGGTTCAACGCCTGCAACGGCGTGTTCGTTCGCGTCTCCCGCACCACGCAGCCTTCGCGCGTCGGCGAATCGAAGTTCACCATCATCGGCGGGGCCACGGTCCGCTTCCAATACGTGTATAGGCTGCGCCTGTACAATCCGTCGCCCGTATCCTCCTTATAGCCTCCGCCGCCCGCCAACTCCTGCCACAGGCCGGCCGGCTGATACGGTTTCACGGACGGCCCGCCCACCCGCTCGACGAGCAGGCCGGACGCCGCCAGCGCCTGATCGCGCAGAAATGCGGCGGGCAAGCGGTTGCGCGGACCGCGCGCCAGCATCCGGTTTTCCGGATCGCGCTGCCACTGCTCCGGAGTCGCCGACGACGACTGCCTGTACGTCTCGCTCATCACGATGAGCTTGGCCATCGCCCGTGCATCCCAACTTCGGTCCATGAACTCCACGGCCAGAAAGTCCAGCAGATCCAGGTGAACGGGCCACTCGCCTTGTGACCCGAAGTCTTCAACCGTCTTTACCAATCCCGTGCCGAAAAACATCTGCCACAGCCGGTTCATCTGCACGCGCGCGGTTAACGGATTCTCCCGCGAGACCAGCCATTGCGCCAACCCCAGCCGGTTCCGCGGTGCCGAATCCGGCATCGGGGGCAGCGCTTTCGGAGTGGCGGCCTCGACGGGATCGCCGGGCGCATCGTAGGCGCCTCGCTTCAGCAGAAACGCCTGCCGTTTCGGTCCCTCGACCATCACCATCACGGTCGGAAGGCTGTCGTAGTACTTGTTGCGCTCCAGTTCGGCGGAGCGAATCGCCTTGAGAGAGGCTTTCACCTCGCCGCTTGCACCAGTCTCCAGATACGCAAGCCGCATTTTCGCTTCCTGGTGCTTCGTTCGCTTCGCCGGTTTCAACTTCGCGATCTGTTCAATGGGCTCCAGCACGAAGCTGGCCAGCGCCTCGTCTTCGCTCAACGCACGGTTGTAGACCATCACGTCGTCAATGGCGCCGCGAAACTTCAAGCCACCTCCGCCGCCGATCAGAAACGGAACTTTCGGACCAAACGGATAGGTCAGCTCGTCGAAAGTTATCTTCGTCGGCGCGGGCACGCCGTCCAGCCAGATCTTGACTCCCGCGCCTTTGCGCTTTCCGTCATAAGTCAGTGCGATGTGCTGCCATTCGTTGAATCGCAGGCTGGCCTCAGTCTCCATGCGCAGGCTGATATCGGTGTACCTGCGCGTCACCACCAGGTGCAACTTCTTGTTCTTTACATAGAGTCCGTAACCCTCGCCTTCCCAGTAGTCCTCGATACGGGAAAGGATGGCGCCGTTATCCGCCTCCGGCTTCACCCACGCCGAAAAGCTGAAGGGCGTCATGTAATTGAAAGCCGCCTTGTCGCCGGCGTTCACCGCCGCGGAACCGTCGAACTGGATCGCATTCCCATTCTTGCCTGGAACGATTCGAAGCCCCTGCGTTTCGGTCGAATCGAGGGCGTTCTCATACACCAGTCCCTCGGCAATCCGCCACGGCTGGGCCTTCAGCCGTTTTTCCCACGCCTTCTTTTCTTTCTCTCGCCGTGCCGATGTACTCTGCCACGCGGCTCTGGCCGCGGCCAGCGTATCGTCGAACGCTCGCAGCTTCTCCGCCATCTCCGGCGTAGGGGCTTTGATCACCGGTTCCTCGTTCCCGAAGTTGTAGACCAACCCTCGCTCCGGAACGTTGTTGTAGAACGCGAACATCGAATAGAAGTCCCGCTGACTGAGCGGATCGTACTTGTGGTCGTGGCAGCGCGCACACCCGAGCGTGAGTCCCAGCCACACCGTGGCGGTCGTCTCCACGCGATCGGCCACGTACTCCACGCGGAACTCCTCCTCGACGATTCCGCCTTCGGCGTTCGTTCGATGATTCCGGTGAAAGCCCGTGGCGATCTTCTGCGCCAATGTCGCGTTCGGCAACAGATCGCCGGCGATCTGTTCGATTGTGAACTGATCGAACGGCATGTTCGCCTTGTAGGCGTCGATCACCCAGTCGCGCCAGCGCCACATATCGCGTACGCCGTCGCTTTGGTAGCCGTTCGTATCGGCGTAGCGCGCCCACTCTAGCCATCGCTGCGTCATCCGTTCGGCATGCGCGGGGGAGGCCAATAGGCGGTCCACTACCTTTTCGTAGTCCGCCATTTCGAAGCTCTTCGACTCCTCCGGCGAAGGTGGCAAACCGGTCAGGTCCAGGTGCAATCGCCGCAGCAACGTCTCGCTGCTTGCGGGCGGGGAGAGCCGCATCCCGGCGCGCTCCAGTCGAGCCTTCACGATTCCATCAATCGAGCTGCGGTGAGGCCGGGCGGGCTTCTCGAGCGACCAATGCGCTTGCCACGGCGCGCCCTGCTCGACCCACCGCCGGATGGTATCGATGTCTCGCGCGGGCAGCGCCGCGTGGCCCGCGTAGGCCGGAGGCATGCGCAGCGCCGCGTTCGCGGTGGTAATCCGTTCCACGAGTTTGCCGGACGTCACCACGCGCCGTGCGTCCGGTTCGCTATCCAGACGCAGCGGGCTTTTGCGGTTCGCCGCGTCCGGCCCATGGCAGGTGAAGCAGCGGTCGGACAGGATCGGCCGGATGTCGCGATTGAACTCGACCGGTTGGCCGGGCGCCGCGAGAGCGGCGGTCAGGAAAAGGAGAAACCGCACTTTCTGATTGAATCACAACAGTGCCGGCGGCAGGATGTGTCATATAATATTTCAGATTGCCCGTGACTAAACTACTCGAAGGCGTCTACCCGATCGTCAACACCCCCTTTCATGAAGATGGCTCCGTCGACTACGAGGGCCAGGACCGGCTCGTGGAATATCTGCTCGAACAAGGCGCCCACGGTCTCGGCTTGTTCGGAAACGCTAGCGAGGGCTATACGCTTTCAAGCGAGGAGCGGATCGCTCTGATGACGCGAATCGCCAAGCGGGTGAACGGACGGGTTCCGCTCGTCGCCTCGTCAGGCCACACCGGGACGGACGCGGCCGTTGCGCTCAGCAAGGAGATGGAGGACCTCGGCGCCGATTGCCTGATGGTTCTTCCGCCCTACTTCCTGAAGACCGACGGCGACGGCCTCCTCCACTATTTCGACTCCATCTCGAAAGCCGTCCGCATCCCCATCATGGTGCAGGATGCGCCGCTCATGACCACCGTCGCCATGCCCGCGCCGCTTCTGGCCCGAATGGCCCGCGAGATCGAACAGGTGCGCCTCGTCAAGGTGGAGGCCCCGCCCAGCGCCCCAAAGGTCACCGCTCTCAAGAAGCTCGCCGGCGATTCGCTCACTCTGTTCGGCGGCCTCAACTGCCAGTTCTTTATCGAGGAATGGCGGCGCGGCGCGCGCGGTATGATGCCAGGCAGCGATCGCACCCGCCAACTCGTTCAGATCTGGAACCTGCTGGAAGCCGGCTCGATTGACGGTGCATGGCGTCTCTTCATGGCCAACCTTCCTCTTCTCCGTTTCCAACTGCAACCCGGCCTGGGTGTCTCCGCGCAAAAGCACTCTCTCGTCCATGCCGGCGTGATTCAGTCCGCGCGGGTGCGCCATCCAACAGCCGCGCTGGAGCCAGAAAGTCTCGCGGAACTGAACGAACTGCGCCAATTGGCGGACGCATAAATGCTCCGCTGGTGGATTGCCGGGCTGCTGTTCCTGTCCACGGTCATTAACTATATTGACCGCCAGGCGCTCTCGGCCGTCGCACCGGTGATCACTAGGGAACTCAGTCTTTCGCCGATCGAGTACTCCAACATTCTCACGGCGTTCCTGGCTGCCTACACCGTCATGTACGTCGGCTCAGGGTTTCTGGTCGATAGACTGGGCACACGCGTCTCCCTCGCGCTGTTCATGGCGTGGTGGTCCATCGCCAACATGCTCCACGCGTTCGCGCAGGGCGTCTGGTCACTGGGCCTGTTTCGCTTTCTGCTCGGTATGGGCGAATCCGGCAACTACATGGCCGCGTTCAAAGCGGTTTCGGAGTGGTATCCCGCCAAGGAGCGCGCGTTCGTCAATGGATTGATCCAGGCCGGCGGCACGGTCGGCGCGGCCATCGCCATCCCTACGGTCGCAGTCATTAACGAAAACTACGGCTGGCGTCCCGCATTCATCGCAACCGGTGCGCTCGGCCTCATCTGGCTCGCCGCTTGGCTCTATTTCTACTACCCGCCCTCCGAACATCCGCGCATCTCGGCCGCGGAACAGGCCATCGTTCCCGCGCCCGTCAGCGCTGCCACCGAGAAAGCGCCGTGGACCGCCCTGCTCGGGTATCCGCAGACCTGGGGCTTGCTTCTCTCGCGTTTCCTCTCGGATCCGGTCTGGTGGTTCTATCTCTTCTGGCTTCCGAAGTACATGGTCGAAAACCGCGGCTTCACCATGCTGGAAATGGCCGCCCTTACTTGGCTTCCTTATGTTACGGCCGACGCCGGCGCTCTGCTCGGCGGCTGGATCAGCGGCCAGCTGGTCGCGCGCGGTTGGGAGACGTTGAAAGCCCGCCGGATCACGATGCTCCCGTTTGCGTTGCTCATGCCGCTGTCGTTGCTGGTCAATCACGTCTCCGCAAAGTGGGCGCTGGTTCTGATTGGCGTCATCACCTTCGCGCACATGGGCTGGAAGTCGAATCAGGCCACGCTCACTAACGACATCTATCCGCGCCATCTCGTCGGCACCGCCTCCGGAATGCTCGCATTTGGCAACGGATTGGGCGGCACGCTGTTCACTTGGTCCACCGGCTACATCGTACAGTGGTTTGGCTATGAAACGATCTTTGTAATCATGAGCGTCTTGCACCCCATTTCGTACCTGATGGTCGCCCGCCTGGTGCGCCAGCCGCTGAAGGGGGCCTAGTCGTGCCGGAGCCAGGCGTTGCGCAGGGAGTCCTTGGCGCGTTCGATGTGCGCGCGAATCGCCGTTTGCATCCGCGCCGCGTCTCGCGCCTTCAGCGCGCCGACAATCTCGGCGTGTTCGGCCTGCTCCACTTTGAACCGGTTCCCGAACCGAAGCGAGGAGTTCCGCTCCGCTGCGTGAATCCGCGCGATCGTCAAATGGGCATTCAACCCGTTGTAGATCTCTGTCAGCCGGTGATTGGCCGCCGCGTCGATCAGCAACTGGTGCAGGTCCGTGTTCGCCTTCTCATGCCGGCGCAACTCGTCCTCGGTCTTCACCGGCACCTTCAACGCTTTCAACAAGTCGTCGATCTTCGCAAGCTCGGCGGCCGTGATTCGCGCCACGGCTTTTTCGGCCGCAAGGCACTCCAGCGCGATTCGAACATCAAACGTGGCTTCGATATCCTCGATCGAAAGCGTCGCGACAAACGTCCCGCTCCGCGGCTTGATCTCGATCAAACCCTCGGTCGCCAATTGCTGTACGGCGTGGCGAACCGGCGTCAGGCTCACGCCCAGTTTGTGGGCCAGCTCATCCACCTGCAGCCGCTCGCCGGGCCGAAAGTAACGAGTCAGAATCGCCTCGCGCAAGGACTCGTAAACCTCATCCGTCGCGCGCTTCCGAGTCAAACGGCGTAGTCTCATGCGAATTTTCTATTGTATATGCGAATAACTTCCGTCCGCGCTTTCCCCATCCGGCTGCCGCGAGACCTCGCTTCCGCGCGCGGCACCGCCGGCTCGCCTACATCGCTCCACGGCGAGGGCATCTATCGCTGGTCCACGGCCTACCCGGTTCTCTATTCCACTCATTTCGAAACGGCGCTTATCCAGGTCCGCCTCGACAACGGCCTGGAGGGCTGGGGTGAGGCGCAGGCACCCCTCGCGCCGGAAGTTGCCTGTACAATCACCGAACTCCTCTTGAGGCCGGTTCTCGAAAGCGAAGAGTTCGACGGTTCCGCCGCGGGCATCGCCGCGCTTTGGAACCGCATGTACTCCACCATGCGTGTGCGCGGCCAAACCGGCGGCTTCATGCTCGACGCAATCTCCGGCGTCGACCTTGCTCTCTGGGATCTGGCCGGCAAGCTCGCCGGGCAACCCGTTAGCGCCCTGCTGGCGGCCTCTCCGAAAACAACCGTGCCTGCGTACCTTAGCGGCACCACCGGCACAACGCCGGACGAGCGCGCCGCTTTCGCCGCCCGCTTTGGCCTCCCACTCGTCAAGCTCTACTTCGACTCCGATTGGAACGATTTGCTTCGCACCGCCGATTCCTTGCGATCGAGAGGAATGGATTTCGCCGTCGACGCCCTCTGGCACCTGCCTCCGGCCAGCGCTGTCGAAATGGCTCTCCAACTCGATGCCCGCCGCGCCCATTGGCTGGAATGCCCGCTCTACCCGGAGGAGCACGGCCAACACATCGAACTCGCCCAATCCATCGCAACGCCCATCGCTCTCGGTGAAAGCTACCGCACTCGCCACGAACTGCGTCCGCTTGCCGGCGCCTGTCGCATTCTGCAGCCGGATCTCGGCCGCTCCGGCCTCACCGAATCCATGGCCATTGCAGGCGAATTCGCTGCGAAACAGATTGTGCCGCACGTCAGCATCGCAATGGGCCCGCAGCTAGCCGCCGCCATTCATCTCGCCGCCGCCGCCCCCAATTGCAACCTGTGCGAGTACAACCCGAACGTGCTCGACACCGCGAACGCCTTCCTGGCCCGCCCGCTGGAACTCACCGGCGGCGTCTACCATGTGCCGCAAACACCCGGCCTCGGCATCGTCTGGAATGAACGGATCCGGGAGTTAGTCGGCGGGGAATAGCCCGAGCTTGGCCAAACGCTCGCGCGCGAACGCTACGCGCTTGTCGAAGATCGGATCGAACGTTGCGGCACCCGCGTTCATGGCGAAATAGGTTCGCTGCGTGCCGTCCTGCACGAACCCAACCAGCCAAACCTGCGGCCCGGCCTCCGCGTCCGTGCAGGCGCCGGTCTTATAGAAAAGGGTCTTTGCACCCGCGCTCTTCTGCCGCATAAAGTCCTCAAGTGCGGCAACCGTGGATGGCTGCAGGCCAAAATCGTTCCGGAACAGCCGGTCAAGAAACTGAACTTGTTCAAGCGGTGAAATACGCAGCGTGCTCCCGATCCAGAAGGGCGCCGGCCACGGGGAGGAATCGCGATTGCCGTAGTCGAACCGTTTCAGGAACGCGGCCATGTTTCCCGGCCCCGTCTCCTTGGCCATCTCCACGAAGTACCACACCGCCGAAACTCGAAACGCGGATTTCAAATCGTGGTCACGCGACCACTCCTCCGGCCAAAACGCTTGCGACTTGTGTTTCGACTCATCGTATTTCTTCACGTGCCCGGGCCCGGAGACCACGCCGGTCTCCAACCCGATCGCCGAGTTCGGAATCTTGAACGTCGAACACGGTGACAATCGCCGGTGGGCGCGCTGTTGGCCTTCGTGCACCTTGGCCACACCGTTCGGCGTCATTGTGACAAACGAAATGTCCTGAGCCGCCAAACAGGCCGCGGCAAACCAAAGTAGCTTCAATCCAATTCCTCTAAAACGAGAATGCCACGCCGCAGCGCCTGCACGATGGCATCGGCCCGATTCTCCGCGCCCAACTTCGCCAGCACCTTGGAAACGTGGGTCTTCACGGTCTCCTCGGAGATGTGCAGCCGCGCCGCGATCTCCTTATTCGCGCAACCGCGCGCCAGTTCCCGCAGCACCTCCAACTCGCGCGGCGACACATCCTCGCCTGCCGCCCGCACTCCGTTCGCTTCGGGATCGATGTAGCTCCGCCCCGCCGCGACTGCGCGCACCGCGGCCAGCAGAATTTCGGGATCCGAGTTCTTCCGCACATAGCCCGCCGCGCCTGCCTGCAGGACGGCCACGCGCCGGTGTTCGTCGATCGACGCCGTCAGCGCCACCACACGCACCGAGCCCGCCACGCGCGCCGTCAGAGCGATGCCATCCATACCGCCAGGCAGCATTAGGTCCACCACGGCTACCGCCGGCCGCCACTTTTCGAGATTGGCAAGAAACTCCTCGCCGCTGTGCGCGATACCGGCGACCTCAATATCTTCGAACAGTGCAAAATACGCGCTCAGGCTCCGGCTCACCACGCGATGATCGTCGACAATCGCCAGCCGGATCACGCTCACGCCGCCGCCCTCCGTCTTCCGATAAAGTGCAACACGATAAAGATCGCCAGCGCCCCGCGCAGCGCGTGGATCAACAAAGGATGCAGCGGATTCGTGTTCGCCGTCAGGAACAAAAAGGCTCCTACGAGCGCCGCGGCGATCAAGAGACTCTTCCGGTTCGCTCTCGTGCCGCCCATCGGCGTTTCAACGGACAAGCGCGTCCCCTTCCCCTTTTCGCTTTCGAACTTCGCTGAGCCGCCAAGCTCCTCCGCGCGGGCGCGAATGTTTCGCAGCCCCATGCCAGCATGCTCCAAGTCCGCGTCGAAGCCGGAGCCGTCGTCGGTCACTTCCAGGACCAACGTCTCGCCGCCACGCAGCGATATCGCCACCGATGTTGGCCGCGCGTGACGCGCGCAATTCGATAGCGCCTCCTGCAGAATCCGCATCAACGCATGCGCCGTTCCGGGCGGCACGCTCTCATCCGGCGGCAGCGCGTGAACCGCAACGGTCACGGCGGCGCCGGTTCGAAGCCGCGTCGTCTCCGCCAATTGATTCACCGCATCGACGAGCCCCGCCATCGTTAGCGGATCGGCATGCAATGAATGCATCATGGCGTCGAGCTCTGTCATTACGTCGCGCGCCGATTCGCGGATCTGCTCCACGGCTGGCGGCGCGTTCCCTGATTGCTGCGCCGTGGCCGCCGCCGTTTGAATAGCAAAGATGTGCTGCTTAATCGAGTCGTGCAGGTCCCGCGCCAGCCGCTGCCGTTCCTCCTGGCCTGCCGCGCGGCGTATCTCCTGCTCGTATTTTTTCTTAAGCGACGGTACCGCGAGATCGCGATAGCTCAGTCTCCAAAACGTCAGCAGCAGAACGCTGACAAAAAACAGCGCCAGCGGCTCCACGCGCAGCTTGTAGTCGAACACCGCGTGATACTTGGCCAGCAGGACCGCCAGCGCCACCCACTGCGCGAACAGAAACGCGCGCAGCCCGAACGAATCCAGTGAACGCGAGAGCGCGTAGGCGAAGGCGGCGCACACGACGAACAGCGCGCCGATGATATGCAGAATCGTCCAGCCGGCCTGCGGCGTCGCCGCCAGGTATTCGCTGTTGGGAGTCCGCAACAGCAACAACGCTGCGCTCGCGCCGGTCAGCAGCGCGTGGATTCGCAATATCGTCGACAACGAGGGCGGTGTCAGTTTCATAGTTCCACGCTACGCCGAGCCAGCCTCCTTCCACATCCCGTAAAAGTACGAATCGCGCCTCCCCCATTCGAGGGATGCTAAGGCGCTAAGGCCACCAATCGTTTCTCGGAACGGATAAACAGCAGCCCGGAACCGATAGCCGGATACGCGCGCACCGTCGCCTCAAACGCCTTATGCATAGCTAGACTCTTGTATCCTCCCGCATTGGCCTCCGCCAGAACCACTTGTCCTTGCTCGCGAACCAGCAGAAGCCGCCCTCCAACCAGCACAACGCTCCCCGCACCGAACTTGTCGTTCGTCCATCGCACTTTTCCTGTCTTCCACTCCACGCAGCGTAATTCCGCTCCCGTCTCCTGCCGTCCGTGATAACCGTAAAGAAAGCCGTCCTTCAGCACCGGTGTGCCGTAATGGCACGACATCGAATCGTCATTCTGCCAAATGGGCTTCGGCTGCCCCGAACTCAGGTCCACCAGAATCGCTCCGGTGCCATAGCTTGATGTCAGAAAAACCTGCGCGCCCGAAACGATCGGCGTCGCCGCGTTCACGCTCGCGTTGCTTCGCGCGCGCCACGCGAGCTTGGTCATCACCTTCCCCGTCGCCGGGTCCAAGACAACCAGACCTGCCCTTGTGAAAAAAATCGCTCTCGGCTGTCCGCCCAGCGGAGCCACTACGGGCGAACTGTAGCCGGCTTCGTCCGCCGTCGCTTGCCACACGGTCTTTCCGGTTGCCGCGTCGAACGCGACAATGCCCGCGTTATCAGGCCCGCCGACGCTCAATAAAACTTTGCCGTCGTAAACCAGCGGAGAGCACGCCGCGCCGAAAAATCCCTTTGGCGCGTGGAACTCCTTCATCGCCGCCCGTTGCCACAGCCGCTTTCCGGACATCGACGTGGCAGACAGCGTCCCCTCCGCGCCGTGTGTGAAAACCACGTTGCCGGCCACGCAGGGCGCGGCCCGCGGCCCGTCGTCGAACCCAAAGTCGTCGCGATACCCCGTTTTGTACTCGCTCGTCCACGCCGCCCGCCCGCTCTTGGCGTCGAACGCGTCCACAATCTCCTTGCCTCCCCGCCGGTGAAACAGAATCAGCTTTCCGCCGCTCACAGCCGGGGCCGCGAAGCCGGATCCAACATCCATCTGCCAAGCCACGCGCAACCCGCCGGAATTCCACGCGAAATCGGAGTCCGCGTAGAGTCCGTTTCGCGCCGGACCTAGATGTTGCGGCCAATCCCCTCCCATTGCGGCCGGCCCCAAACTCGCGAACAGCAGCCGCCGCCTAGGTATAGTAAAAGGAACGTTTCGAGTCAAAGCAGGAGACCTTTCCGAGTGAAGTTGCTTTTCTCTATTTTGATGCTGATCGCCACGCCGTTGGGAGCGCAATCCCTGCGTGGCACAATCGGCGTGACGGTGCGCGATGGCTCAAGGGCCGTGGTGCGCCAAGTCAAGATGACGCTCACCGAAAAGGCTACAGGCAAGGAGCGCATGGCCGAGACCGATGCCAGCGGCGTCTTCACCTTTGGCGCTCTGCCGCCCGGCGAGTATCGTCTGCTGATCGACAGCCCAGGATTTCGCAGGCACGCTCAGGACTTTGTCATCACTGTGAATCAGGAAATCGCGGGCGAAATCCTTCTCCAACCCGGAGACCGCACCGAAACCGTCGAAGTGAGAGGCCAGGTGGAGGCGCTGCGCACGCAGTCGGCGGCCCTCGGCACGATCGTGGAAAACCGCCAGATCACGGAACTGCCCCTTAACGGGCGCAATTTCGCCGAGCTCGCTTTGCTCGCGCCCGGCACTTCCGGCGCCGCGCAGGGCTCGGCCGGCACGGCCCGTGGAGAGTTTACCTTCCATGCCAACGGCGGCCGCGAAGATTCGAACGGCTTCCTGCTCGATGGCGTCTACAACGGGGACCCCAAGTTGAACGGAGTCGCGGTGACGCCGCCCGTTGACGCCATTCGCGAATTTGAAGTGGCCACCGGCAACTACGACGCGGCCTTCGGCCGCAATGGCGGCGGTCAACTCAACGTCGTGATGAAGAGTGGAACCAACAACGTCCACGGCACGGTCTACGAGTTCTTTCGCGATCAAGCCATGGACGCGCGGAACTTCTTCGCCCCCGCCGGGCCCGATCCCCAATACCGCCGCAATCAATTCGGCGGCGCCATCGGCGGCCCTATCGTCAGGAATAAGACCTTCTTTTTCGCCGACTACGAAGGCCGTCGCGTCACCGAAGGAATCACGCGCACCACGCGCGTCCCCACCGCGCTCGAACGAAACGGCGACTTCACCCGCAGCGATCCTCGCAGGCCGCCCATCGACTTCTTTTCGCAAACTCCCTTCCCCGGCGGCGTCATCCCGGCCGCCCGCATCCATCCCATAGCTCGCGGCATCGTCGGCTTTTATCCGCAGCCCAATCGTACCGACCCTGGCCAGAACTTCTCCGCGGCGCCGAATCTCGACGACCGCAACGACTCCTTCGACGCGCGCATCGATCACCAACTCGCCCGCAATTCCGACCTCGCCGTCCGCTACTCCATGGGCGACCGCGACTACTTCGAACCCTTCGCCGGCACCACCTTCGCCGCAGTCCCGGGCTTCGGTAACAACGTCGCCCGCCGCGCCCAAAATGTGATGATTGCCGAAACGCACGCCTTTAAGCCGACGCTGCTGAATGAGCTCCGCCTCGGCTACACCCGGGTCGCCTTCGGCGTCGCGCACGAAGGGCAAGGGACCAGCCTGAACAGGCAAATCGGCCTGCCCGAGTTCTCTTCGAATCCCCGCGACCACGGCCTCAGCTTCATTTCCATCGCCGGCTTCGGTTCCCTTGGGCATGAGTACAACAATCCCCAGTTCGGCGCCTTCAACTCCTATCAGATCCTCGATCATATGACCTGGACGCGCGGCCGCCACATCACCAAGTTTGGTGTTGACCTGCGCGCGCACCGCCAGAACGCCTTCCGCGACGTGCTCGCCCGCGGACTACTCAGCTTCCTCGGCTCCACCGGCAACGGACTTGCCGAGGCGTTGCAAGGCATCCCAACCGTCACCAGTGTCGCCAACGTCGACAATCCGCAGCGCCTTCGCACCAACAGCTACAACTTTTTCGGTCAGGACGAATGGAAGATCACGCCCAAAGCGACGCTCACGCTCGGCGTTCGCTATGAGTTCAATCAGGCCCCGTACGACGCGCAGAACCGGGCCTCGCTCTTTGACCAGGCGTCCCGCAGCCTCGTCCGCCTCGGCACGGGCAACACGCCTCGCGGCGCGTACTCGGCCGATAAGAACAACTTCGCGCCTCGCATCGGACTTGCCGTCACTCCGTTCGGCTCCGGCGCCGTCGTGCGGGCCGGCTACGGCGTTTACTACGATCAATCCTCCACCGCGCCCACCGAAGGCATCTACTTCAATCGCCCGTACTTTAAGCTCAATACCTATTTCATCGGGCCAACCTACCTCCTCTTCCTGCACAATCCCTTCCCGTCGGACTTTCCCATTCCGGTCCCGGACTCCGCCGTTACCTACCAGCGCGATTACCGGACCGCCTACATTCAGCACTGGAATCTCAACCTGCAGCAGCCGCTCGGCCGCGGCCGAGTACTGGAAATCGGCTACGTCGGAACGAAAGGAACCAAGCTGATGGGCGGCCGCGATGGCAACCAGCCCGGCCCCAGCACGTCGCAGCGCAATCTCCGTCCCGATCCGCGCTGGGGCGATATTACGCTGATCGAGTCGCGATCCAACTCGATCTATCACTCCATGCAGGCTCGATTTGAGCAGCGCATGTCGCGCGGCCTCTCCTTCCTCGGTTCCTACACGTTTGGCAAATCCATTGACGATGCCTCGGCCTACTTCTCCTCCTCGGCCGATCCCAACTTCCCGATGGACTCCAACAACGCCTCACTCGAACGCGGCCGCTCCAGCTACGACGTGCGCCAGCGCCTGTCGCTCGCCTACGTCTACGATATTCCGCTCGCCCGCAACCGCTGGTACGGCGGCTGGCAGACTAACGGCGCCTGGACCTTCCAGGGCGGGCGTCCTTTCACCGTTTCTCTGCTCAGTGACCTCGACCGCTCCAACACCGGCCGCACGTCGTTCGGCTTCGGCGCCAACGATCGTCCTCTGCGTCTACGCGACGGTGCGTCGGGCAATCCGCGTCCCAGCGCCTGGTTCGACACCTCCGCCTTCGCTCTGCAGCCATTTGGCACATTCGGCAACGCGGGCCGCAACATTCTCGACGGCCCAGGTCTCGCCGTCATGAATCTATCGCTGACCAAAAACACGCGCTTGGCCGAAGGCGTCAACCTCCAGATCCGCCTGGAGGCCTTCAACGCCCTCAACCGCGCCAACTTCGACCTGCCGGATTCCGTCTTCGATTCCGGCACCTTCGGCCGGGTTCTGTCCGCCGGCGCCCCCCGGCACCTGCAACTCGGCTTGAAACTGCTTTTTTAGAACACACGTCTCAATTGTGTTGAAATAGTTGCGGGTTCGAGGAGATCTATGCGCAAACGTAACCTGGTCGCTCTTCTGATGTTCGGCAGCCTTGCCGGCGGTTTCCTGTTGGCGTGGCAAGGCCCCGCGCCGAAAGGGACGGAAACCGTCGCCCGCCCGCGCAAGAAGGGCTCTCCGGACGCGCCGGAAGAAAAGCCCGCCGAAAAGGTGGAGTCGAAGTTCAAGAAAAAGGCGGGTGAGGATGCTCCAGCCGGCGCTCCCATCTTTCGTTCCGATGTCACCACCATCTCGGTCGACGTAGCGGTCCTCGACAAAAACGGACGTTTCATTCCCAACATTCCGCGTGGGAACTTCCGGATTCTCGAGGACGGCGTTCCGCAAACAGTCACCGGCGCCGCGATGGGCGAAGCGCCCATGACCGTCTGCATGGTCATCGAATTCTCGAACCTCTTCCAGCAGTATTGGAGCTCCGGTTGGTACGAAACCTTGCAAGCCTCCTACGGATTTCTGGAAACACTGAAGCCGGAAGACTACGTCGCCATCGTCGCCTACGATCTTCGCCCCGAAATTCTCTCCGACTTCTCCACCGACAAACGCAAGGCCATGGAAGCCATGCAGCGCCTGCGCATCGCCGCCTACTCGGAGTCGAATTTATATGACGCACTCACAGATACGGCGGACCGCATGTCGGAGATCGAAGGCCGGAGGGCGATCGTCGTCATCGCCAGCGGCATGGACACGTTCAGCAAGCTTACCTTCGATCAAACGCGGAAAAAGATTCAGCAGGCCGGCGTGCCCATCTACGCCATCGGCCTCCTGCAGGCTCTGCGCGAGTGGTACGACGCGCGCGGCTTCCTCAGCGGTATCGATCGTCTCGACTTCCTCCAGGCCGACAATCAAATGCGTACCTTCGCCAAGGAGAGCGGCGGCCAGTCCTACTTCCCCCGTTTCTTCGGCGAGTTTCCAAACATTTATAGAAGTATTCATCAGGCGCTCCGGAATCAGTACTCCTTCAACTACCAGCCGTCCAATCAGGTCAAGGACGGAAAGTACCGGAAAATCACCGTTCAACTCGTGAACCCCGCGACGAACGAGCCCTTACGAATTGTCGACGAAAAGGGCAAGCCAATGAAATACACGATCGTCGCGAAGCAAGGCTACAACGCGCCGCGAGAGGTCGAATAGGTTCTCGAAAAGTCAAGAACTCAATCTCGCGGCGAATGAGTTCGTTAGCGGTGCGTTGACATCGCTGTGATGCAACTGTTATCTTCCTCAAGTTCTCTTTCTATCTAGCAATGACTGCGGCAACTGAACGAACCAATGCGGCACCCCTGCGGATGCTGCTCGTAGATGACCACCCGGCGGGATTGGCCGCTCGCAAATCGGTACTAGGCGAGTTGGGTTTTTCCATCACCACCGCGGCTTCGGCCGAAAGCGCGCTTGAAAAATTCAAGCTCGAACCGTTCCCGTTGATGGTAACGGACTACA
>Ga0194122_10002493_pt1 | contig 20068 bp, 16 predicted proteins | sample TA2MahCa10mmetaG_FD_155487 | JGI IMG/M metagenome (GOLD analysis project Ga0194122, IMG submission 155487) | Freshwater microbial communities from Lake Tanganyika, Tanzania - TA2015021 Mahale Deep Cast 10m | ecosystem: Environmental > Aquatic > Freshwater > Lake | place: Tanzania: Lake... | reverse complement strand
GAAATGGACGGTAAGGTACGAGCCACGGCAGTCGCTGCTAACGGCGTTTTGTTTGTTCTTACGGAAAGCAAGACAAAGCTTTTCGCAATCGGAAAAAAGTAGTTTGGACGCTGGAAGAGCCAACGACCGACTGATCTGGACAATGACAGAGCCTGCTGGCCTGGTGATTGATCTCATCGCTGAAAAAAACGACTGGCCTGCTGTGCATCGGGATGAAGATTGAGGTTACTCTTCTTCGGAAAGAACAGAGTCCAGCCAATCGCATTGAGAGAAACCCATGAATCTGTTTCGCAAACCGCACGTCAGGACGACAATGCTGTGTCTTGCTGCCGCAATTCTTGCCTTGTTTCTCGCCCAACTGCCGAACGATGTGCGAAGCGATTGGTTCCGTTCGCTCATAAGACCCGAATTCCTGCCTCGTGAATTGGAACGGAAGATCGGCTTCATCTGGACTGCAATTTTTCTTATGGCTGGCCTCGGTACTGCTGTGTCGCTGGCTGCCAAACAGTCGAGGCAGCGGAAGTCCATCCAAGTCGGACTGATTGGCTTCTGCCTGCTGCTGAATATGACCTACACCTACGTGTTCACCTACCGGCACGATCTTTATCTGGCAACCGGAGTTGCGGCCGGGTTGGCAGTCGTGTTGTTGCTCCTACTGTTCGCGGTTATTCGATCTCGACTTTGGCTCGCTGTTGCCCTTCACGCTCCTCATTTCGGTTGGGTTTGCTTCGCAACGTATGCGACACTGCGTATGGCTCAACTGAACTCTGGTACCTGACCCAAACTCTCACACGTCGAACGTGAACGTGTCGGCGAAAGACAACGAGTAGATCCTGGTCGAGTCTTTACGTTTGAGAGTCCACTCGAAACCAGTTCGCAAGAATCGGGGGAGCCCATCGTCGTGGATTCGTTGTGACCAATTGGATTCCCATGCCTCTCTTCGTGGCGGCAGCCTTGCATTTGAACATTGATTGCAAATAGATTTCTATCGAGTATGCTTCGATTCGTAGTCAAATCGAAACACGTGTGCCTTCACTCCCATAGGCCTGGCCAAAGGAGTGAATAGCCTTTCCGGCTTCCGCGGCCCGGGAAAACAACGTTCAGACCGAAGTATGGATCGAGTGAAATGAGGCCACTTTGGTCGAGGCCCTGTTCACGGATCGCCTGTTGGGCAGCGCGGAAGGATCTGCACGAACCACAACTCGACTGAACACGCGATGCAATCGAAATCGTAAAAAGCTGGAGAGAATCTGGTGACGACCGACGACATTCCCACGACCTACGAAGATTGGGTTCATTGCATAACCGTGAAGGCCGGGATCGAGCTGACGCCGGAATTTGCGCGAGAGCGGATAGCAGCCATCGGAGACCGGCGGTCGGCCGAGTCTATGCGGTTCATACGGTTGTATGGCGAGTCTCACTGGACGCGGATCGTCCAGTGGTACCGCCGCGTGGCTGAAGCTTAGGATGATTCGATTTGATGATGTTGCACACGCGCCGTTCTTTCCTGACCTATCTCGGAGCAGGCAGTTATGCCGCCCTTGTGTCGAAGTTACCGGCACAAGAGGCTGATTTCCCGTCACGGCGACGGGGGAAGTCTCCGGCATTTTTCGAGCCGATCGCGCCCAGTGCTGCCGATGAACTCGTGGTTCCGAAGGGGTTCCGGTCCGAAGTCATCGTGCGGTGGGACCATCCGCTCGGGTCCGCGGCTCCGGACGGTTCGGCCGAACGCTTTGGCTTCAACAACGACTTCATCGCCTACTTCCCAATCGACGCTTTGAACGGCGGATCGAGTTCGGCGGAAGGGCTGCTTTGGGTCAACCACGAGTATCCGAATGCGTTGTTCCAGTCGGGGTACACATCTGCGGATTACAAGGCGGGCAAGAAAAAGACGCCGAATCAGATCGCGGCCGAAAGGCTGGCTGTTGGTGGGAGTGTGATTCACGTCAGACTCGAATCAGAGAAGTGGAAGCTCGTCGAGAACTCGAAGTTCCACCGCCGCATTACGGCCGCCTACCCGGAGATCGCTCTGACCGGCCCCGCCTCGGAATTGCTGAATTCCGCCGTCGGATCGCTGGCGAACTGCTCCGGTGGCCGCACTCCATGGCTCACAGCGCTGTCCTGCGAAGAAAACTATTCGGACTTCAACGGGACCGACCCAAAGGAATTCTTCTACCGCTGGTCAGACGACCCAAAGCAGGCCATTGACGAGACTCGCTACGGCTGGGTAATGGAAGTCGACCCGTACGGCGAAATGCCGCCGCTCAAGCATACGGCGCTCGGGCGGTTCAAACACGAAAACGCCGCCGTCACCCGTGGGGCCAACGGGCACGTCGTCATTTACATGGGCGACGACGAAGTTGATCAGCACCTCTACAAATTTGTCTCTGCCGAGCCGGACGACCCGAAGGCTAAGCGCGCAGATCGCCGAAAGCGGCTCCAGGAAGGAACTCTATACGCTGCCGACCTTGCAAAGGGTCGCTGGATACCGCTGGTCTTCAACGCAGAGACAGCGAAGGTCATTCAAGAGTCCGCCATTTTCGTCGCTGCCAGGAAGCTTGATTCGACACTTCAGATCACCAACCAGGCCGAGTTGCTCATTCACACGCGGCTCGCCGCTCGGGCGCTCGGAGCTACGCCGCTGGATCGGTGTGAAGATTGCGAAGTGCATCCCCGCGACGGCAGTTTGTACGTGGCGCTGACCAACAACACCCGACATGGCAACCTTTACGGCCATATTGTTCGGCTGGTGGAAAACAACGACGATGCGGCGGCAACCTCGTTCCAGTACGAGATCTTTCTGGCAGGCGGCCCCCAGTCTGGCCTCGCGTGCCCGGACAACCTCGCCTTCGATCGCGAAGGCAATCTATGGGTCGTGTGCGATATGTCTTCAGAGAAGATCGGCAGCGGCGCGTATAAGTCGTTCGGCAACAATGGCCTGTTCGTTGTGCCGACAGCTGGCGACTCGGCTGGCGATGCTTTTCAGTTCGCCAGTGGGCCAATTGACGCAGAACTCACCGGGCCATGGTTCACTGAAGACGGAAAAACCCTCTTTCTGTCGGTACAGCACCCCGGCGAACTCAGTTCGTCGCACGACAAGTTGACCAGCCATTGGCCCGACGGCGGGACGGCGATCCCTCGACCGAGCGTGGTGGCGATTCGTGGATTTTGATATCGACTCTCATACTTGAACGAGGTGCGAAATGTTGAAACGACTTCTCCTGGCCGGTCTGTTTGTGGCGAGCTTGATTGGTTCAATCCGAGCCGATGAGCCAAAGATCAAGGCTCTCATCGTCGACGGGCAGAACAACCACGACTGGAAGGCTACGACGCCTGTACTCAAGGGGCTGATCGAACGGACTGGGCTGTTTTCCGTCGATGTCGCCACGTCGCCGGAAAAGGGGTCTGCCGGGTTCCAGCCGAAGTTCAGCGACTATGCAGTTGTCGTCATGAACTACAATGGCGACGACTGGGCTACAGAGACGCAGGCCTGTTTTGTCGAGTACGTTGAGAACGGCGGCGGTGTGGTGATCTACCACGCGGCCGACAATTCGTTCCCGAACTGGAAAGAGTACAACGAGATGATCGGGCTCGGCGGCTGGGGCGGTCGCAACGAGAAGGATGGCCCGTACATTCGCTATCGTGATGGTAGTATTGTCCGAGACGACTCGCCGGGACGAGGAGGAAGCCACGGCAGCCAGCACGAATATGTGGTCGACCACATTGACAGCGAACACCCAATCACGAGTGGCCTACCAACGAAGTGGCGGCATGCCTCCGACGAATTGTATGATCGACTGCGCGGTCCGGCGAAGAACTTGACCGTTCTGGCGACCGCCTTCTCCGACAAAAGCACCGGCGGCACGGGCGAGAACGAGCCTGTGTTGATGACGATCGCCTATGGCAAGGGCCGCATATTTCACACGGTCATGGGGCACGACGTAAAGCAAATGAACTGCGTCGGCTTTGCTGCAACCTTCCAGCGTGGCACCGAATGGGCCGCGACAGGCAAGGTCAGTCAGAAGGTTCCAGACCAGTTCCCCACGCCCGACAACTCTCTTCCAATCATGTAGCCTAAAGTCACTCGCGAGATGGTGAGGGATGATTCCCCGGTCCACTCAGTGGATACGCCAATGGGTCGCTCTCGACAAGATTTGCTGAGTGCTTCCGCGTTGGCCGTTGCCATGTGACGCAAGCGGTTGTCGCCGTACAGAAAAGGAAGGATCTCGTCCTCATCGCTGACACACACGAACTCAGTCGGCCTTGCATACATAGGTTACACTGCCGGCGCACAGTTCCTCTGAGCGATCTTATACGATGACCAAGAAGGGCCGAACCTCAAAAGGTTCGTTGATCACGGTCCCTACTCGAAGACAGAAACCGCTTCGCTTGTTTTCAGGGCTATCCTTTTCATTTCAGCGGTCGATTTAGTTGCGTTCGGTATCGTGAACTGGTCCGCTGGATTCACCACCCTGTTCAAGCTGTTCCCGCCGAGCCCCATCAGCCCCCAATAAGTCTAGAATACTAATTGAAGGCGTCGCTGAGGTCGAGCTGTAAACATATTGAGCCTCAAGAGCCTTGCTCATACGTTTGCTGGCTTCAACCAAGTGGGCCTTCGTGTAAGCATCCATCAACTGGCTGGAGTCCGCCAGAGTCTTGCTGATCTTTGAAGCAAGATCCTGGATCTGCATCACAGAAAGATTACAGATCGCCTTGTTCGCGGCCGATTTGCCCTTTCCCGGCAGCATGAGATCAATCAGCCGTTCCATGTGTTCCTGTTGCAGAGAGCGACGAAGACTCGTGATCATTGGATTTCGTTCTGTGAATTTCGTGTCTGACTTGCGATCCAGTTCGCTCCAAATCTCGTCAGAAACTGTCCTCAACAATTCCGGCAATGTTAAAGCGTCCTTATCGGAGGGAACACGAAATTCGTTGTCGTATACCCTTCTCAAGGTTGAAGGGTTCATGAGATTCGTTAACGAACTCGCCTGAACCGACAGAATACGATCGTGAACAGGCCATGTAGAATCCTGACCCATCGGGCTTCTCATGAAGTCGACGGTGAGCTTTGTCAACAAATCGGTGGATAAACCGTAGGCTTCATCGCGGAATACTGATTCGAGGACAAACTTAAGCGCGGCACGCTGGTCGGCAGCTGGCACAACTTCGACGGGCGGCTTGTCTCCGGATGCTCCCTTTTTCTCGCGGCTTACAAACGCCCCACCAACCCAGTCCGCCATCATATTCGCACTTCGAGATTGCATCCCCAAGGTCAGTTCATAGCCTTCTCGAAGCTTGGCCCAACTGTCACCCTTCTTCAAATACGATCCGAGCAATCGCTTTCGAAACTCCTCAACAACCTTGATCTGCTCCTGAGCAAAATGAAGGGGATTTTGGCCGAGGTCAAATTGGCGGCACAGCGGGTCAGGCCCAAAAAGATCTTCGTCGCTTCCAAAATGAAGCTCCCTCTCGGTTGAACGAGCAAGGATCGGCTCCAGATTGTTCTCAAATGTGTAGCCGTATTCAATGGCCCAAACATCATAAGGTCCGATATCAATCATCCCGAAGTCGCCTTGGATTTTACCGGCCGAAACGCGGATGTTGATCGGAACATAATCCATCACTGAAGCAGCAAACGTCTTCTTGCCCTTGATTTCTTCACTGTTCAGCTGATCGAGAGAGTACAGACTGGAGGCCTTGAAATTGTGCCGGAGTCCCAACGTGTGTCCGACTTCATGGCAGATCAAGTCCGCCAGAAGCGGCCCAACAAAAGACTCAGGCATGCCATCCAGCATTGGTCCTTCAGGCTTCCGGGGAAGCTCTGTCTTTTTCTCGCCGGACTTCTCTGTTTCGTCCGCCGTCTTGGGATCTTCAATTTGCTTTGGCTCCTGACCCTCATTGTCCATTGATGGTTCGTCAGACTCCCAAACGAAGGTCATTGCCATTCGCATCATCGACATATCCATTTGCCGACCTTCACCGATCATGCCCAGCCCACTTCTCTGGTACCGTCTCAGAAGTCCATCTGAGTCTTGATCTCCGGGAAGAGCCTTTTCATTGGCGAACGGATCACGAAATGCATTCCTAAGGATTTCACTTGCGACTCTGCTCTGCTGCGCCGGATCTGCAAAACGAACTCGGGGGTCCCAGTTTGGATGAGATGAGAGCCACTCGATCGTTTCCGCATCTTTCCCCTGCATGGCCATGAGAGGCATGTAGTCTTCGAAGTTGCCTCTATAATAACGAATCCACGCATCAGTCAGAATGATATCTGCATCGAGAATCTGACCCGTTTCAGGATGAACGCGAGAAGGACCGATAGCCGTTCCTTGATCATTGTTCAGCCACCGGATGAAATTGTATCGAACATCTTCCGCGTCTTTCTCCATGTGCGCACCCGAAGCTTTGTCCTGGTAATGCACGACGATGGCTTCAGAGATCCCAACTTTCTCAAACGCTTTGTTCCAGTTCGTCACCCCTTGCCTGATCCAACGCCGATAACGAACAGGAGTTGTATGCTCCATATAGAATGTGATTGGCTCAACTGGCGGTGAGATTTTGAGGGAAGGGTCGCGTTTCTTCAAATGCCATCGATTGATAAAGTCCACGTCGACTTCATCACGTTCAAACTTGCCAAGATCACGGAAGTTGGTTGTGAAGTAACCGACACGCTGATCGGCCTTGCGAGGAACATAGTCGCTTGCTTCGGGAAGTTCACTGATCGAGTAGTGAAGCGTCTGAAGTTTTCCACTGACGTTCGGCAATTCAAATGCCACTTCCACGTTTTGTGGGAAAGACTTTGCTTTGACGATGCGAGCCAGCTCAGAATTTCGGCTGCGACCGCTAGCGCCGAAGAAGGTCATTGCATTCCCCACAAGCAACTGATCAGCATCAATGACATAACCGCCATTGGGAGTTCGTGTCAAAATCGGCATGTCCAGCAGAACGGTGCTTGTGAACAAGCGACGTACTGAGTCCCTGGATTCAGCGTCGCCCGTTGAGCGGACCTCCAGATTCGGTTGAATCAGTGCCAGACGGCCGTTGTACTCCTGCCACTGAACATAAAAATCACCCGCTTGAAGCCCAGCATAGATTTGGCCGCCGGAAACAGTAAGCCCGATGAAGTACTTCTTGGTGACGACACTCTTGGGCAGCTCGAAGAGCATCTGGCCCTTGTCCTGCTGGATGTAGACGTTGTACATCGTACCTGGCACATCAGGCGAAGTTTGAACAAGTTTGTACTCTCTAATGAGACTCTCAAACGGTGAAAGCGGTGGCCCCTGAGGCGGAGTGGTTCCTTGGGCAAGCGCCACCGAAGTAGAACAATACAGAGCAATAAAGCTGGCAAGAAGACGATATCGCAATGAACTCATAAACAACTTTCACGAATCAATAGGAAGAAGACGATCGTCGTCAAAGCTTGACTGAGAGGCATGGCAGCATACGACAAGCAACTGTGGAGCATCCTGCTCGATCCATCGAGTGCTGGTGGACTTTGTGGGATTGAAAGAGACTCACATTTTGCGATCGATTCAAATGCGTTGGACCTTATGAGCCGGCCAGCAAGATCTGCGCTGTGAAAGAAATTGATTTGGATCTCGCCATCGACTGCCCTTGTAGAGCCGACGACAAATTCTCTAGGCCCGAAACAATTAGAAATCCGGTATATGGGGCTATGACGATATCGCCGAGCGAAGAATAGAACTCCGATAAGCCGTCTGAAGGATCAGGATTCTAAACAGCCTGAAACATTCGAGTCGAGATAGAAGGGATTTTCTGTTCTTCAGCAGAGCGTGTCTTTCACGGCAAGATCATTTTCGAAGGCTCAGAGACAAACCTCATAAAACAACAGAGATCCATAGGGCCGAAACTAAACTCCAGAAAAATTCACATCTTCGAAGACGAGAGTGGGTACCTTGGACGCGCTATACTTCCATGGGTCGTTGCCAAGTGCCACCAGCGAGCTAAAGAGAGTGAGAAGATTACCCGTGACGTTCATCTCACCGACTGGAGCTCCCATCTTGCCCTTTTCGATCAAATGACCGCGGACACCGAGAGAAAAGTCTCCTGTGGCTCCGTCAGAATTGCCTCCCAGCCAGCTGGTAATGAGAATGCCGTCGTCGACGTCCTGAATCAGGCCATTCAAATCCTTCGAGCCCAGGTTCAAGATCCGATTGGAAGGACTTCCGGTCGTCGGAGGCATCTCCAGCTTTTTCCCGTAGTAGGTGTCAATGTAGAAGTTTCTCAAGACACCTTCTTCGATGACGGGCATTTGTTTCGCGGCAATGCCTTCTCCGTCAAATGGACGTGATGCGAATCCGCGAACGATCAACGGATCGTCAACGATGGTCAACAGCGGCGAAACACACTCTTCACCAACCTTGCCCGCCCAAAACGATCGCTTCTGCTGCAACGAGCCGCCATCTAAAGCGCTCAGCAATCGTCCCACAATTGAACCGGCTGCGCGCGGGTGAACCACCATTGTCGTCTTTTTCGTCGGTCCTTTCGTACTGCCCAGCCGATTGCGAGCCAGTTGAAGTGCCGTGTCGGCCACTTCTTCCGGATTCGGCATTTCGGTTCGATGCAGCCCACCGCCATAGAATCCTTCTTCTGGTCTCTTGCCTCCTTCTTCATCCAGGACAACTTCGGCGTTGATGAACATACTGGTTGAACCGAAACTTCCACTGAAGCCATTGCTGCTCGCGGCAGCCGATTGGCTCTTGGCTGTGGAAATTCCCGAACTCGTCGAAAGGACCTTTTCCTGACCCTGGATACGACCATTCATTCGCTTGAGAATCTCGATTCGTTCTTCGCGAGACACCGAATCGATTGACGAGTCTTCCATGTCAAGGTTGACAGTGGAACGCCCTTCAAACAACGATGGGTCTGGAATCAGACGGTATGGGTCTTTTTGAAGAGATCGTGTGATCGCCACCGCTTCTTTGATAAAGCTGGCAAGGGAATCCGCTCGCAAGTCATTGGTGCCATGAACCGAATATCGTCCATCGACCCACAGCCGCAACGACAAGCCTCGACTGGTGCTGTCCTGAACTCGTTCCACGACCCCGTTGCGCATTTCGAAGCTAACGCCGTTGTCACGGGAAACGCTGGCCCATGCATCACTGGCTCCGAGCTTCTTTGCCAGATCGACGGCGTCTCTTGCGCTGTCCAACAATGAACTAGCCATTGACACCTCCAACTGTCATCTTTGAAACCAAAACGGTCGGCATACCCTGGCTCACCGGAACCGATTGACCGTCCTTGCCACAAGTCCAGCCACCGGTATCGAGCTTGTAGTCATTCCCGACCATTGTGACATTCCGCAGGGCCTCGGGGCCGTTGCCGATGATGTTCACATCCTTGATCGGAGCTGTAATCTTTCCATCTTCAATCAGCCAGCCATTCTTGATGTAGAACGTGAAATCACCCGCACCAATCTGGACCTGACCGTTGGTGAAGGTTTCTGCCACGATCCCCTGCTTGACGTTCTTGATAATCTCTTCAGGAGTGTGGGGGCCAGACTCCATGTACGTCGATCGCATACGAGGCATGACAACGTGCCGGAAGCTTTCTCGACGACCGGACCCCGTTGGCTTGACCCCGTAATGCTTGGCGCTGATCTTGTCGTGCAGATAACTGCTCAAGACACCGTCCTTCACCATGTAGGTCTTCTCGGTGACATTGCCTTCGTCGTCGACGTTGAGTGCACCACGTTCGAAAGGCTGTGTGCCATCGTCGATGATATTGACGAACTTGGGACCGACTTCCTTTCCGAGCATCGTCGCATAGATACTTGTCCCCTTGCGATTGAAGTCCGCTTCCATGCCGTGACCAATGGCTTCGTGCAGGAGAATCCCTGACGCGCCTGCTGCAAGCACAACGGGCATCTCGCCGGCCGGTGGTCGGCGAGCATCGAAGAGCAACATTGTTCGATCGACAGCTTCTTTGGAGACCTGACGAAGCTTATCTTCCGTATACGAACTCAACTCACGACGTCCGGCCAGATTACTGCTGTGAGCCTGACGCTTTCCATCTTTCTCCGCGGTCACCATCACTCCAAGTCGACTCATCGGACGTCGGTCACGAACGACACGCCCTGTGCTGTCAGCAATCATGACCAGTTCATCCGAATCCGACCACATGACACCAATTTTCTTGACCGCAGGATCCTGCTCGCGAGTGAGCGACTCAGCGCGGAACAACAACGGCAGCTTGGCATCGATTCCGACTTGATCCCAAGGCACGCTGGCCTTGTAGAATGACGGAGTATTCCCGAGCGTAAATCGCTGAGGCGGAGCCGACTTATTATTGCCTTTGGCAATGGCGGCGGCCGTCTTGGCGGCGCCCAACATGCTTTCCAGCGTCAGGTCTTCGGTAAAGGCGTAACCCACCTGATCTCCGATGACGACTCGCAATCCGACACCTTGATCAATGCTTGTCGAAGCGGAACTCACCAGGCCGTCTTCCATTCGAACAGAATTCGAACGAGTGTGCTGGAAGTAGATGTCGGCAAAGTCTGCTCCTCCGGACATCAATTCTGCCATGACCCTGGCGATCGTCTTTTCATCAATACTAAACCACTCGCGAAAAGGATCATCAGGCGCATCATCCAGAAGTGCGCTGTAGGCAGGACTACCGGACGTTGCAAGGAAAGCAGGGAGTGTCAACGCAGCAGCTCCTTTAAGTCCAGCTCCCAAAACATCTCGCCGATTCCATCGGGACATCATTCACTCCTCAAGCTAGTTTGCCATTTCCTCTGCATGCAGGCAGAGTCGCTGGTTGATGGTGAGTAAAAAAACTGATCAGGAGATTGCAGGAAGGAAGAATCTACCGCCCTCTGCGTAAGTTCGCAGCGTTTCTACGAAGTCAGTATCGTCTCGCCATGCTCGAGCTCGATCGCGACCACGCGAGTATACAAACTCGAATTGCATATGCAATGCCATTGCAAACAAAATGTTCTTCCACGAATATTTCATCATTGGAGAGACACAAAGTGCTTTCGAATGGCAATTTTCAATCTTGCAGTTCTTACTCGAAGCGAACTTTCGGCATCGCGAATGGCGAGAATCGTCATAAGATGCGCTCCGTGCAATTGCTTCCAGGGGCCAATTAGGTTGGTGATTTCCAGCTATGAGTCGTTTTAGGGTATTCTCAAGCGCGCTTTTTCGCGTTATGAGTGGTTGTCAACTTCAGTGATTGGCTGGCTTACCGGAGGCCTCGATACGAACAACAAGGACACCTATGGATCAGTCCTCAGAACGCAGAAGAGTGAATGCTGAAGATCACTGCAGTTCAGCTTCCGGAACTTCTGGTACCGATCGGCGACGATTCATGCTGGGAGGAGCCCTTGGCATTGCTGCCGTGTCAGCTGTTGCAGCAAATGAAGATGTGTGGAGTCAGGATAAGACTTCGGAGTCACCTCGGGAACAATCGACGTCGCGATGGTTCTATGAACCGCAGGATGCCGAGATGATCTCCTGGCTGGCATTGCCCAGGGCTGAACAGGTATTGGATGCCGGTTGCGGTCGCGGAAACCACTTATTGTTATTCTCCGAGCAGCTTGAAGAGGGGCATGTTACGGGAGTCGATATCAATCCCGAACGAATCGCCGATATTGAGGCTCGCGTCAAACTTGGCACTTTGAGGGGAAACGTCTCTGCGGTCGCGGCCGATGTGCAGCGGCTTCCGATGCAGGACGGTTCATTCGGATGCGTGTGGTCCAGTCATACGATGCATATTCTGCCTGACCCAGTTGCGGGCGTACGTGAGTTATCAAGAGTGTGCCGAAAGGGCGGACGAGTCGTCGTGCGTGAGGATCGATTTCTCGATCGATTGCTGCCATTGGATGTGGGTCTTGGACCGCCGGGCCTTGAAGAAAGAGCCATCGCGGCATTTGCCCAGTGGTTTGTCAACGACCGGCAGCAACGAGGTAAACTGGCACTCGGATGGTTGGGAGTACTTCAACAAGCGGGGCTGAAAGATGTCATGACCAGGTCCTTCTTGTATGAGCGACAGCCGCCATTTACAGCCGAAGAAATCAGCTATCTTCGAGACCGAAAAATTCGGGGGTTGATTCGTGAGTCGCTCAGTGAAGAAGACAAGCAAACTCTGGAAGTACTAGCCGATGAGCAATCACCCGCGTATGTGTTCAACCGCAATGACCTTCATTTTGTCTCCGTATCCTCACTCTACGTTGGGTGGAAAGCATGACATCTGGAACTGTAGCCAGCGGCGATCGACGCAAATCAAGACCATTTATTCGACGGTTCCTTCAGTTCCTCAGGCGAAGCCATCTGTATGTCGGCTTATTCCTGTTGCCGTGGGCGCTGCTCTATGGAGTGACCGGCTTTCTGTTCAACCATCCAACGGCATTTTCCGACTCACCTGCTGTCTATTTTGATCGCAATGACTTGAAGGGGACCGAACTCGAGAACCCACCTCCACTCAGCGAGTTCGTCGGTCAGCTCATCGAACTGCTGAATGCTCACAGTGCATCGAATGAAAAGTGGACTGTTGGTAATGCACCCATTGCGTACTCCCAAAATGGTACGTTTTTCGCCACGGTGAATGCGGGGACTCGCACATTTTTCTTCGTATACGATCCAAACACACAAAGTGGCTCGATTCGCGAAGACACGACTGAGCGAACAGCGGCAGCGACGGCACCATTTGATACGTCGGTTTTGTTCAAGGAGGAGCGGCCAAGCGTGGAAGCGAAGACTGGAGACCGTGGCGCTCTTGATGACCTGCAGTCGATCGTTGAGCGAATCAATCGTGCAGCGCCGACGATTCTCCAACGAAAGGGATTACCCGCCGAGACTGCAAGTGTGGAAGACGGGCCCGATATCAAGTTCTCCGTGATTGCCGCGGATGGAGAGTGGAGTGCGTCTTACAATCCAATTGCGAAGCAAGTCAGCGGAACCAAAGGAAAGCCAGCCTCCACGCTTTCGTGGCGAAGCTTCTTATTGAGTCTGCATCTCAGCCATCAGTATCCGAATGAACGGAACACCGGGTGGATATGGGCTCTGGGCGTCGACGCAATGGCTTTGACTCTCTGTTTCTGGGGAATATCGGGAGTTGTCATGTGGTGGCAAGTCAAAGCGACTCGTCGAGCGGGCGGAATCGTACTCGTTGTCAGTTTGATAACAGCAACACTGCTTGGACTAAGCATGTATATGGTCCTGACAGCGTAACGGTCATGTCAGTCACGTTGTCTCTAACTACCGACAGGCCACGTGCCGCAGCAGTCTTCCGATGACGATCTTAACGGGAAGAACAAGCCAAGCCCGTTCCTCTCTCGGCGGAGATCGTCGATGTCAGATGCGATACGACCTTACCGGTCTTTGGTTGCTGAGGTTGGCGGAACCATTGGCTGATCGAGGCACATGTTCATGACGTTTGGCGGCAGGACGTCTTGTATATCGACAAACTCAAGTGCAATGTCCTCCAGTGTGTAAAGCGCGTTGATACTGTTTTCTTTTTCCAGCCTCAGTGTTCCCTCAACTTTCGTGAAGAACGCTGGACTCCTCGGATCGATCTTGGATGCGGAGAACGGTTTGTCCGGGCAGGCAACGAGCACGCTGAACTCATGTTTGGAAATCGGCGTCAGCCCACAACACCACGCCACGCCACCTTCTGCAGGTAGCAATAGGAACTCAGTGACCTCCTCCTCGCCGCGTTCGTTCTCACGGAGTCCAGACGACAACAGGAAGCCCACACCTGTCAGTTCGACTCGTTTTCCATTTTCGGCCAAGACGGACTCGTCGAAAGTGGGCTGAAACTTGCCATCCGGCGTCACGCTGACCGAAGTCTTCTTGATGTCCCGCCACAGCTTCGGTTCCAGTGCCCCAGCACTGCTGACGGAGTTGCCAAAGGGACTCTCTACAGTCGTGGCCTTTGCGTCGCTCCAGAGATTGTTCTTGCTCTTCCAATTTAGGAAAATCTGATCATTCCACAGCGCGATCATCGCGACTGCAAAGAATCCGATAACTATTTCCTGTCTCCTCATGCTGTGGGCTCCGTGGCGGGTGATGTTGTGGCGATCGCGTGCCTTCGTTGCATGCCTTCTCTAAGTCGCAGCACACGCTGGTAAAGACCGACGCCGAGAGTCACCATCAAAACGCCGATAAAAGGGTAGTGCCAAGTTGGCACGCTTGCGGAAATGCGTCCCAGGTTGTTCCGCTCGATCCGATTGCCGAAGATCATTGGCACACAGCAATCCTGCACTTGCAGTTCATTTTGCGCGATCATTTTCGCTTTGTACTCGTAGGATGCGAATACGACATGGTTGGCTATCAGGCCTGCAGCCATCGCAATAGTGATCAGGCCCATTGCGTAAAGTGTTGCGGCCTTGAGCCCCATGCTCCGTCGGATCGCGTTTAGTTCACCCAGGTTGGTCGCAGGCCCGGCGATCATGTAAGCCAACATCGCGCCGGGCATCGCACCTCGCATCAGCAACGCCCAGACAATCGGAATTGTCGGCACTGAGCATGTGTAAACGGGAATTCCGATCAGAACGACAAGCAAGAGCGTCCAAACACTCCGAGTCCCAAGGTAAGCCCCCGTCAGTTCGATTGGAAGAAAAGCAAGGACCAGTGCTGCTATGGAAAGGCCGATTGTGAGGTCCACACTGATTTCGGAACCAAGGTCCCAAAATGCCCATCGCATTGCCCGTTTGAACCTTGATCCGCCTTCAGAAGTGGAATGCTGTTGATGGTGTTCGTTCTCCTGCTCAACACGGCCGACAATGGAGTCGAATTCCATAACCGGACGAGTTTTGTCTGGCAGCAGACCATTGCCGAAAAGCCCGATCAGAAACGAGCCAAACAATGCGACGCAGATATAAGTCACCAGAAATTTCGGCCCAAGCATCATGCCCACCATCAAAACGGACACCGGCGAAATAACAGGGGCACTTGCCATGAATGCAAGACAGGTGCCTCGGGCCGCGCCGGCTCTGTGAACGCCCACGCCGAGCGGGATCACACCGCAGGAGCAAATCGGAAGCAGTGCGCCGATGCCGACCGCATTGAGAATCGGACGAACTCCTCTGGCACCGAGGTGTTTCGCCAACGATTCACGCGAGACATACTCTTTGATCACCGCCGCCGCAACAAACCCCAGCACCAGGTAAGGTGCCGACATCGCGAGCGCCATGAAGAGTGAATTGAAGAACAGTGAAACGTGGTCCATGCAGGTCTAGGCCAAGGGGATTGCGAGATGGCCGAATCCGTCGGAGTGGCGACTGAAGACAACCGAACCAAAAAGACACGATCCTGTCGAGTTCGGCAGCGATTCAGGAGAAAGTCCGATTCTACACCTTGCAGGCAACCAACACAAATGCACAATAACTGCATGTGCAGTTCTGGCATGTTTGAGGCGATTCTAACACCCGAGCACTTTGTGAAGCCCGACTGCTGCTAAAGACTTGGAAAAACTGACGCTATGGGCATTGCTGAACCACAGGAAGCGAAGCGTGATTTGAGTCATTTGATTTCGGAAAACGCACCAAGAACAGCGATCGGCGTGCAGATAGGGCAGCAGCGCAAACCGAGGCCGATGATGCACAGGTTTAAGCAGCTTCTGCGGAGAGCGCACCTTTATCTTGGATTACTCCTCTTGCCGTGGGCGTTGCTCTATGGGGTGACAGGTTTCTTGTTTAACCATCCAGAGGTTCTCTCGGATAGCCCCGTCGTTCATTTCGATAGTCAGGACTTAAACGGTACTGAACTTGAGAACTTGATCCCCATATCTGCAACCACCGATTCCCTCCTGGAGCTGCTCAACTCGCAGAACGAATCAGGATACTCCTGGATTCTGGGAAAAGATGCCCCGCGTTACTCGGGCCGTGAGACGTTCGTGGCTTCGGTCAAAGCGGAAGGTCAGACGTACTCGTTCGTCTTCGATCCCGTCTCGAAGAGCGGGTTTATTCGCGAAAGCCGCCCCAATCGTCCTGCGGCAGAGGCAGCTCCATTTTCGACCGCCGCTCTCACGAAGAAACCGGATAAACCCGATAAACCCGAGAAGCCAGCAGAGTCAAAGAGTGCCCCTTCTGAAGGTTCGAATCCCATCAACTCGTTGGAGACAATCGCAGAACAAATCAATCGAGCAGCTCCCAAAATTTGTGAGCGCAAGGGCATCATTGGAGGTGTTGCGATTTGCACAAGCGGGCCCGATATCAAGTTTCCAATCTTGGTCGACGAACAGGAATGGACAGCAACATTCAATCCCATTACCAAACAAGTCACTGGAGATCGTGGCGATCCTGCCCCAGATCTTTCGTGGCGTAGCTTCTTGTTACGCATGCACCTGAGCCATCGCTATCCTGGGGCAGTCACGACCAGATGGCTATGGGCATTGGGAGTGGACGCGATCGCTTTGACGCTCTGCTTCTGGGGATTGTCCGGACTTGTCATGTGGTGGCAGATCAAATCGACACGTCGAGCTGGAGCAATAGTGCTCATCGTCAGTCTGCTTGCAGCAGTCTCGCTCGGGATGAGCATGCACGACGTATTGACAATGTGACGGCATTCCACAGTTCATGCTGTCAACCGCACTTACCTTTGGCTTGCGTGCAGTTGCAGACAAGAAAATGGGGCATTCAAGACACGGGAGTGCATTCGAGATGTGTTCTTCCGGAACCGGCTTGATGGGATCTGCTTCCATTGCCGTTGTACGACCATACCGAATTCCCGGAACAGCGTTGATTGCGGCCAGCACATTGGTCGAGACCATTTCATTTTCGACTCCCCAGCGAAACATGCGTTTGATCCGACCAACGCCCCGATTGATGGATTTTCGAACGATGCCGTTCTCAATCATCAACTCGCGGACCTGCTTCAGCTTGCTTGGACCAAACTCTGCCACCAGTCCCTTGCCATAAAGCTTGACCAAGGGTCTCAACGCGACCTGAATGTTGGAGACCTCCGACGTGATTCGGCCGTTCTTGACATAGTAGCTTTTGGCGTGCTTGACGTAGGCAAGGCATAGTTGTGCGATCGTCAGCTTGTGGAAGGAGACGTTCAGCGTGGCCTTCATGTGCTCTGTGACAATCTCGTCATAGCGGCGCCGCGATTCTTCGGAGCCATACTCGCCCAAGTAGATGGACTTCCCGTTAATTCGGACTCGGGCTTGCCCTGTGGCTTTGTGAAGGGCGTACTTTGGTTGCTGCTTTGTCATGACCTGCGGCTCCCAGATGAAATGGGTAGTAAAACGGGTAGTAAACCGTTTCACGCCGCACTGTCTCGAAAGACAGGTTTCCATAACTCATGGAACGGCAGGGACTTAGTTAAATGCGCTCGAGTGGATTCGAACCACTGACCTACCGCTTAGAAGGCGGTTGCTCTATCCAACTGAGCTACGGGCGCTTGTGTGCAAAAAGTCAATGAATTACACTAAAAGAGCATACCGCCTTTTTCGTTGCGACAACCAAACGACAACCGCGACGACAACCGGCAGGCAGTATTGCGACAACCGGACGACAACCGCGAACGTTTGGAAAGGTGTGAAACATGGACACAAAAAAAGCTCCGAGGAAACCTTATTCTGATTTTCCGCTGACGGCTCACAAAAACGGGCAGTGGTGCAAAAAGATCAAAGGCAAGGTTTGGTTTTTCGGGGTGGTGACGGATCCGGACGGTGCGTTGCAGAAGTATCTGGCGGAGCGTGACGAAATTCAAGCGGGCAGGGATCCGAGGCGAGGTGCATCGGCTGCGCGGGTGTCGCCAGGTGAATTGACCGTGGCAGAAGTCTGCAATCTGTTTCTTTCCCGGCAGGAAGAACGAGCGGAGCGGGGTGAGATTACGCGACAGCATTTCAATGACTGCGTGAAGGCCTGTCAGCGGCTGGTGAGTCATGTGGGGCGTTTTCATCGTGCGGCATCGATGCTGCCGGCGGACTTCGCGGCATACAAGGCGACATTTCCTCAATCCTGGGGCGTGGAAATGTGCTCCGGGCATATTCAAAAAATCCGGTCGGTGTTTCGCTGGGCGGCTGAGGCTGGAGTTTTACCGGCAATGCCGGTGTTCGGTGTGGACTTCCGCAAACCAAACGCCACGACCAAACGACGCGAACGGCAGAAGCGGCAGGCGAGTCGCGGCGGGCGGCTGGACTTTACCGCGACTGAGGCGAAATCACTGATCGATCATTCGGACGGGTGGTTGCGTGCGTGTATTCTGCTGGGCCTGAATGCTGGCTTCGGCAATGCAGACTGCGGCAGGCTGAGTACAAAGTTTTTCGACGTGGCTTCTGGCTGGTACGATTTGCCACGAGAAAAGACCGGCATTGAAAGGCGATTTCCGCTGTGGCCTGAAACTGCGGAGGCAGTACGAGAGGCTATGCGGCATCGACCGATTGCGAAAGATGACGGTGACGACAGACTGTGCTTTTTGACCAGCCACGGGAAGCCGGTGATTCCGGCAGTGGCTTCGGACGTGGCCACGTATCGTGGGGGTGCTCTTTGCCAGGCCTTTTCGAAGCTGTGTAAGCGGCTGAAGATTGATCGACCGGGGCGTGGTTTTTATTCGTTGCGCAGAACGTTTGAGACGGTCGCGGGTGAGTCGCGGGATCAGCCGGCGGTTGATCTGGTGATGGGTCATGCTGACACCAGCATGGCGGCGGTGTATCGGCAGGCAATCTTAGATGCTCGGCTGGTCGATGTGACAGAGACGGTGCGGCGGTGGCTGTTCGGTGCGTGACGGTGTGTTGCGTTCGTTCTGGTGGCTTCTGCAGCGTTTCTGCAAGGATTACAAGGCAATGAGCAAACATCGGGCGGCTGAGGAGCTGAGAAGGGCGTTGGTGTTGCTGCAGCGGTGGGTGCTGCAGAACATGGTGATTGCGGACAGTGATCTGCAGTCACAAGCTCGGCTGTGTGAGTTGCTCACTGACTGTGAGGCGGCGGCAATACGTGCAGGTATACCGATTGACGGAATAAGCGGGGAACTGCCGGCGTTTGGGGATCGGCTGCGAATTCCTTATACGGTCGGTGTCACAGGTGCTGATGGGAAGCTGGTGTGGGCAAAAGTGTTGCAGGCTGACCATGCGTGGTCGCTGCGGATCCGGGCATTGGTGAAGGTGTGCGACGGGGTTTGCAATGACTGGCATCCTCAGAAATACAGCGCCAATAAGCTGGGCAGGTTGTTGGCAAAAAAAGACGGTGTGCATGAGTATTCGAAGGGAACCATAACAAAGAAAATCAAAGCGTTGGAAGATACCGGGGATGTGAATAGGCTGGGCGAGCGAGGTCCGTTCCAGTTGCGGAACGGTTTCCGCGACGAATTGGAGCAATAATCGCGAACAGTCGCAGCATAGTCGCAGCGCAGTCGCAAGCTGTCGCAAACCAATCACTTGAACCGCAGCAAATTATTGCTGCGTTTTTTTTGTTGTGTATGGTTGCAAAGGGCGTGGAGTTTCTTCGACTGTTTGGAAGGATTCAGAGTTATGCAAAAGGTGTTCGACGTGAAGGCCATTGCGGAGCGATATGCGGTCGCGCTATCGACTGCCCGGCAATGGATTGAATCCGGTGAATTGCCGGCAACGAACGTATCGGGACCGAAGGCAAAGCGCTGCCGCTGGCGATGCTCCGAAGATGATTTGCAGCAGTTTGAAAAGCGTCGCGGCAGTGTTCAACCGGTGGCTGCGGCTGCGAGCCGCAAGAATGCGCGAACGGTCACGCGTCCGTCGAAAGATTATTTGCAAGGGGGTGCGCGATGAGGCGTTATCTCGATGGGGACACGATCGGTCAGTGTCGCGATGCAATTCGGCAGGGGCAGTCAGTCGAATCCCTGGCGGGGCGGCTGGGCGTTCAGCCGGCAGAGCTGCAGTCGTTGCTGGGCCTGCCCGGTGTGCAGCGGATGCGGATGCTGCCTGCGGCTTCTGATGTGGATTTGTGGCATGATACCGAAGGGGTGCTGTGATGTTGCGAGCTGACGAGCAGGAGCGGCAGGTGGCGGTGGTGTCCGGTCTGGCGGCCGTCGCGAATGTGAAACGTGACCAGAATCTGATCGGCTGGGCCGAGTCGCTGGGCCTGGCGGTTGGCATCATGCGTGCCAGTAAGTGGGCGGGACGGTGG
>Ga0194122_10002488_pt1 | contig 20101 bp, 13 predicted proteins | sample TA2MahCa10mmetaG_FD_155487 | JGI IMG/M metagenome (GOLD analysis project Ga0194122, IMG submission 155487) | Freshwater microbial communities from Lake Tanganyika, Tanzania - TA2015021 Mahale Deep Cast 10m | ecosystem: Environmental > Aquatic > Freshwater > Lake | place: Tanzania: Lake... | reverse complement strand
ATCCGCCGCTCAAACGGCGTTTCGTGGTCTATTATTGCTCCGCCGTTTATAGCGGCGGGGACGGTGCACTACGTATACGATGCGTTTGGGCAGTTGTCGGCGGAATATGGGGTGCCGGCGCCGGTGTCGCAGACCCAGTATTTGACGGTGGATCATTTGGGAACGACGCGGGTTGTTTCCGACCAGACGAAGGCGTACAAGTGTCAGGACTATTTACCGTTTGGAGATCAACTGGGAGTTGCCGGCGGGAGCGCGCGGGCGGCTTCGGCGTGTTATGGACAGGACTTGGGGGTGCGGGTTCGGTTTACCGGCAAAGAACGCGATGCCGAGACGGGCCTCGATTACTTTGAAGCACGCTATTTCAGCGGCGTTCAAGGCCGTTTTACAAGCCCAGACCCATTCAACATCATTACGAGAGCGGCGAATCAAGAACAATTCGAGACGTACCTGAGTCAACCGCAAAACTGGAACGCGTACGTCTACACCTGGAACAACCCGCTACGCTACACCGACCCAACCGGCGAAACGGTTTACGTGATCGCCTATACGGTCGGCAACGAGAGCGGTGACGAAGAGTTCAAGAGGGTTGCTCAGACTCGAGCAAACGAGATTAGGAACGCGAAGGGTTTCGATCCGAAGAAGGATACGGTACTGGTTCGTGGAATCAAATCATTCGACGACTTGAAGGGCTTAGTTAAGGAAGCCAACGCCCTGGATAAGAGCTTCGGCAAGGTCGGCGAGCTTTCGATCGTCTCCCATGCCGGACAGGATGGACCAAACTTCAATTACGGTCATAACCGCTCTGGAGGCCCCCGCTATACGAATGAGCAGAATCCATCTGGTATAGCCGGCTTGACGGTGAACTGGGACTCGTCGGCTCGGGCCTGCTTCTTGGGGTGCCGGACAGCAGATCGATACTCCAACGGAGGTTTCGCCCAGTCCTTTGCTGATCGTCAAGGGGTGCCAGCCTACGGCTTCCCGGATACCTCAGGATTTTCCAGTTCTCCATCCGGCAGAAGCTACTGGTACGTATTGGGGCTCGGTGGCCAGAATCTCTACATGACTAATCGCGATGGTCGACCTGCGGTTCGTAAAGACCCGACCAAGCCGAGGTGATGCGGTGAAGATGAGCCGCTCGCTTCTCGTTGGTTTACTAGGTTTCATTCTCGTTGGCGCAGTGCTTCTGTGGTCAGCCTTCGCTGGCCCGATGCTCCTACACTTCAAGTCAGGGCCGTTGCAGAGCGATAAAAGGCTGATGATATGGAATCCCTTTCGGAACAGGCAACCCGAGGAGTTCGGGACCGAGGTTCTGGCAGCTATCCATTCTCCGACGTGCCGCGAGACAATGGCCAAGCTCGACGTACCCAATGAAGAGAAGAGTGTCGCCTGTGAAAAGCAGGAACGCAGGCCTCTACACGGATCATGCGCCTTGGTCGAGCGCCGCGACCAAGGCGTTACGACGTGGCTCCTATTCCAATGCTCTCAGGAGGCCCACCACGACTTGTTGTCCGACGTTGGGCTTTCCCTCCGCCAACAAGGGACAAGTTGGGTGCTGGAGGGATACGAGAGGATCTATTGAGACGTTATACGGAGTAACCACGTCGAATCAACAAGTTCGCGGGAATCGGCGTGAAGAGGCCGCTTTTAAAATCAACAGGTTACCGGCGCGTATAACGGTGCGGCGTTGCGGGAAGCCCTGAGAATCGCGCAAGCCTCAATCTCACAACAGGTTACCGTCCGGTAACCGCGTTATAAAAAGGGGTGACACGTCACCCCGGGCGGGTTGCTGCAATGCGGGAACTTGGGCCGGGGTGAAAGCGTCTTGTCCTGCAACTCGTTTTGCGGTTCTGCGAAACGGGTGTAGTGTTTTCCGTAGGAGCTTTCGCAAGTGGCGGCGACTTCCAAGAGCGGGGCGGCGGCGCGGACGCGGTCAGTAGGGACGAAGCTGACCGAGGAGGAGTTTGCGCGACTGGAATCTTTAGCCGCCGCGACGGGGCAGAGCGTGAGCGAGTGGGCGCGGTCGGCGCTGCTCGCGGCGGCCACGCCGACGCCCACCGTTCCAAATCCAAATCCCAACAACTCAAATGACGTGGTGCTCGGTGAAGTCCGGGCGCTGCGGGCCATCGTTCTGAATCTCTTCTTTGACCTGGCGAACGGGGAAGAGATCACGGTCGAGAGCGTGAAAGAGATCATCGCCAAGGCGGACGCGAAGAAGGCAGGCAGCTAAAAAGAACATCACGGAGGTTCACGGACATGCCGGAACAACAGACGGACTGGTACCAGTCGAGGCCGAAAGGATGGCCGAGACATGGATGGGAGAAGCGCCTGGGGGCGATCCTGTTCGGGGCGCTGGTGATGTTCGTGTTCAGCGCGTGGCGGTTGATGGGTCCGCCGGAGGCCGGGGGCCTGAGCGGGTTGCAACGTTTCTACGTGCCGCACTATGTCGCCAATCAAGCCGCGCTGTTGCCGAAGATGCGGGTGCTGTACACAGTGGACCGCAGCGGGCGCGAGCATCCCACGGTGCCGTGGGAAGTAGTGGACGTGGACCGGCGCATGGTGCGGGCTGGAATGATTCCGCTGGCGTTGAGCGGCGAGGCGGTGAAGCGCGGGGCGGTGAAGCTGAGCTATCCGGCGATCCAGGTGAACCATAGTAGATCCACTCGGCCACGCATCCGGCGCAGCTTCCGAAAAAGGACGGCGATGCAAAACCCGATGAAGCCGCCCGTGAGGAACTGCTGAACGCCCTGGCCGCCGAACAAGACGAAGACGAGGAGCAAGCGCCATAATGGAAGCAATGGCAACCGTCCACATGAGCGAAGCCGAAGTGGCTCGCGATCTCCATGCCGTGCTGGCCAAAGTGCAGCAAGGCGTCGAAGTCGTGATCGAGCAAGACCACCGGCCCATCGCCGTGCTGAAATCTTCCATGCCCGCACGGCCCGGCCGCAAGCTGAGCGAGTGCATCGCGCTGGCCAAGGCCTACGAAGCCAAGCTCGGCTACGCGCCCATCCCGGACGAGGACTTCGCCAAGGACGTGCAAGCGGGCATCGACTCGCGCCGCGACTCGTTCGAGCCGCCTGCATGGGACTAGTCCTCGACTCCAGCGTGCTCATCGCGGCGGAGCGGGAAAAGCGCCCGGTCAGCCAGCTTCTCGCGTCGCTTTCCACCGAGCATTCCGAAACCGAGTTCCTGCTCTCTTCCATCTCCGTGATGGAACTGGAGCACGGCTGGCACCGCGCCAACACGCCGGAAGCCGCCGCCAAGCGCCGCCGTTATCTCGATGAAGTGCTGGCCATCCTGCCGGTCGAACCGTTCACGCGTGATATGGGCGTGCTGGCCGCCAAGATCGACGCCGATATGAAGGAGGTGGGCTTGGTTATCGCAACCGCCGATCTGTTGATCGGGATCACGGCCCTTCATCTCGACTACGCCATCGGGACCCGCAACGTCCGGCACTTCAAAATGATCCCTGGCTTGAAGGTCCTTCCTCTTTAGCCGCCGCTGGCCTCCATCCAGCTTCTGAGCACCGTACAATCGAGGAGTCGGTGCAAGCGGCTCAGCACAAGACGCTCTTCCTGGCGGCGATGACCCGCACGAGGCGGCAGAGGTGACTGGCCCTGAGACGGGCATGCCCTAGCGGTTCTTTGCATCCCTGCATCCTTCGCCGGTGAGGCTGCGGCGGATCTGCCGTGATTGCTCGCGGGAAAATAGCAGCGCGCCAATGGGCATCAGGCTGAACTCGTGCTCGTTCCAGTGGCTGGACATCAAACCGCCCTTGGAGTGTTCAGTCGAGCGCAGGAGAACATGGCCGATTTCGTGCGCGATGACGTGGGCCAGCAGCAGGCTCATGGGCCGGCGTTGCTGCAAAGCGGCCGCTTCCACTCGATCCAGAAAGACCGTGACATTCACGCCGCCCGGCGCAAAGGGATGAGAATAGGCCAATACAGCTCCGCGCATCCCGTCCGGCGCCGATGCGCGGAGCCGGAGGGCGATGTCGCGGCGGGCCCGGCAAACGTCGCGCCGTTCGGTGTAGAGCACCAGGTTCGCTTCCTGTTCGTGTGGATCGCCAGAGCGGACCTGGACATCGAGGCCGGATTGCTGGAAGATGCGGCTCAGTGTTTGGATGGTATGATCCGCCACGCCGCGATCGAGCCCAGCGCCGTCGTACCAGGTGATGGGGAGGGGTTGGGCTTGACCAGCCAGGGCGGCGAGAAAGAGGGTGATGATCTGTTTCATGCCGACCAGCCTGCGCACTCGCGCCGCGTGTGCCGATGGCCGGCCGATTACCGGACGTATGAAATCAGGACACGAGCTAACGCGTTGATGTTAAGGAGGATCGCCGCGTTGTACACTGGACCGCATGCAGACGCCCCCTCGCCGCACTGTGCGATTTGCGGCCTTCGAAGTGGATCTGGCGACTGCTGAACTTCGCAAACACGGCACGCCGGTGCGCTTGCAGGAGCAGCCGTTTCAGATTCTCTGCGCGCTGCTGGAGCGGCCCGGCGAGTTAGTCAGCCGGGAAGAGCTGATCGGCCGCCTTTGGGGGGACGGCACCGTCGTGGATTACGACCGGGGCCTGAACGCGGCCATCACGCGCCTGCGGCAGGCACTGTCCGATTCCGCCGAGTCGCCGCGTTACGTGGAGACGGTGGCGCGGCGGGGCTACCGGTTTATCGCCCCGGTGGAACGTCCCGAGGCCAGCGCGGTCGAGAGTGTTATGCCACCTCTCGTCCAAGCGGCCCCCGCGAAGGCAGCCGGTCGTAGACCCTGGGCTTTGGCAGCCTTAGCGACGCTAGCGGTGGCCGTCACCTGGTGGATTGCCACGCGACCGGGAGCGCCTGCTCCGGAACGTGCTGAGACACTGACAACCATCCCTCTGACAACAGAACCAGGCCTGGAGAGCAATGTCACCTTTTCGCCCGATGGAACTCAGTTCGCTTATCAGTGGCAGAAAGACGGGGACGACGAGCCGCATGTTTACCTTCGCCAGGTGGGTATGGGCGATCCGACCCGCTTAACCAAAGCCACGGAAGGCGAGTACAGCCCGGCGTGGTCGCGCGATGGACGCTACATCGCCTTTTTCCGGCTGGCCGATCCGCAGCGGCTCGCCTTGATCGTGGCACCCGTGCTGGGCGGTGGCGTCGAACGCAAGCTCGCTGAATTGCCCCCGCCCGACCCGAAATCGCGCCGCTTGGGAGGACTCAACCGCAGCCTGGATTGGTCGCCCGACGGAAGGTACCTGATTGCCGCTGCCGGCAAGGCCGGGCTTGCCGATCGTCCCGTACGCGACGCTCTTACCGGTCTGATGAGGATCTCCACGGAGACAGGGGAGCAGAATTGGATCTATCCGCCTGTGGACTCCTACACGGACGGGGCCTCGATGGCTCCTGCAATTTCGCCGGACGGGAAGACGCTCGCGTTCGTGCGCAGTTCTTCCGTCTACGAGCGGGATATCTTCCTGCAGCCTTTGGGCCACGACTCCCAACCCAGCGGGCCGGCGGTCAAATTGGTTTCTGGCGGAGCAGCAATGCACCCGGCCTGGACTAGCGACGGACAGACGATCGTGTTCAGCTTGCTTCCCGCTTTTCTCCATCGCGTGGCGGCGCGGCCGGGCGCGAAATCCGTGCCGATTCCGGAAGCCGGCGACGGAGCGCTCATGCCACGGGCCGCCGCAGTGGGCCGGGTGGCTTGGACCCGGGCCTTCGGCGACACGAACATCTGGTCGCTCGACCTCGGCACCGGCCGAGCGGCGCCGGTCATCACTTCAACCTCAATCGAGAACGCCCCAGAATTCTCACCCGACGGACGGCGCATCGCCTTACTCTCGTGGCGATCCGGCACTCCGCAGATTTGGGTATGCGAGTCCGACGGAACCCGTTGCGCGCAAATATCCGCCTTGCCGGGCTATACCGGTTCCCCCCGCTGGTCGCCCGACGGGCAGCAACTCACCTTTGACTCGTACAGCGCCAACGGCAGATTCGACATCTACACCATAATTGCAGGGGGAGGAGCGCCCCGCCGCTTGACGAACAACGCCGCGGACGAAGCGGCCCCGTTCTGGTCTCGCGATGGGCGGTGGATCTACTTTACCTCCACTCGCGCCGGGCGGCCGGAGGTCTGGAAGGTCCCCGCGGCGGGAGGAGCGGAGGTCCAAGTCACGCGGAACGGGGGGATGATGGCGATGGAGTCACTCGACGGGCAGTCTCTCTACTACTCCCGCAGCGACGGAGAAACGGATGTCTATCGCAGCAGCCCAGACGGCAGCGGTGAGGCGAAGGTGCTGAGGGGACTCCTCGGCCGCTCTTTCGCCGTCACGCGCGATCGGATTTACTATCTCCGGCCCCAAGGGAACGGCGCGGCTCTGCGGGCACATGTGATTGCTACCGGTGCCGACACGCTGGTGAAGGAGATCGTGTTACCGGTGTCGAACGGGCTTAGTGTCTCGCCGGACGGGAAGATCGTGCTGTTTTCTCAGGTCGACAGCCAGGGCAGCGATCTGATGATGGCGGACGGCTTCCGCTAAAGAGAGGGACTCAGCGAGGTTCTCCATCAACACCGCGCCGGCGCCGCCGGTGCAATCATCCCCAAGGTGGCGGTTGAAAAATCTCTCCGTGAAGAAGGGAACCAAGGCCGGAGCCGGCTCGTGGAAGCGATACACGAGTAGAAGCGAGAAGGACTGGGCGTTCGAGCGATCAGCGACAAGCGGGCATTGGACCGCAAGACGGTCCGGGAGTCCTTGCAGATACCAGCGAAGGCACCGGCACACGGACCCACTGACGGGTACCACTGAAACGCCTCAAAAATCCAAGCGCGCGCCGAACTGGAAGCTGCGCGGCGCGTAGGCGGGATTCGACGCGCGGATGCGGCCGAAGTTCGGACTCTCCACCCCCGTATCCGGATTCCCCAGCATCGGCACGTTGAACGGGTTGAAGATCTCGGCGCGGATCTGGAAGCGGTACTTCTCCTTGACCGGAATCACGCGGTGCACCGTCATGTCGTAGCTGAAGAAGCGCGGACCATACAACGTACTGACTCCCGCGCTCCCGAACTGCCGCGTGGGGCGGTTGGCGCGCGCGTCGATGAACGCCGGCTGGCGGTATGCCGCCGGATCGAACCACCGCGCGCTCTTATCGTTGCGGGAGCGGCCGGATTGATCAATCCGCCCATCGGCGATGCGGTCCGCGCGGTTGCCCGCCGCGCCCGTGGGACTCTGGCCCTGCGCGCTCGACACCGTGAGCGCCTGCCCGGACTGCCACGTCCCCAACCCCGACATATTCCAGTCTCCGAACACCGCGCCGAGCGTTCCGCGGCCCTTTGCGTGATACGGCAGCTCGTAGACGAAATTCCAGTGGAACACTTGCGGCGGCTGTCCGCGCAGCGCGCCGTAGTCGTACCGCCATTGCGGATCCGCGACCGGATTCGTCGCGGTTGGCTCCAGGCGGAAGACGCGCGCCCACGCCCAGTTGACGTTGAGGAAGAGTCCGTTGGCGTAGCGCTTGGTGAACTCGAGTTCGACGGTGTTGTAATTCGACGTGCCGTCGCCGAAGCGCTGGCCCATGTTGGTTCCGAACTGCGTCCAGCGGCGGCCCGTGGGATCGTTGGCGGCGCGGTTGAGGCACTCGGTGGGTCCGGGGACGCAGGCGTTCACGCGGACGGTGCGCGAGAGGTTGCGCCCGAGGTTGCCGGCGTAGGATCCGCGAACACCCATTTGACGGCCGAGGTCCTTCTCGACGCTGAAGCTCCAGGCGTGGGTGCGCTGGGCCGGATACTCCGGATTGAAGCCGTCGAGCGTGGTGAGCTGCGAATCGGCGCCCGCGGCGGAGCTGTTCGCCGTCGGATTCTGGAACGTGTAGAGGCTGTTGACGTCGACGCGCTGGGAGATGAGCAGCGTGCGGGTCAACTGCGCGCGGCGGACGAACGGCGCGACGTTGATGGCGGCGCGAAACTCGTTGACCGTGTAGTCGACATAGTAAGTGCCGAAGCCGGCGCGGACCACGAAGTCGGGGCGCAGGCGGTAGGCCATGCCGAGCCGCGCGCCGAAGTCGCGGTTGTTGGGCTTGATGAACGTATCGGACAGCCCCGCCTGCCCGGCTTCGAGGTAGCGGCCGTCGAACTGGCGGAACACCGGGTGCACACCGCCGCGCGTGCCGTTCGGGATCATCACCTTGCCGGTCGCGAAGTGGCCCACGGCGGCGCGGCCATTCCATTCGTCGAAGAATCCGAAGTTGTCGTAGCGGAGCCCGAGGTTCAGGGTGAGGCGTTGCGTCAGCTTCCAGTCGTCCTGGACAAACGCGGAGATGTTGCGCTTGCGCTGGAATCCGCCCACCTCGCCGGTGGTCACGTCGGTGGACGACGGGTAGCCGAGAAGGAAGTCGGCGAAGGCGTCGCCGGTGGCGGAAGTGGTCGAACGCGCGTTGTTGAAGTCCGACGCCGTGGTGAAGCGTCCGTACGGCGGAGAGGCAAGTTCGGTCGTCTTCCAGCCCTTGAGCCAGATGAGACCGGTCTTCACGGTGTGATTGCCGATAGTCTTCGTGTAAGTGGGATCGAGGGTGAATCCGTAGTCGGCGGAAAAGTTGAATAGCAGCCGGTCAAACAGCGGACTGATGCCGACGGCGTTGCCTCCGATGGCGATGGCTGGAGGTCCGGCGAAGGGCGGCGCGGGCGCGAGATCGTTGATCTTCACGCCGAACGGCTTGCCGCCCTCGCTTGGGATGTTCTTGAACGGCATCGAGCGGAACGTGAACTGCGCGGTGACGATCGAGGTGGGATCGAGGATGCGCGTCCAGTTGAACGACGCCGTTTGGTTCCACTGATTCTTCGCGCTCGCGCCGATCGCGCCGGGCACGTCGCCCGCGTAGCGCGAGGCCTGATCGAGGTGCGCGATGGTTGCCTTGGCGAAGATCTTGTCGCGCGATCCCATGGAGTGATCGACGCGAATGTCGTACTTCTCGGAGTTGTCGAACTGCGGCTTGAAGTAGATGGCGTTGAAGTCCTGAATGCGTCCGGGCTGAGGCGCGTCCGGGATTAGCTTGAGCAGCTCGGTCGCGACAGGGCTGATGCGTCCGGCGGGGATGGTGTTGTTCGGGAAGGGCGCGCCGTTGTTGAGCGGATCGAGCGGAGTGACGATGGGGGTCCGCAGCAAGTAGGAGTTCAGGTTGCCGGAGCGCTCGGCGGCGGTGGGATAGCGGGCGTTCGACACGAGTCCGGCTGTGTGGCGGAAGTTATCCGTCGAGACGAGGAAGAACGTCTTGTCGCGCCGCACGGGACCGGCGAAGGTGGCTCCGAACTGGTGGCGCACGAAGGACTCGCGATTGGCCACTGCCCAACGGCGCGCGCCAAATCCGCCGGAGCGGTAGAACTCGAACGCGCTGCCGTGCCAGTCGTTCGTGCCGGACTTCGACGCCACGATGACCTGCGCCGGGGATGAGTATTCGGCGCTGCCGCCGCTTGTGGTGAACTTGACTTCGGCGATGGCGTCGAGGCTCGGGAGGGCGAGGTCGGCGCGGCGGTCGATGCCGTCGATGGCGGGCCATCCGGTGGTCTGCAGCGGATTCACCTGCGCGCCGTCGGAGAGCACCTGCATGGCGCTGCGTCCGCCTTGGGCGAAGTTGCCGCCGACGGTGTCAGTGGATCCGGCCGGGACGCCGGCGGTCTGTCCGACGAGCGTCTGGATTTCGCGGACGATGACGGGAAGATTCTTCAGTTGCACCTCGTAGCGCGAGTTTCCGATCGCCGCGTTCTCCGTCTCGATGGCGAGCGAGCGCTCCTGAACGGTGACACGTTCAGCGACGTTGCCGACCTCGAGCGTGAGGTCGATGGTGACGGTGGCGTTGACGTCGATGCGGATGCCGCCGCGGGAGACGGCCTTGAATCCGTCCTTCTTGGTTTCGACACGATAGACGCCGAGCGGGAGCGGCGAGAGGACGTAGACGCCGGACTGGTTGCTCGCGGCCATTCGGACTTCGCCGGTATTGATGTGGGTAGCGGTGACTTCGGCGCCGGGGACGGCGAGTCCGGACGCGTCGACGACGGTGCCTGTGATCTTGCCGAGTCCGGTCTGGGCCACGGCGGGGGCGGCGAACGCGAGCAGGGCGGCAAGAGAAGCGACTACTGGACGCATGATGGCGAACAGCATATCAAGCCGGCCGGCGCGGAGGCGCGGCGCGCGTTTAAGAGGCCGGGAGGCCTGTCAAACGATAGCTTCTAGTGTGTAATCGGAGAACTGCCCGGTTCAATGGGAGGTTTGTTCATGCTCCGCATCAGGAATCAGTCCTTCCGGGCCGCCGCGATCCCCTAGCCGGCTTCTGGACAAGTGCCCGGCTCCCCAGGATGCGGCCTGGGGCCTGACGGATGACATCACTTTGGTGACCGTGCGGAGGTCCGCGTGAACCGCGCGCCAGGATTCAGCGTCCTCCCGGGCCAGCGCACCGGCGATTTGTGGGTCGTGTAGACGCCTGGACCAACGCCGCGGCCCAGAGGCTGGCGTAGCCCGCAACACGCACCCAACAGCTGGCGGAGCAGAGTATGCTAAAAACACCAACGCCGTCCGCTGCGGCTTTGTGTCGACTACGTGAGCAGAGGGGATCTGAATGAGACAAGCGTGCATACTGCTGCTATCAACGGCTGCCATTTTCGCCCAAACATACGGCGAAATAACGGGCAACGTGAACGACTCCTCCGGCGCCGCCATCGCGGGCGCGGAGGTCACCATCACCAACCTGGCCACTAACCAGATCCGGCAGATCAAGACGAGCGACTCCGGTGTCTACACCGTGCCGTTCCTTGTTCCCGGCCGGTACAAGTTAGAAGCGAAGGCGCAAGGATTCAAAGCCGCGATCGCAGCCGAAAGAGTTCTGCAAGTGGGCGACACTTTGCGGGTCGATTTCGATCTCCAGGTCGGCGCCGTAACCGAATCGGTCGAAGTCGCCGCCTCGGCCGAAATGTTGCAGACTTCGAACACAGCGACGGGCACCGTTATCGAACAACGGCGAATCGTCGAACTGCCGTTGAACGGCCGCAACTACCTCCAACTGGTGCGCCTCGCGCCGAACGTCAGCTCCGAAATGCCGGCCGGCGGCCAAGCCAACGGACGCCAAGGCGGCGAACGATCCAACCAGGCGCTCTCGATCGCCGGCATGCGGCAGCAATACAACCGGTTCACGCTCGACGGGCTGGAGAACACCGACGTCAACTTCAACACCTTCATCGTGCGGCCTTCGGTCGACGCGCTTCAGGAGTTCAAGGTGCAGACCGGCGTCTATTCCGCCGAATTTGGCCGCTCGCCTTCGCAGATCAACGTGAACACGAAGCCCGGCACCAACGAAATGCATGGCGTGTTATTTGAGTTCCTGCGCCACGACAAAATCCAAGCCCGGCCGTGGCTCGCCGCGGGTCCGAAGAATCCCTTCCGCCGCAACCAGTTCGGCTTCACAGTCGACGGTCCGGTCGTGATTCCGAAAGTCTTTAACGGCAAGGACAAGCTCTTCTTCATGGCCAACTACGAGGGCCTCCGCGAGCGTGTCGCCTCGGTGCGCCGCTCCACGGTTGCCGACGCCGCCATGGTCGGCGGCGACTTCTCCGCTCCGCAGAATCTGCCCATCTTCGATCCGACTACGATTCGCAACGGCGCCGATGGCCGTCCGACCGCCACGCCGTTCGCGAATCAGCGAATACCGGTCTCGCGGTTCTCGCCCCAATTCGTGAAGTTGCTGGAGTTCTACGCGCTTCCAAACGTTCCAGGCGCGGTCGCCGGCGTGTCGCAATTCAACTACGTTCGCAACGCCCCCAGCCCGACCGACTGGGATCAGGTCACCTCGCGCGTCGACTTCAATGAAAGCGTCAACTCGCAGTGGTTCGGCCGTTTGAGCTGGGGCGACGAGCTTTTGCTTGGCGGCAACACGTTCCCGTCCCAGGATGAGAAGGTCGAAACGAAAGTCTGGCAATTCATGTTCTCGAATGTCCGGACGTTCACTCCAACCGTCGTGAACGAACTGCGCGTTGGCGCGAGCATCTTCGACAACGACAAGGGCACGGCGCTCGCCAACGTCCGCAACGTAACCGCGGAGTTGAACATTCCCGGTCTGCTCTCTCCGATTCCCCAAGCCTGGGGCGCCCCTGGGGTGGGCTTCGGTGGCAACAACTTCGCCTCTGGCTGGGGGGAAACCACCGAAGCGCCGTTTGTCGTCCGCAACCGCACCTACCAGTTGCTCGACAACCTCAGTTGGATCCGCGGCAAACACACGCTGAAGTTCGGCGGCGAGATCACCAGCCGCCGCTTCAATCAGATCGGCAACCAGTTCCCGCGCGGGTTCTTCCAGTTCCCGTCGCGGTATACCTCGAATCCCTCCGACCTCGGCCGGACGGGGTCCGCTTTCGCAACGGGATTGCTCGGTTGGACGGAAGAGTCCACCCGCGCGCTCGGCATCGCAAACACCCAGTTCCGGCAGTGGTCGCAGTCCTTCTACGCGGAGGACACCTGGAAGATTCGTCAAAACCTGACAATCAATATCGGCCTTCGCTACGAGTACACGCCTCCGTTCAAGGACCGCCATCGCGGAATCTTTAACGTGCAACTCTTCTGCACCGGCGTGCTCGACGGCGGCCGCGCGCTCGATCCCTCCTGCCGCATTCCGGTGCTTGTACGGCCAGGTCCCGGCGACTTTCACCAGGACCTGAACGTCCACATCGGCGACATCATTCCGAAAGCCACCGGCGACGACGTTCTGTTCGGCCGCGCGACCGTGCGTCCCGACAAGAACGACTGGGCTCCGCGCATTGGAATCGCCTGGCAACCGGGCGCCAAATGGACGGTCCGTACCGGCTATGGCCTGTTCTTTGCACAGGACACGATCAACCCGGTATGGGACATGGCCCGCAACCTCGGCTTCCGCGAGACCTCCCGCTCGATCGATCTTCTGCCCAACGTGAACATCAACAATCCCTGGGCGGTGCTGGTCGGCACCGGCGTGCGCTGCTCGAACTGGAGCGGCCTCTGTCTCGCCGGTTCGTATACCTTCTCGAACGAAGTTAACCGCCGTACCGCCTACGTTCATCAGTACCTGTTGAACGTGCAGCACCAGTTGACCGACTCCATGATGGTCGAATTCGGCTATCAGGGCAATGGTGGCCACAAGCTGCAGCGTATGTACGGATGGAACGACCCCATCTTCCGCTCCGGGCCCGACGACAACCGTTCGGCCAACGACCGGCGGCCCTGGGGCGGCAACATTTACGGCCGCATCCAGACAATCGGCGGGCACGTGAACTCGAACTATAACTCGGGCATCATCAAGGTTCAGCAGCGCTTCAGCAAGGGTTACACCTACCTGCTCGGCTATACCTGGTCGAGGTCGATCGATAGCGGCTCGGGAATTCGCGTCAACGATGGTGACAACCTGTTCCCGGCCAACAACTACAACTTCCGCAGCGAGCGGGCGTTGTCGCAATTCCACCAGTTGCACCGCTTTACCAGCTCGGCGCTGTATGAGCTTCCGTTCGGAAAGAATAAGCGCGATCTCGGCCGGGCCGGCAACATGGTGCTCGGCGGATGGTCGCTCGGTACAATCCTGACCATGTCGACGGGTTCGCCGTTTAACGGCGGCGGCTGCGGCGATATCGCGTCCAACACCCAAGGCAGCCGGGGCGACGCCACCGGCGTCAGCCCCTATGTCTCCAACCCGACTCCGCAAGAGTACTTCAAGCGGCACTCCTCGGGCCGGGGCGGGGCGGCGATCACCTGCACGGCGCCTGATGCGCGTGGCTTCAACGAACTGACCTACCGTGAGGGCAATATCGGCCGCAACGTCTATGTTGGCCCTGGGGTCTTCAACTGGGACTTCTCCGTTCTCCGCCGATTCGACATCGCCGAACGCATGAACCTGGAGTTCCGCTTCGAGTCGTTTAACTTCTCCAACCACCCAAACTGGGGCAACCCGGATACGAATCTGACCTCGCTGAATTACGGCGTGATCAGCGCCGCCCGCGGCATGCGGACCAATCAGTTCGGTCTAAAACTGGCCTGGTAATCGGGTCAAAGCGTCACTCGCCGCGCGGCGGATCCTGGGATCTCGATCCTGGGCCGCCGCGCGGAGTTATTTTGGGGCCTCTGCTCTATGTACGCTAGCCTTCAAGCCGTCGATCGGCCGTCGCACTCTTCCACCGAAGGCATACAGTAAGATTGCTTGTGCGGAGCATAGGGTAACGCAGGGATGCGGCCCGAGCGCCGTCGCAAGTCCGGTGTGGCGGCGGTCCGCCACGTTTGGGTCCACCACACATGAATCGACGCCAGTTCCTGTTTTCCGCCACCGCCGCGGCCGCCGCGCAGAACAAACCCAACGTGCTATTCATCACGGCCGACGATCTTGGACTGTACCTGGGGTGCTACGGCGAGAAGCGCATTCAAACTCCCCACATGGACCGGCTGGCCGGGCAGGGGGTTCGTTTCGAGGTCGCCTACGTCGCACAGGCCTCCTGCAGCCCTTCGCGAAGCGCCATGTTCACCGGGCTGATGCCGCACGCCAACGGCCAATACGGCCTGACCAACTCCAACGCGGGATTCCAGTTGCACGAGCGGTTCCGGCAGGCGACAATTCCGAATCTGCTGAAGACGGCGGGCTATCGCACCGGCATCATCGGCAAGCTGCATGTGGATCCAGAGCGCTCCTTCCAGTTCGATTTCCGGCAGACGCCGAACACGACGCGGCAGGTCCGCACGGTCGCGCCGCAAGCGGAACGGTTCATGGCCGGCGACGGACCGTTCTTTCTGATGGTCAACTTTACCGATCCACATGCCCAGCGCGACAACCCGCAGAGTGCCCGCTGGCATTTTCCCGCCACCGTGGATGGCGATCCGGCCCGCCCTGTCTCCCCGTCCAAGGAGACGCTGTTCGACTGGCAGCAGGTGGACAACGCCGAACAGCGGGAACGCACCGCCAACTACCTGAACTGCGTCGCCCGGCTGGATACGGGCGTTGGTCTGTTGCTGGACGCGCTGGAGCGGACCGGCAAGGCCGCCAACACCCTCGTGATCTTCGTTGGGGATCACGGCGCGCCCTTTGCCCGTGGCAAGACCACCGTTTACGAGTCCGGACTGCGCGTTCCGTTTCTGGTCCGTTGGCCGGGCGTGGCGAAGCCGCATACGAGCGAGAAGATGGTCTCGACGGTCGATATTCTGCCGACGATTCTGGATGCGGCCGGCGTCGTCCCGCCCCACGCGCTGCACGGCGAGTCAGTGCGCGGTATCGTCGCAAACCCCAAGGCCCGGTGGCGTGAGTATCTTGCCGCCGAGTTCCACTACCATGGCGCAACCCCTTTCTACCCTCGCCGCGCCATCCGCGACGGCCGGTACAAGTTGATTCACAATCTACTCGCCGGCGAGGCGAAACCGTCCACGGCCATCGACGGAGACACCGCCTTCCCGGAATCGAAATCCGGCGCTCCCGCGGCCGCCCGGAAGGCGTTCGAGACCTTTGCCGATCCGCCAGAATTCGAGCTCTACGATCTACGGACCGATCCGGTCGAATTCCACAACTTGGCCGGCACGCCCAAGCATCGCGGCGCGGAGAACAAGCTGAAAACGGCGCTGCTCGCGTGGCGCAAAGCGACGAATGATCCCTTATTGACGCAGAAGCGGCTCTAAATGTGATCGAATAGCTTTCATGCGTTACGTCCTCTTCGCCTTCTCGATCGCGGCGTTCCCGCAGGTTCAGTTCCAGGAGTCGCCCGGCCGGATCTCGGTGACCATCGACGGCAAACCGTTCACCGATTTTTATATCGGCGCCGATGCGCCCAAGCCATATCTGCACCCGCTGCGGACGGCCGGCGGCAAGCAGATCACGCGCGGGTTTCCGATGGAGTTGATGAACGGCGACGCCAAGGACCATCCGCATCATCGCGGGCTGTGGATTACGCACGGCCTGGTGAATCAAGTCGATTTCTGGGCGAACGAAAAGAACCAAAAGGGCGCCGGAACCGCGGGGCGCGGCGACGTGATCACGCGCAAAGTGGTGTCGGTGAAGGGCGGCAAGAAGAGCGGAACCATCTCCGCCAACTTTGAGTGGCACGACGCGAAGGGCGTCAACTTATTGAACGAGTCGCGCGTGATGACCTTCTATTCCCATCCCACCGATCGAGTCATCGACTTCGACATCACTCTCACGGCGGCGGAAAAAGCCGTTTTCGGGGACACCAAGGAAGGGATGTTCGCCATTCGTCTCCGGACCGAACTCCAGGAAAAAGCGCCCGGCAACGGCAAGATGACAACCTCCGACGGCAAGCAGGGCGAAAAAGCCGTCTGGGGCAAGCGCGCGCCGTGGGTGGACTACGTTGGAACCTTGGACGGAGCGGCCATTGGCGTCGCTATCCTCGACCACCCGGCCAATCCGCGCCATCCAACCTATTGGCACTCGCGCGCGTACGGTCTGTTCGCGGCGAATCCCTTCGGAGTTCACGACTTTGAGAACGACAAGACGAAGGACGGTTCCATGACATTGGAAAAGGGCCAGCAGTTCCGTTTCCGTTACCGTGTCGTGATTCATCCAGGCGACGCGGCGCAGGGTCAGATCGCCAGCCAGTTCGCCAAGTTTTCAAAAGTGAAATAGCCTCGGGCACCGCCGGATCGCCCGGTTCCCGCACGCACGGCCACAACTGTCTGCACAAACGGCTCAACCCCGCCACGCCGGATACGGCATATAATCGCAACAACACCATGGGCCGGTTCACGGGCGTGGTGGGCGGCTTTTCCAACTTCGGCACGGCGTAAGCGAACGTGCGGATATCGATTCGAGCGGAGTATTCATCATGAGCGAACAAGCAACACGCAGAGAGATGGCCGGTATGGCGCTGGCAGGCGCCGCGGCGCTATCGTCGTCATCGGCATCGGCCAAGCCGATGATTCCCATTCCTCCCGGCATCAAAATCGGAGTTAGCGCCAACACGCCGAGCCGGGAGCACATGCAGTACCTGAAGCAGCTCGGCGTCACTTGGTTGAGCTTGGCGCCCGTTCAGGCGGAGGCCACCGCCGAGGGCTTCATCAAACAACGCAAAACCTGGGAGGACGAAGGGTTCAAGGTCTACAACATCGGCAGCGGCGTCGGCCCCAGCGGCAGCCTGCACAATATGCCGGAGGTGACGCTGAATCTGCCGGGCCGTGACCAGAAAATCGAAGACTACCTCAACTACATCCGGTACGTGGGCAAGGCGGGCGTTCCGTATTCCACCTACGCCCACATGGGCAACGGCATCTGGTCGAGCGGCCGCATTGTCAACCCCAGAGGCTACAGCGCCCGCGACGGCAACTCGAAGAGCCCGGACTGGAAGGGATTCTGGGGCGGGAAGACGTACACGGAACCTCTCTCGCACGGCCGCGTGTTCAGCGAACAAGAGATCTGGGACAACTACGAGTACTTCATTAAGAAGGTGGTGCCCGTCGCCGAGGAAGCAGGTGTTCGCATTGGCATTCATCCCGACGATCCGCCGCAGCGCATGCTCGCCGGCGTGCCCCGCTGCATCTTCAGCAATTTCGAAGGCTACAAGCGCGCAATCGAGATCGCCAATAGCCCGAACATCGGTGTGTGTTTCTGCGTTGGGTCGTGGCTCGAGGGCGGCAAGTCGACCGGTGCCGATCCCGTAGACGCCATTAAGTACTTCGCCTCGAAAAAGAAATTGTTCAAGGTCCACTTCCGGAACGTAACCGCGCCGCTTCCGCACTTTACCGAGTCGCTGATCGACGACGGCTACTACGACATGAGCCGCGTGATGCAGGCGCTGGTCGATGTGAAGTTCGACGGCATCGTCATTCCGGACCACATTCCCGCGCTCGGCATTGACCCATCCAATCCGGACACAAGCCGTGGAGTGAAAAGCGGGGAAGCGTACCGGCCCAGCGTCGGTTTGGCGTATCTGCTGGGATGCATGAACTCCATGCTCAAGGCGGCCAGCCGCAACGCCTAGGCGCGGTTACAACTGCAGCCGCAGTTGAAGCTTCAGCGTGCGGCCTTCGTTCAACGTATTCACAATGCGCCCGAACGTCGGGCTCGTCAACTCCTTGATGGGCTCGGCGAACTGGGGCGTGTTGAGCAAATTGATCGATTCGCCGCGGATCTCAAGCTGGCGATCGCCGCGCAATTTAAACGTCTTTCCGGCCGAGGCGTTGACGTTGGCGATCTTGCCCCGCCGGAACACGTTGCGCCCTATGTTGCCGCGTCCCTCCAGCGGAGTCTGGAACGCAAACCGCGGCTTCGCCAGGATCGATGTGGACGTATCCGGGTCTCCCACGGTACGTCCGAGAATCGACGTATCGAGTATGTGAATGCGGTCGCCGCCCTGGCCGTCGACGTTGCCGAAGCCTGGCCCATCACTCCCGGACTCTACGTTGAACGGCGTGCCGTTTTTCAGCAGGAACACGCCGGTCAACTGAACGCCGCGCAGCCATTTCATCTCATACGCGCCGCGCGCCAGCACGGCGTGCGGCTGGTCAAACGCCGAGCGGCCTTTCAGGTCCTGGTGAACACCGGCCTCCGCCTGGCTGCGGCCTTGGCGCGCGTCCACGCCGGCCAGGGTGCTGGTGTAGTCGTTGCCCAGATCGATGGCTTTGCTGAACCAGTAGGAGATATCCGCGGTGATGCCTTTCTTTCGCGGAACCAGCACGGTGATGCGGCCGGCGTCGTAGTAGCCCCTGCTGGCGTTGAGCAGGCGAAACACTTCGAGTTTTGACGCATCGGCCCTCCGGTCGTTGATCGTCTGCGTAATCTGGGCCAGGCCCGGCGTGGGCCGGGCCCGGTTGTCGAACCACATTTGAAACAGCTTTAGCGAGCGGCTGCCCACATAACCAAGCTGAATGTTCCAGCCCTGCGCAACGTCGAACTCCCAACTCGCGTTGTAATGGTGCGAGTAGGGCGTGGTCATGTCCGGCGAGACGTCAAAGCTGCCGCCTCGAATGTTTTTCGGCAGCGTCTCGAAGGTCAGGCCGCCCAGCGGGTCCAAAAGATCCGGCCTCGGCACCGAGAACCGGATATTTCGAGGCGCGTTCATGCGCACCTGTCCGTAAGTGGTCGCGAAGATCTCGCCGAAGTGGGTTCCGTAAGCCGTCCGGAACCGGCCCCACTTTCGCGGCAAACGGTAGGCGAATCCGGCGCGTGGCGCAATGTTGTTGCAGTCGCACCCAAATGGCACCACGTCAATGCCGTTCACCTCCACGGGCCGGGTGGCCAGCTCGTAGCGGATGCCAAAGTCCAACTGCAGCCTCTGGTTCACGCGCCATTGGCTGCCGGCGAACATCTGGCCAAACCAGTTACGGAAGCCGCGATGCGTGTTGCCCAGCGCGATTGTGTAGGCCGACGGAGTCCCCATCCGGAAATTCGTAACGGCGTCGCGGCCGAAGTCGTTGGAGAACTGGAAGAGACCTCGCTCCACATCCTGCTCTTTGCCGTTGATCTGGTTCCGGCTCACTTCGCCGCCCCAGGAAAGCTGATGCTTGCCGGCGGTACGTGCCCCGGCCAACGCGTGGCGGAACCGTGTTTGCGCCCGTTGAAGCGGAATGGGCGGCGGCGGGCTCAGCCCGGCGATAAAGTTGGAAACGTTGAGAGTGGGGCCGATGGAATCGGCCGAAGGGCGGATAAAGGTGGTGACGCGGTCCAGGCCGCTGGTGGCCGTCCAAGCGGTTGGGCCGCGTGTGTGCGTCCATGTGGCGCGCGAGATATGGGATCGAGTATTTGTGTCCGGGTTCTGCCCGGCCACGAACTGGAACGCCACCACAGCCTGGGACGTGTGCGCGTGTCACAACGCCAGACGGTTGCGCGAATTCAGCGGAGCGTCCAGGCGTCCGGATAACGCGTCTGTATCGATCCGCTGCGGAGCATTCGTGTTGAGCATTCGCGGATCCACGTCGGCCCGGTTCGGCGGTACGTTCGGATACCCGCGGATGAAGCGTTCGACGATTGAACGCAGGGCCGGATCGTGAATCAAGGGAATCCGCTCATTGGGCAGCGGCACCAGAACATTGCCGTTCACTTGACCGCGCACCTTTTGCTGGCGGCCGTCGAACGTAAGGAACGCGGTGCGGAAGGGAACGGCGGCGCGAAAACCATACTCATTCTCCCTCGCCGGT
>Ga0194122_10002480_pt1 | contig 20150 bp, 20 predicted proteins | sample TA2MahCa10mmetaG_FD_155487 | JGI IMG/M metagenome (GOLD analysis project Ga0194122, IMG submission 155487) | Freshwater microbial communities from Lake Tanganyika, Tanzania - TA2015021 Mahale Deep Cast 10m | ecosystem: Environmental > Aquatic > Freshwater > Lake | place: Tanzania: Lake... | reverse complement strand
CCCCGTGAGGATGGACGAGAAGCCCGAAATAAAGACGCCCAGCGCGGTGGGCACCACGTTGGTGTTTGACGAGAACGAGCTGAACGGCGTGTAGAACGTCCAGCCGGTGTCAACGCCCCCCGAGAATAGGGCGTAGAAGAAGAACGCCGCGCCGAGCCAGAAAATGTAGAGGCTCAGGAGGTTGATGCGCGGGAACGCCAGATCTTTTGCCCCGACCATCGGCGGGATCAGGAAGTTGCCCAGCACCGCCGGTGTCGACGGAATCAGGAAGAAGAACACCATCACGACGCCGTGCATGGTGAAGAACTTGTTGTAGGTATCGGCCAGGAACAGGTCACCCTGCGGGGTCATCAGTTCGAGGCGCACGCCCGCGGCAAAGAAGCCGCCGAGAGCGAACATCACCGTGATCGAGATAAGATACATCATCGCGATCCGCTTGTGATCTTTCGTGAGCAGCCACGACTTGAGGCCGTGGCCGTCGTTCAGATAGTGGTGGTCGGGGAGCTTGAGCGTATCGAGCATGGCTAGTTCTTTCCGCCCGTCGCCGCGGGCGTCTGCATACCATCCGTCGTGGCCGTCGGTGCGGCCGGAGCCGCCGCCGGTGCCTGAGTCGGTCTGGCTGCCGGCGACTTCGTCTTCACATACTCCACGAGCGCAACCAGGTTCTCTTCGTTGATCAGGCCCTGGAAGGCCGGCATCAGCGGCTGGTAGCCCTTCACGATCTTCGCCTGCGAGTTGATGATGGATTCACGCAGGTAGTTCTCGTCGCGGACGACCGTGGTGCCGTCCGCCAGTTCAGCCGTGGCACCGACGATGTTGGCCAGCGAGGGCCCGCGGCCCTGACCGCTGTCCATGTGGCAGGTGCTGCACGCCAATTCGCTGAACAGCTTCTCGCCGCGCTCCGCCAGTGTGCCGCCGACCGACCCGCCGGCCAGCCAGGCCTGATATTCCTGCGGCTCCATTACCACCACGCTGCCGATCATCCCCGAGTGGTTGGTGCCGCAATACTCGGTGCAGAAGATATGGTAGGTGCCTGTCTTGGTGGCCTCGAACCACAACTGGGAGTAACGCCCGGGGATGGCGTCCATCTTGGTGCGGAACGACGGGAAGTAGAGGCTGTGCAGCACGTCTTCGGACGTGATGAGCACCTTCACCGCCTTGCCCAGCGGCACATGCAGTTCGTTGATCTCTCGGGCGCCTTCGGGATGCTGGAACTTCCACATCCACTGCTTGCCCACCGCATACACCGTCATGGTTTCGGCAGGTGGCACGCGCATCTCGAAGAAGGCCTGGGCACCCCATCCGAACATCACCATCGAGATGATGGTCGGAATGATGCTCCACAGCAGTTCCAGCGCGAGGTTACCCTCGATGCGCTCACCCACCTCGCCGGGCTTCTTCTGCTTGAAGATGATCCCGAACGCAACCATCGCGATGATGACGGCCACGCCGAAAAACACGCTGACCGCGATGATGAACAGGTAGAGGTTGTCGACGTTCGTTGCGAACGACGATGCCGCTTCCGGAAACAGAGGAACGCCTTTTGAACTCATAATGTCAGTGCCTGACGCGCTCATCGCGTCTGAGGGCGACCACCACAAACCCCGCCAGCGCCAGCAGCGTGAAGACGCCGCCCAGGCGGATCGCCCTCATCGCCACGAAGGAATACGACCCGCTCTTCGGATCGTAGTGATAGCAGTAGAGCAGCACCTGGTCGACGATTGACCCGACGCGACCGGCCGACGATTCAATCAGCGCGAACTTCAGGTCGCGCGGCGCATACTCGATGCCGTAGAAGTAACGCGACAGCTTGCCTTCAGGAGTGGCCACGACGAATCCGCTCGCGTGGGCATACTGCTGTGTCGCGTCGTCCCAGGTGTACTTGAAGCCCGCGGCGTCGGTCAGCGCCCGAATCGAGGCCTCGTCGCCCGTCAGGAAATGGAAGCCCGAGGCCGATCCCGAGCGCCCGTATCGGTCAACATGCGCGGCCTTCTTGGCCGCGGCCGCCATGGGAGTGTCGCGGGGATCGAAACTGACCGCCACCACCTCGAAGTCGCGACCGACCGTTTCGTCGAGAGCGATCAGCGAGCTGGTCACACCCGTCAGCACCTGGGTGCACAGCATTGTGCAGGTGTAATACACGAACGTCAGCACCACGGGCCGACGCTTGAAATAGTCACCGAGTGTGACACTCGCACCGGTTTCGTCCCTGAAGGCAAGGTGCAGCGGCAGCTGGGTATTCAGTCGCTGCTCGAAGTCGACCTTCCTGAGCTCGCCCGGCATCTGCGACGAAGGCAGGCCGGTCTGGGGCTGGATGCCCTGGCCTCCCGTCTGAGCAGACGACACCGTCGCCGACGCGAGCACCAGAAGGCTCGCCATCAGCATCGCTGTCCATTGTCTGCCCTGCGTCTGCATCGTCTGTCTCTGCCGTGCCGACTAGCGTGCGGCCACCGTCCGGCCGGCGGAGCTGTCCTGCACCACCGGCGTCGAGGTCACGCCTTCGCTGCGTGTGTTGAGCTGCTGCGTCCGCACAATCTCCATCGCGCGTTCGATGGGAATGTGCACCATGCCGCCGTCCTTGTCCGTCCAGCCATACGAGTTGAGCTTCTCGTTCTGGCCCTGCTTCAGCAGATAGACATCCTTGAACGGCTGCGTCTGCAGGCGCGGCGCAGGCGGCGTCTGGTCATGCCCGGCCGCCAGCGGATACTGCTGCGTGGTGGTGTCCTTGGCAATGCGCTGCTGCTCGAACAGGTAGTAGGTGCCGTAGACGATACCCAGCGACAGCACCATCGCCACAGCCAGCCACATCGCAAACGTGTAGCCGACCGACGTGTCGATGTCGGTGTGTTCGTACCCGGCGCCCGGTGGCGTCGGTCCGTATTCGTCGTCGTGCTCGTGTTCAGTGGACATGATGCGTCAGCGCCTTTTCAAGACCCGCATCGTTGAGCGGGAGCAGCGGATGGCTCTTCAGCCGCATGGCGTACAGCGTCAGGAAAACGCCACCAAGGGCAATCGGCAGGGCCACGTCGATCACGGACGCACTCAGCGTCTTGTGGAACTCGGGCGCCACCTGCCAGTAATAGTCGACCACGCGCATCACCAGCAGCCACACCGCGATGACGCGCAGCGAACCGATGCCGCGTTTGACATCACGCGACAGCAGCAGCGCATACGGCACCGCAAAGTGCAGGGCCATCAGCGCGTAGGTGACATATTCATAGCCGCCGTTGTTGCGGTCGATGTAGTGCGGCGCCTCTTCCTGGAGGTTCGCCGAGTAGACAATCAGATACTGCGAGAACATCAGATAGGTCCACAGCATCAGGAAGGCGAACAGGAACTTGCCGAGGTCGTGGAAGTGATGGCTCGTGAGCACGTGGCTCATTGGTGCAGTCTTCGACAGCATCACCAGCACCGAAATGCCAAGGGCGAAGGCAGCCAGCCCCTGACCGGCCATGAACAGCGGCCCCCACATCGTCGAGAACCAGTGCGGGTTGACCGACATCAGCCAGTCAGTAACGGCAAAGGTCACCGTCAGCGTGTAGACCACGAGGCCCCCACCCGACAGGTACGCCATCTTGTCGGCCAGACCGGGGTCACCAGTCTCGTCCTGCTGCTTCGACCACTTGAGCAGTGTCTGGCTGATGAGAATCCACGCGGCGAAGTAGAACACCGTGCGGCCCAGGAAGAACGGCGTGTTGAGATACGGCGCCTTGGCCGCGATGATCGCGTCGGCCTCAGCGGCGCCCTCGTGCGACCAGTGATACAGGTCGTGCATCCCCAGATAAATCGGGATGAACAGCACCGCCATCACCGGCAGGGTGCTGGCCGCCGCCTCGAGGGGCCGCCGCAGCACCACGCCCCACGCGCCGCCCGACAGGTGCTGCACCATCAGCAGCGCCATGCTGCCGAGCGCCACGCCCAGCCAGAACGTCCACGCCACCAGGTAGGCCTGATAGAACCGGTCGAGTCCGGTCATCGAGTAGCCGACACCGGTCAGGACCAACCCCACCACCACGGCGGCGATGCCCAGTTTCTGCAGCCCTGACACACTCTCGGGCGAGTGATAAGTGTCCGTCGTCATTCGCTTCGTCTCACTGGCGTCGGCGTGATTGCCCGTTGCCTGAATCCGCTCGTCGTTGCTAGTGCGCGGCCGGAGCCGCAGCGGCCGGGGCGGCTGCGGGTCGGTCGAGCTCGGCCCGTTTGTCCGCCGGCACTTCGGCGACCGGTGCATGCTGGCTCAATTGCAGCGCGCGCACGTAGGCCACAATCAGCCACCGGTCACGCGCCGGAATCTGTTCGGCGTAGCCCTGCATGGCGCCAAAGCCATTCGTGGCCACGTCGTAGAGATAGCCGATGCGGACCGTGCGCAGGCGTTCGTCGTGGAAGGTCGCCGCACGACGCAGGCCGCGCTGAACCACCATCCCCTGACCGTCACCGAGAATGCCGTGGCACGGCGTGCAATACACCGTGAAGCGATCGCGGCCACGCTGCATGTCCTGCGCCGTGACCGGCATCGGAATCTGCTCGGTCGGCAAGCCGTCGGCCTGGCGCCCGGTGTAGAACTCGTCATCGGCACGTTCCCATCCGCGGGCCACGGTGCCGCTCGGCGTTTCGCGCGACGCACGTCCGTCGGCATAGAAGCTGTTGGCTTCATACGCCTCATACCGCGGCGCATTGTGCATATCCTGACGGCAGGCGCCGACGCCCAGCGCCAGCAGCACCACGAAGATCACGTTAGGCCGCAACGTCGTACACTCCCTTCGCACCCTGGTCGCTGAGGAACCGGGTGGTCGCCCCGTGGTCAAACCGGGGGTCGGTCGTCTCAATCACCAGGAAGAACTTGTCCGAGCTTGCCATCGAGAACCGCTCGACGTTGAAGACCGGATGGTACGGCTGCGGCAGACCGTTCAGCGCAAACATGCCGATGGCGGCCGTGAGTGCCGAGAACAGAATCGTCAGCTCGTAGCTCGGTACCACAAACGCCGGCCACGTCGCATACGGCCGCCCGCCGATGTTCATCGGATACTCGATGACCGAGGCCCAATACTGCAGCGTGAACCCGGCGGCCATGCCGCTGAGCCCGCCCATCAGCACAAAGCGGCTGAGCTTCGTCCGCTTCTTGTGGATGATGTCGTTCAGTTCTTCGATGGGAATCGGCGAATAGGCTTCCATGACGGTATAGCCCGCCGTCACCGCCTGCTTCGACGCGTCCACCAGTGCCTGCACCGAGTCAAACTCGGCCATCACCCCATACATCGGATTTTCCTGTGCCGTTCCGTGTGCCATAGCACTCTTTCGTCCGCAGGCCACCGTGGCCCGCGCAGTGTCTGGTCCGCCTCAGTGTCCGTGCCCGTGTTCGCTCTTCACCTTCGCCTGCGGCAGCAGCGTGCGCACCTCGAACATCGAGATCATCGGCACAAACCGCATGAACAGGAAGAACAGCGTCAGGAACAGCCCAATCGTGCCGACGAAGGTCATGAAGTCCCACTGCGTCGGGTAATACATGCCCCAGCTGCCCGGCACAAAGTCGCGGTGCAGCGTCGTCACGAGAATGACGAAGCGCTCGAGCCACATGCCCACGCTCACAAAGAGCGACATGACAAACAGCAGCTTGAGGTTCGCGCGCACCTTCTGGAACCAGAGGAACTGAATCATGCCCGCATTGATCGCGATCAGCATCCAGTACGACCAGGCATACGGGCCGGTCATGCGGTTCCAGATCATGAACTGCTCATACGGATTCGAGCTATACCAGCCGTAGAAGGCTTCCATCGCGTACCCGTAGGCCACCATCATCCCCGTCGCCAGCATGACTTTCGCCATGTTGTCGATGTGCCGCATCGTGATGAAATCTTCGAGCTTGTAGGCCACGCGCAGCGGAATCGCCAGCGTCAGCACCATCGCAAAGCCGGCATAGATGGCGCCCGCGACAAAGTAGGGCGGGAAGATCGTGGCGTGCCAGCCTGGCAGCACCGACACGGCGAAGTCAAAGCTGACGACCGTGTGCACCGACAGCACGAGGGGCGTCGACAGGCCCGCGAGAATCAGCGAGGCCACTTCATACCGGTGCCAGTGGCGGGCCGATCCGCGCCATCCCAGCGACAGCACGCCGTAGACGCGCTTCTTGGTCATCGACACGGCGCGATCGCGCATGGTCGCCATGTCAGGCACCATGCCGACGTACCAGAACACAATCGACACGGTCGCGTAGGTCGTCACCGCAAACACGTCCCAGATGAGCGGGCTGCGGAACTGCGGCCAGAGGCCCATGGTGTTCGGATACGGGAAGAGCCAGTACGCGGCCAGCCACGGACGGCCCGTGTGGAACAGAGGGAAGATGGCCGCACAGGCCACGGCGAAGATCGTCATCGCCTCTGCAAAGCGGCTGATCGACATGCGCCACTGCTGCTTGAACAGCAGCAGAATCGCCGAAATCAGCGTGCCGGCGTGGCCGATGCCGATCCACCAGACGAAGTTGATGATGTCAAACGCCCAGCCGACCGGGACGTTGTTGCCCCAGATACCGACGCCGGTCATGACCAGCTTGCCGAGCGCCGCCTGCAGCATCATGAACAGCCCGAAGGCGCCCATGAAACCGAGCACCCAGCCGATGGGCGTGCGCTTCGCCAGCGGAATCTGCGCAACCGCTTCGGTGATCGTCTCGAAGTCATGCCCCGGTGCCAGCACCGGTGCATTCAGCGAGGCCGAGGAACTGCCGTGTCCGTGAACGTTGTTCGCCATCAGTGTTCGCCCGCCGTGCCGTGCGCCTCAGTCGTCGCGTGGTGCCCGCCCACCCCGGGGTTCGCCGGCAGCGCCGGGTTCGGGTTGCGGACGGCTGCCAGATACGTGGTGCGCGGGCGCGTGTTAAGTTCCGCCAGCACCGAGTAATTCAGCGGGCCGGCCTTCAGGCGGGCCACCCGGCTGTTCGGATCATTGATGTTGCCGAAGGCGATGGCCTCGGTCGGGCACACCGACTGGCAGGCCGTCACGACGTCACCGTCGCGCACGTCGCGCTCTTCCCGCTTGGCCTGAATGCGCGCCGCGTTGATCCGCTGCACGCAGTAGGTGCACTTCTCCATGACGCCGCGGCTGCGTACCGTCACGTCGGGGTTGCGCTGGAACTTGTACTGCGGCGTGTTCCAGTCCTGATACAGCAGGAAGTTGAACCGGCGCACCTTATACGGGCAGTTGTTCGAGCAGTAGCGTGTGCCCACACAGCGGTTGTAGACCATGTCGTTCAGGCCGTCCGCGCTGTGCACCGTCGCCGCCACCGGGCAGACCACCTCGCACGGGGCGTTCTCGCACTGCTGGCAGGGCAGCGGCTGCATGTAGGTGTCGGGGTTGTCGAGCCCGCCCGAGAAATAGCGGTCGATGCGCAGCCAGTGCATCTCGCGGTTGCGCGACACCTGATCCTTGCCGACCACCGGAATGTTGTTTTCGGCCACGCACGCCACGACACACGCGCCGCACCCGGTGCAGGCATTGATGTCGATCGCCATGCCCCAGGCCACACCCGCATATTCCTTCGCCGGCATCAGCGTGATGCTGTCCGACAGCTTCATGTGCTCCATGCCCTTCGCGAACGACGGGTCATGCGCATACTCGGCGGCCGTGGCCGACCGCACCATGTTGCGGCCTTCCAGCGTCCAGTGATCCTGCGTGCTCACCAGGCGATACTCGTCGCCGGTCTTCGTCACCTCGACCGGTCCGAAGAACGCCGTCGAGCTGCCGCGCAGGGCATAGGCATTGACGCCCGTGCCGTTGCCGACGCGTCCCGCACGGCTGCGACCGTAACCGAACGACACCGACACAGTGTCGGCCGCCTGTCCCGGGGCAATCCAGGCCGGTGCCTTCAGCGTGCGGCCGTCGTGCGACAGCTCGAGCACATCGCCATTGCGCAGGCCCTGGGCCTCGGCCATCGCCGGCGACACCAGCACGGCGTTGTCCCAGGTGAGCTTGGTCATCGGCTTGGGCATTTCCTGCATCCAGCCGTTGTTCGCGTAGCGCCCGTCGTACACCGTGTCATCGCGGCGGAATGTCACCTCGACGCCCGACACCGCAGACGCTGCCGGCATCTTCGACGCCCAGTCGGCCGCGAGCGCCACCGCCTGCGGCTGCGCCGTCGTCCCGCCCACCACGCCGTCGTGCAGCCACTTGCGCCACACCTTCTCGAAGCCCGCAGCCTCACCCGCCTGGGGCTGCGCCATCCAATACATCCGCACCCACTCGTAGCCCGGCCGGTCCGGCGAGTCGGTGAGGGTCGCCACCACTTCGTGCGCCGACTTGCCGCCGTACATCGGCTGAATCAGCGGCTGCACGATCGACACCGTGCCGTCGACCGTCCGCGCATCACTCCACTCCTCGAGGAAGTGCGTGCCGGGCACGTGCCAGTGCGACAGTGCCGCCGTCTCGTCTTCGAACAGCCCCGAGTGCACCCGGAGCGGCACCTGACCGAGCGCGTCGGCGAACTTGAGGTCGGCCGGTGCCGTCAGCACCGGGTTCGACTCCCCGATCATCAGCAGCATCTGCACGCGACCGGCCGCCATGTCGCGCGCCAGCGCGGTCAGGTCAGCCAGCTGCGACGATGAGACTACTTCGGGCGTCGGCACGTAGGTCAGCGTCTGGCCCACATTGCCGAGCAGGTCGTTGATGGCATGCGCGAGCATGTGCACCGCCACCGGCTGTGCATCACCCACCACCACGAGCGACTTGCCGCGCGCGGCCTGCAGATCGGCCGCCATCGCGTTGACGGCCGCCTCGGTGCCCGCTGGAGCGTTACCCGAAACGCCGGGCACGCCCACCCTGGCCGCCAGCGCCCGGGCACACGCGTCAATCTGGCTGGTCTTGAGCGGCACGCGGTGGTCAGACTTGCCACCGGTCACACTCAGCGTCGACTCGACCACATACAGGCGGTTGAGCGAGGCAGAGGCTTCGGCGCGGCGGCGGCGGCTGAACTGACGAGCCGCGCGCACATTCGCACCGCCCTCGGCGGCGAGGAAATCGCTGTCGAGCGACACGATCACGTCGGCCGCACCGAAATCAGGCAGCGGAGCCACGGCAGCACCGAATGACTGCTGGGCCGCTGCGCGCGCATGATCGCGCGGCAGTGCATCCCACTGCACCCACTTCGCCTGCGGATAGCGCGACAGCACATGCTGAATCTGCGCCGCCAGCGTGGGTGAGTTGACCGTTTCGGTCAGAATCCTCAGGCCGGCCCCCTGCGAGGCCGACTGCCCGGACAGCGCCGTCTTCATCGCCGTCACAAACGCCGGCCACGGGCGGATGTTGCCGAGCTCGACAACGGCCTGCGACCGATCCGGGTCATACATCGTCAGGATCGATCCTTGCGCGAACATGTCGGTCGCGCCAAGGCTGCCCGGGTGCTCGGGGTTGCCCTCGATCTTCGTCGGGCGCCCCTCGTGGCTTTCCACCAGCAGGCCCGTCGCCACGCCGCCCAGCGACATCGCCGTCGCGAAGAACAGCGGCTTGCCCGGCAGTTCCTCTTCCGGCTGCCGCACATACGGCACGATGAGCTCCTGCGGCTGCACCGTGCAGGCGCTCACGCCGGCCAGGGCCAGCGATGCGCTCATCAGCTTGAGGAATCCGCGACGCCCCACCGGATCGTCGAACTCGGAGGCCGACGCCGGAAACTCGCGGTGCACAAACTGCTGGAACTCGGGGGTCTCGGCCACCGATTCGAGGCTGCGCCAGAACCGGGGTCCACCCGCCTCGGCCAGTCGGGCGCGAACGGCCGTGATATCGAAGACTTCTGCGCTCATGTCGTCCTTCACGAGGGCCTCACGCCGACTAGCGGTGGCACACCGAGCAGCTAGTCATGTGCTCGACGCCCGCGATGTTGTACTGCTTCACCAGCTGCGGCCCCAGTTCCGACTGCGGCACGGCGGGCGTGTAGCCCATGGTCGTGATCTGGTCCCGCGGCCGCACATACCGCGACGGGTCGCGATGGCAGTCGAGGCACCACTCCATCTGAAGACTGTTCTTCTGGAACACAATCGGCATCCGATCGATGCGGCCGTGGCACGTTTCGCATCCCACGCCCTGCTTCACATGAATGCCGTGATTGAAGTACACAAAATCCGGCAGGTCGTGGACGCGAATCCACTGCAGCGGCTTGTTCTCACGGAAGCTGGCGCGCACCGGCTCGAGATACGGGCTGGTTGACCAGATTTGGGAGTGACAGTTAATGCACGTCTTGGTCGGCGGGATGCCGGCCGAGGCCGTCGACTCGACCGACGAGTGGCAGTAGCGGCAATCGATGCCGACGCCACCCACATGGTGCTGATGGCTAAACTGCACCTGCGGTTGTTCGACGTTCTTGTTGGCAGTGGTCACAAAATCTGACCGCTGGAGAGTCAGCACGATCCAGCCCAGGGTGGCCAGCACAAGCAACACCACTACCAGACTGCTTCGTGACGTAAGATTGGCGCTCTTCGGGAATACCTGCATGTCCCCTGCTCAACCCCGCGTCACCCCGCGCACGATACCGGCATCGTCGACAGGGCGGTTGGGTCCAATTGTGAAAAAATTCGCAAGCAGAGTTTTATCACAGAGGCCTGTGCCATTCAAGGAACCCACCACCCCGCGTTGACGTCCTAGACATACTTGAAAAGCCCTGTCATCAGGGCCGGGCGGCTGCGGCAAACAATATTTTGAGTTTGGCGAACAACCTAACACCAACAAGTGGTAGTCGGACGGCCGTCCAGCACTTCTCGGCCGTTCTCTGCTACAGTCTCCCCGCCTCATCCCATGAGCGACCGCAAATACTCACAGCGCGGATACCAGGGCTCGGCCACCGACCGTCGACCCTCTGACACCCCGCGTCCCGCTCATCCCTCCAGGCCCGACCGACCACCCGGTGCCCCCGCCGGCGCCAGGCGCATCTCCGCCGACGGCGCCCGCAATCCCCGTATGATGGGCCACCACGAAGTCGCCCGCTGCGCCCGCTGCGGCACCCTCGTCGACCCGCAGGTGTTCTCGCGCAGCACCTGCCCCAAATGCCAGCAGGCCCTGCACGCCTGCGTGCAGTGCACGCACTTCGACCCGGCCGCGCGTTTCGAGTGCGTCCGCCCCCTCACCGCGCGCCTCGCGCCCAAAGACGCCGCCAACGACTGCGCCCTCTTTGAAGCCCGCACCAGCTGGGAACGCGAAACCTCCGCCGCCGCGGCCGCGACCCCGCCAGGAACGACCCGCCGCCCAGACGAACGCCCCGCGACCTCCTCTGCCCGCAAGGCCTTCGACGACCTCTTCAAGTTCTGAACCCGTCCGCGCCCCCTATAATCGAAAGATGCCTCTGCTCTCCGACAATGATGCCGCCGTCCTTCGGCAGCATCTGCAGCCCGTCACCGCATCGGTCGATCTGCTGCTCTTCACACAGGCCTTCGGCGGCGCTGAAAGCGGCCCTATCGCCAAACAGGTGCTCGACGAAATCGCAGCCCTCAACGACAAGGTGCACGTCGTCGAGAAAAACTTCGTCCTCGACACCGACGATCGCACCCGCTACGGCGTCGAACACGCCCCCTGCATCGTGATTCTGCGCAACGGAGAAGACACGCGCATGCGATTCCTCGGCGCGCCGATGGGCTACGAATTCGTGCCGCTCGTGGAATCAGTGCTCATGGCCGGAACCGGCGACGCAGACCTCACACAGGCCAGCGTGGACACGCTCGCGCGCGTGACCACCCCCACCGCCATCAAGGTCTTCAGCACCCCGACATGACCGCACTGTCCGAGGGCGGTCGTCCTCGCAATGAAGATGGCGTTCAGCAACCCGCACATCACGGCCACGGCCGTCGAAGCGCAGGAATTCATGGAACTGTCGCGGCGCTACCGGGTCACCGGCGTGCCCAAGACCATCATCAATGACACGGTGGAAATCCTCGGCGGACTGCCCGAGGACGATTTTGTCGCGCAGGCCTTTCCCGGCCTGACCCCGACCGCCTGACCACATCTGGACACGCCGCCGCGAGCCCCGCTCGCGGTGGCCGTATTCCCTACGGCCGTATTGGCAGCCAGCCCTGTCCCTCGCGCATCACAAAGCGTGTCTCCGGCGGCACATCCCACCCCTCAACCATCGGCACCGCCGGGTCACCCGGCAGCGCCAGAACCCGCATGCCCTCCGACGAGTCTTCCAGCAGGTCGGGCGAGACACGCACAATCGGCTTCGTCCGCGCCCACGCCAGCACGTCAGCCAGCGACCCGCGTCGCTCGATCTGTCGCAGCGTGGTCCACGTCGGGGGCGGTACATGCAGGTGGCCGGCCTGCGCCTGCTGCAACGCAGCACCCGCGGTCAGCCACACGAGCGCCGTGATCTCGCCCATGTCTTCCACCGCCTGTTGCCCCTCAGGCAGCACCGCCAGGAAAAAGCGCGTGTCGAACCGGTGGATTTCAATCGCCGGCGTCACCCAGTGCGCAATCGGGTGCAGCGCATCGACATCCAGCGTCAGCCCCGCTTCCTCCTGCGCCTCGCGCACCGCAGCCACCCGATACGGCAGTTCGTCGTGCACGGACAAGTCAGAGAAGCGCGGCGGCTGTCGAAGAAAAGCCGCGTCCAGCCGCACCGACCGGTCGGCCTCATCGATACGTCCCCCGGGGAACACATGTGCGCCGGCCATGAAGGCCAGGCGGTCGGTGCGCCGCACCAGCAGCACGTCAGGTGCTGCGGCGGCACCCGGGCGCACCACGACGACGGTCGAGGCGGGACGGATCGGGACGGGTGTCACGTCGGCGTGGCTCACGGGTACGCTCCTTCACAGTCGAGGCCGGCGTCAGCACCGCCACGGCTTCCAGGTGGTCGGTGTGCGGAAACATGTCGATGCCCGTCACCTGCGTCAGGGCATACCCGCCCCGGGCAAACTGGGCACGCTCATCGGCCAGGCGCTCGGGTTGGCACGACACGTACACCACGCGGGACGGCGCCAGGGCACACACGACCTCGATCACGCGCGGGGCGCATCCCTGCCGCGGTGGGTCGAGAATCACCGCATCCCACGCGCGTCGTGACAGGCGCCCCAGGGCATCCTCAGTACGCGCCGCGATCAGGCGGACGGCCTCGGCAGGCAGGCGGTTCAGCCGCAGGTTCTCGTGCGCATCCGACACGGCCTGCTTGTTTTCTTCGACTGACACCACGCGGGCGCCCCGCATCGCCAGCGGCAACGAAAAGAGCCCGCTGCCGGCATACAAATCGAGCACCTCGCGGGCCGCGCCGACAGACGCCAGCACCGTCGACACCAGCACTCGCGCCGCACCGACGTTCGTCTGGAAGAAGGCTGTCGGGGCGATCTGAAACACCGCGTCGTGCACCTCGTCGCGCACATGGCCGCGGCCCGTCAAGCGCAGGGTCGTCGGGCCCACCATGTAGGGCCCGGGGCGATCATGAATGTTGAGCAGGAAGCCGTCGGGGCGCTCGGGGCCCTCGAGAAACGCCCGTACTGGTCCTCGCAGCGACGGATGGTTGGCCGTGACCACCAACATCACCACCGCCTCGCGCTCATCGTCAGACGTTCTGATGAGCACGTGCCGCAGAATGCCAGGCGGCACGCGTCCCCGCATCAGCGCATCCCGGAGAGCGAAGGCCAGATGGTTCCCCCGCACACTGTGCACGGGGCACTCGTCGATGCGTATCACGCGCTGCGACCCGACCTGAAAGTGACCCATCACGAGGTCGGCGCTGCCCGTCTGCGGGGCAAACGCAAAGGCCACTTTGTGACGGAACCCCCACTCGCGGGGCGATGCGACGACCTGCCCGATCGTCAGGTCGGGAAACCAGGTCTGCAGCCGTTCGCGCTTGCGGCGCAGCTGCATCGCATACGGAACATCCGGCACGCTGCATCCGCCGCAGCGGCCGAAATGCCGGCACGTCACCGCGCGTCTCCCGTCCGCTCAGCGGACGTCGAGCAGTTCCACTTCGAAGAGCAGGGTGGCATTCGGGGGAATGACGCCACCGGCTCCGCGTGAACCGTAGCCCATGTCGGGGGGAATCGTGAGGATGCGCTTGCCGCCGACCTTCATGCCCTTCACGCCCTCATCCCAGCCTCGGATGACCATGCCGGCGCCCAGCCCGAACTCGAACGGCTCGTTGCGGTCCTTGGAACTGTCGAACTTCGTCCCCCGATGGTCGGCGGTATTGGCATCGTACAGCCAGCCGGTGTAGTGCACGACGACGTTGTTACCCGACTGGGCCTCGCGTCCGGTTCCGACAGTGACATCAGTGGTGGCAAACGGCATGATCACGGAACTCGTTTCTCCGCACGCCGACAGCGTCACCGCCATCAGCGCACTCAGGAACAGGAAGGACAGTTTCTGCATGGACGCTTCCAGTGTAGGGCAATCGGGCCCCAAGTCGCCCCTGCGAACCTCGTCGGGGCGATTCGTGGGCACCAGGCGTCATAGAAGGGCATGTCCACCCCTGCCCCAGCGCGCACGCTTCTGCTGACCGGAGCCACCGGATTTGTCGGTCAGGCCGTCTATCCGGCCCTGCTCGCGGCAGGATGGACCGTGCGGTGCGCGAGCCGCGACCCCGACTCCGCCGCACGGCGCTGGCCCGACCGCACCTGGGTGGCCCTCGACGTGTCTGACCCCGACTCGGTCACTCGCGCCCTCGATGGCTGCCAGGCAGCGCTCTATCTCGTTCACGGCATGGCCTCGCACGCCGGCAATTACCGCGATGCCGAACTGACGCAGGCACGCCTCTTCAGCGAGTCAGCTACCGCCGCCGGCCTTCGGCGCATTGTGTATCTCGGTGGCGTGGCGGCACCCCGCGACGCCTCGGAACATCTGCGGAGCCGCGAGGAGGTCGGGGCCGTATTGCGCGCAGGCACCGTCCCGACCCTCGAGCTGCGCGCGAGCATGATCATCGGCCACGGCAGTCTGAGCTGGCTGATGGTGCGCGACCTGGCGGCACGGTTACCCGTCATGGTGCTGCCCCGCTGGCTCAAGTCACGCACGCAGCCGGTCGCCATCGACGACGTGGTGGTGGCACTGGTGCGGGGGCTCGACATGCCGTTGCCAGACAGCCAGTGGTGCGACATCCCCGGGCCTTACACGCTGTCCGGGCGCGACATCCTTGAGCGCACGGCGCGCTCGCTCGGCGTTCGGCAGCCACTCATGATCAGCGTGCCGTTCCTGTCGCCGCGCCTCTCGTCGCACTGGGTGCGGTTTGTGACGCGCGCCGAGTGGGCCGTCGCCCGCGAGGTCGTGGTGGGCCTCAAGACCGACCTGCTGGCCACTGCCGCCGATTATTGGCAGCGCATCGACCACACTCAGCTGCTTGACTTCGACGAAGCGGCACGGCGAGCCATCGCGCGCGCAGCCGAGGATGGCCCGGTCCCCGGCGTCTGGGGGTTCATCGAACGGGCACTGGCCGCGACGGCACTCACGGAACCCGGTGTGTCGCGCGGACGGGTCGTGGTGTCGTCGGTGCTGCTCTGGGCCCTGGCCGCCCTTGCTTCCCAGTGGCTGGGCATCTGGCTCTCTGTGGGTCCCATGGCGCTCGTGCTCGGTCTCGCAACCCTGCGTCATCTGGGCGCGTCTGCCCTCGGACAGGGTCCGCACCTGCGGTGGCTGGCCGCAGGCAGCGGCGCGGGTCTGCTGATGGCCGTGGCCACCATCGCCCTCTACGAACCTGTCACGCAGGCCTTTCCGTCCCTGCGGCCCGATGTCGAGGCCCTCTACGACGCCTTCCGGTCACCCGGCGTCGTCGTCACCATGTTCGTGATGCCCATCGTGGTGGTGGGCGAAGAACTGGTCTGGCGTGGTCTCGTGCTCGGCAAACTGCTGGCGCGGATCCCAGCCGGGGCTGCCACGCTCGCCGGCACGCTGCTCTACGCGGCCGCCCACGCCCCGATTGGGTCCCCGGCGCTCGTGATGGCGTGTCTCGGCGCCGGCTTCTGCTGGTCAGCCATCCGGGTCGCCACCGGCAGTGTCGTCGCCGCACTGGTGGCACACCTCGTGTGGGACTATGCGGTGCTGGTGTTCTACCAGCTCACCCCGGCCTGATCGGCGAGCCTCGCGACCCGGGACCCACGTCGGGCACCCATCATCGCGCGAGCTCGTCTCCCGGCCCCGTTGACAAGCCGCCCCGTGGCGGCGATGCTGACGCCATGCCTGTCCCCGCGTCATCGGTTCCATCCGTCACTCCCCGGCTGTGGCTGAGCCTCCCGCTCGCAGCGGCCCTGCTGTGTGCCGCCGCCAGCCCGGTCCGTGCCCAGGAAGCCGATGCCGATGGTTCAAAAGACCATCCGGTGTTCTCGCGAATGCCCGGGTTCTACATCAACTCGTACGACGAACAGGAATTTTCGGAATTCGAATTCAGTCTCGAACCCGCCCGCAAGGTGGCTGGCTACTACTGGAACATTCAGTACGTGCTCAACGAAGGCGCCCGCAAGCCTGGGCCGCTGCAGATTGGCCGCAACTACACCAATCTGATCAGGCAGCGCGGTGGCGCACTGCTGCTGGAAGACCTCGACCCCAGCGGGGGCACCACCATCGCCCGGCTGCCTGTGAAAGGTGCGGGCACCCTCTGGCTCGAAGTGCACGTCAGCAACAGCGGCGACGTGTACACGCTGCAGATCGTCCAGGAATCGGCCATGGCCCAGGACGTGACTTTCACGGTCGACTCGCTGGCTGCTGCCATCAGAAGCACCGGCAGCGTCGCGATTCGCGACATCCTGTTTGACACGGGCAAGGCGACCATTCAACCCGCATCCGCAGCATCGCTGGCGATGATTGCCGACGCGCTGAAGGCAGATGCCGACCTCGCCATCGAAATTCAGGGACACACCGACAACGTCGGGGCGGCGGCGGCCAATCTCACCCTCTCGCGTGAGCGTGCAGCGGCCGTCAAGGCCGCACTGGTGAAGGCCGGCATCGATGACAGCCGCCTGACCACGACCGGGTTCGGCGATACACAACCGGTGGCCGACAACTCAACCGCTGAGGGCCGCGCCCGCAACCGTCGCGTCGAACTGGTCAGAAAGTAGGCGTCGTCACAGGCCCGGCGGCGGCGTGACGCTGGCCACCGGACGCGTGCCCGTCAGCAGCCAGCGCTGAATGCGCCGGCCGTTTCCGGCCTCGCCGGTGTACATGCGGTTCTTCGAATCAATCGCGATCATGTGCGCGCGGATAAACTCGCCCGACTGCCGCCCGGGTCGTCCGAAGCGGTCGAGGATGGCCAGGTCTCGCCGGCGCAGGATCCACACGCGCTGGTTTGTGCCGTCAATCAGGTAGAGCAGGCTCTGCTCGGGGTCGCGCGAGAACTGCAGGCTGAAGCCGCTGCCCGATCCACCCGTCTCGGGCCGCACGAACTTTTCCATCAGGTAGTCACCGTTCTGGCGGAAGACCTGGATGCGGTTGCCCCTGCGATCGGACACATAAATAAGCCCGTCTTTCGAGCCTACCAGGCCATGCAGGGTCGAATACTGCTGCGGCGGGGCGGCCGGGTTTACCGGGTAGGTGTACTTTTCCGTATCGTCGGGGCGCCGCCCATACGCGCCCCAGTGACGCCGATACTCGCCCGTGGCCGCGTCGTACACCACCACGCGACGGTTGATGTATCCGTCGGCGATGAACAGTTCGTTGGTCTTGGGCTCGACGTAGAAGTTGGCCGGCCCGCCAAGATGATTCGGATCGTTGCTGCCCTTGTTCACCCCGGGCGTGCCAATCGTCAGCAGGTGGCGCCCCTCACGGGTGAACTTCATCACGTGCATGCCGTTGCTCGTGCCCAGCCACACAAAGTTGTTGTGGTCGATGTAGATGCCGTGTTCCTGATCGAACCAGGGATACCCGTTGCCCGGCCCACCCCAGGCACGCAGGAACTTGCCCTCGGCATCGAGCTCGAGCACCGGCGGCGCTGGCATACAGCAGTCGGCAATCGGGGGCTTGACCGCCGCTCCGATCTCCTGCGGCGTCAGGCTTGACGGCATGTGGATGATCCAGAGGTGATCGTTGTCATCCGCAAACAGCCCGCGGATATCCCCCAGAATCCAGTCGTTCGGCAGTGTGGGTGGCCACGTCGGATCGACTGCGTAGGTCGGCAGCCGATCGGCTGTCGGCGACCCGGGCGCCGGCCGCGCCAGCGCTCCCTGTGCCCGCAGGTCGGGAGATGACCAGTCGGTCAGCGCGCCAGCCGCCGCAGCAGCCAGCGTCGTCAACAGGGTGCGGCGGTTCATGGTCATCTCCCCCGGATCACGTCGCGCGGCGTCAGACCGCGCTGCTCTGACCCAGCACCTTGCGGAACACCACCATCGCCCGCTGCATGTCGTCCATGGTGCCCAGCGAAATGCGCGTATGCGTCTTCTCCATCGGCGGGAAGTCGCGGCCGACGATGACGCCCTGCGCCCGGCAGGCGTCGCGGAAACCGACCGCCGGCTGCCGCAGGTTGACAAAGACGAAGTTCGTCTGCGACTCGGGAGCCTCGTAGCCCATCGCGCGGAACTGCGCCAGCGTCCATTCGCGGATGCGGCGGTTCTCCTGCCGCTCGCCGTCCATGTGCGCCGTGTCCTTCAGGGCCGCCAGACCGGCCACCGCCTGCAGGTCGCCCAGGCTGCCCATGCCCCAGGCACGACCCACCTTCCCCATGGTCTCGGCCTGCCCGATGGCATAGCCGATGCGCACGCCCGCCATGCCGTAGGCCTTCGAGAACGTACGCGCCATGAACACACCAGGCAGTTCAAGTGCCAGCTTCGACGTGCTGCCCACGCCGGCCATCGTCGCGTAGTCGATGTACGCCTCGTCGATCAGGATGCCCGTCTCGGGAGACTTTTCCTTGATCGCACGCACGGCCTTCTCGACGTCCGCCAGCGTGTGCATGGTCGAGGTCGGGTTGTTGGGGTTGCAGATGAACACCAGTCCCGCACCCTGTGACGCCGCCACCATCGCGTCGAGGTCGACGCGCAGGCCGCTGTCGACCGGAATCGCCTTGACCGGATACTTCATCCGCTGGGCGGTCTGGATGGGGGTGCCATAAGACGGGTCGGGCGTCACCAGCGCACGCGTCGGCGAGCAGTACGCCATCACGGCCCCCGCCAGAATGGCGTCCGAACCGGTAGCCACGATCACGTTGTTGGCCGAGGTGGTGTACATCGTCGCGATGTATTCCTGGAAGGCCCGCGTGTTGGGCGGCGGATAGCCGAGGCCCAGGTCCTTGGACGGATGCTGCCGCAACACCTCGAGCACCTTGGGGCTCGGGCCGCGGAGATTCTCGTTGCTGCTGATGCGGATGGCATCAGGAGCCACCGCCGGGCGGGCACCCTGCCCCTGCGCCTCGACAGCCAGCCAGTCCTCACGGCCGTAGCCGATCACCCCGCTCGCCGATGCCAACGCCGCGCTGCCGGCTCCCATTCTGCGCACAAATTCACGTCGTGAAACTGCCATGGTGGTGGCCTCCTGAGGCCGCCATGGTAGCACTGGCCCGCCGGGCGTCCAATGCATCTTCAGACGGTGCAGTGAACACGAAAACATGTGCGTATGAGATGGATACAAACCACGCACGGACCCCAGCTTATGCAGTGCACAAGCATTCTGTATTGGACATGCATGTAGCGCGTTGTATTCAATGAGCGCATGAACGCTGAGTCGGTCCCCGTTCGGACCGCTGACCTGGCATGGATGCTCGTCGCCTCGGCTCTCGTCCTGCTGATGACCCCGGCGCTCGCGTGCTTCTACGCCGGGATGGTCCGGTCGAAGAACGCTCTCAACACGATGATGATGAGTGTGGTCGCGCTGGGACCGGTCGCCCTGATCTGGGCACTGGCCGGCTACTCCCTCGCCTTCGCCCCGGGTAATGCCCTCGTCGGCGCGCTCGACTTCCTCGCCCTGCGCGGCGTGGACCTGTCGCCACACCACGGCATGCCCCATCTGCTGTTTATGGCGTTTCAGGGCACGTTCGCCGTCATCACCACGGCACTCATAATCCCTTGGTCCTTGGTTCGAATCCAAGCGGGCCCAGTCTTTCACCGAAGACAGATTCGCAGCGTATCCGAACCTCGCGCGGGAAGGGTCGAGGGGCCAAAACGGGACTTTGACTAGGGCGCCGGTGACATCGGAGACGACGCGGGAGATGCCCTCATCGGCTCACGGTCCCGCCTTCTTCTCGTTCCCTTCGTCTTGCCACTGGCTACTGGCTACCGGCTACT
>Ga0194122_10002453_pt1 | contig 20296 bp, 17 predicted proteins | sample TA2MahCa10mmetaG_FD_155487 | JGI IMG/M metagenome (GOLD analysis project Ga0194122, IMG submission 155487) | Freshwater microbial communities from Lake Tanganyika, Tanzania - TA2015021 Mahale Deep Cast 10m | ecosystem: Environmental > Aquatic > Freshwater > Lake | place: Tanzania: Lake... | reverse complement strand
AGGTGAATGCCAGATTGCGCATCATCGCTTTGTAGGCATCGGTTGAATCCAGCACGATATTGTTCACCCCGGCCAACTCGGCATAGACCTGGGCCTGCCGGCAATGGTCGATGAGCCACTGGCCAAATGCATTGCCGCCTGTGAAATCAATGGACTTGACTGCGGCATGGGTGACCAAGGCCCGGGTCGACTCACGCTCGGCCGCTACACATAACGACACGAGATTCGGGTCAAGGCCCGCTTCCTTTAAGACCGAGCGCAGCAGTCGCACGGTAATCGCCGTCGGCAAAATTGCATTGCTATGCGGCTTCACAATCACTGCGTTGCCGGTGGCCAAGGCCGCGAAAAGGCCCGGATAGGTATTCCATGTCGGAAAAGTCCCGCAGCCAATCACAACGCCAACGCCACGGCCCACAATTTGGAAATGTTTTTTCATCACCAGCGGGGGATTTTTTCCCTGCGGCTTTTCCCAGACAGCGGTCTGTGGAATAAAACTCTGCTCGCGCCAGGCATAGGCCACCGACTCCAGGCCGCGGTCCTGGGCATGCGGGCCGCCTGCCTGAAAGGCCATCATCCAGCCCTGGCCGGTGGTCATCATGACCGAATGGGCAAGCTCAAAACTATGTTGATTCAGCCGGGTCAGCATTTCCATACAGACCCCGGTGCGGCCTTCTGCGCCGATATCGCGCCACGACTCCATCGCCTTTTGGCCTGCGTCGATTAAGGCCTGCGGAGGACAGACGGGATACTGGACTTCCAGTGCAATCCCATAGGGAGAGACTTCCCCGCCATGCCAGCCGGTCTGGCCGGGCTGATCAAGCTCAAATCGCTTGCCGAGTTGAGACTCAAAGGCATGTTTACCGTCGTCTGCGGCCGTCTCGCCATAGACCTTGGGGCTGGGCATTTCATTAAATGGCGACCAATAGGTGCGGGCTGCAATCGCAGCCAGCGCCGCCTCCAACGTGGCGCGGTGTTTTTCAAACAATGGATGGGACATCCGGGACTCCTCCTTGAGCGGGCGCTCCAGCTTTTTCTGTGGCGAAGCTTCGCCGGATGGGCCGGTTTTTGATTTGAGCAAAACGATACAAATAGAAACCCAAAAAGTCAATAATTTGTATCAATTTTTTTGGGCCTATGGTAGATTTTTAGCCAGCAAATGGGGCCAGCCCAAAGGATCTGCTGACGACAACACAACATGGCAAAACCCGCTCGCATTGAAGCCCGTCTGAATGCCTTTCGCCGCCAGCAGCGCATGCAGGCCGGCTCGCTAATCATTACTGTGTTTGGCGATGTGGTCATGCCACGGGGCGGCAGCATCTGGCTCGGCAGCCTGATTCAACTGCTCTCACCGCTGAACATCAACGAGCGGCTCATTCGCACTACCGTGTCCCGGCTTGCCGAAGACCAATGGCTGGACTCCGTGGCAGTTGGCCGGCGCGCCAACTACACACTGACTGCAGCAGGACTGCGCCGGTTTGAAGAGGCCTCACGCCATATCTATGCCGCCAATGCGCCACTCTGGGATCGGCGCTGGCGTCTGATTCTCACCGTGGGCGAGATGCAGGCCCGCGAACGAGACCGCGTACGCAAGGCCCTTTTCTGGCAGGGATTCGGCATGATGGGCACCGGCTGTTATGTGCACCCGAGTGCTGATCTTTCAGCAGCCTTTGATGCCTTGATGGTGGAAGGCTTATCCGGCGCGCTAAAAAAATTAATGCCGATGGTGGCAGCCGAATCACGCTTTGGGCCCTGCGCCTCCGATCAAGACATGGTGAGTCGGGCCTGGAATTTAGAGCAGTTGGGCAAGGCCTATCTGGGCTTTTGCAAAATCTACGAGCCAATTCTTGAGTCACTGCGGGCCGATCGCAAAACCACTGCAAGCCCCGAGCAGTCGCTGCTGCTGCGCATTTTGCTGATTCATGATTATCGCCGCCTGCTGCTGCGCGACCCTGAATTGCCCGCAGTTTTAGCGCCACAGAACTGGCCCGGACAGCGGGCAAGGCTGCTTTGTCGTGAGCTCTATCTGCGGCTTTTACCGGCCTCGGAGGCTTTCCTTGATGGCTGCATGCAGCTGGCTGACCGCAGCACACCCGCCGCACTGCCCGCCTTATCGCAGCGGTTTAAAAACGAAGACCTGCTTGCCGAGACTGCCTAGCCGCTAGGTGCGATTTTTTAAATCCATCAGCGGCACCGCGCCTTGAATTTGTAGCCGCTTGCGGTTTGGCTCTGCAGCCGTCAGTGCAGTGGTCTCCCGCAGGGTGGTCAGACTTCGCACCGCAAGGGCCTGATAAAGCCGCGTGCCATCGACCTTCCAGGCAATCTCATCTTCTGTGAGTTCACGAAGAATTTTTGCGGGCGAACCGACCGCCAGCATGCGTGGCGGAATCTGGGCCCCGGCTTTTACAAAGGCGCCTGCAGCAATAAAGGCAGACTCGCCGATCACCGCGTTATCCATCACCACGGCATTCATTCCAACTAAGGCGTTTCGGCCGACGCGACAGCCGTGCAGCACTGCGCCGTGACCGATGTGGCCCTCTTCTTCAACCACCGTATCGGAGCCCGGAAAGCCATGCATGACACAGGTGTCTTGAATGTTGGCGCCCTGCTCCAGAATCAGCCGGCCAAAATCACCGCGCAGGCAGGCCGCTGGCCCCACATAACAGTTCGGGCCGATGAGCACATCGCCAATCAAGACGGCCGTGGGGTGCACGTAGGCAGACGGATCCACGACGGGCGTGAGGCCATCCATTTCATAGACGCGGGGCTGGGCCATGGTCGGCCTCCTTTTGTGACAAAAAATTCTTTAAGAACACATTCTTTGTATCAAATCTTCGGCCGCTGGCAGCGGCCATGAACACCGCATCCCGGCTGCGCTCTGCTTTGGGCCTAGCGGCCGGCAGGCGTAAGCACCATCTTCTCAGCCATATAGGGGGCAAGGGCCTCGGGCAGCACCACGCTGCCATCGGCCTGCTGATGGTTTTCGAGCACCGCCACCAAGGCCCGGCCCACCGCAACGCCCGAACCGTTGAGCGTGTGGACCAGCTCTGTGCGGATCTTGCCGCCTTCGAGTGGCTTGCGCATCCGTGCCTGCATGCGGCGGGCCTGAAAGGACTCGCAGTTGCTCACCGAAGAGATCTCACGATAGGCCTTCTGCGATGGCAGCCAGACTTCTAAGTCATAGGTCTTTGCGGCACCAAATCCCATATCGCCCGTGCACAGGGCCATCACCCGATAGGGAAGCTTCAGCAGCCTGAGTATTGCCTCGGCATGGCCGACCATTTCCTCTAAGGCGGCATAGCTGTGTTCAGGATCGGTAATCTGCACCATCTCGACCTTGTCGAACTGATGCTGACGAATCATGCCGCGTGTATCGCGGCCATAACTGCCCGCCTCCGATCGAAAGCACGGTGTATGGGCCGTCAGCCGAATCGGCAGCTGCTCGGGATCAAGAATCACATCCCGCACGATATTGGTCAGTGAGACCTCCGAGGTCGGAATCAAATACAGGGTCTCGCCTTCGCCCTCGGCGCCGCCCTTTTTGGCAGCAAATAAATCATCTGCAAATTTGGGCAGCTGGCCGGTGCCGCGCATGCTCTCGGCATTGACGATATAGGGGGTATAGCACTCCTGATAGCCGTGCTGGCGGGTATGGGTATCCAGCATGAGCTGGGCTAAAGCCCGATGCAGGCGTGCGATATCGCCACGCATTAACGCAAACCGGCTGCCAGTAATTTTGGTGGCGGTTTCAAAGTCCAGGCCAAGTGGGCCACCCACATCAACATGGTCTTTGACCTCGAAGCCATAGGTCCCGGGCACGCCCCAGCGGCGGACCTCTTGATTTGCTTCAGCATCCCGGCCATCCGGCACCGAGCCGTGCGACATATTAGGAATGGTCAACAGCCAATCGTTGAGCTGGGCCTGCAGCGCCTCTAGCCGCGTTGCGCCCGCATCAAGCTGCTGGGCGATCTCATTGACCTGGGCCATCAGGTCTTGCGCATTTTCGCCTTTGCCTTTGGCGGCACCAATCTGTTTGGAGAGTTGATTGCGCTGCGACTGCAGGCTCTCGGTCTGGACCTGAACACTTTTACGTTCAGCCTCCAGCGCAGAAAAGGTTGCTGTATCCAACACATAACCACGACGGGCCAAGACTGCGGCCGCACCCGCCAAATCTTTGCGCAGGAGTTGGGGATCAATCATAAAAACGCCCTCTTAATGGGTGGACCGCTTTCTCAGTTGAGCGAGCTTTTCAGCAATTTTACTTTCTAAGCCCCGATCCACCGGTGCATAAAACTCCGGCGGCGTGCCAATCGCATCCGGAAAGTAGCGCTGGCCTGTTGAGTAGGCCTGCGGCTCATCGTGGCTGTAGCGATAGCCTTCGCCGTGGCCGAGTGATTTCGCAAGCCGCGTGGGCGCATTGCGCAGATGATCGGGCACTGGATGCGAGCCCTGCTGTTTTACAAAGGCGTTGGCCGCCTGATAGGCCCGATAGACCGCATTGGACTTTGCAGCGCAGGCCATAAACACCAGCGCCTGGGCAAGGGCCAATTCCCCCTCGGGCGATCCCAGCCGCTCGTAGGCCTGAACCGACTCCAGTGTCATGGCAAGTGCCCGGGGATCGGCAAGGCCGATGTCTTCTACGGCCATGCGGATCATGCGTCTGCCGATGTAACGCGGATCGCATCCGCCATCCAGCATTCGGCAAAACCAATACAGCGCGGCATCCGGATCGCTACCCCGTACCGACTTATGGAGCGCGGAAATCTGGTCATAAAAGGCATCTCCGCCTTTATCAAACTGACGCATGATCTGCGGCAACAGGCGATCGACCATTGGCGCATCAATCGTCGATGAATTTTTCTGGGCCTGGGCGATCAGTAAATCAAGCCCGCCCAAAAGCCTGCGGGCATCACCATCGGCGCTGGCTACAAGCCGCTCCAAGGCCGGCTCCGTGATGGTGTCAGCGGCAAGCCCGTAAAGTGCGAGGGCCCGGGCCGCGATTTCACAAAGGGCAGGCCCTGTGAGTGGTTTTAAGACATACACCGCTGCACGCGAGAGCAGCGCGCTGTTGACCTCAAAGCCCGGGTTTTCAGTGGTGGCACCAATGAACACGAAGAGTCCACTCTCAACATGCGGCAAAAATGCATCCTGCTGGGCCTTATTGAAACGGTGGACCTCATCGACAAACACCACACAGGACCGGCCCTGGCTGCGCAGCAGTTCAGCTGCAGCCACCGCATCACGAATTTCTTTCACGCCGCCCAACACAGCAGAGATGGATAGGCACTCGGCATCGCAGGCAGCAGCCAAAAGCCGTGCAATGGTGGTCTTGCCAACACCGGGCGGGCCCCAGAGAATCATTGAGTGCAGCTGGCCCGATTCAATCGCCACACGCAGCGGCGCGCCCGGGCCCAGCAAATGCGGCTGGCCCACCAGGCCATCGAGATCCTGCGGGCGCATGCGCTCGGCCAGCGGCTGCATGTTCACTGCCTCAGCACACTCATGCCGCGCGGCGGCGTGTACTGAAAAAGCGCAGCATCGATTGCAATATTTTTAAAGATTTTTGTCAGCTCAATGCGCGTCACCTGGCCCAGACTGTCGTGGATCTCGAAGCGGCTAATCATTGAATCGCCATCCAGTCCAATCATGAGCCGGTTAATACCGGGCTCGGCCTGCCGCGGCACCACGCCAATCCAAATCACACCATCACGCTCGCCCGCCACAGAGAACTGATAGCGCGCAAGCAGCTGCTCGCGCGTGAGTACATTGGTATTCAGTAGCAGCGCAGCGATGCCCGATAGGTTGGCGGCCTCGACCGATCGCACCGATGCCTGCGCGAGGTCCGCATCGACCAGCCAAAACTCACGGCCATTCAGAATCTGTAACTGCGAATAGGGCTGTCGGATTTCCCATCGCAGCAGCCCAGGCTTGGAGACATAAAAAACCCCCGAGGCAGTGCGCACACGGGCGCTTTTCGATGATGTGACTTGGCGAAATTCTGCGGACAGGCTCTGCGTGGTCGCCAAGCTCTCGATCATGCGCTCAATGGGATCTGCCTGAGCCGAAGTAGAAATCCACAGCGCAGATGCCATCGCCAGGATGGCCCATGCCTTTCTCATTGCGACTGCGGCACCAAAATATCGCGATTGCCGTTGCTCTGCATCGGCGAGACCACACCTGCCCGCTCCATGGATTCCAGCAGGCGCGCCGCCCGGTTATAGCCAATGCGCAGGTGCCGCTGCACCAGGGAGATCGAGGCACGGCGGTGTTTGAGCACGACCGATACGGCCTCATCGTAAAGCGGATCCGATTCGCCATCGCCGCCCTCTGCAGAAAGGCCGGCAGTAAACATGCCACCACCTGCGGCAGCGTCTGCGCCTTCTAGGATGCGCTCATCGTATTGGGCCTCGCCCGACTGCTTGACCGAGTTCACTACCCGGATCACTTCATCATCGGCGACAAAGGCCCCATGGACCCGAATCGGAAGGCCGGTACCGGCGGCAAGATAAAGCATGTCCCCCTGGCCAAGCAGTGCCTCAGCGCCCATCTGATCCAGCACCGTGCGGGAATCCACTTTGCTGGAGACCTGAAACGAGATGCGGGCCGGAATATTGGCCTTAATCAATCCTGTAATCACATCAACCGATGGCCGCTGGGTCGCAAGGATTAAATGAATGCCTGCCGCCCGTGCTTTCTGGGCAAGCCGGGCAATCAGCTCTTCAATCTTTTTGCCCGCCACCATCATCAAATCGGCAAGCTCATCAATGACCACCACGATCTGCGGCAGAGGCATGAGCGTGGGCGCATCGGGATCTTCGGGGTTGGCCAAAGGATCTGTGATGGGCTGGCCTTTTTTGATGGCCTCTTGCACCTTCTGATTAAAGCCCGCGAGGTTACGGGTGTTGAGCTTACTCATGATGCGGTAGCGCCGCTCCATTTCGCCCACACACCAGTGCAGCGCATTGGCCGCAAGCTTCATATCGGTGACCACTGGGGTCAGCAGATGCGGAATGCCTTCATAAATGGAGAGCTCCAGCATCTTGGGATCAATCATGATCAGCCGCACCTGGGCCGGTGTAGAGCGGTACAAAATCGACAGCAGCATCGCATTCACACCCACCGACTTGCCCGAGCCCGTGGTGCCGGCCACCAGCAGGTGGGGCATGCGGGCTAAATCCACCACTACGGGTGCGCCTGCAATGTCTTTGCCCAACGCCAGTGGCAGCACGCCATGGGATTCCTGAAAAGTGGTTGAATCAATGATCTCGGAAAGCCTGACCACCTGACGCCGAGGGTTGGGCAGCTCTAAGCCCATCAGGCTTTTGCCCGGAATAGTCTCCACCACCCGAATCGACACTAGCGAGAGTGCACGGGCCAAGTCTTTTGCAAGATTCACAATCTGCGAGCCCTTCACGCCCAAGGCAGGATCGATTTCGTAGCGGGTAATTACCGGACCGGGCTGCGCCGTCACCACCTTCACCTGCACGCCAAAGTCGGCAAGCCGGCTTTCAATCACACGCGATGTGAATTCCAGGGCCTCAGGCGAGATGGTGTCGGCCTGTGCAGCGACCTCATCGAGTAGTGAAATCGCCGGCAGCCCGCCTGTCGGTGCAACCTCGGAAAACAAAGAGCGTTGCTTTTCTCGCTGCCGGGCCTCGATGGCTTTTTTCGAGGGCTCTGGCGCTGCTACGGGCTTGATCTCAAGGGCCTGATCCACTTCGCGCTGACGACGTTTCTCCTCCAGCGCATCGGCCCGCTCAATGGCGGCCGACTCCCCGAGTCGCCGATCCTGGCGCTCGGCCAGCTGATTGCGGGCAAGGCCAAAGAGGGCCTCGGCTTTGCGCCCCACCCACTCCGTGACATCTAGCCATGAGAAGCGGAAAAACAATGCAAGGCCCGCAACAATCATGGAGAGCGACAGCAGTGTCAGGCCAATTGCGCCGAGGGCCCAATCACCAAAACTGCCCACCACGCTGCCCAGCACACCGCCCGGCATAAATGAAATTGGGCTCGCGCCCCAGCTGATGCGCTGCGCTTCGAGTGTGCAGCTGCCGGCTAAAAGCAGTGCAAAGCCAATCCAGCGAATTGCTCCCATGGGCACAAAGAGGCTGCTGACCTCGGCGCCGCCGGCGACACCAAGGCGTTGCACTTCGCGCAGCTGGCGGGCTAAGCGCCAGCTCGCATAGGCAAGGGCCGCAGACAGCACCACAAACCAGCCGGCAGAGAATCCGAAACCAAACAGCAATGAATCTGCAGTCCAGGCTCCGAACCGGCCCAGCCAATTGGTGGGCACCTGGCGCGAGCCCTGCTGAAACCATCCCGCATCCTCAGGCGACCAGGACAGCAGCGATAAAAAGATCCAAATGGAGAAAAGGCCGTATCCCAGCCAGCGCAGCTCGGCCCCCAGGCCTGAGATTTCTGTGGCGGTGCCGCCCCCCTCCGCAGCCTGTGCTCTGCGGTCGGCCCGCCTGGAACTGGCGCGGGCAGCGGATCGGGTGATGCGGCTTGCCATGATTTCTATAATTGTGCCGTTTTGTAGCAATTCCCGCCTAACCTGAATGCCGGCGGCAGGTCGCTCCCCACGAATTCCCTTGAAAGGCAATCCATCACATGGCCACCAGCACCCCCGAACATCATCGTCTGATCATCCTGGGCTCGGGTCCGGCGGGCTACACGGCAGCCGTCTACGCAGCCCGCGCAAATCTCAAGCCTGTGCTCATTACCGGCCTGGCCCAAGGTGGCCAGCTCATGACCACCACCGATGTCGAGAACTGGCCGGCCGATCCGAAAGGCGTGCAGGGGCCAGAGTTGATGCAACGATTTCTTGAGCATGCCGAAGCGTTTGATACGCGGATCGTCTTTGATCACATCCATACCGCGACGCTCAATACCAAGCCGATGCTGCTGGTCGGTGATGCCGGCAGCTACAGCTGCGATGCGCTGATCATCGCCACCGGCGCCTCGGCCCAGTACCTAGGCCTTGCGTCAGAGCAAAACTTTATGGGCAAGGGTGTATCGGGCTGCGCGACATGCGATGGATTTTTCTATAAAAACCAGGATGTCTGCGTTGTCGGCGGCGGCAATGCCGCAGTCGAGGAGGCCCTGTATCTCTCCAATATCGCACGGCAGGTCACCGTGATTCATCGTCGTGACAAATTCCGTGCAGAGCCGATACTGGTCGATCGCCTCATGGCCAAGACCCAGGGCGGCAATATCCGTGTGCAGTGGGATCATGTGCTCGACGAGGTGCAAGGCGATCAAAGCGGTGTGACCGGCGTGCGAATCCGTCATGCGCGCACCGGCGCCACACAGGAGCTTGCGCTGCAAGGTGTCTTTATCGCGATCGGGCATAAGCCCAACACCGATCTCTTTGCTGGACAGCTCGAGATGAATAATGGCTATATCAAAACGCACAGCGGGCTGGAGGGCAATGCCACTGCGACCAAGATTCCGGGTGTGTTTGCCGCCGGCGATGTGCAGGATCATGTCTATCGTCAGGCCGTCACCAGCGCTGGCACCGGATGTATGGCCGCACTCGATGCGCAGCGCTATCTCGAGGCACTCACGCAATCGTGAATTCCGATAAGGAGCTCTTTTTAGCGGCAGTCGCAGATGCGACGCCGCTTCCGGCAACGGCCCGGCCGCCTTCGGTGTCGGCAAAGCCCAAGCCACGGCCGATACCGGTCAAGCATCTTGAAGATGAGGCCCAGGCCCTGCTGGACTCTCAGCTATCGGATATGACACCCGAGAGTCTTTTGGATAGCGATGAGGCGCTCTCATTTGCGCGGACCGGAATTTCCAGCGATACGCTAAGGAAACTGCGCCGCGGCCACTGGGTGATTCAAGACAGTCTGGATCTGCACGGCCTGCGCAGTGATGAGGCCCGGGCAGCGTTTGCAGAATTTCTACGCCTCTGTGGCCAGCGTGCCATTCGCTGCGTGCGGATTATTCATGGCAAGGGCCTGGGGTCTGCCAACCGCCAGCCTGTGCTCAAGGGGAAGGTGCTGGCCTGGCTGCAGCAGCGCGATGAAGTCTTGGCCTACTGCCAGGCGCCGGCCAACGATGGTGGCAGCGGCGCCGTGCGGGTCTTACTTAGACAGCCGCGTCACCCGTCTCGCCGGTCCTGATTCGAATCACCTGCTCAATTGAGCGCACGAAAATCTTGCCATCGCCGATTCGGCCGGTGCGGGCAGCCGTAACAATCGCATCGATTGCACGATCACAGAGTTCATCGGAGACCACCGCCTCAATCTTGGTCTTGGGCAGAAAATCCACGACATACTCGGCGCCCCGATAGACCTCGGTATGGCCTTTCTGACGGCCAAAGCCTTTGACATCGGTCACGGTCAGGCCACTCACACCCATCTCGGCGAGGGCCTCGCGGACCTGATCGAGTTTGAAGGGCTTCACAATTGCAGTAATCAGTTTCACCTTGTCTCACCTTTATCTGAGGCTGGCGATGGGGCTGGCATTTCCTGGAAGCGATTGGTCACGGGATAGCGCCAATCTCTGCCGAATGCCCGCCGGGTAATGCGCACTCCCGGTGCCGCCTGCCGCCGTTTGTATTCGCTGTTTCTAATCAGCCGCAGCACACGATCGACCTCTTCGGGGCCGTGTCCTGCTGCGATCAGATCTGAGCGGGTTTCCCCATGTTCCACGAAACGGACCAGCATGTCATCCAAAGCATCGTAGGGAGGCAGGCTATCCTGGTCGGTCTGATCCGGCCGAAGCTCTGCGCTTGGCGCACGGCTTAGGATGCGCTGCGGAATCACATCACCCAGGCCCTGCTGGGCCGCCACGCGATTGCGCTCATGGCAAAGCCTGTAGACCATGCCCTTCACCAAATCTTTGATCACCGCAAAGCCGCCTGCCATATCGCCATACAGGGTGCTGTAGCCCACCGCGGCCTCGGATTTATTGCTGGTCACCAGCACCAGGGCGTTGGTTTTATTTGAAATTGCCATTAACAGCGTGCCACGAATCCGGGCCTGCAGGTTTTCTTCGGTGACATCCTCGGCAAGGCCTGCAAATACGCCCGAGAGTGATGACTTAAAGGCCTCATACAGCGCGGTAATCGAAATCGTGTCTGCCTGCACGCCAAGGGCCCGTGCGCAGGCGGTGGCATCTTCAATACTCATCGCCGCGGTAAACGGCGAGGGCATGATGACCGCACGCACATGCTCAGGCCCCAAGGCATCGGCAGCAATTGCAGTCACCAATGCAGAATCCACGCCACCCGACAAGCCGATGACAGCGCCTTTAAAGCCATTTTTGTGGACATAGTCGCGGGTGCCCAGCACCAGGGCCTGATAGGCCTGCTGCTCCACAGAAAGCTCAGCCGCAATGGCGTTTTCACCCTCGCCCTCTAAGACCGCGCCTTCGAAAAAATCCACCACCAGGAGGTCTTCCTGAAACTGCGGGGCCCGGGCAATCAGATTGCCTTTGGCATCCAAGACAAAGGAGCCGCCATCGAAGACCAGCTCATCTTGGCCGCCAACCAGATTGCAAAACGCAACCGGCAATCCCAGCCGGGAAGCGTTGGCACGGACCACATCCTGACGCTCGCGCAGCTTATCCAGATGGAAGGGTGAAGCGTTTAACACCAGCAAGAGATTTGCGCCTGCTGCCTTGGCCATGGCCGGCGCCCGCGAGGCCCAGATGTCCTCGCAGATATTGACCGCCAGCCGGACGCCATTGACCTCAAATATGCAGGGCGCACCATCGGGAACAAAATAACGCTGCTCATCAAAGACCGCGTAGTTGGGCAGCTCAAGCTTGCCGTAGCTGCCGATTACCTTGCCATAGCGCAATACGGTTGCCGCATTAAAGTTGTGCTGCTCACGTGCACGCGGGTGGCCCACGACAATGGTTAACTCCGCGATGGATTTCAACTGCTCGGCAAGCCCGGTTAAGGCGCGATCACAGGCGGCCAAAAACGCAGGCCGTAGGAGCAGGTCCTCGGGCGGATAGCCAGTCAGTGCAAGCTCGGGCGTGACCATGACCGACGCGCCCATGGCCTGGGCCCGATGGGCCGCATCGATGATCCTTTGAGTATTGCCGGCGAGATCGCCTACCCGACTGTTGATCTGGGCAAGCGCAACCTTCAGCATTTAAGCGCCGGATTCTTTCTTGTAGCGGACCATGCCGCCGGAGATTTCCTGCTTGGCCTGATCAGGCCCTGCCCAGCCCTTGACCTTGACCCACTTTCCTTTTTCGAGATCTTTGTAATGCTCAAAGAAGTGTTGAATGGTGGCTAAGCGCTGCGGATTGATATCTTCAATCTTCTTCCAGTGGCTATACATGCCCAGAATCTTGTCGACCGGCACGGCCAGGACTTTGGCATCGCCGCCAGCCTCGTCATCCATCATCAGCATGCCGAGCGCCCGGCAGCGGACCACGGCGCCCGGGGCTACGGCAAACGGCGTGATCACCAAGACATCGACGGGGTCGCCATCATCGGAGATGGTCTGGGGCACATAGCCGTAGTTACAGGGGTAGTGCATGGCAGTGGTCATGAACCGATCCACAAACAATGCACCCGTCTCTTTGTCCACTTCGTACTTGATGGGCTCGGAGTGGGCCGGGATTTCGATGATGACATTGAACTCCTCGGGGGCGTTTTTCCCGGCGGTCACATTCATTAGGGCCATATGGAAAGCCTTCCCTGTGTAAAAATAGCGGTCTGTCCTGAGCATTCTAAGGGATTCCCCGAGCCTTCCGGTCCATCGTGCGGCTGGAGAGTCGGGAATCGTTCACAGGCAGATGGGACGAGAAATTTCATAAAAAGGAGAACCCCATGTCGATGGGACTGAATCTGGCTTTGGTGTGTGGCCTGCTGGCCATTGTGTACGGCGTTATCTCAAGCCGTTGGATCCTGGCCAAGTCGGCCGGAAATGAGCGGATGCAAGAGATTGCGACCGCAATCCAGGCAGGCGCCTCCGCCTATTTGGGCCGGCAATACCGGACCATTGGCATCGTGGGGGTGGTGATCTTCATTCTGATTGCCATCGTGCCTGGCCTAGGCCTGGACACCGCAATTGGCTTTGCCATCGGTGCCGTGCTCTCAGGTGCTGCGGGCTTTATCGGCATGAATATCAATGTGCGAGCCAATGTCCGCACCGCCGAGGCCGCACGCTCGGGCATCAACCCGGCCCTGTCGATTGCCTTCCAAGGCGGTGCGATCACCGGCATGTTTGTGATCGGACTGGGCCTGGTGGGCGTTGCCGGCTTTTACGCGTTTGAACTCGCCCGCACCGGCGATGTGCTCAAGGCCCTGCATCCTCTGGTGGGCCTGGCCTTTGGTTCTTCCTTGATTTCAATCTTCGCGCGTTTGGGCGGCGGCATCTTCACCAAGGGCGCTGACGTCGGTGCTGACCTGGTGGGTAAGGTCGAAGCCGGCATTCCGGAAGATGATCCCCGCAACCCCGCAGTGATTGCCGATAACGTCGGCGATAACGTGGGCGACTGTGCCGGCATGGCAGCAGACCTATTCGAGACCTATGCCGTGACGGTAATTGCCACCATGCTGCTGGGCGCGCTGCTGATGAAATCGATCGCAGCTGAGGCGGCGATTTATCCCCTGGCCCTTGGCGGCGTATCGGTCATTGCCTCGATCATCGGCTGCTTTTTCGTAAAGTATTCCGGCACCGGAAAAATCATGACCGCGCTTTATAAAGGCCTGATCGTGGCTGCAGTGCTATCGGTGATCGCGTTTTACTTTGTGACTGACTGGATCATGGGTGCAGCCGCACAGGCAGTGCCTGGCATGACGGTCATGAACCTTTGGCTGGCATCTGTAGTCGGCATCGCACTGACCGCAGCAATGGTGGTGATCACCGAGTACTACACCGCCACCGAATATGCACCGGTGCGGCATGTAGCCTCTGCATCCGAGACTGGCCATGCCACCAACATCATCGCCGGCATTGCTGTTTCAATGCGCTCCACAGCGCTGCCCGTGCTGTCGGTCTGCGTGGCGATTTTTGCAGCCTATGCACTGGCAGGCTTATACGGCATTGCGGTCGCTGCGACCTCAATGCTGTCGATGGCCGGCATCATCGTGGCGCTCGACGCCTATGGCCCGATCACCGATAACGCCGGCGGTATTGCGGAGATGGCCGAGCTACCCAAGGAAGTCCGTAATGTGACCGATCCGCTGGATGCAGTCGGCAACACCACCAAGGCGGTAACCAAGGGCTATGCCATCGGTTCAGCAGGTTTGGCCGCACTGGTGCTGTTTGCTGACTACACCCACGCCCTCGAAGGTATGGGCCATAGCATCAAGTTCGACCTCTCGGATCACGAAGTGATCATTGGTCTCTTTATCGGCGGCATGATTCCGTATCTCTTTGGCGCGATGGCGATGGAGGCGGTAGGCCGCTGCGCTGGCGCTGTGGTGACCGAGGTCCGCCGCCAGTTCCGCGAGATCAAAGGCATCATGGAAGGCACTGCGAAGCCCGAGTACCACACGGCGGTCGACATGCTGACCAAGGCTGCCATCAAAGAAATGATCATTCCCTCGCTGCTGCCTGTGGTGGTGCCGGTCATTGTCGGCCTGGCACTCGGACCGAAAGCCCTAGGCGGCATGCTGATGGGCACCATCGTGACCGGACTATTTGTGGCCATCTCCATGTGTACCGGCGGTGGTGCATGGGATAACGCCAAGAAATACATCGAAGACGGCCACCATGGCGGCAAAGGCTCCGATGCCCATAAGGCGGCGGTCACCGGCGATACGGTGGGCGATCCTTACAAGGACACCGCAGGCCCGGCTGTGAATCCGCTGATCAAGATCATTAATATCGTTGCACTGCTGATCGTGCCGATTCTGCCAATGGCAGCGAAGTAGTTTTTCGCTGTTTCAAGCGGTCATCTGAGCCGCCGCCTTCCAGTGGGAGGCGGCGGTTTCTTTTTCATCTAACCGTTCGGCCACTTCCGCTAAGGCCAGATGGGTGGCCACCATGGGCTTGATGCGAAGCGATGTCTCGAAATGCATGCGGGCCTTGCCCCAGAGGGCCTGCCGCTGACAGATTCGGCCCATCGACCAATTCAGCTCGGCATCGCGAGGCTGATCGCGTAGCCAGGCCTCAAGCCGCTGCAGCTGGTCTCGGGCATTGCCCTCGGCATGGCCATAGAGCATGGCCAATCCCGAATCCCACTCTTTTTTCAGCGCTGATTCAATCAAGGAGATGGCCTGGCCATGGCGGCCTTGGGCAATCCATGCCCGGGCCACTTCGCGCTTGATTTCTGTTGCAAGGACCGCAGAAATCGCACGCCGGTTCTCCAGTAATTTTCCAATTCTTAAGACTTCATCCCAATTGCCTTGCTGCTGATTGGCCTTCAGCGCAAGCCTAAAGGTATGGACATTGCGACGGTCACCTTTAATCAGCGGCGCAAGCGCAGACAGGGCCCGCAGGCCCCGATGATCATCCAACGCAAACTCGGCCTCAAGCAGTGCGGCCAATGTAGTGTCGGCCCGCGGTGAGCCCACCGAGTCATCTCGCAGCTCAGCCAAGAGTTCATCGCGCAGACGTGTATCACGCAACTGATGGGCAGCGCTTGCTGCTAATGCATCAGCGGCTGCAAGTGCTGTCGGCGAATCCCGCAGCAGGCCGGTATCTTCGCGAAGGCCGCGGGATTGCTTTACAACCCGGGCAAACCGGCCTTCAAAATAGTCGATGGTCAACGCGGCAAGCCGGCCAAGCCGCTGATTCTGAGTGCGATGCAGCCGAAAGCGTTTCACCCGGGCCGGGATGCTTGCCAGCTGGATCACCAGGAGCGCCAGCACCACCAGCCCTACGAAAATAATCAGCAGGCTAAAAAGCGCCAGCTGTAACGACATATCAATGCGATACGGCGGCAGCCAGAGTGTCAGATTGCCGAGATTCAGATCGAGCATCACCACAGCCGCAGCCAGCAGCAGGGCGGCCAGCAAAAAGATTGCAAGGCCCCTCATGGCGTGGTGCTGGCCGGTCCTTCCCCACTCGGCCGGACTGCATTCAGGGCCTCTGTCAGCGCAAGCGATTTCGGCAGGGGAATTTTTTCAATCAGGCCCTTGATGGCCGCCAGTGTTTTGCGATGGGCCATCACCCGACTGTTTTGTGACTCAAAAACTTCGGCCAGAATCTTTTCTGCCAGCCCAATGTCTTGCGCGAAAATTTTGTCTTGACGTGCCACCAGTGCAATCCGCGCGGAGAGCAGCCGCAGCCTGAGTCGCTCGGTCACCAAGGCGCCCTGCTCAGGTGACAGAAATATGGCCTCTGGATTTTCAACACGACGAATCCGCACCATGCCCGCTAGGCGCGATTGAATTGCTTCAATCATCGACTGAACTGCAGGCAGCCCGGCAGATGGGCCCGCCGCCGAGTCCGTGTCGATGGGCCTGGCCGCAGCCGCTGATGTAATCAACGGCAGGCTATCGATATCCAGAATAATCGCCTCGATCTGCGCGGCCGCCTGCTGAAGATCCACGGCCCGCAATGCCAAAAGCCGCTGCCGATCGGCGGCAATCGCCACCCGCACCGCCACCAGTTTCTCTTTCGCGGGATGGCGCACGATGCGGGACTCAATCGCATCCAGCATCGCCAAGGCAGCATTGATATTGCCACCCGCTAAAACGCTATCGGATAGCAGCTGTGCAGAGGCCTGTGTTTCGGTGAGCCATTCGCGGTCGATCTGATCCGCCCGCATGGCCTCCATCGGAGAAAGTGGCCGATCCATTGCCCACCAGCCGAGTGCGAGCAGTGCGGCAAGGCTTACTGCGGCGAAAATTGATTTACCAATGGGCTTCATGCTCAAAGAGATCGTAACTTAGCCATTGATGATTCAGGCGAACACGCCGTACTGATGTCGCACCTGCCGATTGCAGCAGTTCGGCAATTGCCGCGTGATGTGTGCACCAGACCACCTGCGAAAGCGCCAGCCCGTGCGACTGAAATGCCGAGATCAGCTGCCGGCCGGCTGCCGAGGAGGTCACCACAAGGCCAAGCGCGCCTGACTCCGAACGGGCAATCTCAGCCCAGGCCGACTCCGGCCACGCAGACGCGATGCGCCGATACAGCACAGCCAGCAGGCAGCGCGCGCCGCGGGCCTCAAACCCCGCCCGCAGGGTCGGCCGGTTGGACTCGCCTTCCACAATCAGCAGCGTCTGTCGGGCCCAGTCGCTTGATTCTTGCGCGATACAACGATCCATCGCGCTCAGCAGGCCCTCGGCGTTAGCCCGCTCCTCCTGATCGGCAGCGACAATCGGGCCGGCCTTGGGATAGTGTCGCAGCAGCTGATCACGGGTTCCGCTTCCAATAACCGCGAGCCGAGCGACCTTCAAAAAACCAGTGTCGACTCCGTGTTGCTTTAGCCAGAAAAAAAACGATGAGACAGCCGCTGGACTCGTCCAGACGATCCAAGGGCAGGACGCATCGCGTAAGGCCTCGAGCGTTGCGGTGTCGGGGTTGAGCATCTCCAATCGCTGCAGCGGCATTGCTGTAAGCCGTGCATCACCGTGATGCTCGTCCTGGGCGGGCATGAACGCAGGCTCAGACCACTCTGGCCGGGTCATCCAGACTTGCCGCATGCGCAATTCGCCCATCTGCAGGCGCTTAAGAGGCGTTTAATGCTTGCAGAATCTGCTGGGCGCCCTGCTCTTTCAAAAGCCCGGCAGCCTGAAGCCCAATGGCCTCGGGGTCTTCGCCACGACACTCGGCACGCAGCATCTTGGAGCCATCGGTCATGGCAACCAGGGCCCGCAAATACAAGGTTTTGCCATCTGGCTCGGTGATGCAATAGGCTGCGAGCGGCACCTGACAGCTGCCCCCCAAGGCCCGCGAGACTGCTCGCTCCGCCCGAACTTCATAAAAGGTGCGTGCATCGGCAAGCGGCGATAAGGCCGAACGGATGGCGTGGCCATCACCACGAATCTCGATGCCAAGTGCCCCCTGGCCCGCAGCGGGCAGCAAGACTTCAGGCGGGAGAATCTCGCGAATGCGTTGGGCTAGGCCCAGCCGTTTTAATCCGGCGGCCGCAAGAATGATGGCCTGCATCTCACCGCGATCCAGCTTGGCAAGCCGCGTATCCAGATTGCCGCGCAGGGGCACAATCTTTAGGCCCGGATAGCGGGCTCTCAGCTGGGCCTCGCGCCGCAGGCTGGATGTGCCCACCACAGCGCCCTGGGGCAAGGCATCCAGTCCTGAAAAATCGTTGGAAACAACGGCATCACGGGGATCTTCCCGGCGCATGACACAGGCCAGCTCAAAGCCTTGCGGCAGCTCCATCGGGACATCTTTGAGCGAATGGACCGCCAGATGGGCCCGGCCGTCTTCCAGGGCGGTCTCCAGCTCCTTTACAAACAGGCCCTTGCCCCCAACTTTCGATAAGGTGCGATCAAGAATCTGGTCGCCACGGGTGGTCATGCCGAGAATCTGGACTGGGCCTGCGGAGGCCTTTTCCAGCAGAGACTGCACATGTTCGGCCTGCCACATCGCCAGACGGCTTTCGCGCGATGCAATAATCCACATATTGCGAAGTGTATCAATCTCATGGCCGAACAATTTTCAAAGAAAAACGAAGGCTGGTCCGGCCGGTTCAGTGAGCCGGTGTCGGCACTCGTGCAGCGCTACACCGGATCGGTCGGCTTTGATCAGCGGCTGGCGCTGTGCGATATCGAGGGCTCGCTGGCCCATGCAGAGATGCTGGCCCATGTGGGACTGATCTCAAAAGAAGACCTCCGTGCTATCGAACAGGGCATGGCCCAGATTCGGGAGGAGATCACCGCGAAATCGTTTCAGTGGTCGCTTGCGCTTGAAGATGTACACCTCAATATTGAAAAACGCCTCACCGATTTAATCGGAGATGCCGGCAAGCGGCTGCATACGGCAAGAAGCAGAAACGACCAGGTGGCCACCGACATGCGGCTCTGGGTGCGGACAACGATTGATGAACTTCAGCAGGCCTTGGCTGAACTGAAATCTGCGCTTCTGCAGCAGGCTGAGCAGCATGCCGTGACCATCATGCCGGGCTTTACCCATCTGCAGGTGGCCCAGCCCATCACTTTTGGCCATCACTTGATGGCCTATGTGGAGATGTTTTCGCGGGATCGCGAGCGGCTTCACGATTGCAGGTCCCGCGTTAACCAGCTGCCGCTTGGCGCTGCCGCATTGGCTGGCACCTCCTATCCAATTGATCGCGCGCGTGTTGCGAAGCGGCTGGGCTTTGATGGCCTATGCCAGAACTCACTGGATGCAGTCAGCGATCGGGACTTTGTCATTGAGTTCACATCCTGCTGCGCGTTGATCATGATGCATATCTCGCGGCTATCAGAAGAGCTGATTCTGTGGATGACACCACGCATTGGCTTTATTGATCTTGCCGATCGCTTCTGCACGGGCTCATCGATCATGCCGCAGAAGAAAAACCCCGATGTGCCCGAGCTGGCCCGTGGAAAATCGGGCCGGGTCTATGGGCACTTAATTGGCCTACTGACCCTGATGAAGGGCCAGCCGCTGGCCTACAACAAAGACAACCAAGAAGACAAAGAACCGGTCTTTGATACCGCCGATACCGTGCTCGATACCCTGCGGGTCTTCGCTGAAATGGTGGCGGGTATTCAGGTCAATGCAGACAACATGCGGGCGGCGGCCTTTGAGGGCTACTCCACCGCTACTGACTTGGCCGACTATTTGGTCAAGCGCGGCCTGGCGTTTCGCGATGCCCACGAGGCCGTGGCCCTGGCCGTCAAGGCAGGTGTCCAGGCTGGCAAGGACCTGTCGGAATTCAGCCTTACGGAATTACAGGTCTTTTCCCCACTGATTGAGCAGGATGTCTTCAAGGTCCTTCAGGTCGAGGGGTCGGCTGCGGCCAGGAGCCACCTCGGCGGGACCGCCCCCGACCAGGTCCGGGCCCAGATTCAGCGCCATCGGCAGCAGAGTTAGCGACAGCCCTAAGAGCCAAACGGGTTGTTTTAGGTTAAAACCGTGGGCGTTGTCGGCGGATTCATTCCGCAAAACAACCCAAAACAGCAATTTAATAAAGGAGCGAGTTATGAGTCGTCGTGATTTTTTGGCAAAAACCGGTGCGGCTGCGGTTGCCACAGGTGCAGCAGCAGTTGCAGCACCTGCGATTGCCCAGTCCGATGTGGTCCGTTGGCGTTGTGCGTCAAGCTTTCCAAAAGGCTTTGACACCCTGTTCGGCACGCTGGAGCTGATCGCCCGCCGTGTCAATCAGATGACTGGCGGAAGATTCCAAATCTCCACCCATGCTGCGGGCGAAATTGTGCCGCCCTTCGCGGTCCTGGATGCGGTAGAGAAAG
>Ga0194122_10002448_pt1 | contig 20325 bp, 27 predicted proteins | sample TA2MahCa10mmetaG_FD_155487 | JGI IMG/M metagenome (GOLD analysis project Ga0194122, IMG submission 155487) | Freshwater microbial communities from Lake Tanganyika, Tanzania - TA2015021 Mahale Deep Cast 10m | ecosystem: Environmental > Aquatic > Freshwater > Lake | place: Tanzania: Lake... | reverse complement strand
AGCCTGAGGGTCTAAAATCCTCGTTTTTCAGGGCTTTTTTTTGGGTCAGGTTTATATAATAAGAGACTCAATTTTTCGACAGGAAAATGAGGTTGAAAAAAAACTAAAAAAGCGGTGGGGGGGAGGGGAGGGGGGGGTGAAAAGTGAAGAGGTGGTGGATCAAAAAAAAATTAAAAGTTGAATAATGAAATATATAAATTAAAAATTAAAATTGTTGTACCTTAGTGTTTTTTTATGATGAAAAATTATTTTTACCTTTAAGTTGCTTGATTATTTGTTATGTTATTAAATCAGTGGAAATCATGTACATTGTTAAAAATTTCTGAAAAAAAATTAGGAAAGCGTAGAGGTTAAAATAATCGTGTTGTTTTTTTCTGTCATTTCTTCTTCTTCACTATACCATTGTTTTTTATTTATTTGAAGGTGTTGGAAATAAATATTTATATGATCTATTAAAAATTCAGTAGAACCTTGATGAGTCCAGTTTTGAATAAAAATAAAAATATGTTTAAAAAGATGTTGACCAAAGAATATGGAGTCAGCTATATCAAAAGAATTAAAATGTAAAGTTTTTAATTTTATTCCCGGGTAATTAAGTAATTTTTTAATGGTTATGTTATGATTTAATTCCAAATAGTGATGTTTGAATTCAGGCCAGTAATTTATTATTAAGGCTGGTGAAGAAGATGTAGTGGCCAGCATAAATGGGTTGACATTGCTTAGATGTGAATTAGTAGGGTGAACAAATAAACAGAGGATTTGAGAGCCTGGTTCTAATGTGCATTGGTTGATGGGAGTCCAAAAATAGTTGTTGTCCATTCTTTCTTTAATAGATTTTTTCATTTTTGTCTGAAAAAATTAGAATAATTTGTAAAAGAAATTGTAAAATTTATAAAAACAATGTTTAAATCCATTAATGACAAAAGAAATACAACTTTTTAGTGTAATAGTTGTAAAAAGAAGAAATAGAATTACAAGGGTGACAGGAAAAAAAATAATCTGATCAAGAATAGACATGTTAAAGGGTTCAATTTTGTCATCAGCTATAATATTTATTTGACTATTAATAGTTTGACAAATGGTTTGAGTTTTAGGTTTAGGTTCCATCCTATTTTTTTCATGGATGTTGGTGTTAGAGGATGAAGGGTTTGTTGTTTTATTTTCGATGGTAGAAGTAGAGAGTGTAGGTGTTTCTGTGTTCGTTGGATCAAATATTGGTGTTTCTTCAATGATGGGGGAATGAGACATTATTAATGGTGTCTGAAATGTTTAAGGTATTAAGATTTTAGATTCGTATTTTTTTCCTTGGACTGTTACATATATAACTAACTACAGTTGCATATTTATTACACCAATTTAAATAATCTTGATAATAATAATGAGCTCGTTGGAAAAAAGAAAATGGTAATTTTTGTCGGGTCCATAATTCTGTGGCTTTCTTGACTCCCATTTTTCTGATTAAAACAAAAGCTTGCTTGGTCAAGAGAGGCATTTTATTTTCTTTGTTTTCTATTTTTTTAAAAGATGTCATCTGAAAAAATATTTTAAATAATTTTAAGGTTAAAATTAAAAATTGTAATGTAGTATTGAACAATAGTTTTAAACATTTGTTTTGAATGGTGATTAAAAAAATAGACATCTACAATATCAGGTTCATCACAATGTTGATAACAATGTTTTATGCACTTGGTTGGTAACGAATTTTGAAAACATAAAATATACAATTTGGATTTCCAATTTAATCCATAGGGTAAATTGTGTAATCCTATAATAGTAACAAATTGTGGAATTTTCCATCCAAGAATAAAAAAGTTGATGTTAAGGGGATAAAGTTGTTCTTGAAAGCTATTTACTATAATAGATCCAGGTGGAAGATCATCATCCTCCGCCATAGTAGAATCCACAAAAAAAGATGATGTGTTGATGTTGTCAAAATTATTTAAACTAAAAATAGGTAAAATTTAAATTTTTTTTTTACATTTTGTATAGGGTTTTTGGGGTACCTTTTAGATGGTCCATTATGGATGGTTATACTAGTATTCATCTTTTTTTACAGGGTCTGCAAAAAAAATATTTTTTTTTTTAAATTTTGTTTTCATTTTTATTGTAACCAGTTATGATTTTTTAATTGTACTAGAACTGGTCTTAATGTTTCACTTTTGGCTAAGCAATTATATAAAAAAGATTTACAAGGTTGTGAAACAAATGGGCACTCAGGTATACTAAGATATTTTTTTTTTATGTCAACTATAGATAGATAGGGGTAATTTCCATATAGCATATAATAACATAACATTCCAATAGACCAAACAGTGATTCCATCGGCTGTATATTTTCCAGATAAGAAAAATTCTGGGCAACAACATAACGTTGTTCCAGTGTAGTGAATATATTTGTAATTATCTATCCAAACTTGGGAAGCGCTAAAATCTATGAGTGTAATTTCAAAACTGTCTGGATTAATAAGAATGTTTTCATATTTAACATTATTATGAAGAATTGATTTATATTTGCAGTTTAAAAGAATGGTTATCAGTTGTTTTATAATTAATTGGCAAATTGGTTCTGTCAAATTGTTTTTGTAGTGTGAATGAATAAGTTCAGAAAGATTTATGACATGAGGTATTTTTTGCATAACAATGTAAAATTTATTGTCATGTGAATAATGTTTAAGGTATTGAATTACATTGGGAATTTTTTTTAATTTCCGTAATGTATAAATTTCACTAGTAAAGTGATTTTTATCAATAACTTTAATAATTACTGGATTGTTGTCAATTGTTGTTTCGTAGGTTTTGTTGAAACTTCCTTCTCCAATATAGGATGTTTTTGTCAGTTTTGTGGGCAGTGATGAGGAAGTTGAAGAAAAAAGGCAAGAATAAAACGTGTTGTAAAGTTGTATCTAAATTAAAAATAATATAAATTTTTTACTAATTTTTTTTTAACAAACAATTTTTTAATTTTTTAAATACTTACTAATTTTTGAAAAATTGTAGAGAAACAAAGGGTCAAACATTGTTGGATAAAGGTGTGATTGTTCAAGATTATTGGAATGTCTTGGCCCATGGGTGTGGTAGCTCCATCTAAAAATTAGAATTTATACAGTACAGTACAGTACAGTACAGTACAATAAAGTATAGTACGGTATTTTTTTTTTAATATGGGTTAACCTGATGTTGTAGATTGGATGGGATAAAATGAAGTTGACGGATGAGATGGATGATAATGTTTATCATGTGTTTCAGTTTCTTCATAAGGAGCTGTGATAGAGTTATGATGTGACATAAAAACAGAAGATGACATTTTTTAAATCTAAAATTTGTGGTTGCCTGTTAAAACTATACAGCAAATTATTTCTAATTGATTGGGTAAAATATTTATGGTTTTTTTTGTATGATTAAATAAAGTAATTTGGATTGGACGATCATTTGTTAAATATGATTTTATTCGATGAGACAATCCAAATTTATAGGCATATTTATTACAAAAAACAATGTATTCAGCAGGTACTGATGTTAAAATTAAATTGTTAAAAAAAATGGTTTTATTTTGACCCTCTTTTATAATTATTTTTTTATCATTGTAGAAATGTAAAAAATTTTCATTAAATCGGTAGGTAGTATGACTTCCTAATATTGTAGTTTTAAATATTGGATTACCACAACCACATTCGTCGTAACTTTTAGAAGGATAGGGTAAAATTTCAGGAGGTGGAATAGTTATAAAAGAGGACATTTTAAAAAATCTGAAATTTAATCATCAACAAATAGATATTGAAAAAGTAATTTTTGAGCTATTATTTTAACTTGATATGAAATAAAATATAGTATAAAATTGTTGACAGGTTCAAAATTATTATGGGGTACGATAATTTTATGAATCCATTGAGGGTGTATTTTTGCATTTTGTATTATGTTAAAAATATGTTCTTCAAAAGAATGTAAAGGAGAATTAGTTAATACAATGCCACTAATAGTAAGACTGTAAGAGCTGTACGTTACATTTTGTAGATTAGCAATTTTAGTATTTAAATTTTTTATTGTCATGGCAAAGTCCATTTTTTATGCTTTTAAAAAGAGGTAGAAAAGTATCCAGGCTGGTTCACACTATTGGGTTTGATCTAAAAAAATAAAAAAAAATTAAAAATAATATTAACAAAATTTAAAAAAATTGTTTTTACCTGTTAAAAAATTTAAATTAAGTTGATAAATTCTTTATTATCAGTCTATCATTTTTTTCTGTAAATGTAAATGTAAACAAAAAGTACATTTTTTTTTTGTTATTTTTAATATTTTTTTCATGATACAAATATTTTATTAGAATATTCAGTGGTAAGGTATTGAGTCAAAATTTTTAATACATGTTCTTTAATGGCAAAATTAATAAAAGCAATGTGAATTACAGGATCTGTTTCTTGGTGTTCAATTTCAAGATCAATGATCCAAAACATTGGTAGTCTAGCATTGTAAAACAAATCAAATATTTTTTCACGCCAATCATGATCAGGTTGAGCTGGTAAGTTGTTGGTTCCATGAATAGTAATAATTTGTGGTTGGTATAAAATGTTGGTAAGATCTTCAATTTGTTTTTTCATTTCTTCTATTTGTTTTATAATATTTTGTTCAATTTTCTGGTTTTCCGCATATTTATGTTTTTTTTGTAGTTCATCTGTAGAGTCAGTAGTTTCATCATTTTTGATTGTTTTTTTGGCAGATGAACTGATAATGAAGTTGGTGGATAAAACATGGTGTACATCATTATTTTCTGGATCAATAAACTCGGTTTCAGTTATCAGGGAGGACATTTTAATCTGAAATTAAATCCAATGTTTGGTTATCCACGGATGATGAATTATTTGTTTTAAATTGATTCTGTTTTGAGGATTTTTAGTTAGACACCAAGTAAGAAAAGAATAACATGTTAGAGAAAATTTGTTAGCGGGAATAATACAAGGAAAAAAAATAATTTGAAGTGGGGATTGAAAGGGCAATTTGTTAAATAACATTTTATACAAAAGTAAACCTATGAACCAGGTATTGGTTTTTTCCAACGTAATTTTGTTTTTGTTTTTGTTGTTAATCAATTCAGGGGCTAAAAACAAATTTTTAAAATTTTTATTTTTATTTTTATAAAAATATAGTTTTTTAAAAGTACAAGCTTTATCAAAATTTTTAATTTTTATGTTCAATGTTTTAGTGCATATAACAATATCAGAATCAGTAAGATGTTTATGTAGAATGTTGTGTTTTGATAAAAAATAAATGGCTGACACAATTTGTTTCAAAATTTTGTAGGCTAGCATTTCATCTAAAGAGCCATAATTTTTTAAAAAACTTTTTAATGTATTACTATAATTTTCGGTTACAATATTAATTTGATTTCTATTGACATGAAAAACATTAAGAATTTTTATATTAAATGGAGTAAAAAACAATTGTTTAAGATAGCGAATTTTAGAAATACATTTTTTATTGTGATTAATATAACATTTAACTTTGACTTTTCTTTTGTTATATTTATCATAGGCTGATCGGGTAAAACTGTGAGATTTATATTCAATAACGTGGTTTGTCCATTGGTATTGCTGGGTAAATTGTTGGTTTTCTAAACTATAATTTATATGATTGGTTGACATTTTTTTATCTGAAAGAAAATACATACATACATACATTAAGTTATTTTTAAAGGTAAACTACCATGAGAACAAACAAAATATCGTTTCATAGGAATAAAAAAAGAACGTAAATTTTTGTTCATATGTGTTTTAAAAATAAGAAAATCTGATGTTTTAACAAAAGAATTGTACGAAATGTAAAAATGTTTGTTTAAATCAACGTTTTCTTCTTGCATTTTTTGTTGAAAAAAATTGTTTAATCCTTTTATATGAGTTAAATATTTCTGATGGTTTGATTCATATAATTTATAACATTTTTCTCCAAAGTATTCTCCATGATTAAAAAATCCTTCTGTAACCCAGATGCCACTGATTTTAGGCCCATTTTCAAAATGTTTGTTCATTAATGACAAAAACTCTGGTCTTAAATTAAAATCTACATTTTCATCAATTTTTTTGTGTTTTACTAAAAAATGAGCACTGTCAGTATCCATATATAGTAGTTGAGCTTTTGTAGGATTTAAATATTTTAAAAGGAAGTATAATCGTTTGAGTAAAATTATTTTACTGTGAAATAAGATGGAGCAGCCAACGTGTCCCAAAAGAGTTTCAAAAATATCTTGCTTATTTTTTTTTTCAATAAGGTAGGTTTTTTCTTTAAGTTTTATGCATGAAATAATGTTGGTATTATTTTTTTCGGGTTTTTTGGTTCTATTTTCAAATGATTTAAATTTAGAGGATCCTAAGTTACACATTGTAAAGCCATAGCAAGAATTAAGCATTAATTTAATCAATTCAGCTTTGATTTCGTAATTTTGTTTTTTGACAGGATCCTTTTCTACAGATATAAATTGTTTAATTTGTTTACGTAAAAATAATTTTGATTCTATACTGTGGCGTAGATAAGGTTGTAGTTGAAACAAAATGGCATGATAAATATCGGGCGTTTTTTCAAAGCCAAACGTTTTATGCAACCAATTAAAATATTCCGTACTGATAATCATGTAAGATTTGGATTGATGTAAACTTACGACTCGTCTAGTAGGTATGTAATGTTCAATTAGTTTTTGAGTGTAATCAGACAAATTTTTTAATTCATATTCAACTTTTTGAATAATAAATCCAAAAATAGGATTTTGATTGTTTTTTTTTATTTCTAAATTTTTTACCACCAAAAAGCCGGTTAAATTTTTATTACAAATGTTAGTTAAAAAAGATTGGTAATGGTATTCTTTTTTATAAAAGAGTTGATTAGAAATTGTTGGGGGTATTTTGTGCTGGGGGAAATCACATTCAAAAATTTCAACATATTCAAACTCCAAGGGATGTAAAAAATGTTCATGAAATATTTGAAAAAAATTGCTGTATAATTGTTCAATATTTTTTTTTATTTCTAGAGTTTTATTAGCTTTGGTAATATTTGTTTCACTATTAGAGATAGAACATGAACTAGCATGACCATGATAATAAACAGATTGATATTGTATAAGTTTAATAAAAATTTTATTTTGATACAAAAAGGACAAGAATCCATCAAGGGGATATTGTCCAAAATAAAGTTGTCCCATGGCTGTAAAATTAGATTGAAAACGTAAAATTTCAATGTTTTTTGGAAGTGAATTTAAATAAAACTGTATTACATTAAATTCATGGTTAAATTTAGCTGGCTGATTTATTAATTTAAAGTAATCTTGTTGACAATCATTGTTGTTTTGTACGGATGAACAAAATGAATTTATGTTGAGATTAAAAGTAGTATTTTTGTCTTTTAGGTGATGAATATCTTCATTAATAAATCTTGAGTAAATTAACGGAATTCCAACAGGAATTTTTTTTACTGCAGCACTAGGATAAAGAGATCGAATGTCAAAAGTAATAATGCCTGATGGTTTTTCATTAAAACATTTTGTCCAGGGTTTTAAATTATTAAAATTAGGCCAAACTGAAGGATTTAACTGAGGATCAGAAATGTAATTGAATTGATCATTAATTGGAGTAGTACTATCTATCACACCATGAACAAAACTTGTACATAAACCACCAGTAACAGCTTGTTTCATAAAATAATTTAAAAAAGGATTGTTTAATTTAACTGGAGCTAAAATGTGATCAATTTGCTTAGCAGGATCCATGATAAAAAATTGTTGAAAAGATAAACTAGATTGGGAATATTTTCTTCGAATAAAAATATTGATCGAATCTTGTAAATAGCTATTAAAAATTTTTAATAAAACAGAATGCAGAAGCAAACAATCAATAACTAAATAATAAGTACTAAATTCATACAGATTATGAAATTTTTTTTGGGTAAATACATTTTGCGCCAGTCGTCTTTGTTCTATTGACACTTTTTTTCCAGTAAATGTATCTGTCCAAAATATTTCGTCATGAATTTTTAAAGAGGAAATAGTTTTTAATTTTTTAATAGAAATGGCTTTTTCATAGGGAAAACATAATTTAGATACATTTAAACTAAATAAATGACCAATTTTGTCTAAAGACATGTTAGCTGAAACTAAATCTCTAAGATCTTTTATATAAAGATTCATAGGCCAAATATTTTTTTTTTTCAATTTTATTTTTGATTTATCAGTATTAAAATTTTTTCGCCATTGAAGAATAATTGTTGACAATGCCCCTCCTTTTTTAAAAATTTTAATTTTATTTTTGTACTGACATTGAATATCAATTAAATAATTACATAGTAAAAAATTATCATACCGTGATCCATTAAAAGCAATTAAAACACTTTCAAAAATAATTTCTTTTAAACGAGTAAACATGGAAAAAAATATTCCCTTTTTTGGTGAAATTAAATTAGAGTTTTCTAATCTAACAATTATATCTTGTAATAAAATATATTTTACTAAAGACGTAATTATATTGCGTTGGTAGATGGTAATTAAAAATTTTTGAATCATTTGAGTCGTGTTGCTGTGGTTGGGTTCTGTGCATTTATTTTGTTTAAAATTTTGATTAATATGAAACGTTTGAACATTTTTTTCCTGAACAGAGCTATTTTCTAACATTACAAGTAGTTCTTCCGCACATGTTTGTAAATTACACCGTTTTAAAGAGGATTCAAAATAGCTCCAATCTACGGAACAATTAACATTATCAGGAGGAGATGTCACATATTTTTGCAATTTGTTAAACAATATAGGGGGTAAATAAGTTTTCAAAATGGTCAGTGTCGAACTTAAAGGTAAAGGATCCACCAGGCCTAAAAAACAAAACAAAAATTTTTTTAATTTTTTTGTATAAAATTTTTGTTAAAAAATGTTACTTACCTATGATATATAATTTTTGCACTCCTGTGATAATTTTTTGGTGAGATTTATTTTCAAAACTGTTTATAAATGAACAGCTTTCCAACAACATGTTGTGCTGATGTATAGATTGATTTAGTGCTTCTGTATCATAACTGAAATAAAAACTGGATGAAACTTTTTTGTTTAGTTTTTTTTATTTTAAACCTGAGGATTTTTTTACCTGAGGAAAGAAATTTCACTGCAGATTTTAAGTTTACGCTGTAAACCTTCGTTAAGTAAACCAAAACTAGCTGAAAAACTAAAAATGTTAGACAAAGGGTGTAAAATCAAAAATTATATTTTTTGTATATGGCTCTTACCCAAATTTTCTAGTAGAAAGTATTTTTGATCCATCGGACTGGCCAGATGTTTTGTATTTAGATTTTTTAATTTACTATGTACAATTTGTGTTAAAGGATGTTCACAAATGCAGTATTCTTGATTTAAAATTGTTGCCTGTTCATTTAATTGTTGGTTTTTAATATCTGCTATTTTTGTTCCTTCATTGACGTGAACAGTGGAAAAAAAATTTTTTTTTGAAAAGGTTAATTTAGTTTTTTGATCCATGGAAAGCAAACACATTGAAAATTTGTTCGGATCTAACCAGGGATTAAGAAAAATCCAGACTGTTTCATCTGATTGTGAAGATTGATAATCACCAATAAAATTATTTGTAATTTGTGTAGTGCATCTTGTACTAACAAATGAATATGAAGTAAATATTTTTATTGAAAACGGGAAAGAACCAGTAAATGTTTGATTAATAATTAGCAATAGGTCAGCTATTGTAATTAGAGTATTGTTAAAAATTAAATTTTCAAAAAGTAATTGATTTATCAAATAGGGATGTAAATGATGACTAGAAGTATTCAGTTGAAATAAATTGTTTTTATAAAAGAAAAAATTTATTGATTTTAAATTGGGGTTATTAAAAATTTTCATAAAAGAATTTTGAAATTTGTATATTATTAAGGAACAGTCTGAATGAAAAGAACAATTAAAAATATGCCTACATTTGGTAAAAGTTAAAATATTAATGTTAATACCCAATGTCCAAGTAAAATATTTTAAAGCATATATAAAATCAGTATCGTTTTTCCAATCTCTTAAAGTTAATTTAACGGTTTGTAAAAAATTATCAAATGATGGGTATTTTTTTTTAAAATTAGTTTGCCAAAGATGAAACACCAGATTTTCTAAAAAAATAAAAATAAAAACAGATTAAATAAAAAAACTTTAGATAAATAGATTAAAAATTGTTTTACCTATTAAAGGTGATCCACACCAGGTTTTTTTGGCAATGTTTTTTGGTAATTTCAATTGCTGACATTGATGATTTAAAAAGTGTTGTACGTTTGAAACACAACTTATTGGCGCAATCTCTGTATTCATTTTATCTTTAAAAAAAATTACATAAAAGATTGGGGTTTGTATAGGGATTTCTATTTATATTTGTTGGTTTTGTTGAACAAAATTTTTTATGGCGTCTTCATCTTCATCTTCATCATCATCAGAGTAAAATATTTCATCCACTGACGGGTTAACATCTAAACAAACGGACAATTTTTGAAAAAAATTTTTATTACTTAATTTTTTAAAATTTTACCTGTAAGCAAAGATTCTGTTGTTATAAGACAAAATTGACAAATAATGTCTCCAGCCATGAGCATCAGAAATTTAGAACTAAGAACTGGTACATAGGACAGATACATGTTAAACAAACTTGGATAGGCATAATTTAAAAGTATTTTCCATGAAGGACAATTTTTTTCATAGGTCATGATTTGCAAAATATATTCCGTGGAAGGGATTTGAAATTCTAGTTCCAAAGGAATGAATTGAATTTTGTTGGCTTTAAATGTTAAATTTTTTGGAGTCCGAATAAGAATGTTTTTATTGTCTATATAAATAGGGGTTAAAGCTTGGGTCGTCTTTTTTCGATACTTTATCATTATTATCTGCAAAAAAAATTTTATTTTCTATAGATGAATGATTTTTTTAAAGGTTGGCAAAATTGAGTAGCTGAAAAAACGGGATTAAATTGGTACAATTTTTCTTTTTTAAATACAAATCCTAAAAGAGATTGATAGGGTAAATTAAAATCTTTACAAAAAAAAATAAAAGATTCTGGAAATCGTAATAGAGAAACAAAAACTAAAGATTTGGTATTATTTAAAATTGATTTTTTGAATAAAACATCATAAAATGTCATGGGATAATAGATGATTGATGAACAACAATGACATTTGTCATGATCTGGACGGTGATTTAAGAAAAAGGGTTTACAAAAAGTTTCAAAAGTAAATTGCTCAAAAAAAACATGCATATTATTTTTATGAGAATCAAAAATAATACCAAAATTAATGTTATTTTCTGCCAACAAAAACAAACTTTGCAAATCTTCATGGCAGAAACCTGAAAAGAAAAAAAAAATTAACAAAAATAATTTTTTTTTGAATTAAAATAATTTACCTGAACACAAAATATAAAAATCCAACATGTCTAAAGTTTGATGGACTTTTTTTTGGTGTTGCTTGTTTTTTTGTAGTAGTTTGTAGGTTTCAAAACTTATTATACCACAACAGCCTAAAGATAAAAAAATTATATGACATTGTTCAACATTTAAAAAAATAATTTATTTTACCTAAAAAAAAACAGCTGGTGAGAACACAGCAATCAATAGTCATTGTGTAAGAATTATTTTCATTAACTGAATATTTTGTTCTGAAAACAAAATTAAAAATGATGAGAACAACATTGTCTTTCTAACAAAATCATATTTTCTAGATTTTGATATATTTTATAATGACACCAATGACACAAACAATCCGGGGAACAGGTAGATAAATTTTTTAGGATATCATCATACATGGGTAGGTTTTTATTAAAATTTTCAAACAACGTGTCAAACGATGGTAAATTTTCAAAAATATGTGAAAATATTCTATATCTATCAAACATACTTTTAAAGTATAAAAGTTTTTCGCGATCAATGGCAAAATAAAAACAATCGTTGAAAATAATAGGTGTAAAAACACATTTTATAAACATATTGTCTTTTTTTGAGAAATATTCTCCCAGCAAATGCAATAAATATGTGTTTATTTGTTGATAAACCCAGGGTGTATTTATAAGTACAGGCAAAAACATTTTTGAAATCACTAAAGAAAGCAAATCTTTTTCGGATAAATAACAAATAATTTTGTAAATAATTTCCGGTGGTAAATTTTTGTTACAAACATCAAAATATTGTTTTGGTATTACTTGATTATTTTTGAATTTACTAAAATTATGTTCTAAACGAAAAAAAAGATAACGTTGTGGATTTTTTGAAGAATTCTGAAAAAAGAAAAAAATTTAGTACACAATGTTAATTTTTTGGTTTTTGTCATTAGAATAAATTTTATTAAATAAACAATGGTTCATTACCTGGAAAAATTTGATGTTGGTGCAATGATGAACTTTAAAATTAGAGCTGAATATCATTTTAACATTATTCACAATAATGCCATTCTTGAAAAGTTGGTAAGTGTGTTTTGGTTCCATGTTCAAAAAATAAAAAAAAATAATAAATGAAACATCTTTTTTTTAAATTTTTAAAAAAATTTTTTGTTCTGAAAAATTACAAGGTTTTTAATGATATAAATAATTGACTAAAGTCAGCTACTTCTAACACAAGACCATTTGAATCTAAAATATAAAATTCTAAAACAGAAGCTAAGGACATGGCATTAGAAAAGGGTATAATACATAGCGGGGAGTAAGTGCTGGTAAATTTTTTATCTTCTTCTTCATAAACAAGCATAGATAAAATATTTTTAATTGATGGAGAATTAAAAAAATTATTAAATTTCAAAAAATTATTGGTTAAAGCTTGATTTGATTTGAAAATAATAAAAAATGGAGGTTTATAAGTAACTGGTTCTGTATAATGAAAGCCGTTAGAAAGACATCCATGTTTTTTGCCACTGAGATCATCAACGCGTATATTTGTTTGAGAAGGTGAAATATGTAAAACATTTTGCCAATATTCATTGGGGAAAAAAAAGGGTTTAGATTTTGGGGGGATGTTTATGAAAATAGAAAATCTATCACTGTCGGTAGAATCTAAAGTATTGGATTTAACCAAGGAAACAATTCCTTGTTCACTAATGGTTGTATCTAAACTAAAATATTTTACCACCCAGGATGACTTGTAGGCTTCATTAATGCTGTTTTCAACAGCCTCACTATATTCTTTGTTCTAAAAAAAAATTATTTAAAAAAATAATTTGAATTTAAAAAGTTGAAAAAACAATGTTACCTTTTTAGTAAAGCCAGTAAACCAGTCATAAGAAATCGAATCAAACAGCATTGAAATTTTTAATGTTTGAAATTCTGCTAGAAAAGGACAGTTTATCATGGCAAAATCAACAAATGATTGACTAATTTTAGTATTGTCACTATCAGAAATTTCTGGTTCTGATCGTGGAAATAAATCAGTGATAGATTCAAACTTGATAATAATTTTTCGTTTGCATTGATTTAAAGTAAAGTTTTCTGCTGTTTGATCAAATTTTTGTAAAAGTTGTTCATTCCAGGTCAAACCAACTGTAAAAAAAATTTTAATTAATTAGAAGAGTTAAAATTTTTTTTTTAATTTTAATAAAAATTTTACTTACCAATAGGATTTTGAATAAATTCTGTAACGTATAAATCTGTTGATTCTTCATTGTCAATGTTTTCCGTAAAATCTTTGTATTGTTGTTCCTGTGAAAAAAATTTAAAAAAATTGTAAAAAAAATTGTTTTAAATAAAAGTATTAAAAAATAAGCCAAAAAAAATAGTTTTTTACCAGTTGGCTATTGTTAGAGCTGAATGTTATTTTGAAATCATCATTTTGTGCCAAAAAATCTCTAAAAAAAAATTTTTTTTAATGTTATTTTTTTTTCAAAAGGGTTGAATAAAAAGTTTTACCTTGTTGATTGATCTCTCAATACAGTGAAGTCATCCAGGGGAGAAATAATTTTGGAATAATAAGATTCAGGAAGTACAAATATTTGATGGGGTAAAAGTACAAGGTCAAAAGAAAATTTAGTTTTTCCTTCTGATGATTTAATATTGGACAAAAAAGAATTTTTTTTGGCATTACATTGTTTAAGATATAAAGAATTAAGTTCAACAAAAACATTTTTGGATGAAGTGTCGGATAACGCAGCATTTCCACTTTTGGTGTTTTTTAAAGTGAAGATATCTGAAAAGAATTTGTTTTACCTTTTAAAATATGTGTCAATCATAATCAGATTTTGTTTTAAAACAAAATTTACCTAGGTATAATTTTGGAGCAAACCATAATTTCAGGTTATCTACAAAAAAAATTATTTTTTAATACTTTAGTAATTTTAAACAATAAATTTTATTTTATTACAAAAAATACCTATGGGCGGACTAGTGATAATGCTGTCTACATATTGTAAACCTAGTTGTGAACGTTTACAAATCTGGTCACGAAACTCTTTTTGCAAATTACATTGAAATGTGTTGTCCTAAAATTGAAAACATTCTATTAAAATATGTATTATAAAAATTAAGAAGACAGATTTTATTTAAAGAACATACCTTAGACTGACATTGTAAAAGATATTCTTGTGTCATTTTTTGAATAAATAATCTAAAATAATTTTTTTGTACATTAACATAGGTATTTTTGCGCATAAGGATTTTTTATAGAACTTTTTGGAAAACGAATGTTTTGGCTTTGAAACCATTTACACATTTTTAAAAATCGTTGATCAATTTTTTTTTCTTTTAAAAATTTGTTATTTAAAAACACACATAAATCTGTTACATGAATGTTTGGAAAATCATTTAAATAAAAATTTTCATCAATACAATTATGTTTGGTCAAAATTTCAAAAAATAGAGGAAGAAATTTTTGTTTTGGATAAAGAGATTTAATGTAGTCTACAACAGATAGTTTATTATCAGTTGGTACATTTGTATCTGTAGTTGAAGGTGCACAAAATTCATGAGCAGGATGAACAACAAAAATGGTATTATTGACAAACATTGTGCCTATATTTGTGTTGTTAAATAAAGATTCCACACAGTTAACAATATAATGTCTAATGTTGTTAATATAACAAAAATGAAAGTTTTGTTTCTCTGGTGTTCTGAAAAACTGTTCCACTTCTTGCTGTTTTCCCAAGCGTGATGAAATTTTTCTGAAAAGTTTTTGTTAAAAAAAATTTTATACATTTTTTTTAATAAAAAAGGAATTTTTTTACCTTAAGATAGATTCGCCCAAATTGGTATAGGACAGAAAAATATGAGGTGCCAAAAGAATTTCAGTAGCCAAATTGGTGTTATATAAATTATGAACTAACAAAAAAAGAGTTATGTTATGGTGACGAAGAATATAATTGATAACTTCTAAAAATTCGATTTTTTTTTCAAATCGTTTATTGGAAGAAAATGAAAAATCATCCAAAATAACCACAGAATTGTTAGGAATAGATTCAAAATTTGTTTTGTTTACTGAAAAGGTGGAGTTTAAAAAATGAATGTTTGAAATAGTATTATAGTCAGCTGGAGAATGTGACTGAACAAACACCAAGTAATCTGAAAAAAATTTTAACGTTAATTTTTTTGTATTATTTTTTTTTTAAAAATTTTATCTTACCTGATTTTATTTTGGATAATAATAAGTTCATAAAAGTTGATTTTCCGGATCCGGATTCAGCTAAAACAGATTTTTTTAAAAATTTTTTTAAATTTTAAATTTTAAATTTTAAATTTTAAATGTTGAATATGGTTTTAAATTGATTTTTACCTAAGACAAATACAAGTTGCGATAAAGGCACTATCTCAGAGAGTTTCCGTTGTAACATCACTGTTTTGACCGGGTTTAAAAGTTTCAGGATTGTGGGTTTCTGCCAGTCTACAGACAAAAATGTTAATATAAATATTACTTTTATATTTTTTTCATTATTAAAATGTTCTTTTTACCTTAAACAATCTTTTATGAAGAGTGGAGCATCCGTTTCCAAATAGTGAAAAAACATGAGGGCTGGTAATTTCAATGAAAGATAGTCTAAAAATTTGGGTGTTCCAGTGGCAGTTATTTTTCTTTTTTTATAATTAGTTTCAGGTTGTGAGGTTTCCAAGGGGGATGAAAATACGTATTTTATCACGAAAGCCACTTCATCAGCGCTAAAAATAAAAAAAATGCATAAATGTTAATTAGTTAAATGTAATTTGAGAGTGTTTTAAAAATGTAAAATACCTAACATCATTGGATGTAAAGTCTGTTCTAAAAAGTGGCAACCCCAGTTCAGATTTTGGATAATGCTAAAAAATCCAAAACATTTAAATGTTACCAAAGGATAATTTTTAAAAATTTTAAAAAATTAAAAAATAACTAACCTCTAAATATAAATGAATTTGAACAGAGGGTTCAGTTGTATTAATGGTAGCCAGCTGACGAGTTTTTACATCTGTAAGAGCTGTGTGACGGGATAGATCTGCAAAAGATAAAACAAAAAATAGTGTCAATGAGATACAAAAAATAAAGGGTAAATATGGGGATTACCTTTAGAATTATTTTCGTTTATTGCTTTAACGAAGTCAATAAGTGCCAGGCTAAAATTTTTTATTAAATCAACATCCACCAGCTGGTTGAGAACTTCAAAATCAAAAGCCAAGCTTTTGATATCAGGTTTATCTCGTCCAGATTGAGCATAGAGATGAGAAAAAACTAAAACAAAAAAGATAAATAAAAACTTATGTTTTGTTGTTTTTTTGTTTTTTTTTATGTTACCTAATAATCCAAGCTTGGATTGCAGCAGTTTTAAATCAAATTTTCTAAAAAACAATAAGAATTAACAAAAAAAATTTTTGTGTTGGGGTAAAAATTTTTAAAATAAACCTAATGAATTGGTGCATTTCTTTAACAGAACCAGGCAGGCGCCCCGAGCTAAAAAATGTGATAAAAATTTTTTAAAAAATGGTAAAAATTTTAAAAGAAAAATTTTTTTTTAAAACGTGTTAATTTAATTTAAAAAACTTTGTACCTTACTGGTTGTAAAAAAAATTTGGCTGAATAAGCGTGACGATCAGCTGGTGAATGATGAAGTGTTTTAGAAAATCCTTTGCATTCTAGGGTTCGTGATGACGATGCGATTGAATTTTTTGAGTTATTATTAATGACTATCTGGTACATGATGATTCCTAAAAAAAAGTCATTCAAAATAGGAAAACAATATTTAAATAGCTGAAACAACGACAACAATTTGGCACCACCACAACAACAATCTGACTGTGATTTTTTTAATAAATTTTTTCTTTTTGTATTTTTCTCCTTTTTTCTTTTTTTCCTCCTTTTCTTTTTCTTCTTTTTCTTCTTCTTCTTGTTTTTTGTCTGGTTGAATTTTTTAATCATGTAAAACCTTAACAAAGCCAACGGCTGCAACATTAAAAATAACTACAGCTGTTAGTTTTGTCAAAGCCTTCCATGGTCAAGAGGAAACAAAGTTTTCTGGTTAAACAGTCAGTAAAATTGTTAGGACAGTGTCTAGTCCAGTCCAATCCAGTCCAGTCCAGTCCAGTCCAGTCCAGTTAGGACAGATACTGTTGGATCATCAAATAGTAGTACTAGGTTAACCTGATTTCCTTACGCTAACTATCATGTTCTTAGGTAGATTTTTACTTAAAAATGATCACAGGCATGGCCTCCTGTGTTTAGCAATCCTCCAGTGGGACGAACCTGAACCCGGATTGTCTCAAATTTAAGTAAAAATTCTAATGCAATGTAGACTTTTTTTATTAAATGATCACAGGCATGGCCTCCTGTGCTTAACAATCCTCCAGTGGGACGAACCTGAACCCGGATTGTCTCAAGTTAAAAAAAGTCTATTGCAACAAGAGCAAAACAGAAAGCAACATAGGTGTTCTCATAACCAGAACACTGAGAACTGTGTTTGTCTTGAAACATATGCAGCAAAGACTCTGCAGCCTAATAGTAGAAGAAATTCTAAGGAAAATAATACAGGTCAAAAAAGTGATTGAAGTCCTGTCAGGTCTATGTTCTCAAAACCAGAACACTGAGAACTGTGTTTGACTTTGAAACCAATGCAGCAAAGTCTCTGCAACCTAATAGTAGAAGAATTCCTAAGAAAAAATGACAAAATCATGTTATGCGTCAAACTGTTTAACAATTTTTTGTTTAACCAGAAACTCTATAATGATTTTTTTCTTCTTTTTTCTTCTTTTTTTTTCTTTTTTGGTTTCACCATGTAAAACCTTAACAATTCTAACAGCTGCAGTATTAAAATAAATACAGCTGTTAGTTTTGTCAAAGTGTTCCATGATCAATATTTTTCTTCTTTGATCATTTTCTTCTTATTTGATCCGTTATCTTCTTTTTCTTCTCTTTCTTCTTTTCCTTCTTTTTCTTTGTTTTGACAATAATCCACCCTTTTAACCATGTAAAAACCTTAACAAAAACCAACAGCTGCAACATTTAAATAACTACAGTTGTTAGTTTTTGTCAAAGTTTTTCATAGTCATTTTTCTTCTTTTTCTTGACACGGCTCAGCTTTAACATGTAAAACTTTAACAAAAATCTAACAGCTGCACCATTGAAATTATTACAACTGTTAGTTTTGTCAAAGTTTTCCATGGTCAATCTTCTTCTTTTCTTCTTGCTTCTAGGTTTTGATAATTTTTAAAAAAATAAAATACTGAAACTATAATGAAAGATTAAAAACAGAGTTTTTTTCTGGTTTAAACAGTAGTAAAAGTGTTTAGGTCAATGTCCAGTTCAGTCAGGACCAATACAAGGAGTAGTACAAGGTTAAAACCTGATTACCTTACGCTAGCTATCATGTTCTTAGGTAGATTTTTACTTAAAAATGATCACAGGCATGGCCTCCTGTGCCTAACAATCCTCCAGTGGGACGAACCTGAACCCGGATTGTCTCAAATTTAAGTAAAAATTCTAATGCAATGTAGACTTTTTTTATTAAATGATCACAGGCATGGCCTCCTGTGCTTAACAATCCTCCAGTGGGACGAACCTGAACCCGGATTGTCTCAAGTTAAAAAAAGTCTATTGCAACAAGAGCAAAACAGAAAGCAACATAGGCGTTCTCATAACCAGAACACTGAGAACTGTGTTTGTCTTGAAACATATGCAGCAAAGACTCTGCAGCCTAATAGTAGAAGAAATTCTAAGGAAAATAATACAGGTCAAAAAGTGATTTGAAGTCCTGTCAGGTCTATGTTTTTTTCTAAAACCAGAACACTGAAAACTGTGTTTCGTCATTTGAAAACCCATGCAGCTAAGATTTTTTCAACTTAATAGTAGTAGAAGAAATCTTAATAAGGAAAAATGCAATATAGTACTACAATTACAAAATTATTTTTATCTACATTCTAGTCTCTGAGACGGAGGGCTTATTAGGAATTTTTCATTCTGTGCCTCACCCCAAACATTCTGTCAGCGCGTAGGCCAGACTCTCCTGGATGGGGCTGTCTCAGAAAATCTTATCTTGTCCTTACTTTCAAGGTGCTATTTCTAGCTATAAAGTGATAACACAGTACATTGTCAGCTGTAACAATTTTTGTTAAACCAGAAAAACTCTGTATTGATTAAGTTTCAGTGAAATAACAATAGGCTAAGTTTTTTTTTAAAACTTAAAAAAAATGTTTGAGCCGGGCGGTGACTTTTTTCTAAGTCCCGGAGACTTAAACAAAAAATTCCTGCTACACCTGACAATTTTTTTAAGTTTTTAAAACTTAAAAAAATTGTCAGGTGTAGCAGGGATTTTTTGTTTAAGTCTCCGGGACTTAGAAAAATATCCCCGCCTGGTTCAAAACATTTTCTAAAATTTTTGTGACTTAGAAAAATTTTTAAAAGCGGGGGAGGGGACTTTTCTAAGTTTCCGTGACTTAAAAAAGTCTATACCGCGGCTCTAAATTTTTCTAAGTCAAAAAAAGAACTTTTTTTGAAGTCCCCAGGACTTAGAAAAATTTTTCCTCCCCGGCTTTTAAATTTTTCTTAAGTTTTTTCAACTTAAAAAATTTGGAGCCGGGGTATAGACTTTTGTAAGTCACGGAAACTTAGAAAAGTCCCCGCCTGGGCATCAAAATTTTTTTAAGTTTTTGGGACTTAGAAAATTTTGGGGGCCGGAGCGGGGACTTTTTCAAAGTCCCGGGGACTTTGAAAAAATTCTCCGCCCCGGTCCCCAAAATTTTCTAAGTTTTTGGGACTTAGAAAATTTTGGGGCCAGGGCGGGGAATTTTTCAAAGTCCCGGGGACTTTGAAAAAATTCTCCGCCCCGGTCCCGAAAATTTTCTAAGTTTTTGGGACTTAGAAAATTTTGGGGACCGGGGCGGGGATTTTTTCAAAGTCCCGGGGAC
>Ga0194122_10002443_pt1 | contig 20372 bp, 18 predicted proteins | sample TA2MahCa10mmetaG_FD_155487 | JGI IMG/M metagenome (GOLD analysis project Ga0194122, IMG submission 155487) | Freshwater microbial communities from Lake Tanganyika, Tanzania - TA2015021 Mahale Deep Cast 10m | ecosystem: Environmental > Aquatic > Freshwater > Lake | place: Tanzania: Lake... | reverse complement strand
ACTGGGCCTCCTGCACGGCGCGGGCCGCATGCCCAGCGTTGTCGGAGTTGCGCTCCACGCTGGCAGTGACCACCGGCTTGAGGCCATGTCGCTTGAGGGCGTGCAGGGCGGCCCGTGATCCGTCCTGACCGAAGGCGTCGTTCTGGGCCACCACAGCAATGCGGTGGCGGCCGCTGCGCACCAGATAGTCGACCATCCGGTCGATCTCCATCTGATAGCTGGTGCGCAGGTTGAACACCATCGGCCGGTGGGGCTGGCGCAGCAGCTGGGCGCCGGTGAGGGGGGCGATCAGCGGAATCCGGCTGCGCTCCACCAAGGGCAGCACCGCCTTGACGGTGGGGGTGCCCACATAGCCGAACAGGGCGAAGACCCGGTCGCGCTCGATCAGCTGGGTGGTGTTGCGCACCGTCAGCGCTGGTTCGTAGCGATCGTCGAGGCTGATCAGCCTCAGGCGCCGGCCGTTCACGCCCCCCTGGCGGTTCACCTCGGCGAAATAGGCCTGGGCACCATCGCGGTACTCCCGCCCGAGCATTGCGGAGGGGCCGCTCAATGGCGCCGATTGGCCCAGCACCAGCTCTGCGGCTGCGCCACCAGGTGCTGCTCCCGCCAGACCCAGCAGTCCCAGCAGGCCCAGCAGGCCTAACTTCGACAAACAGCGGCTAAGGGCCATGGGGCAGCGCAGGCAACGCGGATGGAATCTTCTGGCGATCGTTGCCGTTGTTCTGGCTGCCATTCTCGCCATTCTCGGGATCGGGCGCATCGATGTCAGCGCGGTCCAGAGCCGGGACTCGCTGCGCCTCTCTTCGGCCTCTCGCGCCCTCACCACCCTGCCGCTTGGCCAGAAGCAACCGCATGGAGTGTGGAGCGCCCTGCGGGGTGATCAGCTCAGCGATGGGGAGGCGCGGGTGGATCGCGCCGAGTTGGAACAGGCCCGTTACACGGTGGAGGTGGGCGTGTATTCCACCAGTAATTACGAGCTGGATCTGACGGGGCCTAGTTATTCTGGAAACGGCTATGTGTGGCTGCGCTGGCAGGAGCCGATGCAGCGCTATGTGGAGAGTCATGGTGGCGATATCTCCGGCTTGTTTATTGTGCTGAATACGTTGCTCTCCGACAAGGGTTCTGTTCTTGACCCCGTGGGCAAGATGCCCGTGAGGCTGGCCGATGGAAGCTATTATCAGTTGTTCACATATGTTGGTCGTTACTATGTTGATCAGGCTAGTTTTCGCCACTATCCTTTTATGACGATTAGTTTGCCTTTGGCGATTGAGGCCAATGATGTGGACGGTGAGTTGGGGTATCGTGATCTGAGGCTCATTCCGGAAATCCAAAACAGTGGAATGGGGCTCTATTCCCAGATTATCGGTTGGCTCAATACAGGATGGTCGATTGCTGAGTATCGCCACCACTACGCCACGAACTTCGGCTTGGGTGGGGAGGAGAATGACTACAGTCAGATCCTGTTTGAGACTTCTTACGGCACCTCTTCTTGGTCCTCATTTTGGCGTCTTTTGTTGCCATTGTCAGTGCTGATGACGATGGTGTTGCTGGTCTTCAAGGTGCGGCCTGATGAGCAGGACGCCCGCGCCAGTATCCCCGTCACGGTGTTGTTAACCTTGGTGTTTCTGCAGCAGACATACCGAGACCAGTTGCCAGATCTTCCCTTCCTCACCTTCCTTGATCAGGTGTATGTGGTGGCCTATGTGGTGACCCTGGCCGCCTTCGTGTTGGTGCTCTGGATTGGTCGGCGTTACGCGATCATGGAATCGATGGAGGAGTGTGAGGCCAAGGAGGCCCTGCAGCGCCACCTGCATCGCCTCGATGATATCTGGCCCCTGGTGGTGGTGTTTTTCGGCGGCACGGCCATCACCCTTTGTTGGATCACGATTCCCCAGGCGGGTTGAGCTGGGTTGAACTGGGATTGTGTGCCTTGAAGAGAATCAAGCCGCTTGGGGTGCCAGGCGCGACAACATCCCGCCAACCAGCTTGCGGGGCGAGAAGGTGCGACGCATCAGGCTGAGCAAGGCGCGTAGGTCGTCGGTGTGCAGGCGGTCGTTGCGCACCAGGGTGAGCAGCAGCCGTTGCCGCAGGCTGGCGCCCTCTGGGCCGAGCAGCAGCTTCATGCCGGCGCCGGCCACGGGCAGCAGGTTGGGGCTGCTGGCGTCGTTTTCCACCACCGCCAGCAGGTTCTCGAGCCGTTCGAGACGCAACCGGCCGTCACGGTCGAACAGCACCTCCAGCAGCTTCTCGCGCATGTCGCTGGTGTCGCCCGCCAGCAGGCGCCGGGCCACATAGGGATAGGCCACGTTGATGATCTTGAAGCCGGGATCCAGGCGCAGGGCCAGGCCCTCCTGGCTCACCACCGCCCGGATGATCAGGGCAAAACGGGCCGGCACCCGGAAGGGATAGGCATACATCAATTCCGAGAAGCGGTCGGTGATCGCCTTGAAGTTGAAGGAGCCGACGTTGTCGCCCAGGGCTCCGCCCAACACCTCCTCCAGGGCCGGGATGATCGGCTCCAGGTCGGCTTTGGGGTTGAGGAAACCGAGGGTGACGAAGTCTTGGGCCAGGGCGCGGAAATCTCGGTTGATCAGGTGCACCACCGCCCCGGTGAGGGTGAGGCGATCGCTATCGCTGATCGAATCCATCATGCCGAAATCCACGTAGGCGACATGGCCCAGGGCACCGGTTTTGCCGGAGAGGGCAAACAGGTTGCCGGGGTGGGGATCGGCATGGAAATAGCCAAACTCCAGCAGTTGTTGCAGTCCAGCGATCACGCCGGTGCGGATCAGGGCGGCTGGATCGAGGTTGCGGGCCTCCAGGGCCTGGCGCTCTTGCAGCTTGGTGCCGTTGATCCACTGGGTGGTGAGCACGTGCTCGCTAGAGAGCAGTCGCTCCACCCGCGGCACCATCACCTCCGGTTGGCGAGCAAACAGGTCGGCAAACCGCTCGGCGTTGTTGGCCTCGAGCCGGTAGTCGATCTCTTCAAACAGGGTGGCGCCGAATTCATCGATGATGGCGCCCAGTCCGAAGCCCAGGTTGAGCGGCAGGAACGGGGCCGTGAGTACGCCCAGCAGCCGGATGATCACCAGATCACGCCGCAGGATTGTGGGCAGGTTGGGGCGCTGCACCTTGACGGCCACCCAGTGGCCATCGGCCAGTTGGGCCTTGTACACCTGGCCCAGGCTCGCGGCCGCCACCGGAAAGTCGGGGAACTGCTCAAACAGCTGATTCGCCGGCGCTCCCAGCTCCCGCTCGATCGTGGCCAGGGCGATGGCGTGGGGGAAGGCGGGCAGGTTGTCCTGCAGCTGGGTGAGCTGCTCCAGCCAGTCGCGCCGCACCAGGTCGGGGCGGGTGGAGAGGGCCTGGCCCACCTTGATGAAGCAGGGGCCTAGCTCGGTGAGGGTGGTGAGGATGCGCCGGCCCAGGCGCTGCTGCACGGCGGCATCGCTGCTACTGCCCTGCACCACCAGCACCACGGCCAGGCTGCCCAGCTGCCAGAGCACCACCAGCAGCCGGCTCACCAACACCCAGGGGCGTAGCAGCAGCCAGCGCAGGTCCCGGCCCGGGTCGTAGCGCGGCCCGCTGGCGGCTTCGGCGATGGTCACGGGCAGGGCAGCCAGTTGGTCGGCAGACTCTAGAAACGCGATCCGCTCCCCCATGGGCCTGCCGCTGCATCTGCCGGCCCACGGCCGCGGACGGGGTCTGTCGCCTGCCCTGCAAAGGCTGCTGCGCCAGCGCCCCGGCAGCTGGGATCTGCCGGAACTGCCGGAGTTTGGCGGCCCCCTGATCGAGAGCGGGTCCGTCGCCGACGCCCAGCGGCGTTGCGCCCGCCAGCTCGGGGCCGAGGCGGTGTGGTTTGGCGTCAATGGCGCCAGTGGCCTGCTGCAGGCAGCCCTGCTGGCCCTGGCGCCGCCCGGCAGCCGAGTGCTGCTGCCCCGCAATTTGCACCGCTCCCTGCTGCACGCGTGTGTGCTGGGTCAGCTGCGACCCCTGCTCTACGACCTGCCCTTTGATCCGGCCACTGGCCTGTGGCTGCCGCCCAGCCCGGCCCACCTGGAAGCGGTGCTGGAGGCCGCCGGTTGCGTGGCCGCGCTGGTGCTGGTGTCGCCGAGCTACCAGGGCCAGCGGGCGGATCTGCCGGCCCTGGTGGCCCTGGCCCATGCCCGCGGCCTGCCGGTGCTGGTGGATCAGGCCCATGGCCGCGCTGAGGCGTTGGCTGCCGGGGCTGATCTGGTGGTGCTCTCAGCCCAGAAAGCTGGCGGCGGCCTGGCCCAGAGCGCGGCCCTGCTGCTCCAGGGCCAGCGGGTGGATCGCGAGGCCGTGGCCCGGGCCCTGCTGTGGCTGCAAACGTCCAGTCCCAGCGCCCTGCTGCTGGCCTCGGCTGAAGCGGCCCTCAACGATCTCACCAGTGCGGCGGGGCTGCGCCGCTATCGCCGGGCCTGTCGGGTGGGAGAGCACCTGCAGGCCCGCTGCTGCCACGCCGGCCTGCCGCTGCTGGCCAACGACGATCCTCTGCGGCTGGTGCTGCACACTGCCGCCTTGGGCATCAACGGCCTCGAGGCCGATGCCTGGTTGCTGGAGCGGGGGGTGATCGCCGAATTGCCCGAGCCGGGGGTGCTCACCTTCTGCCTGGGGCTGGGGCCGCCGCCGGGGGTGGTGTGGCGGCTGCCCCGTCAGTTGCAGCGGTTGCGGCGGGCCTTGGGGGGGGATCCCCTGCCGCCGTTCAGCCCCCCACCCCTGCCCCTGGTGGCGGAGCCGGAGCTGCCCCTGGGTGTGGCCTGGCGTGCTGCGGCCGAGGCTGTGCCGCTGGCCGCAGCCGTTGGTCGGATCGCCGCCGAACCCCTCTGCCCCTACCCCCCCGGCATTCCCCTGTTGGTGCCGGGTGAGCGGATCGATCCGGCCCGGGCGGCCTGGCTGCAGCAGCAGGCCCGGCTTTGGCCCGGCCAGATCGCTGATACCGTGAGGGTTGTGGCCGGATCGGAGGCCGATGGATTCGCACGCATCGGTGGTTCCTGAGCAGCCTTCCCATCAGGCTTCCTCCCACCAGGCTCCCTACCAGTGGGATTTCGTCACCCCAGGGCTGCCGGACAGCGCCTTTGAGGACGCTCCGGGCTTCAGCCCCACGCCGATGGAGCTGCGGGTGATGCTCCTGGCCCATCTGCGCCCTCGGCCCGATTCCCTGGTATGGGATGTGGGCGGCGGCACCGGGGCCCTGGCCCTGGAGATTGCCCGCTTGATGCCCAAGGGCGCCGTGCACACCCTCGAACGGGATCCAGATGCCATCGAGCTGCTGGAGCAGAACCGCCGGCGGTTCGGCATCACCAACCTCCACATTCACGCCGGCGCCGCCCCGGCCGACCTGGCTCAACTCCCCGCCCACCCCGACCGCGTGTTGCTGGAGGTGGGGCGTCCCCTGGGGGATGTGCTGCTGGCGGTGTGGGAGGCCTTGGTGCCCCAGGGACGCCTGGTGATCAGCACCGCCAGCCTGGAGGGTCTGGTGGATGCCACCGACACTCTGGGCCAGCTGGATGCCCGGGATGTGCAGGTGGTTCAGGCCACCGTGCACCGGATGCAGCGGCGCGGCAGCCAGGCCAAGCTGGCGGCTGCGGAGCCCCTGTTTTTGATTGCCGCCGAGCGCTCTGCCCACGTCGAGCCGTCCTGAGCACCGCGTCTTGATCCCTCGCTCCCGCACCCGCACCGCCACCTCCCTGCCTCGGCTGCTCAGCGGCTGGGCGGCGGGTGCCTTTGGCTTCGTGGTGGTGATGCTCGGAGGCTGGTGGTTCACGGTGGCCGTGGGGGTGATCGTGCACCTGGGCCTGCTGGAATTTTTCCGGATGGCCCAGTTCAAGGGGATCCGGCCCGCCACCAAAACCACCCTGGTGGCGGTGCAGTTGCTGCTGGTCAGCACCCAGTTGGCCAGTGGCAGTGCCTCGACGGGTGGTGGCTGGTTTGCCGGCGATGTGGCGGCGGCCGTGCTGCCGGCCTCCGGGGCGGTGATCTGTGGCTGGCTGCTGCTGCAGCCGGTGACCGGCACGATTGCCGACATCGCCGCCTCGATCTTCGGGCTCTTCTATCTGGGCTTTCTGCCCAGCTACTGGATTCGCCTGCGCGAGCTGGCCGGCGAAGCTCTCGCTCCCCACCTGGCAGGCCAACCCTGGCCCGCCAGTGCCGGCCTCGCTCTCACCCTCCTGGCCTGCTTCCTGATCGTGGCCACCGACATCGGCTCCTATGTGATCGGTCGCCGCCTCGGGCGCCACCCGCTGTCGCCGATCTCCCCTGGCAAGACGGTGGAGGGGGCCCTGGGTGGGGTGGCCTGCGCGGTGGCGGTGGGTGCTTTTGGCGGCACCTTGATCGGCTGGAGCTGGGGCTGGTTCATCGGTGCGGTGCTGGGGGCGGTGGTGGCCCTGTTCGCCCTGGTGGGTGACCTCACCGAGTCGATGATGAAGCGCGATGCTGGCCTGAAGGATTCCGGCGATGCGATCCCCGGCCACGGCGGCATCCTCGATCGGATCGACAGCTACCTGTTCGTGCCGGCGGTGGTGTACTCGCTGGTGACTCTGGTGCTGCCGCTGCTGCAGCGCTGAAGAGGCCCGTCAGCCAGCCGCGCTCACACGCTCACACGCTCACCCGGGCGATGCCCAGCAGCTGCAGCATGCCCCCTTCCAGGCGGGCGTCCTCGATGGTGATGCCGGGATCCATGGGCAGCCGGCTGCTGACGTTGCCCGCCCGGGAGCGGATCTCCACGCTGCCCTCCACCGCAGCCACGCTGGTTTCCAGCTCGACCAGGTCGCGGGCTCCGAGGCCCCGGGCGGCGAACACCAGGCTGTCGCGGTGCATGCGCAGCTCCACGAGTGGCGCGATGCCAAGCAGCTCCTCGCTGAGGCTGTCCCCCAGGCTCCGCCAGATCGAAGCGCTGAGGGAGCGGGTCAGGCCGTCGGGGGTGAAGCTCACCTGCCCCTGGATCTGGAAAGCGTGCTCCAGCTGCAGGGGTTGGCCCTTGAGCAGGTTGCCGATGTGCACCTGAATCGGGCCACTGCGCAGCTCCACCAGCTCCAGGTGCAGGTCGCGGTACACGACGCGCCGCGCCAGCAGTTGCACCCTGGTCAGCCGGCCTCGCAGCAGCTGCAAGGCCGATCCCTCCAGCTGAATGTCGAGGCTGCCGATGGCCTGGCACTGCTGACGGATCCAGAGCTGCAGGCCGCTGGCCAGCACCTGCATCACCGGTCCGTTTCCGCGTGCGTCGGGGCTGCTCATGGGTGGTGGCGGCTGGCCAGCCAGGTGGCGGCCACGGTGGTGGGTTGGTCGAGGTGCGGCAGGTGACCGCAGTCGTTCAGGTCCCGCACCCGCTCTCCGAGCAGAGCCAGGGCTGCGCGCTTCTGGGGAGCCCGCAGGATGCGGTCGTTGGCGCCCCACAGCACCGCGATGGGCTGCTGGGGCAGTGGGGCGCCGCTGCCGGCAAAGCCGCCCGAGCGGGCGAAGCGCCGCAGGGCTTCGGCCCAGCCGGGGCTCTGCAGATGCAGCGAGGCAATCTCCAGCTCAGCGGCGCCCACGGAGGCCTCGGGATCCGCGAAGGCGGTGCGGCATAGGCCCCGGCGCACGCCCGGCAGGGCCAGGAATCGCACCCCCAGCCCATCGAGCAGGGGCGGCAGGGGCATCGGCCGGCCGGTGAGTCCGGCGGGTGCCAGCAGCAGCAGCCGCTCCACCTGCTCCGGCAGGCGCCGGGCCAGCTCCACTGCCACCGAGCCGCCCATCGAGGCGCCGATCAGCCCGAGGCGGGCTGGGTTGCGTTGGCCAATCGCCTGTACCAGGGCCTCCAGGTGGCGCAGCACGCCCTTGGGGCTGTAGTCGCCGCCGGCAGGCCTGGGGCTGAATCCGAAGCCGAACAGGTCGGGGATGAACAGCTGGGCGCCGCCAGCCAGCAGCGGGGCGAGCCGCCGGAATTCCAGAAAGGAACTGTCGAAGCCGTGCAGCAGCAGCACGGGTGGGCCTTCTCCCAGCACCGCCACGGGCCAGGGCTCTGAGCCGTCCTCGGTGTCCAGATCGGGCAGGTGCCACCATTCCACCTGGGCCGCCAATGCCCGCCCCTGGGGATCCAGCAGGCTGCGTGCTGCCTCGATCACCAGGTCTTGGCCAGACTCACGTACGGGATTCACGCGGGCTGGCGCTCGCTGCTGCAGGTGCTCACCAGGGCGGCCAGCAGATCGTTGGGGCCCACGGCGAAGGGCAGGTGGTGCAGGTCGGAGCCCTCGCGGCAGGCGAAGGCACAGGCGTGCTGCAGCTCATGCAGGCCGGCCTGCCCCAGGCCCAGGTCTTCGAGGTTCACCGGCAGCCCCAGCTGCCGAAACAGCGGCAAGAGCTGGCGGCGCGCCTGGCCGGCGAGCTGGCTGCCGCCGAGCACCTCCTCCAGCCGCAGCTGCGCCAGGATGCCAAAACCCACCTTCTCGCCATGCAGGTGGGCGTGGCTGGCCTCCAGTTGGGTGAGGCCGTTGTGCACGGCGTGGGCCGCCACCGTGCGGCAGCGGGCTCCGCCGATGCCGCCGATCAGTCCGGCGCTGAGGCCGCAGGCCTCCACCACCCGTTCCCAGGCGGCACTGTGGGGATCCCGCAGGGCTTCCTCCGCTTCGAGCAGCAGCTGATCACGCAGCACCCGGGCCATCTGCACCGCCTGCTGCACCAGGCCATCACCACTGGCGCCACTGCTCACCGAGGCTTCGTACCACTTGGCCATGGCGTCGGCGATGCCGCTGGCCAGGGTGCGGGTCGGGGCCTGGCGCACCAGGGCGTGGTCAAAGATCAGCAGGTCGGGGCAACGGGCAAGCGCCACATCCCCCTGGAAGGCCCCCTGCGGTGTGTAGACGTTGGCCAGGGCTGTCCAGCCGGCGCAAGTGGCGGCACTGGTGGGCACCGTGATGCAAGGCAGCTCGTGCCGGTGGGCCAACAGCTTGCCGGCATCGAGCACCTTGCCGCCGCCAATGGCGATCACGGCATCACAGCCCCGCTCCTGGCAGGTGGCGCCGATCCGGCCAAGGTCTTCCTCGCAGCAGTCGTGCTGAAGCTCGGCGCTGTGGGGTTGAAGCCCTGTTTCCATCAGCTCGGTGAGGAGCTGCTTCCGCATAGCCGCGGTGGCAGCACTGCGGCCAAGCACCAGGGGCCGGCGGCAGAGGCCTGGGATGCGCTCAAGGCCCTCGGCCCATGCCCCCGGGCCCCGCAGCACCTCGGCTGGGGCGATGGCGTGTTGGCTCAGGGGGGTACTCATCCCGGTGTGGTTGTCATCCCCGATCGATGGTAGGGGCCGGAGTCCGGCCCCTGATCTTCGCTTCAGCCGACGGGCTTCAGACGCCCGCGGTGGCCAGCTCGGGCTCCGCGGGCAGGGCGGCCTGCTTGCGGATCACCACCTGCTTGTCGTCGTTGACATCGACCAACGCGGCATCCCCATCGCTGATCCGGCCGCTGAGGAATTCCTCGGCTAGGGAGTCTTCCAGCAGACGCATCACGGCACGGCGCAGCGGACGAGCGCCGTAGGACGGGTTGTAGCCCTCCTCCACCAGCCGCTCCTTGAAAGCCTCGGTGACCGAGAGGGCAATGCCCTTGTCGAGCATGCGGCTGAACACTTCCTTGAGCATGATCTCGGCGATCTCCTTGACTTCGTCGCGGGTGAGCTGACGGAAGACAATGATTTCGTCGAGACGGTTGAGGAATTCGGGGCGGAAGTATTGCTTCAGCTCCTCATTCACCAACGAGCGGATGCGGTTGTAGTTGGTTTCATCCGCATCGCCGCCGCCAAATTCGAAGCCGAGGCCGCCGCCACCCTTCTCGATCACCTTCGAGCCGATGTTCGAGGTCATGATGATCAAGGTGTTCTTGAAGTCGACCGTGCGGCCCTTGGAGTCGGTCAGGCGGCCGTCTTCGAGCAGCTGCAGCAGCAGGTTGAACACGTCGGGGTGGGCTTTCTCGATTTCGTCGAACAGCACCACGGTGTAGGGACGGCGACGCACCGCCTCGGTGAGCTGGCCCCCCTCGTTGAAGCCCACGTATCCCGGAGGCGAACCGATCAGCTTGCTGACCGTGTGGCGCTCCATGAACTCCGACATGTCGAGCCGGATCATCGCCTCTTCGCTACCGAAGAAGTAGGCCGCCAGAGACTTGGTGAGCTCGGTTTTACCGACGCCGGTGGGGCCGGAGAAGATGAAACTGGCGATCGGCCGGTTGGGGTTCTTGAGGCCCACGCGGGCGCGGCGGATGGCGCGTGATACGGCCTTGACGGCTTCGTCCTGCCCGATCAGACGCTGGTGGAGGGTTTCCTCCATGTTCAGCAGCTTGGCCGACTCGCTTTCGGTGAGCTTCTGCACCGGCACGCCGGTCCAGGAGGCCACGATGTGGGCGATGTCCTCTTCGGTCACCATCGGGGTGCGTTCGGCGTCGGCAGGCGCATCCGCAACGGCAACGCCAACCGCGACGCCGGCTTCGGTGTCGCCTGCCTGGGACTCGGCTGCGGGCTCCTCGTCCTTGCGGGATTGCAGGATCGAGCGGATCTGCTCGCGCAATTCCACTTCCTTGTCGCGCAGCTCGCCGGCCTTGGTGAAGTCCTGCTCGCGCACGGCCTCCTCCTTGTCCTTTTGCACGGCCCGCAGCTGCTTGTCGACCTCCTTGGCCGCCGGCGGCAGCTTGGAGTTCATCAGCCGCACCCGGCTGCCAGCCTCGTCGACCAGGTCAATCGCCTTGTCGGGCAGGAAGCGGTCGGAGATGTAGCGGTCGCCCAGGGTGGCGGCGGCAATCAGAGCTTCGTCGGCGATCTTGAGGCGGTGGTGGGATTCGTAGCGCTCCTTGAGGCCGCGCAGAATCTCGATCGTGTCGACAACGGAGGGTTCACCCACCATCACCGGTTGGAAACGGCGCTCCAGGGCGGCATCCCGCTCGATGTGTTTGCGGTATTCATCCAGCGTGGTGGCACCGATGCACTGGAGCTCACCGCGAGCCAGGGCCGGTTTGAGGATGTTGGCCGCGTCGATGGCGCCTTCGGCGGCACCGGCGCCAATCAGGGTGTGCACCTCGTCGATCACGAGGATCACGTTTCCGGCGCTGCGGATCTCCTCCATGATTTTCTTGAGGCGCTCCTCAAATTCGCCCCGATACTTGGTGCCCGCCACCAGCAGGCCGATATCAAGGGTGAGAACGCGCTTCTCCTCGAGGATGTCGGGAATGTCGCCGGAGTTGATCCGCTGGGCCAGCCCCTCGGCGATGGCGGTCTTGCCGACGCCAGGTTCGCCGATCAGCACAGGGTTGTTCTTGGTGCGGCGACCCAGGATCTGGATCACCCGCTCGATTTCGTTTTGGCGGCCGACCACCGGATCGAGCTTGCCGTCGGCGGCCTGCTGGGTGAGGTTGCTGCCGAATTCATCCAGGGTGGGGGTTTTGGTTGAGCCCTTGCCGCCGCCGCCGCCAGCGGCCACCTCAGCGGTCTCGCCCAGCATGCGGATCACTTGGGTGCGCACCTTGGCCAGGTCGACGCCGAGGTTTTCCAGCACCCGGGCGGCCACGCCTTCACCCTCGCGGATCAGGCCCAGCAGCAAGTGTTCGGTGCCGATGTAGTTGTGCCCGAGCTGACGGGCTTCCTCCAGGGACAGCTCCAAGACGCGCTTGGCCCGGGGGGTGAAGGGGATCTCCACCGCCACGAAACCGGAGCCCCGGCCGATGATCTTTTCCACCTCAACGCGGGCGTCCTTGAGGTTGACGCCCATCGACTTGAGCACCTTGGCGGCCACGCCTGTGCCCTCGCCGATCAAACCCAGCAGGATCTGTTCGGTGCCCACAAAGTTGTGGCCCAGGCGACGAGCCTCTTCCTGGGCCAGCATGATCACCTTGATGGCCTTCTCGGTAAACCGCTCGAACATGGGGCGGGACCTTGTGCAAGTGGAACCAAGCTACCAGGGTTGACCGGTGAGGTGTGGTTTACGCCTGATCAAAGGCAGATCCACTGCAATAGCAGGGGCTCGGCTGGTTTTCGGCAACATCTCAATCCAAGCAATTGCTGGTTTTCAGCAATAAGAAAAGCCGGTTATCCACACCCAGGCTCTGCATCATTGACCGGGGTCAACCGCAGCCATTGGATCAGGGCATCGTCTCCGTTGCGGTAGTAACCGCGACGCAGGCCCGCATCCTGGAAGCCCAGGCCGCGGTAGAGGGCGACGGCGGCGCTGTTGCTGGGTGCTACTTCCAAGGTGGCGTGCGCGGCCCCCTCGGCTTGAGCATGGTCCAGCAGTGCTTGCAGCACCTGGCGGCCCAGCCCCTGCCGCCGCCGCTCGGGGGCCACCGCCACCAGGGTGATGTGCAGTTCATCCACCACCAGCCAGCCACTGGCCATGGCCACCAGGGTGTTCCCGTGCCACAGCCCCACCCCGGGGCGCCGCGGTTCTGCCAGCTCGCTCTGCCATTGGCTGCGGCTCCAGAGGCCCTGCAGGCTGGCCTGGTCGAGGGCCAGGCAGTCGTCCAGGTGTGCGGAGGTGAGAGGGCCGGGGCGCAGCATCATCGGGACGTTCCGTACATTCATCGTCTCTTTATCCCCATTGCGGCCCCAGCCATGGTGATCTCCCGTGAGCCCGTCGCGCTGGCCCAACCCTTTGAAGCGGATCGGGATGCGCTCAGCCCCAACCGCAACCTCACGCCGCTCACCACAGCGCTCGACAGCGAAGGTCGGCTGACGGTGGCGGGGTGTGCCCTGAGCGATCTGGCCCTCACCTACGGCACACCGCTGTATGTGCTGGATGAGGCCACCCTGCGGGGCACCTGCAGCGCCTACCGCGAGGCCCTGGCCAAGCACTATCCCGGCGAAGCCCTGGCCCTCTACGCCTCGAAGGCCAACAGCTCCCTGGCGATCACCGCCTTGGTGGCTGCCGAGGGCCTGGGCCTCGATGCGGTCTCTGCTGGTGAATTGCTCACGGCTCTCGAGGGCGGGATGCCCGCGGAGCGGATCGTGTTTCACGGCAACAACAAAAGCCGCGAAGAGCTGGCCCTGGCCGCCGAGCGGGGCGTCACCGTAGTGGCCGACAACTGGCGCGATCTGGAGTTGCTGGCCGAGCTGGCGCCTGGATTGGCAGGGCCCGTGCAGCTGATGCTGCGCTTCACGCCGGGCATCGAGTGCCACACCCATGAGTACATCCGCACCGGACACCTCGACAGCAAGTTTGGCTTTGATCCCGACCAGCTGGAGGGGGTGTTGAAGCACCTGGCGGGCTGCCCTTGGGCCCGCCTCACGGGCCTGCATGCCCACATCGGCTCCCAGATCTTCGAGCTGCAGCCCCACCGCGACCTGGCCGGTGTGATGGCCGATGCCCTGGCCTTGGCCCGTTCGATGGGCCATCCGGTGGTGGATCTCAACGTGGGAGGCGGCCTTGGCATTCGCTACGTCGCCAGCGACGACCCGCCGAGCATTGATGGTTGGGTGAGCACTGTTGCCGGTGCGGTGGTGGTGGCTTGCCAGGAGCGGGGTTTGGTGTTGCCCCGGCTGCTGTGTGAGCCCGGCCGCTCCCTGGTGGCCACCGCCGGCGTCACCGTCTACGCGATCGGCAGTCGCAAGGACATCCCAGGCCTGCGCACCTACCTGTCGGTGGATGGCGGCATGAGCGACAACCCCCGGCCGATCACCTATCAGTCCCAGTACACGGCCCTGTTGGCCGATCGCCCCACGGCGGAGGCCACGGAGACCGTCACCGTGGCGGGCAAGCACTGCGAATCCGGCGATGTGCTGCTCAAAGACGTCGCCCTGCCGCCGGCCTCCAGCGGAGACGTGCTGGCGGTGTTTGCCACCGGTGCTTACAACGCCTCGATGAGCTCCAACTACAACCGCATCCCACGGCCTGCCGCGGTGCTGGTGCACGACGGGGTGGCCGACCTGGTGCAGCGCCGCGAGCAGCCGGAGGACTTACTGCGCTACGACGTGCTGCCGGCTCGCCTGCGCTCGGTAGGCTGACCCCATCGATTGGGTGGGTTGTGATTGGGCCGCAACTGGGTGAGTTGCTACGGCTGATCGATCCGCGCCTGGTCTTGGATCTGCTGTTTGCAACCGGCCTGGGCGTGTTGGTGCTCGGCCGGGTCACCGAGGCGCGCACCCTGTGGTTGCTGCGCGGCTACCTGCTGCTGGTGGCCCTGGCCTGGGTGGTGCAGCGCTACGCCAACCTGCCGCTCACCAGCAAGTTGGTGGATGCCCTGGTGTTGGCTTGCAGCCTGGCCTTGGCGATCCTGTGGCAAGGGGAGCTGCGCCGGTTGATGGAGCTGTTGGGCACAGGCCGGCTCGGCGTGTTGTTCGGCAGCCGGACCCGCGACCAGCTTGGATCCGGCTCGGTGGCCGTGCTCAGTGAGGCCGCCGGGCGCCTCTCCCAGTCACGCCGCGGGGCGCTGATCGTGGTGGATCTGGGCAGCGACCTGCGGCCCGAGGACTTCCTCAATCCCGGCATCGGCCTCGACGCCAAGCTGACGGTGGACCTGCTGCTCAACCTGTTTGCCGCCGATACCCCTCTGCACGATGGCGCCGTGCTGGTGAAGGCCAACCGGATCGTGGCCGCCGGCGTGATCCTGCCCCTGTCGCGCCAGGGCATCAATCGCTACGGCACCAGGCATCTGGCGGCCCTGGGCCTCACCGAACGCTTCGACCAGTGCCTGGCGATCGTGGTGTCGGAGGAAACCGGCACCCTGTCGCTGGCGAGTCAGGGGAGGCTGGAGCGCCCGATCACCAGCAGCCGCTTGCACGATCTGCTCAGCCAGGCCCTGGCCTTGCCCACAGGGCGTAGCGTGGCCAAGGACACGCCGGATTCCCGCGGATGAGTCGCGCCCCGGCGACCACCACTGCAACTGCCCCGCAGGCCATGCAGCCCGGCCTCGATCCGGCACGGTTGCCCGGCCATGTGGCCGTGATCATGGATGGCAACGGGCGCTGGGCCAAGCAGCGCAACCTGCCGCGGGTGATGGGCCATCGCGAGGGCGTTGAGGCGCTCAAGCGCACCCTGCGGCTGTGCAGCCACTGGGGGATCGGTGCCCTCACCGCCTACGCCTTCTCCACCGAAAACTGGAGCCGTCCTGGCGAGGAGGTCAGCTTTCTGATGACCCTGTTTGAGCGGGTCCTGGCCCGCGAGCTGCACGCTCTTGAGCAGGAGCAGGTGCGGATTCGCTTTCTGGGGGATCTTGAGCCGCTGCCCGAAGGCCTCCAACGGCTGATTGCCGATGCCACCGCGCGCACCGCCGCCAACACCGGCATCCACTTCAATGTGTGCACCAACTACGGCGGCCGGGCTGAGCTGGTGCGGGCCGCCCAGCGGCTGGCCGAGCGCTGCGTGGCCGGTGAGCTCAATCCCCGCGCGATCGATGAGCAGAGCTTCAGCGCCGAACTCCACACCGCCGGCGAGCCCGATCCCGATCTGCTGATCCGCACCAGCGGTGAGCGCCGCATCAGCAACTTCCTGCTCTGGCAGCTGGCCTACGCCGAAATTCACATCACCGATGTGCTCTGGCCCGATTTCGATGAGGCGGCCCTCAGGGCGGCCCTGCTCGACTACCAAGGCCGCCAGCGCCGTTTCGGCGGGGTCGAGCCCCTGGCCTGACCGGTTTCTGTCTCCACGCCACCCTGTCTTCGTTGCTGCCAGTGATCACGCGTCACGATTGGTCCCGTTCTGAAATCCAGGCGCTGCTGGAGCTGCCCCTGATGGAGTTGCTCTGGCAGGCCCAGCAGGTGCACCGCACCGCCAACCCCGGCTATCACGTGCAGCTGGCCTCCCTGCTCAGCGTCAAGACCGGCGGCTGCGAGGAAGACTGCGCCTACTGCCCCCAGTCGCTGCACAACAGCAGCGACGTGACGGGCCAGCCAGAGCTGGAGGTGGAGCCGGTGCTGGCGCGGGCGCGGGCGGCCAAGCAGGCCGGGGCCCATCGCTTCTGCATGGGCTGGGCCTGGCGCGAGATCCGCGATGGCGCGCCCTTTGAGGCCATGCTGGCGATGGTGCGCGGCGTGCGGGAGCTGGGGCTCGAAGCCTGCGTCACCGCCGGCATGCTCACCGATGGGCAGGCGGAGCGCCTGGCCGAAGCCGGGCTCACCGCCTACAACCACAACCTCGACACCAGCCCCGAGCACTACGACCGGATCATCACCACCCGCACCTACCAGGAGCGGCTCGAAACCCTGCAGCGGGTGCGGAGCGCTGGGATTTCGATGTGCTGTGGCGGCATCATCGGCATGGGCGAAACCGCCAGCGATCGGGCCGGGCTGCTCGAGGTGCTGGCCAACCTCAACCCCCACCCCGAGAGCGTGCCGATCAACGCTCTGGTGGCCGTGGAGGGCACGCCTTTGGAGGAGCTGCCGCCGGTGGACCCGCTCGAGCTGGTGCGGATGGTGGCCACGGCCCGCATCCTGATGCCCCAGGCGCGGGTGCGGCTCAGTGCCGGCCGCGAGCAGCTGGGCCGGGAGGCCCAGATCCTCTGCCTGCTGGCCGGTGCCGATTCGATCTTCTACGGCGACACCCTGCTCACCACCGGCAATCCGGCGGTGGAGGCCGATCGGCAGCTGTTGGCCGCTGCCGGAGTGCGGGTGACCGCATGAGTGAGCTGGTGGCGGCGTTTTACCGCTTTGCTGCCCTGGAGGCGTTGCCGGCCCTGCGCCGCGAGCTGCTGCAGCTGGCCGACGCGGCTGGCGTGCGCGGCACGATCCTGCTGGCCGATGAGGGGGTGAACGGCACCATCTCGGGCCCCGATGCCGGCGTGCAGGCGGTGCTGCAGCGGCTGCGGCAGGTGGTGGGGCTGGAGCGCCTGGAGGCCAAGTTCAGCCGCACCGACGCGCAGGCATTTCACCGCCTCAAGGTGCGGCTTAAGCGCGAGATCGTTTGCCTTGGCCAGCCTGAGGTGCAGCCCTATCTGGCCTCGGCGGTGGGCACCCACGTGCCGCCCGAGCAGTGGGATGCCCTCATTGCCGACCCTGACACCCTGGTGATCGACACCCGCAACGCCTACGAGGTGGCCATCGGCACCTTTGCGGGGGCGATCGACCCGGACACCGCCAGCTTCCGCGAGTTTCCCCAGTGGGTGGAGCGCGAGCTCAGGCCGCTGGTGGCCGAGCGCCAGCCCAAGGCGATCGCGATGTTCTGCACCGGCGGCATCCGCTGCGAGAAGGCAACGGCCTACCTGCAGCAGCAAGGTTTTGCCGGAGTGCATCATCTGCAGGGCGGCATCCTGCGCTACCTCGAGGAGATCCCCGAGCAGGGCAGCAGCTGGCGCGGCGAGTGCTTTGTGTTTGATCAGCGGGTGGCGGTGAACCACCAGCTCGAGCCCGGCGAGCACAGCCTCTGCCACGCCTGCGGCCTGCCGCTCTCGCCGGACGATCGCCAGCTCCCCAGCTACGTGGAGGGGGTGAGTTGCCGCCATTGCCGCGATCGCTTCAGCGACGCCGACCGGGCCCGCTTTGCGGAGCGTCAGCGCCAGATGGCGCTGGCCCGAGGGCGGGGTGAACGCCATCTTGGTGGAAGCCACGTTGGCTGATCACGAGCCAATTTTGTACAGCTTCCGCCGCTGCCCTTACGCGATCCGGGCGCGGCTGGCCTTGGCTGCCGCGGGCCTGCTGCCTGGCCAAAACCTGGAGTTGCGCGAGGTGAGTCTCAAGGCCAAGCCCCCCGAGCTGCTGGAGGCCTCCGCCAAGGGCACGGTGCCAGTGCTGGTGTTGGGGGCTCAGGTGCTGGATGAAAGCCTGGCAATCATGCGCTGGGCCCTGGAGCGCCGCGACCCCCTCGGCTGGTTGGCGGGCTGGAGCCCAGCCCAGCTGGCCGATATGGAGGCACTGATTGCCACCAACGACGGCCCCTTTAAGCAGCACCTCGATCGCTTCAAATACCCCGATCGCTACCCAGGGGAGCCAGCCAGCACCAACCGGCTTGCTGGCCTCACGATCCTGCGCCGCTGGAACGAGCAACTAGGGGCCGGAGGCTGGCTGCTCGGCGATCGCCCTTCCCTGGCCGATTGGGCCCTGCTGCCCTTCGTGCGCCAGTTTCGCCTGGTGGATCCGGCGGGCTTTGACGCCGAGCCGCAGTTGGCGGCGCTCCAGGCCTGGCTGGGTCGGTTTTTGGCTTCTGCGGAGCTGGCGGATGCACTCGAGGAGCCCTGGGCGGCGCGAGCCCCTTGGCGCTCACCTGGCTTGCTTTATCACCTGGCGCTGCGGCCCGAGTGGCAAGCGGCCCGGGCCGATGGCGTGTATCGCCGCTCCACCCGTGGCTTGGCTTTGGAATCGGTGGGCTTCATCCACCTCAGCTCAGCGCACCAGGTGCCGGCCACTGCTAGCCGCTTCTACGCCGATCTGCCCGCTGCTGAGGTGTTGTTGCTCACGATCGATCCTCAGCGCCTGGCGGCTGCCGGTTTGGAGGTGCGTTTCGAGCTAGCCGACGGGGGGGAGCCCTTTCCCCACCTTTATGGGCCCTTGCCCCTGGGGGCCGTGCTGCGCGCCGAGCCCTGGCAGCGGTGACTTTGGGCAACTCCAAGGGGCCCAAATGCGCACCGTGGGCCCTTCAAGGGTTGTGGGCGCCTGCGTCACTGGAGCACCTCCAGCTCAAGGAGCTGGGCCGCTTGGTTGAGGCGACGGTCGAAACAGGCGAAGGTCATGGGAAGGTCCAGTTGCTGGTGCAGGTTGTGGGCTGCAGCCAGTTGCACGCTGTCGTAGCCGCGCAGGGCAAATGCATCTGCATACATTCCGGCTTTTTCAACTAGCGGCTGGGTGACATCAGCGATCACAAAGTCAGGCCAAGCACGCTCAAACATGGATCGAGCCTGGGCTAATCCAAACTGACTAGCACCCTTGAAGCGAGTGCGCCGGGCAAAGGCAGCCATTGACTCAGCCCAGGTGATCCTGCAGACCGCGATTCCTTCTGATGAAGAGCTTGCCTCGATCATGCTGTCGCTGCCCTGCTCGTCGATGAAGAGCTTTAGAAGGGCAGAGGTATCACAAAAAAGGATCACAGTGTCTAACCACGATCCTCCATCACGATGTCACTCATCAGTGGGCCGCCATCGTTCAGCTTGATGGGTGGTGGAATCACAGGATTCTTGCCATTCCAGCTGATCACGCCGGCATTAATCGCCTTCTGCAGAGGATTGGTTGAGGCTGAAGCAGCTGGGTTCAGAGCTGTGATGCGTGCGATGGGCTTGCGATGGGAGGTGACTTCCACCACCTCGCCAGATTGAGCGCGGGCCAGCCATTCGGAGAGATGGGTCTTGAGATCCCGCACTGAAACCTGGCTTGCGACTACTTCTGGCACGCTTGGAGCTACATATGAGACCACATTAGCCGCCTCCCGCCGCGATGGGGCGTTGGGCAACGGTTGAGACTGGCCCTGGCCGTGGCGGTTGTGGATGTCCAGCTCTTCCCCCGGGGCACCTACCTGCCCCAACCCCAGCCTGGAGCAGCTGGAGGCCGAGGCCAGTCGGCGCGGCCTGCTGCTGCGCCTGCAGGTGCGGCGGCCGGCCGGGTTGGCCTGGACCCTGCGGGTGGGGGTGGCGCGACGCCCGCAGCCGGAGGAGGCTTGCGGCGGGCTGCTGTTGCTCGGCGAGCTCAAGGGCTGGGCCCTGGCCACGGCCGCTGGCCTGCGGCTCGACACGATGCGGGTGCAGGGGGAGGACACGGCCGCCGTAGGCCCCTTGATCTGCGCTGCCACCTTCGCCTGGGCTCTGGAGGCCACCCCCTGCCGCCGCGCCACGATCCTGGCGATCCGAGACAGTGAACGGCAACATCGTCGCCTGGTGCGCTACTTCCGCCAGCTTGGTTTTACGCCCCTGCGCGAGCTCGGTGCCGGTGTTGCCGATCTGGCGCCGCGGCTGCTCTGGGGCGGCGCTGGCCTGCTGATGCGAGCCGATGCCAGCGAGGTTCTGCGGCGCAGTGCGCGGCGGTTGGGTCTCGGGGGGCTGGATGGGCTTTGATCCCCGTCGCTGGCGTCCAGCTCCCGGCAGCCCTGCCGTCACCAGCAACGTCGAGGGCCCGCGGTTTGCCTACGGCCTCAGCCCGGATCAGGTGGAGCGCTGGGGCCAGGCCATGGCCGCTCATCCCCGCTGGCAGGCGTTGCGGATCGGGCCACCGGCAGGGTTGCGCGGGGTGATCGAGGAGCTGCGCAGTCGCTGGTGGAACCCGGAGCTCAGCCTTGAGCAGGAGCTCGATCGCCGCTCCGCCGGCCTGGGCGCCGAACTGGCTGAGGCGCTTCGGAGGCCCCACAGCCGCGCCACCACCAGCGCTACCGCGGCACCCGCACCGAGAATCACTCCCAGAGCACAAATCACTCCCACACCAAACGCGAGACGGCGGCGGCGGACCCCCGCGGCGATGCCCTGCGGCTGCTGGGGTTGGAGCCCGGTGCCAGCCA